>Ga0268299_1000967_pt1 | contig 65094 bp, 63 predicted proteins | sample NOBtaG_FD_193484 | JGI IMG/M metagenome (GOLD analysis project Ga0268299, IMG submission 193484) | Activated sludge microbial communities from bioreactor in Nijmegen, Gelderland, Netherland - NOB reactor | ecosystem: Engineered > Bioreactor > Aerobic > Activated sludge | place: Netherlands...
GGGCCGACGTGAACGCCGCGCTGCCCGCACAGGACATCATGGCCTTCATCCCCGGCACCAAGCACGGCACCCGTGAAGTGTTCGACGAAAAGGTCCTGCTGAAGGGCTGCGAGGATGCCGGCGCCTATGACGCCTTCGTCGCCGCCTCGGCCGGTGCCGACGAAGACGCGAAGAAGGAAGAAGCCCACGACAAGTGCCTTGCGGTCCGCACCGATGGCGCTTCGGTGGACATCGACGGCGACTATACCGAGACGCTGGCCCGCATCGACGCCAACAAGACCGCCATCGGCGTCTTCGGGCTGTCGTTCTACGAAAACAACACCGACAAGCTGAAGGTCGCCACGATCAACGGCATCGTTCCCTCGGTCGAGACCATCTCGAAGGGTGAATACCCGGTGTCGCGCCCGCTGTTCTTCTATGTGAAGAAGGCCCATATCGGCGTGATCCCCGGCCTGAAGGAATATGTCGAGTTCTTCCTGTCCGACGATATGGCCGGCCCGGACGGCGAACTGACCGCCTATGGTCTGGTGCCCGATCCGGAACTGGAAGCGACCCGCGCCGCGGTGGCCGCCGAAACCCCGATGGGCCCGCTGAACTAAGCCGGAAACCCGGGGGCGCGGAGGGTCCGCGCCCCCTTTCTCTTGCTGAAAGACTGTCATGAGCACCGGCCTTCTGACGCTGATCATCCTTGCGCTTGCCACCTTCGGCATGGTGGCCGGACGCGCCCGCGCCGTGGCTTCGGCCGGCGGCGACATCCGCAGGCTGCACTCGCTGCCCACGTTCTATGGCCGGTTCGCGGCCCTTCTGGCGGCGGTTCCCGCCTTTCTTCTGGTGATCGTCTGGCTGCTTGCGCAGCCGGTGTTCATCGAAAACCGCGCCCTTTCGCTGATTTCCCCCGCCGACATTCCGCAAGGGTCCAGCGATACGCTGGTGATGTCGGACGTGCGCCGCATCGCCGGCGGGCTTGACCAGCTTGCCGCGCGCGGCGCCGATCTGGCGCCCCTTGTCACCGATGCGCCCGCGCTGAAAGCGGCGCTGAATGCCGCCGGTGTGGCGTTGCAGAACGAACCCGCGCCTTCCGTCATCGCCGCGGCCCAGGCGCTGCGCGCGATGCAGTCCACCTCGCGCCTGATCATGACGGGGGTGGCACTGGTGCTGGCCGTCGCCGGTCTGGGCTGGGGCCTGTCGCGGGTGCGGCCCGAGTTCCGCGCCCGCAACGCCACCGAAAGCTTCTCGATGTGGCTGCTGATCGGTTGTTCGCTGGTCGCGGTGCTGACCACGGTGGGCATCGTCGCCTCGCTGGTGTTCGAGACCGCACATTTCTTCCGGCTTTACCCGGCGAAGGACTTCTTCTTCTCGACCACCTGGAACCCGCAGTTCCGCGGCGGCTCGTCTCTGGGCATCTGGCCGCTGGTCTGGGGCACGCTTTACGTCTCGGCCATCGCGCTCGTCGTCGCGGTGCCGGTCGGGCTGATGAGCGCGGTCTATCTGGCCGAATATGCCTCGAAGAAAACCCGGTCCTGGGTGAAACCCGCGATCGAGATTCTGGCCGGCATCCCGACCATCGTTTACGGCCTTTTCGCGCTGATCACCGTCGGCCCCTTGCTGCGTGACTGGATCGCGCAGCCGGCGGGGCTGGGCGACAGTTCGTCCTCGGTCATGACGGCGGGGCTGGTCATGGGGATCATGGTCATTCCCTTCGTGTCCTCGCTGTCCGACGACATCATCAACGCCGTGCCGCAATCGCTGCGCGACGGCTCGCTGGGTCTGGGCGCCACGCCTTCGGAAACCGTGCGGCAGGTCGTTCTGCCGGCGGCGCTACCGGGCATCGTCGGCGCGGTCCTTCTGGCCGCCAGCCGCGCGATCGGTGAAACCATGATCGTGGTCATGGGCGCCGGCGCCGCCGCCAAGCTGTCGCTGAACCCGTTCGAGGCGATGACCACCGTCACCGTCAAGATCGTCAGCCAGCTGACCGGCGACACCGAATTCGCCAGCCCCGAGACGCTGGTGGCCTTCGCCCTGGGCCTGACGCTTTTCACCCTGACGCTGGGGCTGAACATCCTTGCCCTCTACATCGTCCGCAAATACCGGGAGCAGTACGAATGAGCGGCTCGCTCTTCACCCAGGACGCGCGCACCAAGGCGCGCAACGCCGCCGAACGCCGGTTCCGCACCTATGGCCTTGGCGCCATCATCCTGGCCCTCTTGGCGCTGGTGTGGCTGCTGATCTCGATCTTCTCGGCCGGGCTGCCGGCCTTCCGCCAGACCTTCATCACCTTCCCGGTGAAGCTGGAGGAAAGCGTGATCGACAAGGCGGGCAACCGTGACCCGGCCGCGATGGCCAAGGTCACCACCGTCGGTTACGGCAAGCTTCTGGCCACCGCGCTTGAGGCCGAAATTGCCGCCAAGGGCATCGACCTTGCCGGCGTGCCGCCGAAGGAAATCACCGACCTGATTTCGCAGGAAAGCGCCGCCACGCTGCGCAACATGGTGCTGGCCGACCCGGCGCTGATCGGCACGACCGTTCAGTTCAGGGCCATCGCCTCGGGCCGGATCGACGGCTACTACAAGGGCCGCGTCACCATGGAAAGCGCGGCGCTGGACAAGAACACCTCGCCCGAAAAGCTGCGGCTGGCCGACAATCTGAAGGCCGCGGGCCTTCTGGCGACCAGCTTCAACCTGGGCTTCCTGACCATGCCCGACGCATCGGACAAGCGACCCGAGGCCGCCGGTCTGGGCATCGCCATCGCCGGATCGTTCATGATGATGGTGGTGGTTCTGGTGCTGTCGCTGCCCATCGGCGTGGCCGCCTCGATCTATCTTGAGGAATTCGCGCCGAAGAACTGGTTCACCGACCTGATCGAGGTGAACATTGCCAACCTCGCCGCCGTGCCCTCCATCGTTTACGGTATCCTTGGCCTTGCGATCTTCATCAACTTCGCCGGCCTGCCGCAATCGGCGCCCATCGTCGGCGGTCTGGTGCTGACGCTGATGACGCTGCCGCGCATCATCATCCCGACTCGCGCCGCGCTGAAGGCCGTGCCGCCCTCGATCCGCGATGCGGCGCTGGGGGTGGGGGCAAGCCGGCTGCAGACCGTCTTCCACCATGTCCTGCCGCTGGCGATGCCCGGCATCCTGACCGGCATGATCATCGGTCTGGCGCAGGCCCTGGGCGAAACCGCCCCGCTTCTGCTGATCGGCATGGTGGCCTTTGTCCGCGACTTCCCCGGCGGGCTGTTCGACCCGGCCGCCGCCCTGCCGGTGCAGGTCTACAACTGGACCCAGCGCGGCGACCCCGGCTTTGTCGAGCGTGCCTCGGGGGCCATCATCGTTCTTCTGATCTTCCTCATCATCATGAACACGGCGGCCATCATTCTGCGCCGCAAGTTCGAGCGCCGCTGGTAAGGTGCCAATATGAAAGACCTCGTCATGGAGACCCGCGTGGACGCGCAGACCGTCAAGATCGAAGCCCGCAAGGCCCAGGTGTTCTACGGGCAGAACCACGCCATCAAGGATGTCGATGTCGATATCCTCGACAAGACCGTCACCGCCTTCATCGGGCCGTCGGGCTGCGGCAAGTCCACCTTCCTGCGCTGCCTGAACCGGATGAACGACACGATCCCGGGCTGCCGCGTGGAAGGCAAGATCACGCTTGAGGGCGAAGACATCTACGACGCCCGCGTCGATCCGGTGCAGCTGCGCGCCAAGGTGGGGATGGTGTTCCAGAAGCCCAACCCCTTCCCGAAGTCGATCTACGACAACGTGGCCTATGGCCCCAAGATCCACGGCCTGACCCGCAACAAGGCCGAACTGGATGAGGTGGTCGAGGCCTGCCTGCGCAAGGCGGCGCTGTGGAATGAGGTGAAGGACCGCCTGCAGACCCCCGGCACCGGCCTGTCGGGCGGCCAGCAGCAGCGCCTGTGCATCGCCCGCGCCATCGCCACCAGCCCCGAAGTCCTTCTGATGGACGAACCCTGTTCCGCGCTGGACCCCATCGCCACCGCGCAGGTCGAAGAGCTGATCGACGAATTGCGCAGCCAGTTCTCGGTGGTGATCGTGACCCACTCGATGCAGCAGGCCGCCCGCGTCTCGCAGCGGACCGCCTTCTTCCACCTGGGCAATCTGGTGGAATACGGCGAAACCGGCCAGATCTTCACCAACCCGCGCGACCCGCGCACCGAATCCTACATCACCGGCCGCATCGGCTGACGGGAGAGATCATGCTTACCGAACAGCACATCATGAGCGCCTTCGACCGCGACCTGGAAGCGGTGCAGGCGATGATCATGAAGATGGGCGGCCTTGTCGAAGCCGCCCTGTCGGACGCCGCCAAGGCGCTGGAAACCCAGGATGAGGCGCTGGCCGAACAGGTCCGCCGCGGCGACACCGCCATTGACGAGCTGGAAGAGACGGTTAACGCCGAATGCGCCCGGCTGATCGCGCTGCGCGGCCCCATCGCGGGCGACCTGCGCACGGTGCTGACGGTGATGAAGATCGCCTCGGCGCTGGAACGCTGCGGCGATTATGCCAAGAACCTGGCCAAGCGCTCGCTGGTTCTGGGGGCGCTTTCGCCCATTCCGGGCGCGGCGGGCGGCATCCGCCGGCTGGCCCGTCAGGTGGGGCTGCTGCTGAAGGACGCGCTGGACGCCTTCATCGCCCGCGACGCGGTTCTGGCCGAAGAGGTGCGCCAGCGCGACCGCGAGGTCGATCAGATGTACAACGCGCTCTTCCGCGAATTCCTGACCTTCATGATGGAAGACCCGCGCAACATCACCGCCTGCATGCATCTGCATTTCATCGCCAAGAACATCGAGCGGGTGGGCGACCACGCCACCACCATCGCCGAGCAGGTGATCTATCTGACCACCGGCAAGACCCCGGTGGGCGACCGGCCCAAGGCCGACATCACCGAGGAAGGGCAGGGCTGACCATGGCCGATCCCCGCCCCATGGTGCTTCTGGTCGAGGATGAGCCCGCGCAGCGCGAGGTTCTGGCCTACAACCTTGAAGCCGAGGGTTTCGAGGTCGCGCAGGCCTCGAACGGCGAAGAGGCGCTGGAAGCGATCTCTGACAGCCCGCCCGACCTGATCCTGCTGGACTGGATGATGCCCCATGTCTCGGGGCTTGAAGTCTGCCGGCGGCTGAAGCTGCGCCCCGAAACCCGCGGCATTCCGGTGATCATGCTGTCGGCACGGTCCGAAGAGGTGGACAAGGTGCGCGGTCTGGAAACCGGCGCCGATGACTATGTCATCAAGCCCTATTCGGTGGTCGAGCTGATGGCGCGGCTGAAGGCGCATCTGCGCCGGGTGCGCCCGGCCTCGTCGGGGGTGGTGCTGGAATGGGGCGATATCCGCCTTGATCCCGAAACCCACCGCGTGTCGCGCGGCGGCGCCATGCTGAAACTCGGGCCGACCGAGTTCCGGCTGCTGTCGACCTTCCTCGAAAAGCCCGGCCGGGTGTTTACCCGCGACCAGCTTCTGGACCGGGTCTGGGGCCGCGACATCTATGTCGATACCCGGACGGTTGACGTGCATATCGGCCGCCTGCGCAAAGCGCTGATGGCCCAGGGCGGCGACGACCCCCTGCGCACCGTCCGCGGCGCCGGCTACGCGCTGGGATAAGGGGCGAGGGGCGTGGGAACCGCGCACCCTACGCCCGGTCGAAGTCTCGCCCCGTGTCGCCCCTCACCCTGACCCCGGCCATCGCCGGGGTCACGCGATTCCGGTGCCCCTTGCCCGCCGGTGGCCCCAAAGGCCGCCGGCCAGCGCCCGCCCCGCCCCCGGCGGGCGCTTCTCGCCCGCCGGGGCAGGCGCTGGCCTCTGGCATCGACTCTGGCGGGCGGTCTTGTGTCACCTTGGTCGCGACGGGCGGGGAAAGGCGGTGCCTTTCCTGTTCCGCCCTTTGTGGCGCGGCATGGGTGGGCGAGGTACGCTGCCGGCCTGTAGGGTGCGTGCTTGCCACGCACCGTTCCGGCGCGATGACCCGGCCCGCAAGGTGCGTGGGGACCACGCACCCTACGTTTGCCGCACCCACCCTGACCCCGGCCATCGCCGGGGTCACGCGGTGCGGGTTCCCCTTGGCCAGCCGGTGGCCCCCAAGGCCGCCGGCCAGCGCCCGCCGGGGCAGGCGCCGGCCTCTGTCTGGCGCGTTGAACCGGGCAAGGTGACCCCGCCCCGCGACGGGCGGGGAAAGGCGGTGCCTTTCCTTTTCCGCCCTCGGGAAACCGCGCGGCGGCCGCTATTCCCCCTTCGCCAGCGGGTGCTTGGTCAGCACCAGTTCCCGCAGGCGGTCGTCCAGCACATGGGTGTATATCTCGGTCGTCGCCACATCGGCATGGCCCAGCAGGGTCTGGATCACCCGCAGGTCGGCGCCGCCGGCCAGAAGGTGGGTGGCGAAGGCGTGGCGCAGGGTGTGGGGCGTCACCTTCCCAGGGTCCACCCCGGCCAGAACCGCGATCTCCTTGATCAGCAGGTAAAAATGTTGCCGCGTCAGGTGTCCGTCAACCCCCGGCCCCGGGAACAGCGCGCGCGACACCGCCCGGCCCGCCTTGCGCCCGGCCTCTTCCACGGCATCGCGGCAGATCAGCCAGTCGGCCAGCGCCGCCCGCGCCGGCGCCGACAGGGGCACCATCCGCTCTTTCCCGCCCTTGCCGCGCACCAGGATCATCGCCGGGTCGCCCCGCGCCGCCGCGACCGGCAGGCCCACCAGTTCCGACACCCGCATGCCCGTGGCGTAAAGCAGTTCGACCAGCGCGGCATTCCGCAGCCGCCCGGCCTCATCCCGGCCCTTGGTGCGGGCGGCGTCCAGAAGCCGCTCGACCTCATCCAGCGACAGCGTCTTCGGCAGCCTGGCCGAAGGGCCGGGGCCCTTGATGCGGATCGCCGGATTGTCGGTGCGCCAGCCTTCATCATGGGCAAAGCGGAACATCTGCCGGATTGCCGACAGGCGGCGGGCGCGGGTGGCCTTGGCCAGACCCTGCGCCTCGCAGAAGACGATGTAATCCTCAACCGCCTCGCGCCCGGCTGTGACGAAATCGCTGCCCTGACGCGCCAGCCAGCCCGCGAAATCCAGAAGGTCGCGGCCATAGGCAAGGCGGGTGTTGCGCGCCGCATCGGCCTCGGCCGCCTGCGCCTCAAGGAAGGTGGAGATCCACCGCTCCATCCCGGCGGGGGCGGTCATCCGCGCCGTTCCAGGATCATCAGCTCCAGCGCGGTGCGCCGCGCCGCATCCTCAAGCCCCAGTTCGCGCAGCACGGCCAGCCCCTGCGCCACCTGCGCCTCATCGCCGTGCAGCCCGCTGGCCACCAGAGACACCGCCAGCAGGATCGCCTCGCCCACCCGCTTCTGTTCGATCAGCACCCGCGCGGCTTCGGGCAGCACCGGGTTGGTGAAGGCCGGCGCGATCGCCCGCGCCATGCTGTCGGGCGCGGCCAGCCCCGCCACGGAACCCGAGGCGATGCCGGCCAGAAAGGCCGCCCGCACATCGCCCGGCGAGAGTTCGGAATCGGCCAGCCGACGGTAAGAGGTAGAAAGGAACCCCATCTCCCAGGCAATCCGCGCCGCGTCGCCGGTCAGCGGCAGATGCGACAGCTGCACGGCGTAAAGCTCGGAAAACGGCACCTCGGCCTCGACATCGGCCATCCGCGCCCAGGCCAGCGGCAGGCGCTGTTCCACCGTATCCGCATCGCCGGCCAGAAGTGCCGTGTCAAAGCGCTGGAAGGCATCCGCCCGGTCCCAGACCCCACCCGAGGCCGCGGGCCGGCGCTGGGTGTAAAGGCCCAGAAGCTGGTTTGCCGGCAGAACCCCCGCCCGCGTCAGCCGCTCGGCCGCCTCAAGCTGCGCCTTCCAGCCGGCGCGGGGGCCAAGCTCGGCATGGGCAAAGGCCAGGGGCAGGGTGGTGGTGGGCAAAGGCTCCCCGATCGCCTCATAGATGCGCCAGATCAGCGGCGTCACCGGCTTGGGCGGGTTGGGGATGGGTTCGCCTTCATAAAGCTCAGGGTCAAGGAAGCGCGACAGAAGCTCATCCTCGACCCCCGTCACATGACCCAGCGCCTGCGCGGTGCGCAGGGTCAGGGCGGCGGCGTTCCAGTCGCCCGACCGGGCAAGGCAGAACACCCGCACCGGCAGGGTGGGGGCCAGTTCGGGCGCGCGGGCAAGGTCTTCGCAGGCCGAATCCTCGGTTCCCGTCAGCAGGGCGACGTCGAAGGCGCGGCGGAAGACAGCGGCGTTTTCCACCGTGCCGGCCGCCCGCAGCAGTGCCGCCGCCTGATCCAGCGCCCCCATCTCCAGCAGCTTGTCCACCCGGGCCAGAAGCAGCGTCGCATCGCCGCCGGCATCGGCGGGGGGCGCGGCTTCGGCGATCAGAAGCGTGATCAGCAGCGATTGCAGCGCCGGCATCCCCTCGGCACTGGCGCCGCGGATGGCGGTTGTCACCTCATCCAGCTTGCCAAGTCCCCACAGGTCCTGCGGAAATCCCGTGACCTTGGGCGACAGAAGCCCCACCGCATCGGGCGACGGCCCGCCGATCACCGACACCGCGATGTCTTCGGGCAACACGCTTTCGGTCGTCACCGCAGGCTCATCCGGCGGGGGCGGCAGGGTGGTGCTGCCGTTGCCCGAGGTGGCGCCGGGCGCCGTCACCGATTCAGACAGCCAGTCGATGGCCGACAAGGGCCCCTCGGCCCGCGCCATGCCCGGCAGGCCCGCCAGAGCGGCCAGAACCAGCGCCCGCAAGGCGTGTTCAGTCGGCATTCAGCGTCACCGGCTGGCGGACTTCCTCTTGTGCCGGCGTCATGTCGGCCAGATAGGCATAGCCCGTCAGCACCGCGAACCCCAGCACCGCCAGAACCAGAACCAGCTTGATCAGTCGCCCCATTCGCCTTGCCTCTTTCTGTCCGCGGTTGATCCGGCGGCACGTTTCGCTTCGAATATATATGGCAATCGCGCGAAGTTCACGCCATTGAGGGAGGAAATATGCGTTCTCGGCAGCAGCCCGCCACGGGACCTGCCGAAAGGGGGGGCAGCGTCAGGTGCGGCTGAAGAAGACCGTGGCAATGGTGGGAATGATGGGGGCGGGAAAGACCGCCGTCGGCACGGCCGTTGCGCGGCTTCTGGGGGTGCCGTTCCTCGATTCGGACGAAGAGATCGTCCGCGCCGCCGACCGCAGCATTGCCGAGATTTTCGAGCGTGACGGCGAGCCGTTCTTCCGTGCCCGCGAAACCGAGGTTCTGGCGCGGCTTCTGAAGGGCCAGCCGGCGATCCTTTCGACCGGCGGCGGCGCCTTCCTGTCGGATGTGAACCGCGCGCTGATTGCCGAACACGGCGTCTCGGTCTGGCTGCGGGTTGATCTGGACCTGTTGTGGAACCGCGTCCGCCACAAGACCACCCGGCCGCTTCTGCGCACCGCCAACCCGCGCGAGACGCTGCGCGCGCTTTACGAGGCGCGGCTGCCCTTCTACCAGATGGCGGAAATCGCCGTCGATTCCGCCGCCGACTATTCGGTGGAAGAGATGGCCCGGCGGGTTGTTGCGGCGCTGGCCGCGCGGCCCGATGTGCTGGAAGGGGAATAGCATGGCTGTCGATGTGGTGCCCGTCGCGCTGGGGGCGCGGTCCTATGAGGTGCGGATCGGCCCGGGCCTGATTGGCCGCGCGGGGGCCGAGATTCTGCCGCTGCTGCGCCGCCGGCGGGTGGCGATTGTCACCGACGAAAGCGTGGCGGGGCTGCATCTTTCCGCCCTTGTCGCGGCGCTGGCGGCCGAGGGCATCGCCGCCACCAGCCTGTCGGTTCCGGCGGGCGAGGCGACGAAGGGCTGGCCGCAGCTTTCCCGCGTGGTCGAATGGCTGCTGGAAGAAAAGATCGAGCGGCGCGACATCGTCATCGCCTTCGGCGGCGGCGTGGTGGGCGATCTTGTCGGCTTTGCCGCCGCGATCCTGCGGCGCGGCGTGCGCTTCGTGCAGATTCCGACGACGCTTCTGGCGCAGGTTGACAGTTCGGTCGGTGGCAAGACCGGCATCAACACCGCGCAGGGCAAGAACCTTGTCGGCGCCTTCCACCAGCCCGCGCTGGTTCTGGCCGATACGATGGTGCTGGAAAGCCTGCCCGCCCGCGACTTTCTGGCGGGCTATGGCGAGGTGGTGAAATACGGCCTTCTGGGCGATGCCGCCTTCTTCGACTGGCTAGAGGCGAATGCCCCCGATCTGGCCCGCGACGCGGCAAAGCGCCAGCATGCCGTGCGCCGCAGCGTCGAGATGAAGGCGGGCATCGTCGAACGCGATGAGACGGAAGAAGGCGAACGCGCGCTTCTGAACCTTGGTCACACCTTCTGCCATGCGCTGGAAAAGGCCACCGGCTATTCCGACCGGCTGCTGCATGGCGAAGGCGTGGCGATCGGCTGCGCGCTGGCCTTTGAACTCAGCCAGCGGCTGGGCCTTTGCGCGCAAGAGGCGCCCAGCCGCGTCCGCGCCCATCTGCGCGCCATGGGCATGAAGGTGGACCTGTCCGACATCCCGGGCGACCTGCCCGGCGCCGAGGGGCTGCTGGACCTGATGGGGCAGGACAAGAAGGTGGTCGACGGCCAGCTGCGCTTTGTGCTGGCGCGCGGGATCGGGCAGGCTTTCGTCGCAACCGACGTGCCCCGCGGGGCGGTGCTGACGCTGTTGCAGGACGCGCTGGCGGCGCCCCGGGGGTAGGGGCGGCGGGCTGATCCCGCCCAGTGGCCGAGGCCATCGACGAGGCCATGCGGTGCCCGTTCCCCTTGCCCCGCCGGTGGCCCCAAAGGCCGCCGACCAGCGCCGGCCTCTCGTGATTTGTGCCGCACCGTCCCCGCCGCCATGGCGAAGGCCATCGCCTTCGCCACCGCGCAACATCGGCAAGCTTCACCGGACGGGCCTCAAAGGCCCGGCCAGCGCCCGCCCCGCCATCGGCGGGCGCTTCTCGCCCGCCGGGGCTGGCGCCGGCCTCTGCCATTGCGTGCCGCGCCGTCTCCGGTTGAACCCGCACCAGCGGGCGGGGGCGAGGCAGTGCCTCGCCTGTTCCCGCCCGGAACAGGTTGTGCCGCTTGTTGGCTCCGTAGGGTGCGTGTTCGCACGCACCAACGCAGGTGCCATGGCGAAGGCCATCGCCTTCGCCACTGTGCCACACTTCCCCCCGCAAGGTCGGGCCTCAAAGGCCCGGCCAGCGCCCGCCCCGCCCCAAGGCGGGCGCTACCCGCCCGCCGGGTCGGGCGCTGGCCTGTGTCATCTCGTGCCGCACCGCCTCCGGCTGAACCCGCACAAGCGGGCGGGGGCGAGGCGGTGCCTCGCCTGTTCCCGCCCGGGCTGGGTTGCGCCGTTTGTGGCCTGCGTAGGGTGCGTGTTCACACGCACCGCCCTCTGAACAAGGGTGCGGTGAACATGCACCCTACGGGGCAAGCCGCAACTCGGGGCCTCAGCCCCGCCGCGCGCTGCGGATCATCGACCCGGTATAGATCACCAGCGCCGCCCAGATCATCGGGAAGGCGATCATCCGGCTGCGGCCGAATTCCTCGCCAAAGACGAAGACGGCGGTCAGGAAGATCATCGTCGGCGCAATATATTGCAGGATGCCGATGGTCGACAGGCGCAACAGCTTGGCGCCGTTGGCATAGATCATCAGCGGCACCGCCGTGACCACGCCGCAGCCCAAGAGCAGCGCGGTATCACTGGCCGGCCCGGTCGCGAAACTACTTTGCCCGGTGGCCATCAGCCAGCCGGCATAGCCCAAGGCCAGCGGCAGCAGCAGGATCACCTCCAGCGTGAAGCCCTGATTTGGCCCCAGCGGCAGCGACTTCTTGAAATAGGCGTAGAACCCCCAGCTCAGCGTCAGGCTCAGCGCCACGACGGGTAGCCGCCCCGCCTCCCATGTCAGCAGGCCCACCGCGCCGGCGGCCAGCACGATGGCCAGCCATTGCGCCGCGCTCAGCCTTTCGCGCAGGAGGACCGCGCCCAGAAACACGCTGAACAGCGGGTTGATGTAGTATCCCAGTGCCGCATCCAGCGCATGGCCCGCCTGAATGGCCCAGACATAAATCCCCCAGTTGACCGAGATCAGCGCGGCGGTGATTGCCGCCATCCCCAGCGCCCGGGGCGACCGCAACGCCGCCTTCAGATCCTCGGTGCGCCCCAGCCAGACCAGCACCGCCAAGGCCACCGGAACCGACCAGATCATCCGATGCGCCAGAACCTCCAGCGTCGGGAGATGCGACATCGCCTTCAGATAGACCGGCAGGAAGCCCCACAGGACATAGGCGGTGACGGCAAGCGCAAAGCCCCGGGGGCTGTCGCCGGGGGGGGCGGTGGAGGCGGTGGTATCGGTCATGCCGCCTGCCTAGTCCTTCCCGCCGCCCGGGGCCAATGCAATCTTGTGACGGGCACAATCGCAGACGGTGATGGGGCGGCGCGCCATTACGCGGTACAAGGGGACTTGCCGGGCGTAGGGTGCGTGCTTGCACGCACCACACCCGGGGCAAGGTGCGTGACATCACGCACCCTACGCCCCGAAGCTGCTTGAAATCCCCCCCGCCGTCACCCGCGCGGCAGGTCGAACTCCGGCGGGGCCAGTTCGAACCCCTCGAACCGGAACCCCGGGCTGACGGTGCAGGACACCAGCGTGTAATCCCCCGTGCTGCGCGCCGCCTGCCAGTGGCCGGCGGGCACCACGGACTGCGGCGCCTCACCGCCCAGCACATCGGGGCCAAGGCGGATGTCGGCGGCCGCCTTAACCCCCACCGACAGGATCAGCGGCGCCCCGGCATGCCAGAGCCAGATTTCATCGGCATCCACCCGGTGCCAGTGGCTGCGCTCACCCGCCGCCAGCAGGAACAGGATCGCCGTGCCGCTGGCCCGCCCGTCGCGCAGGGGCCCCGCCCAGGTCTGGCGATACCAGCCGCCTTCGGGGTGGGGTTCCAGACGCAGGGCCTGAACAAGGCGCTGTGCTTCGGTCATGCCTGCCGCCATTTGCCCGGTTCCAACCCCTCGATCGTCCAGTCGCCCACCCGCCAGCGGATCAGCCGCAGGCAGGGCAGGCCCACGGCGGCGCACATCCGCCGCACCTGCCGGTTGCGCCCCTCTCGCAGGGTAACCTCGATCCAGCCGTCGGGCACGGTCTTGCGTTCGCGGATCGGCGGGACGCGGGGCCAAAGCCAGACGGGCGGCGCGATGGCCCGGGCGCGGGCGGGCAGGGTGGGGCCGTCCTTCAGCGTGACGCCCTGCGACAGGGCCTTCAGCGCGGCTTCATCCGGCAGGCCTTCAACCTGCGCCAGATAGGTCTTTTCCATCTTGTGCTTCGGATCGGCGATGCGGGCCTGCAGCCTTCCGTCATCGGTCAGCACCACCAGCCCCTCGCTGTCGCGGTCCAGCCGCCCGGCGGGATAAACGCCCTTGACCGGAACGAAATCGGCCAGCGTCGGGCGGCCCTCGCCATCGGTGAACTGGCAAAGCACGTCATAGGGCTTGTTCAGAAGGATAAGCATGACCCCTGATAGCGCGCGCCGCCTCCCCTTGCCAGCCTTCGGCCGCCATGCCAGCCTGCCGGGATGAGCCATACCATCATCCTTGGTGCCGGGCTGATCGGCGCGGCGCTGGCCTACCGGCTGACCCAAACGGGTGAGCGGGTGACGGTGATTGAGGCCGGCCTGCCCGCCGGCGCCGCCTCGGGCCGCAGCTTCGGCTGGATCAACGCCAGTTTTTCGCTGAATGAGGCGCATTTCGCCCTGCGCGTCGCCGGAATGGCGGCGCACCGGCGGCTGGCGGCCGACCTGCCGGGGCTGCATCACGAAACCGGCTGCCTGTGGTGGGAGGAACTGGGCCCGGCCTTCCACGCCACCGCCGACCGGCTGCAGGCGGCGGGCTATCCGCTGCAACGGCTGACCCGTGCGGGGGCCTTGGCGGCCGAGCCGGCGCTGGCCCGCCCGCCGGATGAGGCGCTGCTGTTCCCGACCGAAGCCTGGGTGGACCCCGCCGCGCTGACCCATGCGCTGCTGGCGGCCTCGGGCGCCTTGGTGCTGACAGGGCTCGCGGCGCGGCCCGATGCAGGCGATGGCGGCATCTGCGGGGTGGAAACGCCCCTCGGGCCGGTGGCGGCCGACCGCGTGGTTCTGGCCACCGGCACCGCGACTCCGGGCCTGCTGGAGCCGCTGGGGCTGAGCCTGCCGATGCTGCACCGCCCCGGCCTGATGCTGCGGACCCGCCCCGTGGGGCTGCGCCTGCGCCGCATCCTTGCCGCGCCCGAGCAGGAGGTCCGGCAGGATGAGACGGGGCGCCTTTACGCCCCCGCCGCCGCCTATCACCAGTCCGACACCGGCCAGAACCTTGCGGACCCCGTGGGGCAGGCGCGGGAGACGCTCGCCCGCATCGCCGGGCTTCTGGGGTTGCCGGGGCTGGTGGCCGAGGTCGTCACCCACGCCGAACGCCCGGTGCCGGGCGATGGCCTGCCGGTGGTGGGGCCGGTCGAGGCCGTGCCGGGCCTGTGGCTGGCAGTCCTGCATTCCGGCGTGACACTCGCCGCCATCGTCGCCGAAGCGCTGGCGGCCGAGATCACCGGGCAGGGGGAGGAACCGCTGCTGGCGCCCCTCCGCCCCGCCCGACTGGTGGGGTGAGGGGGGCGGCTGCCCCGCACCCCTTGCCCCCGTAGGGTGCGTGTTCACACGCACCACCCCGCCTCCATGGCGAAGGCCATCGCCTTCGCCACTACCCGCCGCATCCAACGCGTCCGGCCGGGCCTCAAAGGCCCGGCCAGCGCCCGCCCCGCCCCTGGCGGGCGCTTCTCGCCCGCCGGGTCGGGCGCCGGCCTCTCATATCTCGTGCCGCACCGTCTCCCGTTGAAGCCGCACCAGAGGGCGGGGGCGAGGCAGCGCCTCGCCCTTATCCCGCCCGGAACAGGTTGCGCCGTTTGTTGCCGCCGTAGGGTGCGTGTTCACACGCACCATCCCCGGCCGCCATGGCGAAGGCCATTGCCTTCGCCACCTCCCGACGTGGCAAGCCTCACCGGCTGGGCCCCAAAGGCCCGGCCAGCGCCTCGCCCTTATCCCGCCCGGAACCGGTTGCGCCGTTTGTCGCCCCCGTAGGGTGCGTGTTCACAAGCACCGTCCCCGGCCGCCATGGCGAAGGCCATCGCCTTCGCCACCGCGCGCCATCGGCAATCTTTACCGGACGGGCCTCAAAGGCCGCCGGCCAGCGCCCGCCCCGCCCTCAGCGGGCGCTTTTCGCCCGCCGGGGGCAGGCGCCGGCCTCTGTCATTGCGTGCCGCACCGTCTCCGGTTGAAGCGGCACCAGCGGGCGGGGGCGAGGCAGTGCCTCGCCTTGTCCCGCCCGTACCCTGCCTCGCGACCACCCCGGCGGCACACGGCCCGCCTCGCTACAGCCCCACCATCGCCCGGATATCGGCAGGCGTCGCCCCCTCGGCGCGGTATCTGGCCAGCGCGCGGGCGTCGTCGCGCTTGGCCAGCCGCTTGCCCTGATCGTCGCGGATCAGCCGGTGGTGGTGATAGGCCGGCACCGGCAGGCCCAGAAGGCGCTGCAGCACCACATGCACCGAAGTCGACTCGAACAGATCCTCGCCGCGCGTCACCTCGGTGATGCCCTGCGCCGCGTCGTCCACCACCACGGCCAGATGATAGCTGGTGCCGATGTCGCGCCGCGCCAGCACCACATCACCCACACCTTCCACCATCGCGGCGGCGCTGAAAACATGCTCGCCCGCCCGCAGGCCCGTCTCGGTAAACCGGATTTCCCCCAGTCTTTCCATGGCCTTGCCCATGTCCAGCCTTACAGCCCCCTGATCCAGCCCCTTCCCCCGGCAGGTGCCCGGATAGACCGGACCATCGGGGCCGATCACCGCCGCGCCCTCTTGCGGGGCCGACAAAGCCGCGCGGATATCGCCCCGCGTGCAGGCGCAATGATAGGTCAGGCCGGCCTGAGACAGTTGTACAAGCGCTGCCTGATAGGCCGGCAGCCGCGCCGACTGCCGCATCACCGGCTGTTCCCAGCTCAGCCCCAGCCAGGCGAGATCATCATAAATCGCCGCCTCCCATTCGGGCCGGCAGCGGGCCGTGTCGATATCCTCGATCCGCAACAGAAACCGCGCACCCCGCCCGGCCGCCACCATAGCCGCATAGGCATGGCCCAGATGCAGCGGCCCGGTCGGGCTGGGGGCAAAGCGCGTTACCCCAGCCACGCCGTGAAGGCCTCTTTCGCGCGGTCGGTATAGGCCTTGTAGCGATCCTTGCGCCCGCGCCGCCCGCCCTTGGCGTCAATCGGCGGAAAGAGCCCGAAGTTGACGTTCATCGGCTGGAAGGTCTTTGCCTCGGCCCCGCCGGTGATATGGGTGATCAGCGCGCCGGTGGCGGTTTCGGGCGGCGGCGGCTGCAGGTCGCGGCCCAGGATTTCGGCCGCCGCCATCCGCCCCGCCAGAAGCCCCATCGCGGCGCTTTCGACATAGCCTTCCACCCCGGTGATCTGCCCGGCAAAGCGGATGTTCGGCCGCGACCGCAGCCGCATCCGGTCATCCAGCAGGGTGGGTGAGTTGATGAAGGTGTTGCGGTGGATGCCGCCCAGACGGGCGAAACTGGCATCCTGCAAACCGGGAATCATCCGGAAAACATCGGTTTGCGCGCCATACTTCATCTTGGTCTGGAAGCCCACGATGTTGTAAAGCGTACCCAGCTTGTTGTCGCGGCGCAGCTGCACCACGGCATAGGGCTTTACTGCAGAATGCGGGTTGGTCAGGCCCACGGGCTTCATCGGGCCAAAGCGCAGGGTCTCACGCCCCCGCTCGGCCATCACCTCGATGGGCAGGCAGCCGTCGAAATAACCGGCCGTTTCGCCTTCGTGAAACTCGGTCTTGTCGGCGGCCAGAACCGCGTCGATGAAGGCCTCATACTGGGCCTTGTCCATCGGGCAGTTCATGTAGGCGGTCTGTTCCTCGACCGTCTCGCCCTTGTCATAGCGCGACTGCATCCAGGCCACCGACATGTCGACGCTGTCGGCATAGACGATGGGGGCGATGGCGTCGAAGAAGGCCAGGCTTTCCGCCCCCGTCGCCGCGCGGATGCTTTCGGCCAGCGCGCCCGAGGTCAGGGGGCCGGTGGCGATGATCCACTGGCCGTCTGAGGGAAGGGAGGTAATCTCTTCTTCCGACACGGTAATCAGCGGATGCGCCCGCAGTCGCGCCGTGACGCCTTCGGCAAAGGGATCGCGGTCCACGGCCAGCGCCCCGCCGGCCGGCAGACGGTGGGCCGTTGCCATCTCCATGATCAGCCCGCCCGCCGCCCGCATTTCCCAATGCAGAAGGCCGACGGCGTTGCGTTCGTCGTCATCCGACCGGAACGAATTCGAGCAGACCATCTCGGCCAGCAGGCCGGTGCGGTGGGCGAAGGTGGCGACCTTGGGGCGCATCTCATGGATGACCACCGGCACGCCCATACTGGCGGCCTGCCAGGCGGCTTCCGATCCGGCCATGCCGCCGCCGATGATGTGAAGGGTCTGTGTCATGCCCCGGATTTAGGGGGTTTCGGGCGCGAAGGAAAGCCTGCCCGCCGCAACGAAAAGGCCCGGAGGTTTCCCCCCGGGCCCTGTCAGCACGGCCGCCTTGCCGCAGTGCTTAGGCCTTGTCCAGCGCCGGCTTGCCCGGGCCATACGCGAAGACCATCAGGAAGCCGCCGGCCAGGCCGAGGTTCTTGAGGAACATGATGCTTTGCACCTGATCGGCGAAGTTCAGGTGGTAAAGCAGCGCCGTCACCACGCAGAACCCTGCCGCCAGCAGCGCCATGATGCGGGTCTGGAAACCGGCGATCATCGCCAGCCCGACGGCGATTTCAAACAGGATGGCCGGCCAGGCCAGGAAGGCGGGCAGGCCGCCCATGGTGATGTAGCCGGCAAAGCCCTGGACATCGCCAAGCTTGCCAAGGCCGCCGACGATGAACAGCGCCGACAGCAGCAGCCGGGCGATGAAGGGGATGTAGGTGGTAAGTTTGTCCATGATGCGATCCTTGTTTCACCCGGTCCGGGTATGGCGTTCGGATACATCCGGCGCAGATTCGCATATATACCGATGGCCGCAGGCGAGACGTGCAGCAATGCACCGATCAGGGGCGGGTCAGGGCGCGCCGCTCGGCTGCGACAAAGGCGGCGGGGTCGGGGGCGGGGCGGCCGAGTTCCGCCGCCTTGTCGAAGAACCCCCGGGCCGGCAGGCTGCCGCCCCGCGCATGGACCACGACGGCGCGGAAGGGGCGGCCAAGGGCTGCATCCTCTTCCATCAGCGTCTCAAGTGCCGCCGTCAACTCGCCCATCCGCAGGCCAAGGTCACGGGCAAGGGCGCCGTAGCTGGTGGTCTGCCCCGAAGCCGCAAGGGCCGCGAGGGCGTTTTCAAGCGCGCTCACGTTCCAGCGCCACGGCGATCCGCTCCAGCGCCGCAGTCTGCCGGGCCACGGCCTCTTGCGTGCGGCGCTGTTCTGCCACCATCTCCTTGGCCGTATCGGTTTGGCGCGCCAGATAGTCCTGATACTTGCGGGCCTGATAGCGCGTCAGCAGGATCATCAGCCCCCCGATGAACAGCGCGAAAAGGGTCAGGGGCAGCCACGGCCCCATCACTCTTCCCCCTGATCGGCGACGCGGGCGACCGAGACCACGTCTTCGCCCTCGGCCACGCTGAAGACGCGCACCCCGCCCGCCGAACGGGAACGGAAGCTGATCTGTTCCACCGGCACGCGGATGGACTGGCCGGTCGAGGTGGCCAGCATGATCTGGTCGGCCAGTTCAACCGGGAAGGATGCCACCACACGCCCGCCGCGCGGCCCGGGCGAGATGGCCTTCACCCCCATGCCGCCGCGTCCGCGCACCGGGTAGTCGTGGCTGGAGGAAAGCTTGCCCGAGCCGCCGGCGGTGACCGTCAGGATCAGGTCTTCGGCCGCCGACATCTGGGCATAGCGTTCGGGCGAAAGATCGCCCGCCGGCACGTCTTCTTCGTCATCGGCTTCCGCCTCGTCGGTGACGCCGGCCATCAGGCGGCGCTGCTTCAGATAGGCGGCGCGTTCGGCCGGATCGGCCTCGAAATGGCGGATGATCGCCATCGAGACCACCTCATCCCCCTCGGCCAGACGGATGCCGCGCACGCCGGTTGACCCGCGCGACTTGAACACGCGGATTTCCGTGGTGGCAAAGCGGATGGCGCGGCCGGCCCGGGTGACCAGCATCACATCGTCGTTTTCATCGGCGATGGCCGCGTTCACCAGCGTCACGCCTTCGGGCAGGTTCATCGCGATCTTGCCGTTGCGCTTGACGTTGGTGAAGTCCGACAGGTCGTTCTGCCGCACGTCGCCGTCACTGGTGGCAAAGACGATCTGCAGTTTGTCCCAGTCTTCCTCGGGCACGTCCACCGGCATCAGCGCGGCGATCGAGATGCCCTGGGTGATCGGCAGGATGTTCACCATGGCCTTGCCCTTGGCATTGCGGCCGGCCAGCGGCAGGCGCCAGGTCTTCATCTTGTAGACCATGCCGTCGGTGGTGAAGAACAGAAGCGCGGTGTGGGTATTGGCGACGAACAGTGTCGTCACCACGTCGTCTTCCTTGGTCTGCATCGACGCAAGGCCCTTGCCGCCGCGGTTCTGCGACCGGAATTCGGCCAAGGGGGTGCGCTTGATGTAGCCGCCCGAGGTGATGGTCACGACCATATCCTCGCGCTCGATCAGGTCTTCGTCCTCCATGTCGCCCGACCAGTCGACGATCTCGGTCCGGCGGGGGACGGCGAAAAGCTGACGCACTTCGCGCAGTTCGTCCGAGATGATCGCCATGATCCGGTCGCGCGAGCCGAGGATTTCGAGGTAATCCTTGATCTTCGCCGCCAGTTCTTCCAGCTCGTCCGTGACTTCCTTGACGCCAAGCGCGGTCAGGCGCTGCAGGCGCAGGTCCAGGATGGCGCGGGCCTGGGCTTCGGACAGGTTGTAGGTGCCGTCCTCGTTCATCGTATGGGTCGGGTCGTCGATCAGCCGGATGTAGCCGGCAATGTCGGCGGCGGGCCAGCGGCGGGTCATCAGACGTTCTCGCGCCTCGGTCGCGTCGGCGCTGGCGCGGATGGTGCGCACGACTTCATCGACGTTCGACACCGCCACGGCCAGACCGCAAAGGATATGGCTGCGCTCACGCGCCTTGCGCAGTTCGTAGGCGGTGCGCCGCGCCACCACCTCTTCGCGGAAGGTGATGAAATGCGACAGGAAATCGCGCAGGGTCAGCTGTTCCGGCCGCCCGCCGTTCAGCGCCAGCATGTTGCAGCCGAAGCTGGTCTGCATCGGCGTGAAGCGGAACAGCTGGTTCAGCACCACATCGGGCGTCGCGTCGCGCTTCAGTTCGATCACCACGCGCACGCCGATCCGGTCGGATTCGTCGGCCACGCCCGAGATGCCCTCGATCCGCTTGTCGCGGACGCATTCGGCGATTTTCTCGATCATCGCGGATTTGTTGACCTGATAGGGCACCTCATCAATCACGATGGCCCAGCGGTCCTTGCGGATTTCCTCGACATGGGTCTTGGCGCGGATGATCACGCTGCCCCGGCCTTCCAGATAGGCCTTGCGGGCGCCGGAGCGGCCCAGAATCGTCGCCCCGGTGGGGAAGTCGGGGGCGGGGATGATCTCCATCAGCCGTTCCATGCTGATGTCGGGATCGGCGATCATCGCCAGGGTGCCGTCGATCACCTCGCCCAGATTGTGGGGCGGGATGTTGGTGGCCATGCCCACGGCAATGCCGCCGGCGCCGTTGACCAGCATGTTCGGAAAGCGGGCGGGAAGGACGGTGGGTTCGCGGTCCTTGCCGTCATAGTTGTCCTGGAAATCGACGGTTTCCTTGTCGATATCGGCCAGAAGATAGGCCGCCGGCTTGGCCATCCGCACTTCGGTATAGCGCATGGCGGCGGCCGCATCGCCGTCCATCGAACCGAAGTTGCCCTGGCCGTCCAGCAAGGGCAGGCTCATCGAGAAGGGCTGGGCCATCCGCACCAGCGCGTCATAGATCGCGCCGTCGCCGTGGGGGTGGTATTTGCCCATCGTGTCGCCCACGGGCCGCGCCGACTTGCGGTAGGGCTTGTCGTGGCTGTTGCCGGTTTCGTGCATTGCATAAAGAATGCGCCGATGCACCGGTTTCAGCCCGTCGCGCAGATCGGGGATCGCGCGTGAGACGATGACGCTCATCGCGTAGTCAAGATAGGCGGTGCGCATTTCCTGCGCGATGTCGACCTGCGGGCCGTGATAGCTGGGCCGTTCGGGCGTTTCGCCCGTCTTTTCAAGGTCTTCGGGGGTGTCGTTCACGTCGTTTGCGCCCTTCGCGGCAGGGGTCAATATCTGGTTGGTGCGACCTTACACCATGCTAGCCATGGGGTGCAATGGCAGGGGGGCAGCGCTGTTGGCAGCCAGCGCGGGTGAGTGACAATATATTGTTTTCATTGATCTTTAATTCGGCTTTGGCATGATTTCCCCATCGGGCGGAACGGCAGGCGGAACGGAGGCGCGCGAAGATGCCAAATGAGACGGAACTGATGCTGAAGGGCTATGGGCTGACCACGGCCGAACTTTACTACCGGATGCCGGATTACCGGCATGTCCTGCAAAGCTACATCTGGCAGGATTACGATCTGGCGCCGGATTATCCGCGGCTTTTCGGCTTCATCGAGTTCTGGCAGGACAAGATCGAAGGCCCGCTGCATTCGGTGCGCTTCACCCACCGCAAGCTGATCGGGCCGGGGGAGTGGCGCAATGTGGTGAAGGAATTCCGGCTGCATTAGCGGCGTGGTCCGGCGGTAGGGCGCGGTTTACACGCACCTTTGGCCCGGGCGGTGCGTGCAAGCACGCACCCTACTCTTGCCGGACAGCATGCGGCGGCGCGGCGCCCCTTGTGCGGCGGGGGCGGGGCCGGTAAGGGCCGGCCATGTCCCGCTCTGACCGTATCCTGCGCCCTGCCGTCACCTCGGCCGATGACCTGATTTCGCAGGGCCTTGCCCCGGAGGCCTCGCGCGATGTGCTGGCGCGGCTGGAGGATGAGTTTCGCATCCGCATCTCGCCCGAGATGCTGGGGGCGATGTCGCCGGCCATCGCGGCGCAGTTCGTGCCCGACGCGCGTGAGGCGGAAACCGGGGGCATCGCCGACCCGATCGGCGACGATGCCCACCGGGTCGGCCGCGGGCTGACCCACCGTTACCCCGACCGGGTGATCCTGCATGCCACCCAGACCTGCGAGGTCTATTGCCGCTTCTGCTTCCGGCGCGAGAAGGTGGGCGAAGAGGGCACGCTCCCCGAGGCCGATCTGCAGGCGGCGCTGGATTACCTGCACGCCACCCCCGCGGTGCGGGAGGTGATCCTGACCGGGGGTGACCCGCTGGTCCTGTCGCCGCGGCGTCTGGGCGATCTGATGGCGCGGCTGTCGGCCGTGCCGCATCTTGAGGTGATCCGCATTCACAGCCGGGTGCCGGTGGTGGCGCCCGACCGCATCACTCCGGCGCTCTTGGCGGCGCTCGAGGTGCCGCAGGCGGTCTGGCTGGTGGTTCATACCAACCATGCCGACGAACTGACGCCCGCCGCCTGTGCCGCGCTGCGCCGGCTGGTGGCGGCGGGGGTGCCGCTGTTGTCGCAGTCAGTGCTGCTGCGCGGGGTGAATGACGATGCCGACACTCTTGAGGCGCTGTTCCGCGCCCTGATCCGCAACCGGGTGAAGCCCTACTACCTGCACCACTGCGATCTGGCGCGCGGGGCGGGCCATTTCCGCACCACGATCGCGCAGGGGCTGGCGATCATGGCGACGCTGCGCGGGCGGCTGTCGGGCACGGCGCTGCCGGCCTATGTGCTGGATATCCCCGGCGGTTTCGGCAAGGTGCCGCTGGGTCCGGGCTATCTGGAGGCCGATGGCGCCGGCGGCTGGCTGGTGACCGACCCGCAGGGCGGCCGCCACCCTTACGCCGATCCTGAGGGGGAGTAGGGAAGGCGCGAAGGGCGCCTGTTTGCACGCACCTCCTCTTCGGTATCCATGGCGAAGGCCATCGCCTTCGCCACCCTGGAACATCGCCACCGGCACCGGACGGGCCTCAAAGGCCCGGCCAGCGCCCGCCCCGTCAATGGCGGGCGCTTCTCGCCCGCCGGGTCGGGCGCCGGCCTCTGGCATTGCGTGCCGCACCGTTTCCTGTTGAAGCGTCACCAATGGGCGGGGGCGAGGCAGTGCCTCGCCGTGTCCCGCCCGGACGAGGTTGCGCCGACTGTTGCCGCATAGGGTGCGTGTTTACACGCACCATCTCCCGCCCGCCATGGCGAAGGCCATCGCCTTCGCCACTTCCCGAGAGTTCCATCCGCTAGGTCGGGCCTCAAAGGCCCGGCCAGCGCCCGCCCCGCCATGGGCGGGCGCTTCTCGCCCGCCGGGGCAGGCGCCGGCCTCTGGCATTGCACGCCGCACCGACTCCGGTTGACCCGGCACCAGCGGGCGGTGGCGAGGCAGTGCCTCGCCTTCTCCCGCCCGGCCCCTCCTTCACGCCGCCCGCATCACCATGCCGAACAGGTCGCGCGGGTCGTCGGGGTCGGCGATCATGTCGAGTTGCTGCGCCAGCCCGGTTTCCGCCAGGCGGCGGCGGACATAGCGCAGCGCGCTGAAATCCTCGACCGCGAAGCCCACGCTGTCGAACAGCGTCACCGCCCGGGCGTCGCGGCGGCCCGGCGCCTGACCGGCGATCACCTGCCACAACTCCTCGACCGGATGATCGGGGGGCAACTGCTGAATCTCGCCCTCAATCCGGGTCTGGGGCGGGTATTCGACGAAGATCTGCGACCGCAGCAGGATGTCGCGATGCAACTCGGTCTTGCCCGGACAATCGCCGCCGACCGCGTTCAGATGCACCCCGGCGCCCACCATGTTGTCGGTCAGGATCGTCGCATACTGCTTGTCGGCGGTGACGGTGGTGATGGTTCCGGCGCCCAGGATCGCCTCTTCCGCCGTGGCGCAGGACACCACGCGCAGCCCCCGGCCGGCCAGATTGGCGGCGCATTTCGCCGTGGCGGCGAGATCGATATCATAAAGCCGCACCTCGCGCGTGCCGCAGACCGCGCGGAAGGCCAGCGCCTGAAACTCGGCCTGCGCGCCGTTGCCGATCAGCGCCATCACCCCGGTCCCGCCGGGTGCGGCCAGCCATTTCGCCGCCATGGCGCTGGTCGCGGCGGTGCGCAGGGCGGTCAGGATGGTCATTTCCGACAGAAGCACGGGATAGCCGGTCTCAACCTCGGCCAGAAGGCCGAAGGCGGTCACGGTCTGCAGGCCGCGCTTCATGTTGGCGGGGTGGCCGTTCACATATTTGAAGCCATAGGTTTCGCCGTCCGAAGTCGGCATCAGCTCGATCACCCCCACATCGGAATGGCTGGCGATGCGCGGGGTCTTGTCGAAGGCCGGCCAGCGGCGGAAATCGGCCTCGATTTCCTCGGCCAGTTCGACAAGGAAGGGCTCGATCCCGATGGCATGGACAAGGCGCATCATGCCCGCGACCGAAAGAAAGGGAACCAGCGCCAGACGCGAGGGGGCGGACATGATCAGAAACTCCGGGTGGGGCGGTCAAAGACCTTGCGGCCCATGAGGGAGCCGACAAGATCGACCATCAGCTTGGCGGTGCGGCCGCGCTCATCAAGGAAGGGGTTCAGTTCGACAAGATCAAGGCTGGTGACCAGCCCGCTTTCGTGCAGCAGTTCCATCACCAGATGCGCCTCGCGGAAGGTGGTGCCGCCCGGAACCGTGGTGCCGACGGCCGGCGCGATGGAAGGGTCGAGGAAATCGACATCGAGGCTGACATGCAGCATGCCGCCGGCCCGGCGGACCTTGTCGAGAAATTCGCGCAGGGGGGCGACGATGCCGCGTTCGTCCAGCACCCGCATGTCGTTGATCGCGATGTCATGGCGCAGAAGGGCGGCATGTTCGGCCGCATCGACCGAGCGGATGCCGAACAGGCAGATGTGATCGGCCGGCACCGGGCGGGGGAAGGGGGGGAAGGCCTCAAAACCCTCGCGCCCGGCGATATAGGCCACGGGGGTGCCGTGCAGGTTGCCGCTTTCGGTGGAAAGGGGGGTGTGGAAATCGGAATGGGCGTCCAGCCACAGAAGGAACAGGGGCACGCCTTCGCGCGCGGCAAAGGCGGCGGCACCCGCCACGCTGCCAAGGGCCAGGCTGTGGTCGCCCCCCATCACGATGGGCAGCCCGCCTTCCGACAGGGCGTCATCAACGCGGTCGGCCAGAACCTCGGTCCAGCCGACGCATTCCGAAAGTGAATGCACCGCCGGATTGGGGCAGGGCGCGGGCCGCAAGCTTGGCAGTTCCACGTCGCCCCAGTCTTCAACCCCGTGGCCAAGATCGGCGATGGCGCGGGCAAGGCCCGCCACGCGGTAGGCGGCCGGCCCCATCAGGCAGCCGGGGCGGCGCTGGCCTTCGTCGATGGGGGCGCCGATCAGGATGGTGCGGGGCATGGGCGGTCTCCTTTTCCGGTAGGGTGATTCCGGCTTGCGGCATTTTCCAGCGGATCATACGACAGAATGGCGCGCAGACCGCGCGAAATGGCAGAGGGGCTGACCGGAATGGATGAGGTGGATCAGCGGCTGATCGCCGAGTTGCGCCGCGACGGGCGGGCCGCGCTGTCGGAGCTGGCCGAGCGGCTGGGTCTGGCGCGCGGCACCGTGCGCGCCCGGATGGAGCGGCTGGTGGAGCGGGGCGAGATTGCCGGCTTCACCGTGCTGACCCGCGGCGACGTGACCGCCGCCCCGGTGCGCGGGCTGATGATGATCGGCATCGAGGGGAGGGGGGGCGAGCGGGTGATGGCCCGGCTTCAGGGGATACCGGCGGTGATGGCGGTGCATTCCACCAACGGCAAATGGGACCTGATCGCGGAACTGGCGACGCAGACGCTTCTGGAACTGGATGAGGTGATCCACCGCATCCGCGCCATCGACGGTGTGATCACCAGCGAGACGAACCTGCTGCTCTCGACCCGCCGGGCGGGGCGGCGGTAGGGGCGTAGGGTGCGTGTTCACACGCACCTTGCCGGTTGCCATGGCGAAGGCCATCGCCTTCGCCACCGCCCAACATCGCAACCCTCACCGGTCGGGCCTCAAAGGCCCGGCCAGCGCCCGCCCGCCCCCGGCGGGCGCTTCTCGCCCGCCGGGGGCGGGCCTTTCGTACTGCGTGCCGCACCGACTCTGGTTGAACCCGCACGCGCGGGCGGGGGCGAGGCGGTGCCTCGCCCAATCCCGCCCGGACAGTAGGGTGCGTGTTCACACGCACCATCCCGGCCACCATGGCGAAGGCCATCGCCTGAGCCACTTCCTGACATCGGCCATCTGCACCGGTCGGGCCTCAAAGGCCCGGCCAGCGCCCGCCCCGCCCTCGGCGGGCGCTTCTCGCCCGCCGGGTCGGGCGCTGGCCTCTCGTATCTCTTGCCGCGCCGCTTCGGGTTGACCCCGCGCACGCGGGCGGGGCGAGGCGGTGCCTCGCCTGTTCCCGCCCGGAACAGGTTGCGCCGTTTGTGGCCTGCGTAGGGTGCGTGTTCACACGCACCATCCCGGCATCCATGGCGAAGGCCATCGCCTTCGCCACCCCGGAACATCGCCACCTGCACCGGTCGGGCCTCAAAGGCCCGGCCAGCGCCCGCCCCGCCCGGACAGTGTAGGGTGCGTGGTTCCCACGCACCGCCCGGACTACCGCCCGGTGAACTCCGGCGCGCGCTTTTGCAGGAAGGCCGCCACGCCTTCGCGGAAATCGGCGCTGGCGCCGCATTGGCCCTGCATCCGCGCCTCAAGCGCCAGCTGCGCATCCAGATCATGGGCGAAGCTTTGGCGCAGCATCGCCTTGATGCCGCGATAGGCCAACCCCGGACCGGCGGCCAACTGGGCGGCGCGGGCGCGGACATGGGCGGCAAAGCTGTCGTCCGGCACTGCTTCCCAGATCATGCCCCAGTCGGCCGCCTGCCGGGCGCTGATCTTGTCGGCGAAGAGCATCGCCCCCATCGCCCGCGCCAGCCCGATCTGGCGCGGCAGCCAGTGGGTGCCGCCGGCATCGGGCACCAGACCGATCCGGGTGAAGGCCTGAATGAAACTGGCGCTTTCGGCGGCGATCACCACATCGCAGCCCAGGGCCAGATTGGCCCCGGCCCCCGCCGCCGCCCCGTTGACCGCGGCGATCGTCGGCAGCGGACATTCGGTGATGTCCTTGAGCATCGGCACATATTCTTCGTTCAGGATGCGTTCGAAATCCACCGCGCCGGCCTGCTGCGCGTCCTGCAGATCCTGGCCTGAGCAGAAGGCCCGTCCCGCCCCGGTCAGCACCAGAACCCGCGCCTCGGCCACCGCCCGGGCGATGGCTGCGCGCAACTGCCCCCGCAGGGCCGAGGAGAGCGCATTCATCACCTCGGGCCGGTTCAGCGTCAGCGTGGCGATGCCGCCGGACAGCTCATAGGTCACAAGATCGGGCGTCTGGTCGGTCATGGCATCTCCTCCGGTGGCGGCAGATTAGCGCCGCCGCGCCCGGGGGAAAGCGGAACCCCGCGTCACTCGCGCGTCAGCGCCTCAAGACGGGCCTGTTCCTCAGCCGTCAGGGCGGCCTCTTCGGGCGTGCGGGTGCGGCGGCGCTGGGCGGCAATGGCAATCGCCGCGCCCGCCAGCAGCATCGCCGGCCCCGCCAGCCACAGGATCAGCCCCGATCCGGTGGCGCGCGGGTTGAACAGCACGAACTCGCCATAGCGGGCGACGACATAGTCGATCACCTCGGCGTCGCTGTCGCCCGCCACCAGACGCTCGCGCACCGCCAGCCGCAGGTCGCGGCTGATCTGGGCGTTGGAATCGTCGATGGATTCGCCCTGGCAGACCGGGCAGCGCAACTGACGCGAGATCTCGCGCGCCCGCGCCTCCAACGCGGGGTCGGAAAGCATCTCATCGGGCTGCACCGCCAGAACGGGGCCGGCCACCAGAAGAAGCACCGCCAGAAGGATCGCACGCATCGGCCTACTCCGCCGGCTGGGCGGCCGGGGCGGCGGCCCGCCGCGCGCCCGCCGCCACCCGGTAACGCCGGTCGGTCAGGCTGAGAAGCCCGCCAAAGGCCATCATCAGCGCCCCCGCCCACAGCCAGTTGGCAAAGGGCTTCACATAGCCGCGCACCGCATAGCCGCCGCCCTCCTGCGGATCGCCGATCACCAGATAGATGTCGCGGAATAGGCCATAGTCGATGGCGGCCTCGGTCGTGGGCATGGCCTGCACCGGATAGATGCGCTTTTCGGGGTAAAGCGTGGTCACGGGGCTGCTGTTCCGCGTCACCTGCATCTCGGCCATGGTCGAGGTATAGTTCGGCCCCGCCATCTCGGTCACATCGGCCAGCGTCACCTCATAGCGGCCAAGGGCAAAGCTTTCGCCTTCGCGCGCGACGCGGATCACCTCGACCGGCCAGGCATGCATCGCGGCGGCGGCAAAGATGGTGACGCCCAGCCCGGCATGGGCGGTCACCCGGCCCCAGTCGGCGCGGGGCAGGCGGCCCAGCCGGCCCAGCCGCTGCATCAGCGGCCCCCGCCCGGTGCGGCCCAGAAGATCGGTCGCGGCGCCGGCCACCAGCCACAGCCCCAGCGCCGCACCCACCGGGCCCAGCACCGGGCCGCCGCCCTGCACCGCCCAGACCAGCGCGAGCAGGGCAACCGCCAGCGCCGCCGCCGGGCCAAGCCGCCGCAGCGTGCCCGGCAGATCGCCCCGCTTCCACGGCAGAAGCGCGCCGACCGGCAGGATCAGCGCCAGAAGCACCATGAAGGGGGTGAAGGCCGCGTTGAAGAAGGGTTCCCCCACCGACAGGGCGCGGCCCCACAGCATCTCGGCCACCAGCGGCCAGACCGTGCCGATGAACACCACCAGCGCCGCCACGGCGAGAAGCAGGTTGTTCGCGACCAATGCGCTTTCGCGGCTGACCATGCCGAAGACCCCCTTCGCCTCCAGCGCGCCGGCACGGGCGGCGAACAGCGTCAGCGCCCCCCCCATGAAGACCGCAAGGATCATCAGGATGAAAATCCCGCGTTCGGGGTCATTGGCAAAGGAATGCACCGAAGTGATGACGCCCGAGCGCACGATGAAGGTGCCGGTCAGAGAAAAGCCGAAGGCGATGATGGCCAGAAGGATGGTCCAGGCCTTCAGCGCCTCGCGCTTTTCCACCACGATGGCGCTGTGCAACAGGGCCGCCGCGATCAGCCAGGGCATGAAGCTGGCGTTTTCCACCGGGTCCCAGAACCAGAAGCCGCCCCAGCCCAGTTCGTAATAGGCCCACCACGATCCCAAAGCGATGCCGATGGTCAGGAACACCCAGGCGGCCAGCGTCCAGGGCCGCACCCAGCGCGCCCAGGCGGCGTCGATCCGCCCCTCGATCAGCGCGGCGACGGCGAAGGAAAAGCTCATCGAAAGGCCGACATAGCCGAGGTACAGGAAGGGCGGATGGAAGGCGAGGCCGGGGTCCTGCAACAGCGGGTTCAGGTCGGCCCCGTTCAGGGGCGGCACCGCCAGCCGCAGGAACGGGTTCGAGGTGAACAGCATGAAGGCCAGAAAGGCGAGCCCGATCAGCCCCTGCACCGCCAGCACCCGCGCCCGCAGCGTGGCGGGCAGGTTGCCGCCGAACCATACCGCACAGGCGCCAAAGCCCGACAGCGCCAGCGTCCACAACAGCAGCGACCCCTCGTGGTTCCCCCAGACGCCCGAGACCTTGTAGAGCATCGGCTTCAGCGTGTGCGAGTTGTTGGTGACAAGGACCAGCGAGAAGTCCGATACCACGAAGGCCCATGTCAGCGCGGCAAAGGCGGCGGCAATCAGCAGGAATTGCGCATTGGCCGCCGGCGCCGCCAGCGCCATCAGCCGCCCGTCGCCGCGCGCAGCCCCGATCAGGGGCAGCGTGCCCTGCACCAGCGCCGCCGCCAGCGCCATGACCAGCGCGAAATGTCCAAGCTCGACGATCATCCGGGGCCTCCTGCCGTTGGTGCGATCATAGGGCAGGGCGGGGCCATGCGGAATGGCCCGCGTCACCCGGTCGCGCAGACGTCAGCGGGGGGCGATGGGCGGGGCCGGCAGGCCAGCCGCCCGGCCGACGGTCTTGGGGTGCGTGTTCACACGCACCGCCCCCGTGACCGTGGCGAAGGCCATCGCCTTCGCCACCGCGCAACGCTTCCCCCCCCTTGGCCAGCCGGTGGCCCCAAAGGCCGCCGGCCAGCGCCCGCCCCGCCCGTGGCGGGCGCTTCTCGCCCGCCGGGGCAGGCGCCGGCCTATCGTCTGGCGCGTTGAAACAGGCAAGGTGCCCCGGACCGCGACGGGCGGGGAAAGGCAGTGCCTTTCCTTCTCCGCCCGGGGAAAGCGATTCCCCCCCGGCGTGGGCTGCCCCGCCTCAGACCCCGCGCGACAGGGCGGCGATGCCGGTGCGTGCCATCTCGCGCAGGCCCAGCGGGCGCATCAGCTCGGCGAAGGCGTCGATCTTTTCCGGCGTGCCGGTCATCTCGAAGACAAAGCTTTCCAGCGTCGAATCGACCACATTGGCGCGGAATATCTCGGCCAGACGCAGCGCCTCGATCCGCGCCTCGCCCTTGCCCGACACCTTGACCAGCGCCAGTTCGCGCTGCACCGAGGGGCCGTCCATCGTCAGGTCATGCACCGCATGCACCGGCACCATGCGGGAAAGCTGTGCCTCGATCTGGTCGATGACCTGCGGCGTGCCGGAGGTGACGATGGTGATGCGCGACAGGTGGCGCGCATGGTCCACCTCGCCCACGGTCAGGCTTTCGATGTTGTAGCCGCGCCCCGAAAAGAGACCGATCACACGGGCCAGAACCCCGCTTTCGTTATCGACCACGACGGCCAGGGTATGGCTTTCGATGACCTCGGCATTGGGGTCGCGCAGGTCATAGGCGGAATGGCTCGACGAGCCGCGTTTGATGTTCAGTGCCGACACTGCCTCATCCTCTCTCGATAAATATCCCGGGGGGTCCGGGGGGCTGGCCCCCCGGCCGCGCTTACACCAGCACCGCGCCGCCGGCCTTGATCACGCCCTGCGTCTCGGCCTCGCCCAGCAGCATTTCGTTGTGGGGCTTGCCCGAGGGGATCATCGGGAAGCAGTTTTCGTGCTTCTCGACCAGGCAGTCAAAGATCACCGGGCCGTCATAGCGGATCATCTCCATGATCGCGTCATCCAGATCCTTCGGGTCGCTGCACTTGATGCCCTTGCAGCCGAAGGCTTCGGCCAGCTTGACGAAATCGGGCAGGCTTTCCGACCACGAATGGCTGTAGCGTTCGCCGTGCAGCAGTTCCTGCCACTGGCGCACCATGCCAAGGCGTTCGTTGTTCAGGATGAACTGCTTCACGGGGGCGCGGAACTGCATGGCCGTGCCCATTTCCTGCATGTTCATCAGCCAGCTGGCCTCACCGGCGACGTTGATCACCAGCGCTTCGGGATGGGCGATCTGCACGCCGATGCTGGCCGGCAGGCCGTAGCCCATGGTGCCCAGGCCTCCGCTCGTCATCCAGCGGTTCGGGCCTTCGAAGCCCAGGAACTGCGCCGCCCACATCTGATGCTGGCCCACTTCGGTGGTGATGTAGCGGTCCATCCCCTTGGTCAGCGCCTCAAGCCGCTGCAGGGCGTATTGCGGTTTGATGGTCTTGTCGCTGTTCTTGTAGTCAAGGCAGTTGACGGCCCGCCACTCGGCGATCTGTTTCCACCATTTGGCCAGCCCGTCCTTGTTCACCTTGCGGCCGCGCGCCTTCCAGATGCGCAGCGCATCTTCCAGCACATGGCCCACATCGCCGACGATCGGCACATCGACGCGGATGACCTTGTTGATCGACGAGGGGTCGATATCGATGTGAATCTTGCGGCTGTGGGGGCTGAAATCCTTGATGCGGCCGGTGATGCGGTCATCGAACCGGGCGCCCACGTTGATCATCAGGTCGCAGCCGTGCATGGCGAGGTTGGCTTCATAAAGCCCGTGCATCCCCAGCATGCCCAGCCAGGCCTTGCCGCTGGCCGGATAGGCGCCAAGGCCCATCAGCGTCGAGGTGATGGGAAAGCCGGTTGCCTCGACAAACTCGCGCAGAAGCTGGCTGGCCGCCGGGCCCGAGTTCACCACGCCGCCGCCCGTGTAGAAGATCGGCCGCTCGGCGGTTTCCATCATCTCGACCATGCGGGTGATGGCCTCGATATCGCCCTTCACGCGCGGCTGGTAATGGCTGGTGCGGGCGCGCTCGGCCGGGGTGTATTCGGCGGTGGCGAACTGCACGTCCTTGGGGATGTCCACCAGCACCGGGCCGGGGCGGCCGGCGCGGGCGACGTGGAAGGCCTGATGGATGGTGTCGGACAGTTTCGCGGTGTCCTTCACCAGCCAGTTCATCTTGGTGCAGGGGCGGGTGATGCCCACGGTATCGGCCTCCTGGAAGCCGTCGGTGCCGATCATGAAGGTGGGCACCTGGCCCGACAGCACCACGATCGGAATGCTGTCCAGAAGCGCGTCGGTCAGCCCGGTCACCGCGTTGGTCGCGCCGGGGCCCGAAGTCACCAGCGCCACGCCCACCTTGCCGGTTGACCGCGCATAGCCCTCGGCCATGTGGATGGCGCCCTGTTCGTGGCGGACAAGGACGTGGCGGATGTCGTTTTGCAGGAAGATCTCGTCATAGATCGGCAGGACGGCGCCGCCCGGGTAGCCGAACACCACCTCGACGCCCTGATCCTTCAGAGCCTGCACCACCATCTTCGCGCCGGTCATCGCCTTGGTCATCGTCTCTTCCTCATCTCGCCCGCCTTCGCCGGGCTGCGGTCAACAAAAAGCCCCCGAGGATCATCGGGGGCGCATGGGATCCATGATGGAAAACCGTTACCGGCCCATGCGCCAAGATCCTACGATTACGAGAAGTGCGGACATTGCCGTTCCCCAAACCAAGCTTCGGGGCGGACACTATGGCGGGCAAACCGGGGCGTCAACCGCAAATCGACACGGAAAATGTCGTGAGGGGGTGGAAAATTGAACATTTGTTGCCGTGAGCGGCGATAAAGCGCAACTTTCGCAAAGATGACCCCGCGTCATGCCCCGGAGGGCGCCCGGCGGGCCACCGGACCGGCACGTTGAGTCGCGCCGTTGCCCGCCTTTCGGGCAGCCGCACAAGCGGCAGGCAGCGAAATCGGCACCCCCGCCGAAGTGACGTTGCGTCACGGCGGCCTCTGCCCCGGTGGTAAGAAAAAGTGACCATAAATCCGCCGTTTGGCGAAGAAAACGGTTCCCCACCGCAAAGCCCGCCGCTAGGGTTTTGGCAGAAACCGGAGCGGGCGAGAATCCCCGCCGTCGATGAGGAGGAGTACTTAATGGACCGTCGTTCTTTCCTGACCAAGGCCAGCCTTGGCGGTGTTGCCGCCGCGGGGGCCTCGGTTCTGGCCGCGCCCGCCATTGCGCAATCGAACCCCAAGGTCACCTGGCGCGTGACCTCGTCCTTCCCCAAGGCGCTGGACACCATCTTCGGCGCCGCCGACGTGATGTCGAAATACATCTCGGAAGCGTCCGACGGCAATTTCACCCTGCAGGTCTTCCCGGCGGGCGAGCTGGTTCCCGGCCTTGAAGCCGCCGATGCCGTGTCCTCGGGCACGGTCGAGGCCTGCCACACCGTTCCCTACTACTTCTGGGGCAAGGACCCGACCTATGCGCTGGGCGCCGCCGTGCCCTTCGGCCTGAACGCGCGCCAGATGAACGCCTGGTTCTACCATGGCGGCGGCATCGACCTGATGAACGAGTTCTACGCCACGCAGAACCTGATCGCCTTCCCGGCCGGCAACACCGGCGTGCAGATGGGCGGCTGGTTCCGCAAGGAAATCGCCTCGGTCGCCGACATGAACGGCCTGAAGATGCGGGTCGGCGGCTTTGCCGGCAAGGTCATGGAAAAGCTGGGCGTCGTGCCGCAGCAGATCGCCGGCGGCGACATCTATCCGGCGCTGGAAAAGGGCACCATCGACGCGACCGAATGGGTCGGGCCGTATGACGACGAAAAGCTCGGCTTCTACAAGGTCGCGCCCTACTACTACTATCCCGGCTGGTGGGAAGGTGGCCCGGCCATCGCCACGATGATCAACCTGGCCAAGTGGAACGAACTGCCGCCCGCCTATCAGGCGCTGCTGAAGATGGGCTGCCAGGTCGCCAATGCCGACATGCTGTCGAACTACGACTGGAAGAACCCCACCGCGCTGAAATCGCTGGTGGCCAACGGCGCGCAGCTGCGTCCCTTCCCGGCGGATGTGATGCAGGCCTCGTTCGACGCGGCCAACGCGACCTATGCCGAAATCTCGGCCGGCAACGAGATGTTCAAGAAGATCAAGGAAAGCCAGGACGCCTTCAAGCGCGATGCCTACCTCTGGGCCCAGATCGCCGAGTACAACTACGACGTCTTCATGATGTCGCAGCAGCAGGCCGGCAAGCTCTGATCGCCTGATCGGAACTACGGAACGAAGAAGGCCCCGGGAAACCGGGGCCTTTTGCTTTGGATCGTCGCTGCGCGGAAGGGGAAGGGGCCGGCGGACCGGCCCCCCGAAGGCTCAGGGGTTCACCACCGGCGGGGCGCCCAGCGTCGGCAGGCCCGGCAGACCGCCCGGCGCCGGCGCCGTGGTGGTGCCGCCCGGCGTGCCCAGCGGCTGCAGCGTGGGGATGGTGATCTCGACCTTGGCGGGATCAACCGGGGTGCCCTTGTAGTGCATCACCATGCCCGGGAAGGCGATGACGACACCGATCATGATCACCTGGATGAACACAAAAGGCGTGGCCCCCCAGTAGATCTGCCCGGTGGTCACGCCGGCCAGCTTCTGCCCCGTCACCTTGTCAACATAGCTGGACCGCGGCGCGACCGAGCGCAGGTAGAACAGCGCAAAGCCGAAGGGCGGGTGCATGAACGAGGTCTGCATGTTCACCCCCAGGATAACCCCGAACCAGATCAGGTCGATCCCCAGCGCCTGTGCGGGCGCGACCAGCAGCGGCACGATGATGAAGGCCAGTTCGAAGAAGTCCAGGAAGAAGGCCAGAAGGAAGACCAGGATCGACACCACGATCAGGAAGCCCAGCTGTCCGCCCGGCAGCGCCGTCAGCAGATGTTCCACCCAGACATGGCCGTTCACCCCGTAGAAGGTCAGCGAGAATACCCGCGCCCCCACCAGAATGAACATCACGAAGGCCGACAGCCGCGTGGTCGAGATCAGGGCCTGCTGGATCACCGTCAGGTTCAGCCGGCCCTTCATCGCCGCCAGGATCATCGCACCGACGGCGCCCATCGCCCCGCCCTCGGTGGGGGTGGCGATGCCCAGGAAAATCGTGCCCAGCACCAGAAAGATCAGCGCCAGCGGCGGCACCAGCACCATGATGACCTGGCTGGCCAGCCGGCTGAGGATGTTCAGCTTCAGCGACTTGTCCACCAGCGCGAAGACATAGATCACGATCACCCCGACCGTGCCGCCCAGAATGTCGGCATTCGCTCCTTGCGTCGGGTAAAGCCAGACATGGGCGCCATAGCCGATGGCAACGGTCAGGGCGATCGCCACCAGAAGCGAGGTCACGCCATGGCCCAGCGTCCGCGCCTCGGCCGGCAGGGCGGGAACCCAGGACGGCCGGACGATCGAGACGATGAAGATGTAGCCCAGATAAAGCCCGGTCAGCACAAGGCCCGGGATCATCGCCCCGGCATACATGTCACCCACCGAACGGCCCAGCTGGTCGGCCAGAACGATCAGCACCAGTGAGGGCGGGATGATCTGCGCCAGCGTGCCCGAAGCCGCGATGACACCCGAGGCGACCCGCCGGTCATAGCCGTAACGCATCATGATCGGCAGCGAGATCAGCCCCATGGCGATGACCGAAGCCGCGACGACGCCGGTCGTGGCCGCCAGAAGCGCGCCGACGATGACCACCGCATAGGCCAGACCGCCCCGGATCGGGCCGAAAAGCTGGCCCACGGTGTCCAGAAGGTCTTCGGCCATGCCCGAGCGTTCCAGCACGATTCCCATGAAGGTGAAGAAGGGGATGGCCAGAAGCGTGTCGTTCGACAGTGTTCCCCACAGCCTTTGCGGCATGGTGAAAAGAAGGGGCCAGTCCAGCGTGATGGTGTTGTCCGACCACGGCGCCAGCCAGACGCCGATGGCAAAGAACACCAGCCCGTTCGCCGCCAGCGAAAACGCCACCGGATAGCCCAGCAGCAGAAACACCACCAGCGAGGCGAACATGATCGGCGCCATATTTGCCGCGATAAGTTCGATCATTTGCGCGGCTCCTCTTTGGCGGCGGCTACGGCGCTGGCCAGGGCTGCGCCTTCCAGTTCGGCCGCCTCATGGGCCGAGACGAAGGGATGGGGGTCTTCGATCAGGCCCTGCATCACCGCGATCTTCTTGATGATCTCCGAAATCCCCTGCAGCACCAGCAGGATGAAGCCCGCCGCCAGAATGGCGCGCGCCGGCCAGATCATCAGGCCGCCGGCATTGGTCGAAACCTGCCCGATCTTCCAGGCCTGCCAGGCATAGGGCACCATCATCCAGGCCATCAGCACCACGAAGGGCATCAGAAACAGCACATGGCCGAAAAGGTCGATCCAGTGCTGGGTGCGCCGGCTGCGGGTGCCATAGAAGATGTCGATGCGGATATGTTCGTTCTGCTTCAGCGTATAGGCCGCCGCCAGCATGAAGGCCGCGCCGAAGAGATACCACTGCAGTTCAAGCCAGGAATTGGACGAGGTGTTGAACACCTTCCTGACCACAGCATTTGCCGCGCTGACCAGAATGGCCACAAAAATGGCCCACATCACGGTCTTGCCGATGATCTCGTTCAGGCGGTCTATCGCACGCGATAGCGCCAATAATCCTTGCATGTGTGCCTCCCCTGTGTGTGGCCATGGCGCGCTGCGTCGCCTTGGGCCGCTGCGAAACTGGTAAAATCATTTGTCCAATTACAGGCTGCGGCGCCATGCCGTCAACCGTCGTGTTCGTCACACCGGCGGACCGATCAGATCCCAGCGGTTGCCCCATGGATCGCGCCACACCGCGACGGTGCCGTAGGGTTCATGCCGGGGCGCTTCCTCGAACCGGGCGCCGGCGGCGGTCAGCCGGGCGGCATCGCGGGCGAAATCGTCGGTGGTCAGGAACAGCCAGACCCGCCCGCCGCCCTGCGCGCCGATGGCGGCGGTCTGTTCTGCCCCCTCGGCCCGCGCCAGCACCAGCTTTGGCCCGCCGCCGGGGGCCGCCACGGTGATCCAGCGTTTGCGGCCCTGATCCACATCCTCGATCAGGTCAAAGCCAAGGCCCCCCACGAAGAAGGCCAGCGCATCGTCATAGTCCGGAACCAGCAGCGACAGGGCAGACAGGGCAAGCCCGGTCATTCGCGCACCAGCCGCGCTTCGGGCAGCGCGATGCGCGCCACCTGTTCGGCAATCGGATCGACGGACAGGGGATGCAGTTCGGCCCGGTGGGCGGCGGCATCGCCGATATCCTGCCAGACGCCGCCCTTGTAGATCTCCAGCGCCGGAAAGCCGGCCTTGTAGCCCATCTTGCGGCTGCCGGGCACCCAGTAGCCCAGATAGACGTAAGGCAGCCCCGCCTCACGCGCGATCTCGACATGGTCAAGGATGGCGAAAGTGCCCAGGCTAAGATGCTGCAGATCGGGGTCGTAGAAGCTATAGACCATGCTCAGCCCGTCGTCGAAGACATCGGTCAGCGACACGCAGGCCAGCGGCCGCCCGGTTTCACCGGGGCCGGGGGGGCGGGAATATTCGATGACGCGGCTGCGGATCGGGGTTTCCTCGATCATCGCGGCGAATTCGAAAACATCCATGTCGGCCATGCCGCCATCGGCGTGGCGGGCGTCCAGATAGCGGCGGAACAGCGCGAACTGGTCTTCGGTGGCCCAGGGGCTGGTGGCGTTGCGGCGCAGGTGAGATGCGTTCTTCAGTACCCGGCGGTGGGTGCGTGAGGGCGTGAAATCCGCCACCCGGATCCGGGCCGACAGGCAGGCCGCGCAATCGGCGCAGGACGGGCGGTAAAGCACGTTCTGGCTGCGGCGGAAGCCCTGCTTGGACAGCGCGTCATTCAGCCGCTGGGCCTGATCGCCCTGCAGCGCGGTGAACAGCTTCCGCTCCATCCGCCCGTCCAGATAGGGGCAGGGCTGCGGGGCCGTCACATAGAATTGGGGCGCGATGGGTAGGGTGTGGCGCATCCGGCGAACCTGAAGTTTCGGCGACAGGTTAGCAAGGCCCGCGCAACTGGCAAGGTTCTTCGCGGAATATCCGGCGCAGAACCCGGTTTTCGCAAAGGAAAGGCCCCGCCGGAGCGGGGCCTTCGTCAGATCAGTATTCGCCGCTGCGGGCCACTTCGGTTTCCGGCGCGGCCGGACGCGGGGCCTTCGCGCGGTCATCCATGAAGGCGTCGAACTCCTGCTTGTCCTTGGCTTCGCGCAGGCGCTGCAGGAAGCTTTCGAAGGCGGCCTGTTCGTCTTCCAGCCGTTTCAGGGTTTCCGACTTGTAGGCATCGAAGGCCGAGTTGCCGGACGAGGCCCAGGCACGGGGGTAGCCCATGTGATGGGCGTGGCGGCGGGCGGCGCAGCCGCCATTTCTGCTGAACATGCGTTTGCTCCAGATCATGTAGGCCAGGATCGCCAGGCCGACGGGCCAGACGAAGATGAAGGCCAGGACCATCAGCGCGATCCACGCGCCCTTGCCCCGGTCGTCCAGCCAGTCTTCGGTGCGGCGGAACCAGTTGCGGTGAGGCGCGCCGAGGGTCGCTGCGGCGGCAGTGGGCGAGGCGGTGGTCATCGGCGATCTCCTGCGGTTCGATGTGAATGCCTTTCACATGAGCCAAGATGCGCAACATCCGCCCCGCTTTCAAGTGGGTATGTTAAAGATTTTTACATACACCCGAAACCCTGCTCCGGAGAGGTCCACGCCACGCCCGCCCGCCCCGCGCAAGGGCAAGCCGGGGGCGCCGTCCCGCTTCATCCTCTCTCCACAAATATCCCGGGGGCCGGGCAGAGGCGGTGACGTTGACTGGCCTTTTACCCGTGTTCTGGACAGGCCCCGTAGGGTGCGTGTTCACACGCACCAATCCCGGTCGCGCGGTGCGTGCAGGCACGCACCCTACGACCGCCCATGGGCTGTGCCCCGGCCGGTGAAGGACGTCGGGGGGCAGGCCGTCCTGTTCACCCGTTAAAGGGTGAAATCTTCTAGCGTGGCGCCGGTGGCGGCCAGAAGGGCGGCGGGTTCCACCGGGAAGATGTGGCGCGGCGTGCCGGCGGCGGCCCAGACCCGGGCGAAATCCATCAGCCGGCGGTCCATCCGTACCGGCAGCGGCGTGAGATGCCCCAAAGGCGCCACGCCGCCGATGGCAAAGCCGGTGACGCGGCGCACCTCATCGGCATCGGCGCGGCCCAGAACCTCACCGGCCAGGGCCGAGGCGCGGGCGGCATCAACCTGATTGCCGCCCGCGGTCAGGAACAGGTGCAATTGACCGCTGTCGCCGCGAAACAGGATCGACTTCACGATCTGGTCCAGCGCACAGCCTGCCGCGTCGGCGGCCTGCTGGGCGGTGCGGGTTTCGCCCGGCATCTCGACCGGCCGGCTGTCGATGCCCGCGGCCGCAAGGGCCGCGGTCACGCGGGCAAGGCTTTTGCTCATCCCCCGAGCCTTAAGGCTGGGGCGGGCAGGCGCCGTTGACCAGCGGCACCGGGCAGGCCGGGGCGGTGGTTTCGGCCGGCGCCGCCGGTTCGGTCGCGGGGGCCGGTGCTGCCGCCGGGGCGGGCGCGGGGGCTGCCGGCGCGGCGGGGGCCACGGCGGCGGGCGTCAGCACCGGGGGCGGCAGAACCTCGATCTTCGGCACCACGATGGGGGCGGGCGTTTCGGCCGGCTTCTTCTTTTTCGGCGCCGGCGGCGGGATGTTCAGGCCCTTCGGCATCTCGCCCGAGGCGGTCAGCACGATCACCTTGGCGCCGTCGGGCACCCGCTCATACAGGTCCATCACGTCCTGGTTGATCATGCGGAAGCAGCCCGACGAGGCATTGCGCCCGATCGAGTTCCATTCCGGCGTGCCGTGGATGCGGTAGCCGTAGTCGCGGCCGTTCGATTCCAGATAGAGCGCCCGTGCACCCAGCGGGTTCGACGGGCCGCCGGGCTGGCCGTCTTTCCACTTGGCCTTCGAGGGGTCGCGCTCGATCATTTCGGGCGGCGGGGTCCAGGTGGGCCAGGGCTTGCGGCTGGCCACCACGGCGGTGCCCGACCACTGGAAGCCCTCACGCCCGATCGAGATGCCGTAGCGGATCGCCTGATTCTTGCCGGTGATCAGGTAAAGATGCTTGGTCGACGGGTCGATGATGACCGTGCCCGGCACCTCTTCGGTGGGGTAATAGACCGTCTGGCGCTGATAGGCCTGCGGCACCTTTTCCACCGGAACGGCCGGAACGGTGAAGTTCATGTCGGAACGGGCGGTATAGACCCCTTCGACCAGTTGCGGCTCGGGCGGTTTTGCAAGGCCGGCGTCGATCATCGCCTGATCGGGCACGCAGGCCGCCAGCGACAGGCAAAGCGCAGTGGCCGCCGCGAGTTTCGTCAGAAGTGAGGTCATGGGGTCTGTCCGCTGCCTGCGGGGCCTTCGTGGCCCGGCTTGTTTTCCTTGCCCAAACTAATCCAGCCGCGGCGGGTCGTCAAAGCCCCGCCGCTTCACGGGAAGGTGAGGTGGTCAGACTGTGGTGCGCAGGTGCCAGAGTTCGGGGAAAAGCTCGACCTCCAGCATGCGCCGCAGATAGCTGACGCCCGCGGTGCCGCCGGTGCCGCGCTTGAAACCGATCACGCGCTCGACCGTGGTGACATGGTTGAAGCGCCAGCGGCGGAAGTAGTCCTCGAAATCCACCAGCTTTTCGGCCAGCTCATAAGCCTCCCAATGGGTCAGCGGATCGCGGTAGACGGTTTCCCACACCGCCTGCACGCCGGGCTGCGGCACCCAGGGGCTGCGCAGATCGCGCGTCAGAACCCCGGCCGGCACCGGCAGGCCGCGCCGCGCCAGAAGCCGCAGCGCCTCATCATACAGCGACGGGCGGGCCAGTTCGGCCTCAAGCTTTTCGGTCAGGTCGGCGCGGTGGGCATGGGGGCGCAGCATGGCAAGGTTGCGGTTGCCCACGGCATATTCGATCAGCCGGTATTGCCAGGACTGGAAGCCCGAAGACTGGCCCAGCCCTTCACGGAACGTCGTGTAGTCGCTGGGGGTCATGGTGCGCAGCACGTCCCAGGCGCTGTTCAGCTGTTCAAAGATCCGCGCGATCCGCGCCAGCATCTTGAAGGCTTCGCGCGCGCGGTCGGCGGCGATCATGGCGCGGGCGGCGTCCAGTTCATGCAGCGCGAGCCGCATCCACAGTTCCGAGGTCTGGTGCTGGATGATGAACAGCATCTCGTCATGCGCGCCGGTCAGCGGCAGTTGCGCGGTCAGGATGCGGTCGATCTGCAGGTAGTCGCCATAGGACATGCGCCCGTCAAACGACATCTGGGCGCCTTCGGTGGCGGGGTCATAGGGTGTTTCGGTCATCGCTTTCTCCGGTGAATTGGGGCAGGGACGGGCTCAGCCCGCCGCGCCGCAATCCAGAACCGAAGTGTTGCCCATGCGCCGCCACAACGCCACCCATCCCGCGGGCCGGCACACCGGGGGGAGCGCGCAAATTTCTTCGAAGAAATTTGCCAGGAATTTTCTAAAATTCCTGGGCCCGGCGGCGCTGTTGCGCATCATGTCACCTTCGCGCGGGTCTTGTATTCGGGGCGGTCCCAGAGCGATTTTTCCATCACCTCGGCCAGAACCGCCACCGCATGGTCCACCTCGGCCGCACCGATGTAAAGCGGCGTGAAGCCGAAGCGCAGGATGTCGGGCGCCCGGAAATCGCCGATCACGCCGCGCGCGATCAGCGCCTGCATGATGGCATAGCCCTCGGCATGGCGGAACGACACCTGGCTGCCGCGCATCGCGTGGTCGCGCGGGGTCGCAAGGGTCAGCCCGGGGCAGGCGGCTTCGACCCCGGCGATGAAGCGGTCGGTCAGGGCCAGCGAGGCCGCGCGCAGCGCCGCCATATCCACCCGGTCCCAAATGTCGAGTGATGCTTCCAGCGCCGCCAGTTGCAGGATCGGCGGGGTGCCGACCCGCATCCGCTCGGCCCCGCGCGCCGGGCGATAGTCAAGGTCGAAGGCGAAGGGCGCGTCATGGCCCTGCCAGCCCGAAAGGGCGGGGCGGGCGCGGTCCTGATGGCGGGGGGCGACATAGATGAAGGCCGGGCCGCCGGGGCCCGAGTTCAGGTATTTGTAGGTGCAGCCGCAGGCGAAATCGGCGCCGCATTTCGCCAGTTCCACCGGAAAGGCCCCGGCGGAATGCGCCAGATCCCAGATGGTCAGCGCGCCCATCTGATGCGCCCGCGCGGTGATCGCCGCCATGTCATGCTTGCGGCCGGTGCGGTAATCGACCTCGGTGATCATGGTCACGGCGATGGTGTCGTCAATCGCGTCCAGCACCGCTTCGGGTTCGACCACCCGCAGCTCATACCCCTGACCCAAAGTGCGGCACAGGCCCTGCGCCATGTACAGGTCGGACGGGAAGTTGCCGCTGTCCGACAGGATCACCTTCCGCCCCGGGTTCATCTCCAAAGCCGAGGCCAGCGCCTGATAGACCTTGATCGACAGCGTGTCGCCCATGGCCACCGAATCCGGCTCCGCCCCGATCAGCCGGGCGATGCGGTTGCCGACCGACATCGGCTTGTCCATCCAGCCGGCGCGGTTCCAGGCGGTGATCAGCATGTCGCCCCATTCGCGGCCGATCGTGTCGGCCACCCGGGCACCGGCAGCGGCAGGCAGCGGCCCCAGCGAGTTGCCGTCCAGATAGGTGATTCCCTCGGGCAGGTGGAAAAGCGGGCGGGTTTCGCTGAAATCGGTGATCATGGTCTCTCCTGCGGCGGGGGCGGGGGCCGTTCCGGCCCCGCAAGGCATAAGCCATCCCGCAAGAATTTCAAGCTTGAAATAACTAAGCTCCTGCCTCAGGGTCAGAAAGCGACGGTTCATCGCCCGAAAGCGATTGCATCGCCGGGGGTCTTGGGCATTATGCCGCCGCAGCGAGGGGAGCGCGATGCAGGAAACGCTGATCAGATGGCTGGACTGGCCGCCCCTGTGGACTCTGGCGGCGGTCGTGCTGGTCTGGATTCTGGGCTGGGTCGGTTTCCTGTTCGGCTTTGGCGCCTGTGGCCCGGGTCTGGGGCTGGCCTGCCTGATCCTGGGCCTGTGGCTGATGGGTTCGGCCGCCTGGCTGATGTGGCGGGGTGGCACCACGGTGAACCCGCGCGGCCAGCCTTCGGCGCTGATCACCGGCGGCGTCTTCGCCATCTCGCGCAACCCGATCTATCTGGGCGATGTCTTCGTGGTGCTGGCGGCCAGTTTCTGGTGGGACGCGCCCCTGGGCCTTCTGGTGGCGGGCGGGCTGGTCTGGGTGATCACCGACCGCTTCATCGGGCCTGAAGAGGAACGTCTGGCCGAAACCTTCGGCGACACGGCCGCCATGTGGTTCAACACAACCAGACGCTGGATTTGACAGGGGCCGGGCAATTGCTGCTTGACCCGAAGGAACAACCCGACAATTGAGACGCGGCGGAACCGCAAAGGGGGAAGAGGACGCATGAAGATCGGAGCATTGGCAGAGGTTTTCCCCGGCGAGACGCGCGTTGCGCTGACGCCGGATTCTGCGGGGCAGCTGGCGAAGCTGGGGCATGTTTCGGTGATCCAGTCGGGCGCCGGGGCGAAGGCGGGCTTTTCGGACGCGGCCTATGCGGCGGCGGGGGTTGAGGTTCTGCCGGATGCGGCTGCGGTGATCGCGGCGGCGGATGTGCTGGTGAAGGTGCGCGGCCCCGAGATGGCCGAGGCGCAGGCGCTGCGGTCTGGCCAGACGCTGATCTCGTTCTTCTGGCCGGCGCAGAACCCCGAGCTTCTGGAAGCGGTCAAGGCCCGCGGCGCGACCGTGGTGGCGATGGACATGGTGCCGCGCATCAGCCGCGCGCAGAAGATGGACGCGCTGTCGTCGATGGCGAACCTTGCGGGCTACCGCGCGGTGATCGAGGCGGCCAACAACTTCCCCCGCTTCTTCACCGGTCAGGTGACGGCGGCGGGCAAGGTGCCGCCCGCCAAGGTGCTGATCGTCGGCGCGGGCGTGGCGGGGCTTGCCGCCATCGGTGCCAGCGTGTCGCTGGGCGCCATCACCTATGCCTTCGACGTGCGGCCCGAAGTGGCCGAACAGATCAACTCGATGGGGGCCGAGTTCGTCTATCTCGACTTCGCCGAAGCGGCGCAGGACGGGGCGGCGACCGGCGGTTACGCCGCGCCCTCTTCCCCCGAATTCCGCGAAGCCCAGCTGAAGAAGTTCCGTGAACTTGCGCCCGACATGGACATCGTCATCACCACGGCGCTGATCCCCGGCCGGCCTGCGCCGAAGCTGTGGCTAGAAGACATGGTCGCGGCGATGAAGCCCGGCTCGGTCATCGTGGACCTTGCGGCGGAACGCGGCGGCAACTGCGACCTGACGGTGCCCGACCAGAAGATCGTCACGGCGAACGGCGTGACCATCGTCGGCTACACCGATTTCCCCAGCCGGATGGCGGCACAGGCTTCGACGCTTTATGCCAACAATATCCGTCACATGCTGACCGATCTTACACCGAAGAAAGACGGTGTGATCGACCACAACATGGAAGATGACGTGATCCGCGGCGCGACCGTGGCGAAGGACGGCGACGTGACCTGGCCGCCACCTCCGCCCAAGATCGCCGCCATCGCGGCGCAGAAGCCCAAGGAAAAGGCCCGCGAACTGACGGCCGAGGAAAAGCGCGCGGCGGAAGTCGCGGCCTTCAAGGCCCAGACCCGCAGCCAGGTGACGCTTCTGGCGGTGGGTGGTGCGCTGATGCTTCTGGCAGGCCTTTACGCTCCGGCCAGTTTCATGAGCCATTTCATCGTCTTCGTGCTGGCGGTCTTTGTCGGCTTCCAGGTGATCTGGAACGTCAGCCACAGCCTGCATACGCCGCTGATGGCGGTCACGAACGCCATTTCCTCGATCATCATTCTGGGCGCGCTGATGCAGATCGGCTCGGGCAGCGTGCTGGTGGTGGTTCTGGCGGCGCTGTCGGTCTTCATGGCCGGCATCAACATCTTCGGTGGCTTCATGGTGACGCGTCGCATGCTAGCCATGTTCCAGAAGTCGTAAGGAGGCAGGCATGGCTTACGGATTCACCACGGCTGCCTATGTGGTTGCGGCGGTTCTCTTCATCCTCTCGCTGGGCGGGCTTTCGGGGCAGGAAAGCGCCAAGCGCGCGGTCTGGTATGGCATCGCCGGCATGGCGCTGGCGGTTGCCGCCACGCTTTACGGCCCGGGTGCCGACAACTGGCTGATTTCGCTGGCGATGATCGTCGTCGGCGGCGCCATCGGCTGGGTCGTGGCGCAGCGTGTCCAGATGACCGAGATGCCGCAGCTTGTGGCCGCGATGCACTCGCTGGTCGGCCTTGCGGCGGTGTTCATCGGCTTCAACACCCATATCGAACTGGTGCGCATCGCCGGGCTGGATGAGGCGGCGAAGGCCGCGCTGACCGGCTTTGCCGCCGTTGTCGCGCACAAGACCGGCGTGGAAGTGACGATCCTGCGGGTTGAAACCTTCCTGGGCGTGTTCATCGGGGCCGTCACCTTCACCGGTTCGGTCATCGCCTTTGGCAAGCTGGCGGGCCGCGTTGACGGCAAGGCCAAGAAGCTGCCGGGCGGCCATGTGCTGAACGCTGCTGCGGCGCTGATTTCGGTGGTGCTGCTGGCGGTCTACCTGCAATCGGGCTCGACCCTGGCGCTGGCCGGCATGACGCTGGCGGCCTTCTTCATCGGCTATCACCTGATCATGGGGATCGGCGGGGCCGACATGCCCGTCGTGGTCTCGATGCTGAACAGCTATTCCGGCTGGGCGGCGGCGGCGATCGGCTTTTCGCTGTCGAACGACCTTCTGATCGTGGTCGGCGCGCTGGTGGGGTCTTCGGGCGCGATCCTGAGCTACATCATGTGCAAGGCGATGAACCGCAGCTTCATCAGCGTGATCCTGGGCGGCTTCGGCGGCACCACGGGCCCGGCGATGGAAGTGACGGGCGAACAGGTGGCGATTGATGCCGAAGGCGTGGCGGCGGCGCTGAACGACGCGGATTCGGTCATCATCATCCCGGGCTACGGTATGGCGGTGGCGCAGGCGCAGCAGTCGGTCAGCGAGCTGACGCGCAAGCTGCGGGCCAAGGGCAAGAACGTGCGCTTCGCCATCCACCCGGTCGCGGGCCGTCTGCCCGGCCACATGAACGTGCTTCTGGCCGAGGCGAAGGTGCCCTACGACATCGTTCTGGAAATGGACGAGATCAACGAGGACTTCCCGGAGACGGATGTGGCCATCGTCATCGGCTCGAACGACATCGTGAACCCGGCCGCGCAGGAAGACCCCAACAGCCCCATCGCCGGCATGCCGGTTCTGGAATGCTGGAAGGCCAAGCAGGTCTTCGTGTCGAAGCGCGGGCAGGGCACCGGCTATTCCGGCATCGAGAACCCGCTGTTCTACAAAGAGAACACCCGGATGTTCTATGGCGACGCCAAGAAGTCGATCGACCAGCTTCTGCCGATGATCGACTAAGTCGGGCGGCCACAGCCCCGAACGCAACGAAAGGCCCCGGTATCCCCGGGGCCTTTTTTCCGGGCAGGCCGGGCGGGCGGGCGCGGCGGCGCTGCACCACCGGGCAGGTATGCCACGGCATGCCCACAAAGCCATGGATTTGCGGGAAAATTCGGGCTAGGCGGCTGAAAAGCCCACCGCCAAGGACGATCATGTCAACGATCCCCGATCACCCGCTGCGCTATGCCTTGGTCAATGAACTGCATGCGCGGCCTTTCCCGGCGCTGAGCGCGCCCTGCACCGCCGCCTATGTGGCGATCAAGGAACCGACCGACGCCCACAACCGCGACCGGGGCGCCGACCGGGCGCATCTGATCGGGCTGATCGACCGGCACGGCGGCCCCCATCCGCAGCCCGGCGCCACGCATTATTCGGGGCCCATCGGGCGGTCGGAGCTGAAATGGGAAAGCCACACCGAATTCGTGACCTATTCCGCCTTCACGCCGGGCCTGCCCGCCCGCGCCTTCGACCCGGTCGAAGCCGAGGTCTTCGGCGGGGACTGGCTGGCGCAGGCGCCGGGGAAATGCCTGACCTCGCTTCTGATCCGGGTCGAGATGATGCCCGAGGATGAGGCGGCGATGCAGGCGCGGCTGGATGAATGGTTCGTGCCCGAAAGCCTGACGGCGGCGCGGGTGGTGGACGGGGCGGCGGTTGTCGCCGGCGATTTCCGCATCGATCCGGCCGGCCACATGCGCTTTGCCGTCTTCGTGCAGCCCGGCACCTCGCGCGGGCGGATCGGGCGGATTGTGCAGCGGCTGTGCGAGATTGAAACCTACCGCGCCATGTCGATGCTGGGGCTGATGCGGGCGCGCAGCCTGACCGACCGGCTGAACGCGCTGGACCCGCGGCTGTCGGCGCTGGTCAGCACGCTGGATGCCGGCGACCGCCCGACCGAAGTGGCGCTGCATGAGCTTCTGGCGATCTCGGCCGAACTCGAAAGTCTGGCCGTGCAGCATTCCTTCCGCTTTGGTGCCACGGGGGCCTATGAGGCCATCGTGACCCAGCGCATCGCGGCGCTGCGTGAAACCCGGATCGGCGGGCGGCAGCTGTTCGGCGAGTTCATGATGCGCCGCTATGACCCGGCGATCCGCACGGTGAAATCGACCGAAAGCCGGCTGCGCCAGATGGCCGAGCGGGCGGAACGGGCGGCGGAACTGCTGCGGACGCGGGTCGATGTGGAACGCAGCGCGCAGAACCAGCGGCTTCTGGAAAGCATGGACCGGCGGGCCGATCTGGCCCTGCGGCTGCAGCACACGGTGGAAGGGCTGTCGGTGGTGGCCATCAGCTATTACGCCGTGAGTCTGGCCTATTACCTGATCGCGCCTCTGGCGGCCGGGATGGGGCTGGACGAGAAATACGCCAAGGCCGGGCTGACGCCGCTGGTGGTGCTGGCGGTCTGGCTGATGGTCCGGCGCATCCGCAAGGCGATGCACTGAGGGCGGCCCCCGGGGCCGGCGGCGGACCGGGGGCCAGCCCCCGGACCCCCGGGATATTTGTGGAGAGAGGATGGGGGAAGGGCGGGCCTGAACCCGCCCGTCGCCCGGTCAGACCGTGTCGAGATACAGCTCGATCCGTTCCTGTTCCGACAACTCGCCGATGTAATGCAGTTCCTGCCGCTTGGTCAGGATCAGGTTGCGGATCAGTTCGGGGCTGAGGAAGCGCGGCACGATGGTGCTGTGTTCCAGCGACTCGATGGCTTCTTCCCAGCTCTCGGGGATCTGCGGCAGGTCTTCGACCGCATAGGCATTGCCGCTGATCGGGGCCGGGGGGTCCATCTCATTCTCGATGCCGTCAAGTGCTGCGCCAAGGATGGCGGCCAGCATCAGGTAGGGGTTCACGTCGCCGCCCGCCACCCGATGCTCGATCCGCCGCGCGGCGGGGTTGCCGGCGGGAATGCGGATGGCGGTGGTGCGGTTTTCATAGCCCCAGGCGATGGCGGTGGGGGCGTGCTTGCCCGGCACCAGCCGTTCGTAGCTGTTCTGGTGGGGGGCAAAGATCAGCGCCGAATCGTGCATCGCATTCAGGCAGCCCGCCACCGCCTGCCGCAGCATGGCCGTGCCCTTGGGCCCGCCGGAATCGAAGACATTGTCGCCGCGGTCGTCGATCACCGAAAAATGCGTGTGCAGGCCCGAGCCGGAATATTCCGGGTAGGGTTTCGCCATGAAGCTGGCGGCAAAGCCGTGGCGGCGGGCCAGCCCCTTGACCAGCATCTTGAAAAGCCAGGCATCGTCGGCGGCGCGCAGCGCGTCGTCGCAATGCATCAGGTTCACCTCGAACTGGCCAAGCCCGGTTTCCGAGGTGGTGGTGTCGGCCGGAATGTCCATCGCCTCGCAGGCGTCGTAAAGGTCGGTGAAGAAGGTGTCGAAGGCGTCGAGCGCCCGGATCGACAGCGCCTCGGCCGCCTTGCGCCGCTTGCCCGAGCGCGGGCTGGGCGGCACCTGCAGCGTCTTGCCCGAATCGTCGATCAGGAAGAACTCAAGCTCCATCGCCACGACCGGGGTCAGCCCGCGCGCCTTGTAGCGCTGGACCACGGCGTTCAGCGCGTGGCGGGGGTCGCCTTCGTAGGGCTGGCCGTTTTCGCGGAACATCCAGATCGGCAGAAGCGCGGTCGGCGCCTCAAGCCAGGGCATCGGCATGAAGCCGCGTTCGGTGGGTTTCAGCACGCCGTCCTGATCGCCCTGTTCAAACACCAGCGGGCTTTCGTCGATGTCTTCGCCCCAGATGTCGAGGTTCAGCACCGAGAAGGGGAAGCGGGTGCCGTTCTTCACCACGTTCTCGGCAAAGCGGGTGGGCACGCGCTTGCCGCGGGCCTGTCCGTTGAGGTCCGCCGCCGCAACGCGGATCGTGCGGACGTCGGGGTGCTTTCTCAGCCAGTCTTTCATCATTGTCATTGCAGAACCGGGCACGAACCGCCCGCGCCAGGCCCCCATGGCCCGGCAGGCAGGTTACGGATCATGCCCTTGATCCTTTCCCTGTTGCGATCAGCAGGGCGGTGGCCCCGCAATTTGATCAAATTCAGCCTACTATCGCACCAGCTGCGGACGCAAGCGGATTCTTGCGCGCAGGTTCTGCGGCAGGTGCCGGTTGAGCCGCCGGTTCACCAGCCCGAAGATCCAGGTCAGGAGAAGCGTCAGCAGGATGAAGTAGAAGCCGACGATCGGATAGGGGATGAAGGGGTTGAAGGTCTTGTCGGCGAAATAGTTGGCGTAATAAAGCGCGTCGCCCATCTGCGCGAAGGCGGGGAAGCCCGAAAAGAACACCAGCGTCGTGGCGTGGAACAGGAAGATCGCCTCATTGGTGTAGGCGGGCCAGGCCAGCCGCAGCATGGTCGGCCATTCGATGCGGATGAACTTGCTCCACCCCGACAGGCCATAGGCCTCGGCCGCCTCAAGGTCGCCCTTGGGGATGGACCGCAGCGCGCCATAGAAGATCTCGGCCGAATAGGCGGCGGTGTTCAGGAACAGCACGAACAGCGCGCCGGCCCAGGCCTTGGTGGTCCAGGCGGTGGCGATGGTGATGCCGAAGACGTCGATCCCGGCGCGCGGCAGCATCACCAGCGCCTCATAGGCGAGGAAGAACTGGATGAACAGCGGCGAGCCGCGGAAGACAAAGATGAACCACTCGGCCGGCTTGCGCGTCCAGGGGCTGCGCGAGGCTTTGGCCAGCGCCAGCGCATTGGCAAGGAAGAACCCCGCCGACAGCGCCAGAACCCCGAAATAGATGTTCCAGATCAGGCCCGACCCGATCAGCGTGAACTCCTGGCACAGGGTGAAATCCTTGCGCGGCAAAAGCTTTTCGCCGATCCCCAGCGAGCGCAGGCCATAGGCCTGAATGGTTTCCCAGCAGGTCATGCCGCCGCCCTCCGCAGGGCTTCGCCCGCCGCTGTTGCCTGCCCGCGCGACAGCCGCCGCGCCAGCCGGCCAAGGCCGATTTCCGATACCCGCGTCATGCACAGGTAGAAGACCATCAGGAACAGGAAGTAATAAAGCCGCCAGTCGCCATGCGGATATTCATAGGCCTGCGTCTTCAGCCCGCCCAGCTCGCGCGCGTAATAGACGATGTCTTCAACCCCCAGCAGGAACAAGAGCGGCGTGGCCTTGATCAGGATCATCCACAGGTTCGACAGGCCGGGCAGGGCATAGACCCACATCTGCGGAATAAGCACCCGGCGGAAGACCTGGCCGTGGCTCATCCCATAGGCCTCGGCGGTTTCCAGCTGGGCGTGCGGCACCGCCTGCATCGCGCCGTAAAGCACGTTGGCCGCGAAGGCGCCGAAGACGATGGCAAAGGTGATCACCGCCAGAAGGAAGCCGTAAGCGTCATGCCAGCCGGCGGAAGAGGCCGACAGTGGCACCTTGGCCTCGGGGCAGACCCGGAACTCCAGCCCCTGCCAGGGCGAAGGCGTGCCGGGCGGGCAGACCGCCAGGAACTTGACGTATTCGATCATCTGATCCAGCGCGATGACGAAGAACAGGAAAAAGATGATGTCCGGCACACCGCGCACCATGGCGATGTAGATCTTGCCGAAAAGCCGCAGCGGCAGGAAATGCGACCGCGCCGCGGTGGCCCCGCCAAAGCCGAACAGCAGCGCCGAGGGCGCCGTGATCGCCAGAAGCGCCAGCACCGTCAGGAAGGACATGTAGAAATCGAGGTGCTTGCCCGAGGTCAGGTAGCAGCCGAGCCATTGAAGGCCCTCGATCGACTTGGGATCGGCGCAGAAGGTAAACATCGGCCCCCCGGGGCAGGCGGTCGGAAGGAAAGGGGCGGGGCCCGGCGCCGGGCCCCGCCGCGAAGGTGCTTAGCAGCCTTCCTTGCCGGCATCGCCCCAGACCACGGCGGTCGGGCCGAAATACTCGGGCTTGACGATCATCGCATCCAGCGTGCCGTCGCATTTCATCGACTTGATCGCGGCATCGAACTTGCCGCGCAGGTCGTCGTCGCTGTCGCGGAAGCCCAGGCCCACGCCGCCGCCAAGGGCGACGTCGGCATCCAGCAGCACCAGCGCGCCGCCCGATTCCGCCGCGATCGGCGCCAGATAGTCCTTGTCGGCAAAGACGGCCACGGCCTCGCCGTTCTTCACGGCCGCCACGGTTTCCTCGGGCGTCGCGTATTCGACCAGCGTCGCACCCGATTCCGCGATATAGCCGGCCTGAATGGTCGAGGTCTGGGCCGCAACCACGCCGCCCTTGATGTCGGCATCGGCCGAGGCGGCCAGATAGGCCGAGACGGTCGGCGGCAGGTAGCCCTGGCTGAAGTCGATGACTTCCTCGCGCTCGTCGGTGATCGACATGCCGGCGATGATCACGTCATAGTTGCCCGACTGCAGGTTGGGGATGATCGAGTCCCACTCGTTCGTCACCCATTCGCAGGTCAGGCCGGCGCGCTTGCACAGCTCATCCCCCATCTCGCGTTCGAAACCGGCGACTTCCCCGGCATCGTTGACGAAGTTGTAGGGAGGGTAGGCGCCCTCGGTGCCCAGACGCACGACATCCTGAGCAAAGGCAGCTCCGGCAAGGCCGGTCAGCGCGGTGGCAAGAAGCAGTTTTTTCATGATTTACCCCTGTCGGTTGGTCGTTTGGTGATTATGCGGCGGTGGCGGATAGGAAGCCCCGCAGCCGCTCGGTTTTCGGGTTGCCGAAAAGCTCGGACGGCGGCCCCTGTTCCTCGATCCGCCCCTGATGAAGGAAGATCACATGGTCGGAACAGTCGGCCGCCAGTTTCATGTCATGGGTGACAAGAAGCATGGTGCGCCCCTCATCGGCCAGCGCCTTGATGACGCGGACCACTTCCTGCTCAAGCTCGGGGTCAAGGGCGCTGGTCGGTTCGTCGAACAGCAGCGCCCGCGGCTCCATGCACAGGGCGCGGGCGATGGCGGCGCGCTGCTGCTGGCCGCCCGAAAGCATGGCGGGCCAGGCATCGGCCTTGTCGGCGATGCCCACCTTGGCCAGATACATCCGCGCCTTTTCCTCGACCTCTTTCGGATCGCGCTTCAGCACCGTCACCGGCGCCTCCATCACGTTCTGCAGGATGGTCAGGTGGGACCACAGGTTGAACTGCTGGAACACCATCGACAGGTTGGTGCGGATGCGCGTGACCTGCGTCCGGTCGGCGGGGTGGCGGTGCAGGCCCTGGCCCTTCCAGTGGACCGCCTCGCCTTCAAAGATCACCTCGCCCTGCTGGCTGTCTTCCAGAAGGTTGCAGCAGCGCAGCAGCGTCGATTTGCCCGACCCCGATGAGCCGATCAGCGAGACGACATGGCCGCGCGGGGCGACCAGATCGACGCCTTTCAGCACCTCGAGCGGGCCATAGCTCTTGTGCAGGTCGCGGATTTCGATGACGGGCGTGTCGGAACTGGCGGTCACTTGGGGCCTGGGGCTCGAGTCCGGGGAATGTTGTGATCAAATAGGGCGCAGAAATCGCCGCTTTGCAACGGGCATTGTGACCGCCGTTGCGGCAGATGCTGCCGAAACGGCCGGAACCACCTGCCGCTTTGCCTAAGGCGCCGGCGGAGTGGGCACCGCCAGATAGGCTTCGGGCGCGATTCGGATCAGGCCGCGCAGGCCCGTGGCATCACGGTCGGCGTCGGACAGCCCGGCAATGGCTTCGTCCACGGCATCGAAGGTCGCCGCGGCATCGGCGCCCGGCCCGGCGATGAAGGGCAGGCCCGGCGTCGGATCGGTCTGGCCCACCACTTTCAGCCGGCCCGCAAAATCCTCCCACCGCGACAGAAGCCGCCATGTCACGGCATCCAGCGCCGCCAGATCGGCCCGCCCCCCGGCCACCGCCAGCGCCGAGGCGCGGTGCCCCCCGGTCTGCAAGCCGGCGGGAAAGCGCAGGCCATGGGCGGCGGCATGGTTCTGCGGCGCGGCCCAGCCCGATTGCGACAGCGCCTCGTTATAGGCCAGCGCCGTGCCGTCGAAATCCTCAATCCGGCTGCGCGCATCATCGGCCCGCGCCACGAAGACCGACCGGTAGAGGCCGGGGGCGCAGCCTTCGACCGCGTAATCGGGCGTACCGATCAGCGTGACCCGGCCATGCAGCCGCGCACGATAGGGAAAGCCGCAGGTCTGCGACAGGACCAGCGCGGGGTCTTCCCAGGCCGGCCAATAGGCCGCCTCTCCGCGCGTCAGCGCATCAGGCGCGGCAACCCCGCGCCCCCGCAGCCCGTCACGGATGGCGGCCCACAGCCGGTCATTCGCCGGTGCCGTCTCGGCCCGGTCATACATGCCCAGCGAGGCGGTCATTCCTTTGCCGCCCGCGCCCGGGCCAGCCCCGATTCGACATCGGTCAGGCCCAGAAGATTGGTCAGCAGCCGCAACTGCTGATCCTCGCCCGCGTCGCGGCTGCCATCGGCCAGTGCCACGGCCCAAAGCGCCTGCAGAAGCGCCGTCCGTTCCTCCAGCGGCACGGCCGCCTTCAGCGCGCGGGTAAAGCGCACCGTATCGGGCGCCTCGCCCTCCAGCGTTTCGGCGTCGCTGCGCAGCCGCGCCGCCTCGAACGGGCTCAGCCCGTGGCGCTGCGTCAGGATGCGCTCGATCCGTTCCACCTCTTCGGCGGCATATAGCCCGTCCGACCGCGCGACGCGCACCAGAAGGGCAGCCAAGGCCAGCCGGGCATCCGGCTCGGGCAGGCGGGCGGGGGCGGGGGCCAGAAGCTGGCGCAGGAGATCACCGAACATGATCCGAGGATAGGCGCGGCCCTTGCCGAAGGGAAGGCACCGCACGCAGCCGTGACGGCACCGCCTCGCCGCCCCGTCGCCGGGGGGCTGTCTGCCCCCCACGGCCTGCGGCCTCCCCCCGAGGATATTTGAGGAGAGAGGATGAAAGGGGCCGGTTCATCCTCTCTCTCAAAATATCCCGGGGGTCAGGGGGCAGCGCCCCCTGGGGTGCCGCCTGCCGCCACGGCGGCGAAAAGCGCGGCCAGCCGGCGGGCCTCATCGGCGATTCCCCAGGGGGGATTAACGATGAACATGCCGGTGCCGGTCATCCGGTGGCCGTCGCGCGCCGGGGGGAAGCGCAGCTCCTGCCGGAAGGCATCGGGGAACTGGGCGGAAAGGGTTTTCAGCATCGGCCCGTGGGCGCCCGAGGTGAGCAAGGGATACCACAGCGCCAGGATACCGACGTTCCACTTGCGCGCGACCTGCGCCATCACGCGGGGGATGCTGTCGTAATCGTCCTTCACCTCATAGGCCGGGTCGATCAGCATCAGGCCGCGGCGCGGGGTGGGGGGCGTGACGGCCAGCGCCAGTTCCAGACCGTCACGCTTCTGAATATGGGCGCCCCAATCGCCGAGGTTCGCCACAAGCGCGGCATGTTCCTGCGGGTGCAGCTCGGCCAGATGCATCACATCGCCTTCCCGCAGGCTCATCGCCGCGACAAGGGGGGAGCCGGGATAGGCCGTGGCGCCGTGGCGCGCGCGCGTCGCCTCAACGATCTGGCGCCAGGGATGGGCGGGGGGGAAATGCGGCAGCGCCAGCGCCACGCCCGCCGCCGCCTCACCGGTCTTCAGCGCGGCTTCGCCCGCCAGATCGTAAAGGCCCCGCCCGGCGTGGGTTTCGATATAGCTGAGCGGTTTGTCCTTTTGCGTCAGGTAATCCAGCATCCATGCCAGCAGCGCGTGCTTCTGGACATCGGCAAGGTTTCCGGCGTGATAGGCGTGTTGATAGGACAGCATGGCCCAGCCCTAGCGGGGTTTCGTGGGCGGGGCAACGGCGTTGGGTGCGGTTCGTGGCGGGTGGATGGTGCGTGTAAGAACGCACCGCGCCTTACGGCACCGGAGCCCAGATCACCGCGTCGATCCTTGGCGCCGCCGTGGCCAGCATCACCAGCCGGTCAAATCCAAGGGCGATGCCGCTGGCGGGCGGCATATGGGCGAGGGCGGCAAGAAAATCCTCGTCGATCGGGTAGCTTTCGCCGTAAAGCCGTTGCTTTTCAGCCATTTCCGCCTGAAAGCGGCGGCGCTGTTCGGCGGGGTTGGTCAGCTCGCCAAAGCCGTTGGCCAGTTCCACCCCGCAGGCATAGACCTCAAACCGTTCCGCCACCCGGGCGTCGTCGGGCGCGGGGCGGGCCAGCGCCGCCTCGGCCGCCGGATAGCGGTCCAGCACGGTGACGCGGCCAAGGCCCAGATGCGGCTCGACCCGTTCGACCAGCACGCGCGACAAGAGGTCCGACCAGGTATCGCCGTGGCGCACGGTGATGCCGGCGGCGGTGACCTGCACCGCCAGCGCGTCGCGGTCAGGCGTGCCGTCGGCGCCGATGGTGGCCAGAAGGTCGATGCCGGCGTGGCGGGCGAAACCTTCGGCCACCGAAATCCGCTGGGGCTCGGCGAAAGGATCGCAGGTCCGGTCGCGGAAGCGCAGCAGGGGCGTGCCCGCCGCCTCGGCCGCCAGCCGCAGGAAGGCCATGGTGTCCTCCATCAGGACCGCATAATCCTCGGCCACCCGATACCATTCCAGCATGGTGAATTCGGGACTGTGCAGCGGTCCCCTTTCCCGGTTGCGCCAGACATGGGCGAAGGCGGCAATCCGTGTCTCGCCCGCCGCCAGAAGCTTCTTCATCGCGAACTCGGGCGAGGTATGCAGATACATCCGCCGCGCCGCGCCGTCATTGCCGATGGCATCGGTTCCGAAAGCATGCAGATGCGCCTCGTTCCCCGGGCTGATGGCCAGTGCCGCCGGATCGACCTCGGTAAAGCCGCGCGCCGCCAGCCAGCCGCGGATCGCCGCCTGTATCCGGTTGCGCGCCAGCAGCAGGGGCCGCCGGTCGGCGTGGCGCGAAGGGGTCCACCAGGGGGTCTCGGTCATCATTGCGCCTTTCGGCTGGAAATCCGGGCCAAGATGCGTTAGGCGCGCATCCAATCGCCGTGTCCCATAGGACGGGTCACGCAGGATCACAAGGAACCGACCCCGTGAAAGTCATCGCCTCCAGCCTCCGCAAGGGCAATGTCGTCGATATGGACGGCAGGCTCTATGTCGTTCTCACCGCCTCGAACTTCCACCCCGGCAAGGGCACGCCCACGACCAGCGTCGACATGCGCCGCATCTCGGACGGGGTGAAGGTGTCGGAACGCTGGCGCACGACCGAGATGGTTGAAAAGGCCACGGTGGACGAACGCGAATACGACTACCTTTACGAAGACGGCGAAGGCTTCCACTTCATGGAGCCCGAGACCTATGAACAGGTCGTGGTGACCGAAGACGTGATGGGCGGCAACAAGCCCTATCTTCAGGAAGGCATGCGCTGCTACCTGAAGACCTTCGAAGGCGTTCCGATCGCCATCGAAGTGCCGCAGAAGATCACCGTCGAAATCACCGAGACCGAGCCGGTGGTGAAGGGGCAGACCGCCTCGTCCAGCTACAAGCCGGCGATGACCTCGAACGGCCTGCGCGTGATGGTGCCGCCGCATATCGGGCCGGGCACCCGCATTGTCATCAACACCGATGACGACAGCTATGTGGAACGCGCCAAGGACTGACGGCAGGGGCGTTTCCCGCCGCATCCGACCGACGAAAAGCCCCCGGCGCCGCAAGGCCCGGGGGTTTTGCTTTCCCGCGACCGGGGCCGCGTTTTCTGCTATGATCCCCCCAGCCGGTCAGGGACATATCTCGGGGGAGGGGGAGCCATGACAGCCATGAACGTTGTCCACATGCGGGTGAAGCCGGGGCAGGAAGAGGAGTTCGTCCGCATCCACCGCGACATGCCGCCGATTGACGGCATGATCCGCTTTTCGCTGGTCCGCTCGGGCGAGCGCAGTTTCATCATCGTGGGAGAATGGCAGACGCCGGCCGCCATGTCGGGCGCGCGGGCCGCGATGATCGCCAACCTCGACAGGCTGCGGCCGATCCTCGAAGACCTCGGCGGCGGGCGCGGCGTGACCGAGCCCTGGTCGGGCGAGGTGGCGCTGCAGATCACAGGGTAGGCGGAGCCCCGGGGGGCAGGTGGCAGGGTGCGTGCCGGCACGCACCTGTCACAAACCGCGTGGAGTGGTGCGTGAGATCACGTACCCTACGCTTGCTAATTCTAAACGGGGATCAAATGAAGTCCGCAGCACTTAGGCTCCTTGCCTCGATCCATGTTTTTTTCGCCGTCAGTGTCAATGGCGTCGAAGTCTTTGCGGAGGTTGTGGTAGACGGAAACGTACTTCCCGAATGTTTCTACTTAGATGCCGAGCCAGAATCCCAAGTTTCTGCTGTCCAAGAGGTATCCAAGGAGCTTTACTTTAAGGCTATTGAAGGAATTGATCTGGTTGCCAACGAATATTTCGCCCAAGTTGTGAACTCAAGTCAAACTAACATAAGGACTTACTCTTGCGGCTCGACCATATTCTTGCGACCGAACTTCCCATCTCCTGGCTGCTGCGATTCCGTTATCGTGATCTTTGGAAGTAGAGACTACTATGTCTACTTTAGAAAAAGGACTGGCCTATATCATTGGAGCTCGAACATTGTGCACCTTGAAGAGAATGAGGGAATCGAAGACTGGACGGGCGTACCGTTGATGCCCCCGGCGCTCCTTTGTAGGTCTGGAAAATGCATTGAGGCGCCCTGATGAATCAGGGGCTTGGATGTGTAAGAAGATACGCTGGTAGTCTATTAGGACATCGCATTCCGATATTGATCTGCTGTCTTCGAATAGGTCCTTTTTCGATGTTCTCTTAGGGTCAGGACTCGTTCCTGCATCATAGCCAGAACATGACGGTTGCGGCGAGGGCGACGGCGGAGAGGAAGACCTTCGGGCATCTGTCGTAGCGTGTTGCGACGCGCCGCCAGTCCTTGAGCCGCCCGAACATGATCTCGATCCGTTTGCGGCGTTTGTAGCGGCGCTTGTCATGCTTGATGGGCTTGCCGCCCTTCGTGCGCCCGATCAGGCGCCCCCTCTTGTCCCCGGGTCCCCCTTGTCGCTCCACCGCTTCCGGCGATTGCAAAGGGTCTTGGGCGGACCATATTCCCTCGGCGCATCGCGCCAGCGCAAGCCATTGCGATTGATGAAGATTATCCCGCTCAGCCCACGCCGGTCATCGACGCGCGGCCTGCCATGGTTCTTGGGCAAAAAGGGCTGAAGCCGAGCTATCTGCGCGTCGGTCAGCCAGAGAAGCTGGCTCATTGCTCAGTCTCCTTGCGGAGGCTGAATCACGCCCAGAACGGATGATCAATGGGTCCTGACCCTAAGCGGTTCACCGCCCATCACACCAACCGTTCCCCCTCCATCGCCGCCCGAACGAAATCGGCGAACAGGGGATGGGGGGCGAAGGGTTTGGATTTCAGCTCGGGGTGGAACTGCACGCCGATGAACCAGGGGTGGTCCTTGACCTCGACGATTTCCGGCAGGCGGCCGTCGGGGCTCATGCCCGAGAAGATCAGCCCGCAGTCTTCCAGCTGCTTGCGGTACTGGATGTCCACTTCATAGCGGTGGCGGTGGCGTTCCTCGATCACGGTGGCGCCATAGACCGCCGCCACTTTCGAGCCGTCCTTGAGGTTCGCCGTATAGGCGCCCAGCCGCATCGTGCCGCCCTTGGCGTCATCGGCCTTGCGGCGCACGGTGTGGTTGCCCTGCACCCATTCCTTCAGGTGATAGACCACGGGGGTAAAGCGCTTTTCGCCCTTCTCGTGATCGAACTCTTCAGACCCGGCATTCTTCAGCCCCACCAGATTGCGGGCGCTTTCGATGACGGCCATCTGCATGCCAAGGCAGATGCCCAGATAGGGCACCTTCTTTTCCCGGGCAAAGGTGGCGGCCTTGATCTTGCCTTCCGTCCCCCGCTCGCCAAAGCCGCCGGGGACAAGGATGGCGTGGAAGTTTTCCAGATAGGGCGCGGGGTCTTCCCGCTCGAAGATCTCGGCGTCGATCCATTCGGCGCGCACGCGGGTGCGGTTGGCCATGCCGCCATGGGTCAGCGCCTCGGCGATGGATTTGTAGGCGTCTTCCAGCTGGGTGTATTTGCCGACGATGGCCACCTTCACCTCGCCCTCGGCATGGGTCAGACGGTCCATCACGTCTTCCCAGCGCGCCAGGTTGGGCTTGGGCGCGGGCGAGATGCCGAAGGCATCCAGCACCGCCTGATCCAGCCCCGCCCGGTGATAGGCCAGGGGCGCCTCGTAGATCGTCTTCAGGTCATAGGCCGGGATCACCGCCTCTTTGCGCACGTTGCAGAAGAGGGCGATCTTTTCGCGCTCGCGGTCGGGGATCGGATGTTCGCTGCGGCAGACCAGCACATCGGGGGCAAGGCCGATCGACTGCAGCTCCTTGACGCTGTGCTGGGTGGGCTTGGTCTTCAGCTCACCACTGGCCGCCAGATACGGCAGCAGCGTCAGGTGCATCAGGATCGACTGGCCGCGCGGGCGTTCGTGGATGAACTGGCGGATCGCCTCGAAGAACGGCAGGCCTTCGATGTCGCCCACCGTGCCGCCGATCTCGCACAGCATGAAATCCACCTCATCTTCGCCGATGCGAAGGAAGTCCTTGATTTCATTGGTGACGTGGGGGATCACCTGAATGGTCTTGCCCAGATAGTCGCCGCGGCGTTCCTTCTCCAGCACATTGGAGTAGATCCGGCCCGAGGAAATGCTGTCGGTCTGGCGGGCGTGAACCCCGGTGAAGCGTTCGTAATGGCCAAGGTCCAGATCGGTCTCGGCCCCGTCATCGGTGACGAAGACCTCGCCATGTTCAAACGGGCTCATCGTGCCCGGATCGACGTTCAGATAGGGGTCCAGCTTGCGCAGCCGCACGGTATAGCCGCGGGCCTGCAACAGCGCGCCAAGAGCGGCCGAGGCCAGCCCCTTGCCCAGCGAAGACACCACCCCGCCGGTGATGAAGATATAGCGCGCCATGGGGTCCCCCGTAGTTCAGTTCGGTCGCGAATTGCAGGCAACGGAATCGCAGCACCACGGGAGTCAAGCTATAGCCTGCCTTCCGGCAATGCGCAACCCGACCGCAAGATAAAGCGGCCGGATGTGGCGCTACGTCAAAGGATGGTGGTCAGTTCTCGGCGGCGGGCGGTGCGGCCGGCGCATCGGTGCTGGCCGGCGGCAGAAGGTCGCCGCCTGGCAGGGCCGGGGCCTCGGCTTCGGGCGCGGCCGGAACGCCGATCTGGTCGGCAACCGATCCGGTGCCCGCCTCGCGCGCCGCCAGGATGGTCAGCGTCAGCGAGGTGGCGATGAAGCAGGCCGCGAAAATCCAGGTCAGTTTCGCCAGCGCCGTCGCCGCGCCGCGGTTCGACACCACGCCCCCGCCCGACCCCATGCCCAGGCCGCCGCCTTCCGACCGCTGCAGCAGCACGACCCCGATCAGGAGCAGCGCAAGAACAAGGTGGATGATGAGGACGACGTTTTCCATGGGGCTTCCCGGCAGGTGACGCGCCTATCTAGGCGGAAGGGCGGCGGGGTGCAAGCCTCTTGCCCCCGCCCGTCGCCCTGCGGCCCCCTGCCATTTGCACCTTTCAAAATACTCCGGGGGTTCGGGGGCTGGCCCCCGATCGCTGCGCCCGCCACCCGCGCAACGATTTTGCAGTTCCCCCCCGCGCGCTGGGCCGCTATAGGGTGCGCGGTTTTCCCGCAGAAGGACCGGATGCATGGCCAACGTGGTTGTCGTGGGCGCCCAATGGGGCGACGAGGGCAAAGGCAAGATCGTCGACTGGCTCAGCGAGCGCGCCGATGTGATCGCGCGGTTCCAGGGCGGTCACAACGCCGGCCACACGCTGGTCATCGACGGCAAGGTGTTCAAGCTGTCGCTTCTGCCCTCGGGCATCGTGCGCGGCGGCAAGCTCAGCGTCATCGGCAACGGCGTGGTGCTGGACCCCTGGGCGCTGCTGTCGGAAATCGAGAAGCTGTCGGGGCAGGGCGTGACCATCACCCCCGAGAATCTGATGATCGCCGAGAATACCCCCCTGATCCTGCCGGTGCATGGTGAACTGGACCGCGCCCGCGAAAGTCAGAACGCGGTGGCCAAGATCGGCACCACCGGCCGCGGCATCGGCCCGGCCTACGAAGACAAGGTGGGCCGGCGCACTGTCCGCGTGGCCGATCTGGCCGACGAAGCCACGCTTGACCTGCGGATCGGACGGCTTCTGACCCATCACAACGCGCTGCGGGCGGGGCTGGGGCTGGAGCCTGTCGATGCCGCCGCCCTGAAGGCGCAGCTGATGGAGGTGGCGCCCAAGGTGCTGCCCTATGCCAAGCCGGTCTGGAAAGTGCTGACCGAGGCGCGCCGCGCCGGCAAGCGCATCCTGTTCGAAGGCGCGCAGGGCAGCCTGCTGGATGTCGATTTCGGCACCTATCCCTATGTGACCTCGTCGAACACCCTGGCCGGCATGGCCGCGACAGGCACCGGGCTTGGCCCGACCGCGGTCGATTTCGTGCTGGGCATCGTCAAGGCCTATACCACCCGCGTCGGCGAGGGCCCGTTCCCGACCGAGCTTTTCGATGCCGACGGCGAACGCCTGGGCACCCGCGGGCATGAGTTCGGCACCGTCACCGGCCGCAAGCGCCGCTGCGGCTGGTTCGATGCGGTTCTGGTGCGCCAGACCTGCGCCACCTCGGGCGTGTCGGGCATCGCGCTGACCAAGCTGGACGTGCTGGACGGGTTCGAGACGCTGAAGATCTGCACCGGCTACATGCTCGACGGCGAAAAGCTGGATTACCTGCCCACCGCCGCCAATCTGCAGGCCCGCGTCACGCCGGTCTATGAAGAGATGGAAGGCTGGCAGGAATCGACCGCCGGCGCGCGCAGCTGGGCCGATCTGCCGGGCGCCGCGATCAAGTACGTCCGCCGCATCGAAGAGCTGATCCAGTGCCCCGTGGCCCTGCTGTCCACCAGCCCCGAGCGTGACGACACCATCCTTGTCACCGACCCCTTCGCCGACTGATCCGGCGATGGCGCTTGGCTACAAAGCCCGCAAGCGGCTGGCCCTTTTGATCCTGCTGATCGGGATGCCGGTCTGGATCGTGGCTTCGGTCACGCTGGTCAACTGGCTGGACCGCCCGCCGCTCTGGGCGGAATTCCTGATCTATGTCGGGCTGGGGCTGGTGTGGATTCTGCCCTTCCGCGGCATCTTCCGCGGCATCGGCCAGCCCGACCCCGACGACAAGCGCCCCGAAAGCGAAAGGGCGGACCGGAGCTGATCCGGTCCGCCCTTCGGGGGCTCTGGCGTGGCAGCGCTCAGCCCGCGATGCGGCGTGCCTCGGCCAGATAGGGCGAGGCGTCGGTGACGGCGAAATGACCCGCGCGCACCTTGGAAATCCGGCCCGCCCGCATCAGCTTGCCAAAGCTGCGCAGCGAGTCTTCGCGCGAGGCGCCGGCGCCGCCGGGCAGCCCGGCAATCTGGCGCAGGATCAGGGGGCGCGAGAATTCGGGGCGGTTCAGCACCGTGGCGCAATAGACCGCCGCGGCCTCGATCAGGTCGGGCAGGCGGGTGGCGCCCAGACGGTCGGCGAAATCGGCAAAGCTTTCGCCGTCGGCAAAGATGTTGCCGCCATCACTGTCGCCGTCGTCGTCCTGCGCCAGCGCTTCATCCTCGGCCTCGATCAGGTCGTCTTCGGTGTCGTCATGGGCCATGGCGCTGGCGGCACCGGCCGCTGTGGCGCCCGAGGTCACGCGGCGCGGGCGCACCGGCATCACCCGGGCGGGCTGCACCGGGGCGGCGGCGGGCGCGGCCACCGGGGCGGCGGCGGCGGGCGCCGGGCCCGAGGCGGCCACGGTCAGCGTGGCGGCCGGCGCGCTGCGCGGCCGGTCGATGCGCTGTTCCGACACCAGAACCAGGGGCGACAGACGCTCACCCGGCTGGGCATCGGCCTGCGCGGGGCGCACCACCTTTTCCAGATCGGCGCGGTAGCGGTCTTCGCGCGGGGCACCGGCACCGGGCGCGGCGCCAGTGATCTGACGCTCGGCTTCGGTCGCGGCAACGGCGGCCTTCAGATGGGCCAGCGCCGACTGGCGGCGGCGGGTATCTTCGCCGTCCATCGCGCTGTTGGCCTGGGCCATCAGGCGGCTGACGGCGGCATCCTCATCGGCCTGCGCATCCAGAATGCGGCGGGGTCCGGGGCCTTCGGCCGGATCGGTGGTTTCGGTGTCGGCGGTATCGGCGGCCGCCTCAGACTGCACGGCGGCCGGGGCGTCCTTGGCGGCGTCATCGGTCTGGGCGGCCGGAGCATCGTCGCCGCCAAACTCGGCGCTGAGCGCGGCCAGTTCGGCCTGCAGCGCGGCTTCGGCTTCGGGCGACAGGACCGAGGCGCGGGGCGCATCAGCGGCGGGCGCCGGTGCAGGGGCAGGGGCAGGGGCCGGCGCGGCATCGCTGCGGCGGATGCGGATCACCCGCGCGCGGGCCCGCTGCAGCCGTTCAGAGGTGGGCGAGGCCGCCGGGGCGGGCGCCGCTTCGGCCACATCGTCTGCATCGGTCAGATCGGCCAGGGCCGCAGCGGCGCTGGCCATGTCTTCCGCCTCGTCCATATAGGACGGCGCGGGGGCCTCCGCCTCACCTGTCAGAGCGGCGCGCAGGTCTTCGTCTTCTGCTTCCAGTTCGGCGTCGGACAGATTTTCGGCAAGCAGGTCGTCGTCCGCCAATTCATCGGCCAGCAGGTCGTCGTCCGAAGGTTCCTCATCAGACTGCTCGACATCGGCCAGCATCTCATCGTCAAGGTCTTCGGTGTCATCCGCGGCCGGTGCATCGGCGTTCAGGTCATCGGCCAGCGCGGCCAGAAGCCCCTCATCCTCATCTTCATAGCTGTCGTCGCCGGCGGTTTCGGGCAGTAGGTCTTCGGCGGCTTCCGCATCCAGATCCTCCGTGGCCGGCGCGTCTTCGGGCAGCGGATCGGCCATGGCGGCAATCAGCGCCTCGGCATCGACTTCGGCGAAATCCGATTCGGGCGCAGGGGCCTCGGGTTCGGCCGGGGCGTCGACGTTCAGCGATGCCAGCAGTTCCTCGGCATCAGCCTCGGCTTCGTCCAGCACCACCTCTTCGGCAAGTTCGACATCGGCGACCGCAGGCGCGGCGTCTTCGGCCAGCAGGTCTTCGACGGCGGAAAGGTCATCCTCGTCCGTGAGATCTTCGGCCCCGTCCAGCAGGGCGGCGGCGGGCAGGGGCGATTCTGCGGTCTCATCCTCTTCCGCGGCTTCATCGGCCAGACCGGCTTCGGGAAATGCGGCAGAAACCGGCGCGGCTTCATCCAGCGCGCTGAACGAATCGAATTGCGGCAGGGCGGCCGCCACGTCGGGCAGGTCTTCCTCCCATTCGGGTGCAGCAACGGGGGCGGCAACAGCCGCCGGAGCAACCGCCCCGGCGCGCAGCCGGCGCAGCCGTTCGGCGGCACTTTCAACGGCGGCGGGCGCGGCATCCAAAGCTGGCGCGGG
>Ga0268299_1000968_pt1 | contig 65086 bp, 59 predicted proteins | sample NOBtaG_FD_193484 | JGI IMG/M metagenome (GOLD analysis project Ga0268299, IMG submission 193484) | Activated sludge microbial communities from bioreactor in Nijmegen, Gelderland, Netherland - NOB reactor | ecosystem: Engineered > Bioreactor > Aerobic > Activated sludge | place: Netherlands...
TTGCGACTGATGCGCCTGCGTTTTGACTGCACTGAAGACCTCATATGTCGGCCTCCCTCCTTGATAATCCCGCGCCCTTCCGCGGGAGTGAATAAAAAGCGTGGTCGTGTGACCGGCCTCCGTCAGGCAGGACCCCGGCTGCTCCGGCCTCTCCTTCCCCCCTCCACGAAACGCTCCAAAAGAGAAAAGGGCTGGTGAAGGGTGTCCTCAATGTTTGAGGGAGCAGGTCATTCGGAGGCCGGTCCTAATCACCCGCACCTTCACCAGCACCCCGGCACAACGCAATTGATGTGCCTACTCACCCGCGTGAATGATCACAGAATTTCATCAGCACTATCAATTAGTTATGAATCGATACTACAACAACGAGGAAGAACAACCTACCGGCTGTTTTCCACGCCTTTAGACAGACTACGGGGACGTGAATGGCAAGCGTGCAAATACAACTACTTAGACTGTCCATGCCAGTGGACACTACGGATTCTATTTTGTGGCAATAAGGGGCAAGCTGAGGCGTGATCGAGCACGCGAGATGCTCCCAATCAGGCTGATTTTGAAGGGGATTTGATGGCACGCCGAGATATTGGCCCGTGAGGAGATCAGACAGGGAGTAGTCTAGCGGATACCGAGCTCGTTGAGCTTGTTATAGAGACTTGCGCGGCTGATTTTCAGGAGACGTGCCGCCTTCACCCGATTCCCCGAAGTCTGCTGCAGCGCCTGGAGTATCCGAACCCGCTCAGCCTGCATCGCCGCAAATCGCCCGACCGTTCGAAGATCGGCGGGCTCGACTTGGGACCCGGCGGCCACCAGATCAGCACAGGTCAACTCCGCATGGGTGGTGGTCACCACAGCCCGCTCGATGTAATGCTGCAACTCCCGAACGTTGCCGGGCCACGGCGCGGCAGTCAATGCCCGCATCGCCTCCTCGCTCACGTGCCGCAGCTCTTGACGGTGCCGCTGGCAGGAGTCCGCAATGAACTTTGTCACTAGCAAGGGAATATCAGCCCTCCGCTCACGCAATGGAGGCAAATGAACAGGCAGCACGGCCAGCCGATAATAGAGGTCCTGCCGAAAGGCCTTCGCCTTCACCAAATCGGCCAGATCCTTGTTGGTAGCCGACACGACACGCACATCGATCTTGATCGGTTGTGTACCGCCGACCCGCTTGATCTCCCCTTCCTGCAACACCCGCAGCAGCTTGGCCTGGAAGGTCGGCGAGGTATCGGCAATTTCGTCCAAGAAGATCGTCCCCCCGTCCGCTTCTTCAAACAAACCGGGCTTGGCCCCAGCGGCACCGGTGAAGGCACCTTTGACATGGCCGAACAGCTCACTCTCCAGCAACGTCTCCGGAAGCGCTCCACAATCTACGACCACAAAGGGTTTTTCGCGTCGATAACTGGTCTGGTGAATCGTCCGAGCGACCAGTTCTTTGCCCGTTCCGCTTTCGCCCTGGATCAGCACTGTCGCCGCACTGTCGGCTACCAATCGGATCATTTCAAACAGCTGATTCATCGCCGGACTTGCGCCGACCAAGTCTCCCAATCGTGACTCGGTCCGTTCCGGTCGTACTGAGCCCGACTTGTGCTGCGGGAGGGATGCCGGCAGCCTCTGCGTCCCCGGCCTCTTGTGGAACAAGACGAGAATCGACGCCACTTCTCCCGCGGAAGACACAAGCGGAAACGCCTGGCGCATCCCACAGGCGGTCCCATCACCGGATGTCGTACAGGAGACGGTAAGCACTTCACCCGTCGCGAAGACAGCCTCAGCAGGACAGGTCCCGCAAGGATCTTTCATCTGAACGAACGATTCGTAACACTTGGCCGGCTTGGTTCCCGCAGGCGGCTTGCCCGACTTCCCCCAGGCTGCATCATTGGCATAGACGACATTGAGCTCGCGATCCATGACGGCCACGCGATCGGTCAGTCCGTCGGCCAGTTGCCGAAGAGCTTCCAAACGAGCGGCGAGAATGGGATCGGCGAACGGGGAAAGGGGTGCTGCTGGTGGTGCGTGAGATCCGGCCATCTCATCACTCCTCATCTCAGAAGATGCCAAGAAAGGGCCTTTCTTCACTGCAAAGGCCCTATATGTACTACGCCTCGAACCTCGAACACAACCCTCTCTCACCAAGGGGGGCCATCGTCCCGCCCAACCATCCCGCGCAGGAATTAATGGACGGCGCGATCGGGCGGCAAGCCGCCGGGCGGCAGGAGAAGTCGTTTGACTGTTGCCTTTAACTCCGACAGGCGTAGCGGCTTGTCGAAGTAGGCGGTGGCGCCGTTTTTTAGCGCGTCCTCCTTGGTTTTGGCGTCGCCGAACGCCGTCATGACGATGATTGGGCACGCAGGCGCACACATTCTCAGTCGATGCACATAGTCGAAGCCGCCGGACGGCATTTTCAGATCCGTTACAATCAGGTCCGGCGCGGCCCGCATCACGGCATCCAAACCCTCCGCCCCGTTGCTGGCTTCCCGCAATTGGTACCCTTCCCCCCACAGTTCATCACACAGCAGACTACGCATGTCCTTATCATCTTCCACCACCAACAACACGGCTGGGATCCTTCCTGCCACGATACAACTCCAATAGCCGGTATCCATGACACAGCAGCCAACGCAAACCATGTGCCACTTCTCCCATGACTTTGAACAACGTAACGTATTGCGTTCATTGACGAATCAGCAGTGAAGGATTTTTCAAACAATACCGGTGCCCCGGCGGCGTTGGCGAGAAAGACCCCACAGTGGAAGGACGGGTTGCCCCGAAGCGCTACAGCGGGACAAGCAGAGCGGATTGCGAATAGCTGATGACGTAGATACGAACGACGAAAAGAGACCACCCGCTTCCCGAGGAGCGTTCAATCTCGGGCGTAAGCGAGAGATCACACACTCAGATCTTGTCTCTCGGCAGGCAGATTGTAAACACCGTCCCGTCCCCCGGCTGGCTCTCGACCTGAATCGTCCCGGCGTGCTCCTCGATGATCCCCTTGACGACCGTCAACCCCAATCCGGTTCCCTTGCCGAATTCCTTCGTCGTATAGAAGGGATCGAAGATCTTGGTCATGACGTCCTTCGACATACCATGGCCGGTATCGCCGATGACCAGCATGACCATGCCGCGATCCGTGGCGGGGGCCAATGCGACCTTCAGCACACCGCCATCGGGCATCGCATGAATCGCATTCATGATCAGGTTGATCAGCACCTGACTCATCTGATCCGCGTCGGCGCGTACGAGCGGGCACCCCTCCGCAAACGACGTGTCCACGGTGACGTTGCTGTGGGAGAGCCGTTCCTGAAAAATTTCAAGATTGTCCTTGATGACCTGCCGGAGGTCCAGTGCCCGGTGATCGACCGGACGCCGGCGGGCAAATGCCAGCAGTTGATTCATCACCCGCGTGATCCGTTCCACCTGGCTGATGATGGTCTGCAGCCCCTTCCTGACCGGCTCCTCTTTGGTCCGCTCCATCAAGTATTCCGCGCGGCCCAGGATGACGTTCATGGGCGTCCCGATCTCGTGGGCCATGCCGGAAGCCACCGTGCCGAGTTCGGCGACGCGCTCGGTTCGACGCAGCTGCGACTGTAGCCGCTTCCGCTCCGTGATGTCGCTGGTGATGCCATCTATACGCAAGGGATGGCCTGCGCCGTCCTTGATGACTCGCCCACGATCATGCAGCCATCGCACTTCACCGTCATGCCGGACGATCCGATACTCGACATCGAATTCCTCCACACGCTGCAGATCCAACAGCGCCTGGTCGACCACGGCTCGATCCTCTTCATGCACAACCGACCAGCGTAACGCCGGCCCGGCCAGAAACGCTTCGGTCGAGCGGCCATAGACCTCCGCCACGGACGGACTGACGTAATACAGTGTGGTCCAATCGAGAGACGCAGACCAAATCACATCCTCCATCGCCCCCAGCAGACTCTGCAGCCGTTCTTCGCTTTCCCGCAATCGTTGCTCCGACACCTTGCGCATCGACAGATCACGCAGCACGACCAGAATGCCGACACCCGCCTCGTCCTGGAACCGGGCGGCCCTGACCGCCACATCGACGATCGTCCCGTCCAGACGAACGGCTTTCTCCTCGACTTCGGGGACCGTACTGCCGGATTCCAGCAGGTGCCGAATCCGCTCCCGCACCAGATCATGAAAATCGGCATGCACCAGTTCGTAGAGCGACCGGCCGAGAATGTCTTCCGGTTGGCTCGCTCCGAACAGCTGCAATCCCTGCTCGTTGATGAACACGATCCGCCCCCCGCGATTGACGAGCATGGCATCCGGCAACACGGCCAGCAGCCGCCGATAGCGTTCTTCGCTTTGACGCAGCAACTGTTCGGTCTTCTTCCACTCCGTCACGTCCCGGGTCACTCCCAGCACGGCGGACACGCTGCCATCGGCGGCGCGCAGCGGCACCACATGGGTATCCAACCATCGTGGGGTCCCCAGCAATCCCACGATCTGAAATTCCAACCGGCCCGCCTCCCCCTGCGCGGCCTTCCGCACCAAATCGCGAAATACCGGTTGAAACTCATCGGTCGCCAGCCGGCACAAATCCTGGCCGATGACCTGTGTGGGATTTGTCGCCTCAACCATCGCCAAACCCGCGGCATTCATCGTCCGAACCGTGCCATCCACCGCGAGCACCTTCACACACTCCGGTTCCGTCTCGATGATCGCCCGCAGCAGCGCCTCACGCTCCGCCAGATCCTGTTCGAGCCGCCTACGCTCGGTGATATCGCGGAGGACGACGGTGTAGTACCGTGTCCCTTCGATGCCGATCTGCGAGATGGCCGCCTCGATAGGAAACTCTTCGCCGCTGGAGCGTACTCCCACGATCACGCCCAGCGATCCCACCCGCCGGCTCGTGACGCCCGACCGGCCGAACTCCCTGATGTGTTCGCCATGGACGCTGCGAAATCGCTCCGGGATCAGCCGGTCCAACGGCCGCCCCAACATGTCTTGCGCGCTCCATTGGAACATGTCCTCCGCGGCCTGATTGAACAACACAATCCTGTGGGCGTCATCGACGGTGATGATGGCATCCATCGCCGACTGGACAATCCCCTCGAAACGTAGTTTGTCGCGGTGGAGTTCCGCGTCGGCCCGGCTATGCCCGGCTCCGGCCGCCGTGTCGGCACCCAGCTCCGACTCTGTCACCACTGGGCCGAGCGGCCTTGAAACCGGCTCCGGCTGTGCGTCATGAACACGTGGCGGCATCGCATTCATCCGGTGGCCTGCCGCAAGCGCCACAACGAGGCCCATCACTCCAAGGCCCAACAGGCGATTCAGCCATGAAGAAAACGGGGGAAATCCAGCGGGTGAGACGAGCAGACCGGCTACCACCAAACAGGCGACCAGCCCCATCACCGCGAACAGCGTACGCGGCCGGGAGTTTCCGGCGGTCAGCGCGACAGGAATCGCATACAGTAACCAGGCGGCGACCTCCGCCGGCACCGACAGGTCCAAGACGAAGATGCCGACGGCCAACAGCGCCGGGCCGCCATATTCACGGACGAAAGGGTTTTGTGAGAGGGGCTGCACGACCATGGCTCTCCGCACGACGGTGAGACGTGGAATCTACGCGTCCGCGTGTGGCTTGCCCTCGATCTCAGCCAATTTACGGTAGAGGGTCTTTCGATCGATGCCTAAGACGTGCGCGGCCTGATATTTATTGCCACCCGTCTTCTCCAGGATTTTCACGATATATTCTTTCTCCACTTCATGGAGCGGCAAGGTGCGTTCGGCCGCCTCGTCGAGAATCCGGCGGTCCCCGCGAGCGCCCTGAACCTGAATGGGCAAATCCTCCGAGCCGATGACGTCGCCGTGACTCAACGTCACCGCCCGCTCAATGACATTTTCCAATTCCCGGACATTGCCCGGCCAGGCGTAGTCGGCCAGCATCGCCAGGGCCGGTTCACTCAGCCCCTTCACCTGCCTACCGCGGGTGGTGGCGCATTTTTTCAGAAAGGCATCCACCAGGATCGGAATATCCTCCCGCCGTTCGCGTAACGGCGGCAACCGTAGCTCAATGACATTGAGGCGGTAGTAAAAGTCTTCGCGGAATCGCTTATTCTTGACTTCATCGACGAGATTCAAATTCGTCGCGGCGATGATCCGTACATCCACCGGAATGGACTTGGTGGCGCCCACACGCCGAATTTCGCGCTCCTGAATGGCGCGCAGCAATTTGGCCTGCAACATGAGCGGCAACTCGCTGATCTCATCCAGAAACAGGGTACCCTTCTGCGCCTCCTCGAACAACCCGCGCTTATCCGTTTTCGCATCCGTGAACGAGCCCCGCATGTGGCCGAACAGTTCGCTTTCCAGCAACTGCTCGGGAATCGCCGCGCAATTCACGGGGACAAACGGCGCATCACGCCGGTCGCTGTTGTAGTGAATAGCCTTGGCCACCAATTCTTTCCCGGTACCGCTCTCGCCCGTGATCAGCACATTGGTCGGACTGTCGGCCACCCGCCGAATCAAATCGAAGACAGCCTGCATCGGCTTGCTCTTCCCGAGAATCTGATGAAAGCTATATTCCTTGTGCACTTCCTTGCGCAGACGACTCACCTCGCGCCGGAGGGCCGCTTCGCGGATCGCGCGTTCCACCACCCGCACCAACTCTTCGGTCTTCACCGGCTTGGTGAGGTAATCGCTGGCCCCATGCCGCATCGCATCGACCGCCGTCTCCACCGTGCCGAACGCCGTCATGAGAATCACCCCGATATCGGGATACCGATGCTTCACTTCCGCCAGCAGTTCGGTGCCCAACATGCCCTTCATCCGGAGATCGGTGAGCACGACGGCATAGTCTTCCTCGCTCAACTGTTGAAGCGCCTCTTCTCCGCTGCCGACCCCCATGCATTGGTGTCCGCGGCCCTGCAAGACGTCACAGAGCAAACTCCGCATGTCGGCGTCATCGTCGACCACCAGTACTGCGCCCCATTCCTCTGTCATACAGCCTTCCTCTCTGGACCAGACAGGCACATCAGCGTCCGCCGAGCATGCGCGCACAGACTAATCGGCCGACTCCTGAGCGGTCAAGGGGCGTCCTGCCGCAACCGAGACCAGGCAACTGTCCCAAAATGCCCCATCGTTCCCGGCAAGCCCACACTCCCACAGACATGACACTGCGGGCTGCTCACCGTTCCACCGTCTGTTCGGCTCAATGAGAACGGCACCCCTCTTGCGTTATCCTGGGTGATGACGGAGTGAGCGTATGAGCATGAGGCCATCTGCACAGGACCCACAAGAGCCCAGTCACGCCACATCGCTCGTGCCGGCCTCGGGACCGGTAGTGCAAGGTCAGGGCCACCTTGCCGTCCCGGCCGCTCTCAACCGCAAGGCGACTCCGGTCAAGCCCAGGCAGACAATGCTTGTGATGGTGATGGTGGGCCTGCTCATGGTCCTTGCCATAGTCCTCTGGCGCTGGTGGGCGAACGACCCGGTCGCCGCTCACTATAAAACCCTCCCCATCGAACGTGGACCGATCACGTCACTGGTCACCGCCACAGGCGCCGTGAATCCCGTGATCTCCGTCCAGGTCGGCAGTCAGGTATCGGGAAAGATCGCAAAACTCTATGCCGATTTTAATTCGGTCGTACGGGAGGGGCAAATCCTGGCCTCCATCGACCAGAAGCCGTACCAAGCCAAGGTCCGTCAGGCCACAGCGGCGCTGAAAAGCGCGCAAGCCAGCCTCGCCAAAGCTCGGATCATGCTCGCCCAACGCACACTGGAATTTACGCGGATGACGGCGTTGCGCGAGCAGCAATTCGTCGCCCAATCGGAGCTGGACCTCGCGACCACCAACCGTCACGACGCGGAAGCCCAACTCGATCTGGCCCAGGCGCAGGTCGACCAGGCCAAGGCCACGCTCGCCTCGGCTGAACTCGATCTGGGCTACACCACAATCTACTCCCCGGTGAACGGCACCGTCGTCTCCCGCAATGTCGAGGAAGGGCAAACTGTGGTGGCCAGCTTTCAAACACCCACGTTGTTTGTCCTGGCCCAGGACTTGACCCGCATGCAGGTCATTGCCAACGTCAGCGAATCGGATATCGGAGGGGTGACCGAAGGGAAGTCTGCGGATTTTCGAGTAGACGCCTACCCCAGAGAATTCTTTCACGGCGTCGTCACGCAGGTCAGAAATGCGCCGGTCAGCATTCAAAACGTCGTGACGTATGATGTCATCATCTCGGTCGACAACCCCGACCTCAAACTCAAACCCGGGATGACCGCCAATATATCGATCGTCACCGCCCGCAACGAAGAGGCCCTGCGCGCGCCCAACGCCGCATTGCGATTCCGTATGCCGGGTGTGCCGGTGGATCGCAAGACTCCTCAACTCTGGATCCTCGACACGACAGGGCACGTGCGAGCGGTGCCGGTGACGCTCGGCATTGCGGACTCCCTGTTCACGGACATCACGTCCGGCGAGGTCCACGACGGCGAGGCTGCCATTGTGGGCCTCGCGACGGCGGAAGACACCGCCCGGGAAAAACTGCCGCCCGGTTTTGAGTTCGGGCCGAAGATGCGGTGATGCCACTCTCATGAGCTTTCTCTGGTTGACGATCCTCTCCGCCCTCCGCATCCTCCGACGGAATCCTCTCCGCGCCGGCCTGACCATGCTCGGCATCGTCATCGGTGTCGGCGCCGTGGTCGGGATGGTCAGTCTCGGGCAGGGCGCGACCGCCTCGGTGCAACGCGAAATTTCCAGCCTCGGCACAAACGTCCTCATCATCATCCCCGGCGCAACCACCACCGGCGGCGTGCGTGGCGGACTCGGCAGCGTGTCCACCTTGACCGTCGACGATGCGCGCGACATCGAAAAACGCGTCGGCGACATCAGCCTCGTCACCTATGCGTCCCGCTCGGTCCTGCAGGCCATTCATGAACATAAGAATTGGAATACCGTCGCGCTCGGCACCACCACCACCTTCACCGAGCTGCGCAACTGGCCGGTGGCCGACGGGAGTTTTTTCACGCAGACCGATGAGGATACCGCCGCCAAAGTCGTCGTACTGGGGAAAACCGTCGCGGACAATTTGTTCGAGCGAGGCGAGGAGATCATCGGCGCACAGATCCGACTCAAGAATGTCCCGTTACGCGTGATCGGCATCCTGTCGCCGAAAGGCCAATCGCTGTCCGGCCAGGATCAAGACGATCTCGTCGTCCTGCCCTTTACGACGGCGGAACGGAAAGTCCTGGGCACGAAATTCCTCGGCACCGTCGGCATCATCATGGTCGCCGCCCAGCATCGCTACAGCATTCCCGCCGCCGTGGAAGAGATCAACGAACTCCTGCGCGCGCGACACCGGATTCACCCGGCGGAGGAAAACGACTTTACCATCCGCACCATGGAGGATGTCGCCAAGACCGTCGCCGGCGCCAGCCGCACCATGATGGTCATGCTGCTCAGCATCGCCTCCATCTCGCTCCTGGTGGGTGGTATCGGCATCATGAACATTTTGCTGGTGTCGGTCACGGAGCGCACCAGAGAGATCGGCATTCGCATGGCGGTGGGCGCCACACGCTCCCACATTCTGCTGCAGTTTCTCGTCGAGGCAATTATTCTGACCGCGATCGGCGGCCTGGTCGGTATCCTGTTCGGTGTCGCCGGGGCTCGCATTCTCACTCGTTTCATCAGTTGGCCGACGATTATTTCTTCACAGGCTGTGTCGGTGGCGTTTCTGTTCTCCTTGGCCGTGGGCATCTTCTTCGGTCTCTACCCGGCCAATAAAGCCTCACGGATGAATCCGATTGAAGCGTTGCATTATGAGTAGCACTCTCAGCGACGACATTTCGTCTTATCCGTGCGGGGGAGCTTATGGCCAAGTCCTCGCCAGCCAAGGTCCCGACGAAATCCGCGACGCCATGACTCTCCCATTCGCCACACAGTCGCCTGAGATGGTCAACCGGCGGGTTCTCCCACCGTCCATCTCGGCCTTCGGCTCCCCGTGAGCATCGGCACCAAGCGGCATAGGTCCACCGGAGCGGAACCTGCCCGGGCCAAGAAGCATCGGCGCGCGGCGCCCCGGGTCATCATCCTCCCCGACACGTGGTCCCCCTTCCAAACTTTGACGGCACGGTTCGGGCTTGCCCTCCTCCTATTCGTCCTGGTCTTCCTCCTGCTCTGGCTACATCGAACCGGACTGCGGGATCAGATCGACGGCCATGTGTCCTTCTCCGACGTGGTGTACGTCACCATGATCACCATCACCACCGTGGGTTATGGCGACATTGTTCCCGTGTCGACAGCCGCCCGCTTGCTGGATGCGCTCATCGTTACCCCGGCGCGGCTGATGATCTGGTTTCTTTTTCTTGGCACCTGAACCTCACCGTGCGCATCATTGTCAGCGCGAAGAAGGAGGAGAACGTCAGACTCCTCCGCCAAGGAGGAGCCGACGCCATCGTGTCGCCCGCAACCTTCGGCGGCTATATTTTGGCCGCTGCCGTCGAGCATGGACACATGGTGCACTATGTGAACGACTTACTGACCGCCGGCGGGAATATCCGCCTGGTCGAACGTCCAGCGCGCGCTGATGAAGTCGGAAAGAGACCGGAACAGCTCAAGCCTGACCTCTTGCTCCAATTGTATCGAGACAAGTCCATGATTCCGATTTTTGACTTGGACCGGATCGAGGGCCTGCGACGGGGCGATATCATGGTACTGCTGACGGCCGCGATTCCCCCTACGCACACAACGGAGGCGGACACCTGAACAGCGATCACCGGTTTAGTTGAGCGCAGGCATCAGACGGACCGCTCGACGGACTGTGGTCTGGGAGTCGTACTGGTTCAACTTCCCGCCACCTGCTGTTCCGCATGGTAGGAACTGCGGACCAGCGGGCCTGATTCGACGTGGCGGAAGCCGAGGGCGAGCCCCTCTTCTCTCAAGGCGGCGAATTCGTCCGGGTGGTAGAAACGCGCGACAGGGAGATGCGCTTTGGTCGGCTGAAGATATTGTCCGAGGGTGATGATGTCGCAATCGACCGCTCGCAAGTCGCGCATGACTTCTCGCGCCTCATCCGTCGATTCCCCCATGCCGAGAATCAACCCGGATTTGGTCGTCATGCCCATCTGCTTGGCGCGGCCCAGCAATTCAATCGACCGCTGATATTTCCCCTGCGGCCTGATCGAGGGAACCAAACGGCGCACCGTTTCGATGTTGTGATTCAGGATGTCCGGCCGTTCGGCCGCCACCGCCGCAAGGGCGGCCTCGTTGCCCTCGAAATCCGGAATGAGCACCTCGATCGTGCAGCTGGGGATCAACCGCCGGATGTGGCGGATGGTGTCGGCGAAGACCGATGCACCGCCGTCTGCCAGTTCATCGCGATTGACCGATGTGATCACCGCATGACGCAGATTGAGTGCCTGAATAGCCTCCGCCACACGCAACGGCTCTTCGCGATCAACCGCATGCGGCCGACCGGTCGCCACGGAGCAATAATGGCATCTCCTAGTGCAGATATCGCCGAGAATCAAGAACGTCGCCGTGCGCGCATTCCAACATTCCCACATGTTCGGACAACGCGCCTCCTCACAAATCGTATGGAGATTAAGCCGATCCATGGTGCTGCGAATCTCGTGATAGTCCGGGCCGGTCTGAAGTTTCACCTTGAACCAGGGCGGCAGGCGGCGGGATTGTGGAGCTGATGGCTGCTGGGCGATGGCCGATGGCCGATTCTCTCCAGATGAGGACCGAGGATCGATTTGAATGAAGCTCATGGTTTGACCACCGGAGCCACGAGTTCCTGCGGATGCTCCAGCACCCGTTTGAACTCTTTGAGAAACTGCGCGCCCGTGAGTCCATCCAATGCCCGATGATCGCACGACAAGGTGACCTTCATGCGTCGCCCGGCGACCACCGATCCTTTGGCCACTACCGGTACGTCCCGAATCGCCCCCACCGCGATGGCAGCGGCCTGCGGCGGCATGAGCAGGGCGATGAAGTGGTCCACGTCGAACATCCCCAAGTTGGAAATCGCAAATGTTGCGCCGGTATATTCATCCGGCTGCAACCGCTTTTGCCTGGCCCGCTCGATCAATAACCTACTTTCTGTGGAAATCTCCGCGAGCGTTTTCTCGCCGCAGTTTCGAATCACCGGGGTGATCAGCCCGTCCTCCGTGCCGACGGCCACGCCGATATCGATCTGCGCATACCGCCTGATCGCGTCACCCGTAAAGGACACATTCACCTCCGGGTGCCTCAGGATAGCCAGTGCCGCAGCCTTGATCAATACATCAGTAAGCGATGGGTGAGGCTGGCGGCTCTGCTTGAACTCGTCGCGCACCTGCTCCGCCTGTTCCATGTCGATCTCGACGGTCAGATAAAAATGCGGCACCGGCGCTTTGCTCTGGACGGTCGCCCGGGCGATGGCTTTTCGCATCTGGCTCAACGGCTGATCTGTCCCGACGGGCAACAGGGATGTCGCAGGGGCCAACGCCGCCACGACATCCTCCTCGAGGATGCGCCCACCAGGACCAGTACCGGTGAGGGTGGCGAGATCGATACTCCGCTCAGCAGCCAGGGCTTTCGCGCGCGGAGAGGCGAACGGCCGTCCCCCCTCGGGACGCACCGTTTGCGCCCGGGCCGGCCCTTCGCTTTTCACTGCCGCTGCGCCGGCTTTGGGGCCATTGCCGATCGACGGCGCCGCTACCACGCCGTCCGACAAAGCCGATGCAATGTCTTCATCGGCGTCAGCGATAACCGCAATCAACGTGCCGGAGGCCACCGTCTCACCCTCACGGACGAGGATCTTGCGCAGGAGGCCGGGGGCAAAGGCTTCCAGATCCATGACCGCCTTATCGGTTTCGATTTCGGCGATCACTTCGCCCGCATGCACCTGCTCACCTTCGCGCTTCTTCCACGCGAGCAACACCCCTTCTTCCATCGTATCCGTCAGTTTGGGCATGACCACACGACTAGCCATGGATTCCCCTCCAGGAAGCGGACCATCTCCGAAGCCTGCCACGGACGATGCGTCGCCCCTGTCTCATGCGGCACCACAGACTGATTTCACGGCGGCCACTACGCGGGGCGCGTCCGGAATGGCCGCGTCCTCCAACGGTCGGCTGTACGGCATGGGCACCTCTTCGCCGGTCACGCGCACGATCGGTGCGTCCAGGTAGTCGAACGCGGCTGCATAGACACTCTCTGCAATCTGCGCCCCCAGGCCGCAGAAGCGCCACCCTTCTTCGACGATCACCAGCCTGCCGGTCTTCTTGACCGAGTCGACGATCGTGTCGAGATCCAACGGCTTGAGCGTCCGGGGATCGATGACCTCGACGTCGAGACCGTCCCGACTGAGCTGCTCGGCCGCCTCCAACGCAACGACCAGCATTTTGGAATAGGCCACGACCGTCACATCCGTCCCCGCCCGTTTCACGTCGGCCTGCCCGAGCGGAATCGTATACTCACCTTCGGCGACCTCGCCCTTTGTCCCATACAGCAGTTGCGCCTCGATGAAAATCACGGGGTTCTGATCGCGGATCGCGCTCTTCAGCAACCCCTTAGCATCCTGGGGCGTGGACGGCGCTACGACTTTCAAGCCCGGCACATGGCAGAACCAGGCCTCCAAGCTTTGGGAATGCTGCGCGCCCAGTTGATGCGCCGCGCTGCCGGGTCCGCGAATGACGAGGGGCACGGACAGTTGGCCACCGGACATGTAGCGGATCTTGGCGGCGTTGTTGACGATCTGATCCAGCGCCACGATGCCGAAATTCATGGTCATCAACTCGACGATCGGCTGCAATCCCGCCATAGCTGCACCGATCGCCAAGCCGGTGAAGCCCGCTTCGGTGATCGGTGTATCCACCACCCGCTGCGGCCCGAACTCTTCAACGAAGCCTTTGGTCACCTTGAATGCGCCCTGGTAGTACCCCACCTCCTCGCCGATCAGAAAGATGCGCGAGTCTCGTCGCATCTCCTCCCTCATGGCCTGGTTGAGCGCTTCTCGATAGGACAGCAGCATGATGAACCTAGTCCTCCACCATGACATCGTGATGGAGAGTCGCCGGATCGGGAAACGGGCTCTCATCGGCGAATTTCACTGCAGCGGCCACGATCTCCCCGACCCCCTGCTCCAAAGGTTTGAAGTCGGCTTCCACGCAGAGCGCCTGATCCAGGATCTGCTGCTTCAGCAGCACCAACGGGTCCCGCCTGCGATGTTCTTCGACTTCCTCCTTGCTCCGGTAATGGCCATGGGAGGGATCGGCCATCGAGTGGCCCATGAACCGATAGGTCATCGCCTCGATGAAAAACGGTCCATGCCCGGCGCGAACCTGATCCACCACGGTGCGCATTAATGCCCGCATTGCCAACACATCCATGCCGTCGACACGCTCGGCCATGATGCCGTAGGAGCGAGCGGCCTCCGCCACATTGTCATAGAGGGCGACGGCACGTTTCACCGGCGTGCCCATGCCGTAGCGATTATTTTCACAGATGAAGATCACGGGAAGTTTCCAGAGGGCCGCCAGGTTGAAGGCTTCGTGAGCCTGCCCACTCGGAACAGCCCCTTCCCCGAAGAAACACACGGTCACGAGGTCTTGCTTCTGATATTTCGTGGCGAAAGCCAGCCCGGTCGCCAGGGGAATGTGCCCGCCGACGATGGCGTATCCGCCCATGAATCGATTCGCGAGGTCCACCAGGTGCATGGAGCCGCCCTTGCCTTGGCACAGCCCGGTCGCCTTGCCGAAGAGTTCGGCCATCACCTTGCCGGGGTCAGACCCGCGCGCAAGACAGTGCCCGTGGTCTCGGTAGGCGCTGATGACATAGTCATCCGGCCTGAGCGCAGCGATGGCTCCGACGGCGATCGCCTCTTCACCGATATAGAGATGGAGAAACCCGGCAATCTTGGCAAGGGCGTACATCTCCGCCGATTTCTCTTCGAACCGGCGGATCAGCAGCATCTGGCGGTAGAGGGAAAGCAGATCGTCCCTGTCCATACCGCTCATTATGCATGCCACGACTGGACGACTCAACCGGGATGTACGGCGATCGATTCCGAGTGGGGCGGGAAACAGATAGAAAACCGGGTGGAGAGCTCGGGGGGAACACATCGAGGACTCCGATGCGGGCCTCAGGCCCGCATCGGAGCGCCGACGTCACTTCACCTGCGAAAAATCGGCATCGAACTGCATCGTCTGCCCATCCTGCAAGGTCACAATGACCGTGGTCTTGGCATTCGGGTCGAACGAGTCATACCCAAACCGCGCCGTGAACCTCGAGCGATACGCAGGGCCTGCACCGTCGTTCTTTCTGCCGCGATCAGCCGGGCTGAGATCCACCGGGCGGATATTCTTGCCCTTTTGCTGAAACACGAGGTCGGCCTTCTCCGCAAAGTATTCATCATCGCCGCAGAGCTGCACTTCCACTTCCATGTTCGGCATATCCACGACTTTTTGAATGAACTCGTCGGGCATGCGCACATCTTTCTTTTGCTTCTTGGATTCCGCCGCTTCCTGCCGCCCAAACGCTTCAAGCCGATACCGTTTGGTGCGGAGAATGGCGCTGGCGCCACAGGGATCTTTCTCGGGGTCCGCGCCCACACGCGTCACCAGCGAGGCTTGTTGCAGAATTTTTTTCACGTCTTCCGGCGAGCCGGCTTTCTCCATCGGCGCTCGGCCGGCCTCCAACGCCTTCCTTGCGTCCTCAGGGGTCAACTTGACGTCGATCGCCCAGACCGGGCCGCTCGCCGCCAACACCAGTGCTCCGACGATGAGTCCAACCACCGCGTGAGCCTGCCCACGCAGATCTTCTGTGCCACGATTAGCGCGCATGCCTACCTCCCTGACGCGTCTCTGAACAAGGGCGCATTGTAAAAGGATTGGGAGGGCCTTTTCAATCTCACACCGCTCGACAGGCAGACAGGACGCTAGGCACCGAAACGATCCCAGTTGGGGTAGGGCTTGCTGGCGTAGAGCTGTGCAATATCGACGGGGCAGGACATACCGCGCAGATGCAGCAACTCCGCGACCAACCGCAGCGGCAACCCCACGGCTGCGGTGAAGTCCCCCTCGATCCGCTCGATCAGCGTCGCCCCGCCGCCCTGGATGGAATAGGCACCGGCCTTGCCCAGACTGTCACCCGTGACCAGATAGGCCGCCAGTGCGGCTTCGTTGAGGGGCTTCATCGTGACCAGAACCGTCGCGAGCCGAACCGCACAGACTTCCGATCCAGGCCCGACCAGCGCGACGGCGGTCACGATCCTGTGCGGCCGCCCGGCCAGCCGCCGGAGCATGGCCTCCGCGTCGGCCATATCAACGGGCTTGCCCATTACCTCCTGCTCGAGGCTAATCAAGGTGTCGCTCCCGAGAATGAGCGCGTCAGGACAGAGCGGGAGACAGGAGCAGGCCTTGCCTGCCGCAAACGTCAACGCCTGCTGCTCGGCAGGCCCATGCGACGTAACCTCCTCGATAAACGGCGGCGCGACGGCCTCGAAGGGCAGGCCCAACAGGGCCAACAGTTCTTTCCGACGTGGAGATGTCGAGGCAAGAATCAATCGCATGGGTCAAGACGCGCAGGGGCAAGGCAGATGAACGGAAGGCGCCGGAGACTCGGAAGGGGCCACATCTCCCGAACAGGGAACCACGCAAAACTCCGCGACAATGCGCTCCACATCCTGCACCGTCGACACCCCGAACATTTTCGCGCGCATGGCCGCCGCATGGGGAAACCCCTTGCAGTACCACCCGAGATGTTTGCGAAGGCTGCGAAAGCGCTCTACCCCAGCAATGGCTTCATACTGCCGCGCGTGGTCCACCATGACCTGCATGCGATGACTCAATGAGACGGAGGGCTCCCAGGACGCGGCGGGAAGCATGGCGAGATCCTGCTGCTCGTGGAATGCCCGCCGCGCCTGCTCCTTTTCACGGAAAAACCATGGGGAACCGAGTGTCCCCCGTCCCACTAAGACACCCTGCACCTGACTCTCAGCCACACGACGTACCGCATCAACCAAGCTGTTGAGATCGCCGTTTCCCAGCATCAACGTCTCGGTCCCGCGCGCCAGCTTCGCCGCTTCGGCAATGGCCGACCAGTCGGCAGCGCCACGATACATCTGCTGGAGAGTCCGGCCATGCACCGTGATCGCTGCGGGACGCGCTGCCAACAAATGGTCCACCCATCGTCCGACCACCACACAGTCAAATCCGAGCCGCGTTTTGATAGAGAGCGGGAGTAGCCGGCGCGAGACGACAGGAGAGCCGGAACGGCGACAATTCAATTCGTGAATGAATTCGATGCGGGACGGCTTAAACCCCAACGTATGAATGGATTGCCCACCGGCCCAATCCTCCAAGCCGTGCCGGGCGGCGCGCAGAATGGCATGGGCCAACTCCGGTGTCTTGATCAACGCCGCCCCGGATCCGGACGCGGCGACACTCTTGGACGGGCACCCCATATTGATATCGAGCCCGTCGAACCCCAGCTCACAGACCACCTGCGCCGCGCGGTAAAACTGCTCCGGATCCTTGCCATAGAGCTGCGCCACAATCGGCCGCTCCATCTCGCTGTAAATGAGCGACGACAGCAGATGATCCGGTCCTCGGCAGATCTCGTTGACGTTGGTGAATTCGGTGAAGGTAATGTCGGGGCGCCCCTCAGTGGCGACCACACGACGGAAGGCCGCATCGGTCACCCCATCCATCGGGGCCAGACCGAGAATCGGCTGCGGCAGGGTCTTCCAGAAATTCATGCGCGCTCCCCGACCGACCCGATCGGCTCATTCGCTGCACGATAGGCGTCCCGTAACCCCTGCGCCTCTTCATTCGCGCTCTGTACCGCCGCCGGGCACGATTGCTCCACAAACTCGACAAACCGATCGATCTTCAACAGGAAGAAATCATAATCGTCTTGCTCTGGTCTTGGCCGGCTGAACCACGCGAAGACAAACTGCTCCAGCGACACCCTGGCCTCCGCCAGCAAGCCGCACGTCTTTGGAAACATGTCGCGCAACGCTCCTCCCCAGTGGAGCAACTCATGGGGCAGATAGGTCGTACGATACCGGGTCAGGTCATCACACGATCCTCCAAGAAGAGACAGGTCTCCCATTCCAGCCAGATCCGCCCCGGTCGTCACGCAGTGCACATACGCTTGATACTGTCCCTGTAATGCCGCGCGCTCATCCGCCGTCAGAAGAGGCCGCACCTCGAGGGCGGAATTGTTCGCCGAATGACTTGGCGCAAGCGATGCCGCCTCTCCGTTTCGTTGCACCTCAGTGATGGATGCCTCGAACCGCGTCACGAAGCGCCCGTACTCTTCGACAATCGTCGCAATCGGTTTGGTATCGACCTCCAGAGCCACACCCTTCAATGATCGGAGTCGCGGATGGGCCAACACCTGGGACAGCATCTCGAACAACAGGGCAGGGATGGGCGCCCCATGGGCATCGATCCAATACGGCCGATCAGGCGCGTCGGCCGCGGTGACGCTATCAGGACGCGTTGGAAACTCAGCCAACCCGGCGACGTGAATTTCGATCACCCGCTCCATAGGAAATTCGTCCAGAAACTCGGCCACGAAGGATTCGACCGTCTGCCGACGCCAGGCACCGGTATAGCGATACACGGTCCACAGATGTCCGATATCCAGCACCAGGCCACACGCCGTCTGCTCGGTCACCTGACGGAAGAACCGGGGGATCGCAAGGGCGCCACAACCGAAATAGGTCAGCGGCGGCATCTCTACCAGCACGAGCGCGGGATCGATGCCATCCTGCCGCGCGTGCGCGTCGACCCGCGCCTGCAAGAAGCTGACGTTCTCCGCAGTCATGGTTGCCGACAGCTCCGTATAGATCGGCGGCAAATAGGTTCCGAATGCGTAGCCCGCCATCTGCTTGGTGGCGCATTCATGATTGAGCCACGCGCTCCGCAGGGCGGCCAGCTGCGCACAGGCCTCCGCGACCCCGTGCCGCCCGGAATTACTCCGGGGGAAATTGGGCTGCGTGGTCCACAGTCCCTCACCGTGGTAGGTCAGCGGCATGCCCGGCAGCCGCCGCCGAACCCAGCGCATGGCCGAGGTCGTTGCCTTGAAGACCTCCAGATAGCCGGGATGCCGTTCCGCCTCACCGAGAGCCTGGACGAGCTCCAACACATCGGGGGAATACACATCGACCGACAGCCCCGCACCGAGTGTGGAGAGGGCATTCGCACGTTGTATGAATTCGCTTTCCATCAGCTCCTATTTGTCATATTTTGAAGCGACCATAGTGACTATAGTTTATATGTAGTCTAAGCGCCTAACCTCTTGGTTGACAAGGGAAGATGGGGCAAATGATCCGGCGGATCCATCTGCTATACTTTCTTTCGACATGGTGGTCGCCGGGCCGACATGTCAGCCCCTCTCACGGCGAGAAACAGGCTTAAATCATGACCAAGACCGGCTCCATGCTCCGTGACAAACCGACTCATTTTTCTACCCCTATGGTGGCCCACATGATGACGCCCGGCGTGGTGCAGATTCCCGGGGATGTCTCTGTCAGCGAAGCCGCCCTGCTCCTGGAACGGGAGCGAATGCCCTGCCTGCTGATCAAGGACGGCGAGGCCACTTTCGGTATCATGACGTCGGGCGATATCGTCAAAAAAGTCGTAGCCCAGGGATTGGAGCCGCACGACGTGGAAGTGCGATCGATCATGTCGAAGCCCGTGCATTCCGTGGAATGCGATCAGATCTTAGATGATGCCACCAGCCTGATGGCCTCGACGGGAGCCTCGCTGCTGATCGTCACCAAACAGGGGCAACCGGTCGGCATTCTGACGGCGCGGGATCTGGCTCTGGCACCGAAACGGTGCGACACCTGTCTCCCCGCAACGATCCGCGTAACGAACGGCGAGGGAGACGGCGCGAAACACACCGCCACCATCCGCCAGCTCAGTCACGTGGGGGCCTTCATTGAAAGCCGCACCCTGTTGCTGCCCGGAACGACGATCGTCCTCTCGTTCATGCTGCCCGGGACGGATTCGAGCTTCTCCGTGCGAGGCACCATTCTCAACAGCAGTTATGAACCGGAATTCCATGCAGACCGGGGAATGCTCGGAACGTATCCGGGCGTCGACATCCAGTTCGCGCCACTCCCGTCTTCCGATGAATCCAAGATTCGCGCTTGGGTGCTACAGAATCTACCGCGGGCATCAGACCTCTCCTAACCCGCCTTCGATGAATGTTTTGCGTCAGGCTATCCGGCTTGTTATGATTTCCCACTCCGACGATGCGCGTCCGGAGATTACCGTCCTTAGGTGACTAACCCATGAAAACCCCTGCCACCCGCTCCAAACCGGTGCCGACGAAAGATGAAATTCTCTCGCAAATCACGGCCCTGCTCGATCGTCCCGACGACGATATCCAGGGAGCGTTGATGAAGGAAATTCTCGTCGGAGTCATCCGCTTGTCCGAATCGAACCTGGATGTCCTGGATCTGAAGATCGTCAACCGGGCGCTGAAAGAGCTGCGCCACGCGTTCAGAGTCTTTCAAGGCTATCGGCAACGCCTCAAAATCAGCGTCTTCGGATCGGCCCGCACTCCCGCCGACGATCCCAACTATCAACTCGCCTTTCAGTTCGCCCGCCGCATGGTGGAAGAAGGGTACATGACCATCACCGGCGGCGCCGACGGGATTATGCGTGCGTCGCAGGAAGGGGCGGGGCGCGAACACAGTTTCGGCGTGAACATCATGCTGCCCTTCGAGCAGGGCGCCAATGCGGTCATCGCCGATGATCCCAAACTCGTCACCTTCAAATATTTTTTCACCCGCAAACTCATGTTCCAGAAAGAGTCCCATGCCATCGCCCTCTTTCCTGGAGGGTTCGGAACACATGACGAGGGATTCGAGATCATGACTCTCGTGCAAACCGGCAAGAGCGACCCCAAACCCATCGTCTGCCTTCAGGCCCCGGGCTGCGACTACTGGAATCACTGGAATTCCTTCATTACCGACCAACTGCTGGAGCGACGCCTCATCAATCCCGAAGACCTCTCGCTGTTTACCATCGTCGATAATGTAGAAGACGCCGTGACGGAGATTCGCACGTTCTATCGACGGTATCACTCGCTCCGTTTCGTTGGACGACAGCTGGCCATTCGGTTGAAGACCCCGCTCACCGACGCGCAAGTCGAGAACCTCCAGCGGCAGTTCAACGACATGCTCTCGGAAGGGACCTTCGAACAACGGCCGTCCCTTCCGGAAGAGATGGATGAACCGGGATTGAAGGATCTGGCGCGGCTGACGTTCTCGTTCAACCGCCGTAACGCCGGACGCCTCCGGCAGCTGATCAACCATCTCAACCAATTACCCGTAACGGCATAACGCCACCCCCTTCGAGATTGGTGGGGGATGCCGCACATCCGCTCGAACGAGATAGCCCTTTAGTCTCTATAACGGGACATGGTATGGTGAAGCGCGTATGAGTGCATCCACCATGCGCGGCCGGTCCGCCGCGCCTCCCACTCTGATCCTGTATCACGCGGAATGTGCGGATGGGTTCGGTGCAGCTTGGGCCATCTGGCGTCGTTATCCCCACGCGGAATATCGCCCCGTCAAGCATGGAGAAGCCCCACCGACCAACCTGGCCGGACATCGCGTTGTCATTGTAGATTTCAGTTATGCCCGGCCGATACTTGAAGCCATGGCCAAAGACGCAGCCAACCTAGTCGTCTTAGACCATCACATTACCGCCGAACAAACGCTGGCCGACCTCCCCTATGCCTACTTCGACCTGAAGAAGTCCGGCGCAGTCCTGGGATGGGAATGGGCACATGATGAGCCGGCCCCCTGGCTCTTGCGCTACATTCAGGACAAGGATCTCTGGGACTGGGCCCTCCCGAACAGTCGTGAAATCAGCGCGGCGCTCGCATCCTATCCGTTCAACTTTGACCTGTGGAGCAGTTTCGAGCAAGCGGAACTCGAACGGGAAGGCCGGGCTATTCTTCGATACGAAAACGAACTCGTCACGAAACTGGCCTCCCATGCGAGGCTCGTCCAATTTGAGGGGATGACCATTCCGGCCGTCTGCAGCGCCGTGCTGACCAGCCAAATCGGCGAGCGCCTATCTGCCGACCATCCGTTCTGTCTCATCTGGCACGACCGCAACGGACGACGGTACTACAGCATGCGCTCACGCGAAGATGGGACCGATGTAGGCACCATCGCCGCATCCTTCGGCGGCGGCGGCCATACACATGCCGCTGGATTCTCGGTTCCGTTGCATGCCGACGGGTCACTCCCGTCCAACCCCCGACTCCCTCGCCCGGCCCCATGACGGCCCGCGCTTCGAAAGATCGCGATGCTGCCGCTCAGTGACGATAACCCGACCGAACGGACACCGATCATCACCGTCGCTTTCATCGTCGCCTGCTCCCTCGTCTTTCTCTATCAAGACTCCCTGAATCCGGTGATCGGCGAAACGTTCGTCTATCGATTCGGCGCCATTCCCTCCATCGTGTTCGGCCAGGCGACGCTTCCTCCGGAGGTGTCCGCCATTTCTCCCTATGCCACCGTGTTCACAAGCATGTTTCTGCACCGGAGCTGGATGCATCTGATCGGCAATATGCTGTACCTGTGGGTGTTCGGGAATAACATCGAAGACATCATGGGACACGTCAGATTTATCGTGTTTTATGTCACCTGCGGAATCCTGGCGGCACTCAGCCATGCGCTCACCGACCCGACCTCCACGGTTCCCATGGTCGGTGCCAGCGGGGCGATTTCCGGCGTCCTGGGCGCCTACCTGTTGCTGTTTCCCCATGCTCGCGTGTTGCTGTTGGCCCCGGTCGTGGGAACGACCTACGTCCCGGCCGGCCTTGTCCTGGGATTTTGGTTCGTGATGCAGTTACTGAACGGAGGAGCCAGCCTCGGGTCGCAGGGAGGCGGGGTAGCGTTTTTCGCTCACATCGGTGGCTTTATCGCAGGGATGCTGTTGATCGGTTTCTTCAAACGGCCCGAGATACGTTTCTTCGCACCCACTCGTGCCAGAACCTGGCGTGACTAGCTGTCGCCCATCGACTCATTCCACGGCACGCGCATCAGACGCAGGAGCGTTCCGAAGAAGCAGCGCTCACGCATCCAACAATTCACGGACCTTTTCGGCCAGATCGTGCTGACGATAGGGTTGCTGCAAAAAATACTTTTTGTTCACCCGATGACTGACGATCGTGTCATCGGAAAACCCCGAGACGAACAACGCTTTCATCTTCGGATGCTGAAGCACTAAACGCTTCGCCAACTCACGCCCGCTGATCTCCGCCATCGACAGGTGACTGACCGTGAGATGAATCGGTCCGTTGTGCTGTTGGGCCACAAGTAAGGCCTCCACCGCCGACCCCGCCTCCAGCACTTGGTATCGATGACAATGAAGCGTCGACCATGCCAGCTTCCTGGCAATCTCGTCCTCCTCCACCACCAGAACCGTCTCCGCCCCCTTGGACACGGCCCCGCGGAGCACACGCGTCTCACGCACCACTCCCCGGCGCTCCACAAGCGGAAGGTAGATCCGGACGGTCGTGCCCTGTCCCGGCTGACTCTGCACCTCAACCGTCCCCCCGTGCTGCCGTACGATCCCGTAGACCTGCGTCAGCCCAAGTCCTACATGGGTTTCCTTCGTCGAATAAAACGGCTCGAACATCTGCGCTTGCACCTCCGAATTCATCCCCCCGCCGCTGTCGCTCACAGAAATTCTCGCCATGCGTTTGCGGGGATTCTTTTCCAACTGTTCGGCAGGCAGCAACTCACCGGAGACCACCTCCACCGAAAGGTCCACCCGCCCATTCTTCGGCATCGCATCCCTGGCGTTGGCCACCAAATGGAGCAACAGATATTCCAGTCGATCGTGTCCGATCTCCACCAAGAGGGGTACCGAGGGATCCGGCACACGGACATCGATCCGTTCGGGAAGCAGTCCGTGAAACGTCTCGCGCATCGATGCGAGCGCCGGCCCCAGCGACAACGTATCCCGAACGGTTGTTTCATGCCCTTGCAATGCCACCAGCTGAGCCGTCACCGCAGCCGCCCGCTCCCCGCTCCGAAAAATCTCCTCCACCGGGCCATGCAAGGGATCCCCGGGCTTCAACCGGGACACCAGGACACCCGTCTGGTTCCCGATCACCGCCAGCACGTGATTAAATTCATGCGCCAATCGAGACGCCAGTCGGCCCACCGCCTCAAACTTTTGAGCCTCGCGTAACTGCCGTTCCAACCCTGTCCGCTCCACCTTCCCTTGACGAATCTCCTGGTTCGCGCGAGACAACCCTTGCTTCAACCCCTGCACACGCGTCTCCAGCTGTGACCGTCGTTCCTCCAGCACCTGCTCGGACTGTTTCAACTCCTGCACATCTTCCCGCAACACACGATTGCGACGTCGCTCGGCCGCCACCGTTTCAAGCGTCAACCCGTAAAACACCGACATGATCAACAACACGGGAATCCCGAGCACATGTCCCACGGCAAGGGTACCGGATTGCATCGTCTGTCCGTATACCAGCACTCCATACCCGGCACAGATGATCATCGAGAGGCCGAGCAATTGTTTGAGCGAGGGGGCGGATGAGGCGATCAGGAGTAGAAGAAAATAGGTCAGGTAGAGTTCCGAACTCGCCGCGCCGGAGAGATAAATCGTCCCCGTGACCAACAAGGTGTTGATGCCGATCAAGGCACCGGGAAACCAGGCCCGCTCAAGCACCGCCCTCGGCAACAGTATGATCCCGGTACTGAACAGCATCAGCGCGAGCGCCACCATCCGACTGACGGCGTTCCCAAAGACGGTGTCATCGCTGACCACGAGTTCGTAGGAGAGAATGCCGGACACCAGGCTCTGCAGAAAGATCGTGCGGGTTCGCACATGGGAGAGCAACCGGCCCAACCCTCGCGCGGTTGAGTGACGGCCGGTTCTGTCGAGTTCGGAAGAGGAACGGAAAAGACTCACCGCTATGCCAATCCTTCGTGGATGAGTGGGACCCAGGCGGTAGCTGAGCAAATCCTATACCCCGTCCAGCGCGCGGCAACTCATCGCAATTGCAGGAAAGGACACTCACGTGTTGTCCATGAACGGTCGGCGTCGACGGCCGGTCTCACAAAATCGAACAATCTGTTGGCGGGAGGCAAGGCGAACGGAGAGAAACAAGCAACAGCGCAACGACGGATCGATCTGTTCAGAAAGGTGGGCGAATTAACCAGACGTCGGAACCAGTCGTGCACGGAAGGATGCGGCTTTGGCGAGCGCCTCGTCCCGGGTTGCGGCAAGGAACGACACGTGGCCCATCTTCCGTTTGGGGCGAATCGCTCGCTTTCCGTACAGATGCACGACGGCACCCGGCTCACGCAACAGGTCTTGCACAGCGGGAGCACCAGTCGCCAGGCGAACATCGTCCCCGATGAGGTTGAGCATGACGGCGGGACTGAGCAGACGGATTTCTCCGAGCGGCAGGCCGCACACCGTTCGCACTTGTTGTTCAAACTGCGACACCGTGCAGGCATCCAACGAATAGTGACCGGAATTATGGGGGCGAGGCGCGACCTCGTTGATCAACAGCCGGTCACCGGACAGAAGAAAGAGTTCCACGCAAAAGACCCCTACCCCATCCAACGCGTCCACCGCTTGGCTCGCCATAGTCGCCGCCTGCCCGGCGACCGCCGCCGGCACATCCGCAGGCACAGTGGTCTGGCGAAGAATCCCGTCTTCATGCACATTTTCAACCAATGGATAGGTCCGCGACGCCCCGTCCGCCCCTCGCACAACCAGGATCGACAGTTCGCGCTCGAAGGGCAGCCATTCTTCGAGGATCCACCGCGAGCCCGGTCGCCTGGTCCTGGCCAATTCCTGCTGCACCGCGAAACAGTCCTCCGCCCGCGTGATTTTCCATTGCCCCTTGCCGTCATACCCGGCAGTGGCGGTCTTACATACCAGGGGATAGCCGAGACCTTCCTGCCGGTCGAGTTCCTCAGGCGAGGTCATGGCGGAAAACATCGGCACGGCCAATCCTTGCGCTCGCAAGAACGTCTTCTGCTCGATCCGGTCTTGAATCACTCGGAGTACGCGGCTGGAGGGGCGAACCGGCACGTCATACTCCAACTGTTCGCACAGATCAGCCGGGATGTTCTCCCATTCATAGGTGACGGCCCGTACCAGTCGGGTGAATGCCCGGCGGGCGTCGGTATCTTCGAACGGCATGATCAGTGAATGGTCGGCCAGGCGATGCGCCGGGGCCTCGGGGTCTGGGTCCCACACCGCAGTCGCATACCCCATCCGTCTGGCGGCGACGGCGAACATGGCACCCAGCTGCCCGCCTCCAAGTACCCCCAGGGTTGCACCGGGCTCGATGACGGTCACGTTCACCGTCGACGGCCCGTCTGGACGCGTCGTTTCATCGGGAAGGGAGGAGACAACCGGGCGTCGTCTTGGGAATCGAGCACACGTTGCGTTTGGGCCGTGCGGAATGCTTCAACGCGTTGCCTGATGCTCGGCGACTGCAATCCCAGAATTTGTGCGGCTAGAATCGCGGCATTTTCGGCCCCGCCGATCGCCACGGTGGCAACCGGAATCCCTCGCGGCATTTGGACGATGGACAGCAACGAATCCACCCCCCGGAGATGTTCAGTCGGAATAGGCACCCCGATGACAGGCAGCGGAGTTTTCGCCGCAAGCATCCCCGGGAGATGGGCCGCTCCCCCGGCACCGGCAATAATCACCTGAATCCCCCGCTCAACCGCCTGTTCGGCATACGCGAAGAGGCGATCAGGAGTGCGGTGGGCCGACACCACTAATAGTTCGCTGGGAATGCCAAGCTCAGTGAGCATGGCCACAGCCTTCTCAAGAATCGGAAAATCCGATGTGCTCCCACCCAACACCCCGACAGATGCGCGCGCGGCGCTACGGCTTTTCGACATGGATGCGATACCTCAGGCTGAAGGACACGACGATGCGGCGAACCATAGCCGTTCTGACGCCAAAGGGTCAAGTTGAGCCGTTACGTAACACGACATTGAATTGACCAACTCCGTTGTCTTCCACTATTATGGGAATCGGTGCGGCTCATCATGATCGGCCAAACCGTGGAGGGGTCACGTGCAGCGCATTCGTGAAGGGCTCAAAACGCGATTTCGCTCTCTGGTCACCCAGCGCACGGGCTTGGACGAGATGGCCGTCGATGATTTGGCGACCTCGACCAAACTGCAATCGTGGGAAGCGGTCCAAATCCCCGAACGGCTTCGATTCTCTTCCCGGCTGGCCATCCTCCTGGTCACCTTTTTCATGCTCATCGTGGCGTTCGTCCCCTGGACCCAAACCATCACCGTCACCGGACAACTCTCAGCCTACACTCCCTTTGAGCGGCCCCAGGATGTCGAAGCCCAGATCACCGGCCGCATCAAGAAATGGCACATCTTCGAAGGCGTACGGGTGAAAGCCGGCGACGTAATTCTTGAACTTGACGACTATGACCCGAACTTCATGGCTCCGGATCTGCTGAGCCTCCTGGAACAACGCAAGCAGGCACTGGAGCAAACCCGAAAAGCCGCGCTGAGCCGAGCCGATCAACTCGATAAGCGCATCAAGGAAATGCAGAACCTCGTGAAGGCCGCCGTCCCGTCGGCAGGTGCGCGCGTCCTCGAGGCGGAAAGCAAGGTGCGCGAAGCACGACAAAAAATCGAAGCTGCGAAGATTGCGGTCGCCACAGCCGAGCTGAACGTGGAACGGCACCAGCAATTGGCGCAACAAGGGCTGGTCTCCCAACGCGAACTGGAACTCACCATTCAAGCCGCCATCGCCAGCAAAGCGGATCTGCAAGCGACACAGGCCAACCTGGCTGCCGCCGAACAAGGAATGAAAGCGCTGAGCTTCGGACGAGAACAGGTGAGCGCGGAAGTCCTACAACGCCTGCTCGATGCGGAGGCGGCGCGGGATGCCTCGATCGGAGAAGCCGCGCGGGCCGCCGATCAAGTCGCGGACGTCTCGTTACGACTCTCCAATGCCAACCAACGGCGCGTGGCCAGCCGGATTCTGTCACCGATCGACGGCACCGTGGTGAAAATGGCGCAGGCCGGAGCCGGCGAAACCGTGCGGCCCGGGGACAAGCTCGTGAGAATTTCTCCGAGCAGCACGGACAAGGCGATAGAAATGGTCGCCGACGGGATCGATGCTCCGTTGCTGAACGTCGGACGGAAAGTGAAGGTTCTCTTCTACGGAATCCCTGCCATCCCGTTGCCGGCTTGGCCGGAAATGATGGCCGGCACCTATAACGGCGTCATCAAGGTCATCGACCAGGTCGATGACGGGAAGGGCAATTTCCGTTTCTGGGTCGTGCCCGACCTCGAAGAACGCCCTTGGCCGCCGCAAGAACATGTCCGACAGGGGACCAAAGCCATGGGATGGGTCATCCTCAACCGCGTCCCGCTCTGGTACGAACTGTGGCGCCGGTTTAATCTCTTCCCGCCCGACTATCAGGAACGGCCTCCGAGCCTGATCGACACCCTCCTGCCCAAAGCCGGTCGCGGGGCCAAGTAACCAGCTCCACATTCCCGGCCCACGCGGGAGCGGCGATGATTCCTCGACGCCGATTCTTTTTCCCTCGAACGCAGAAAGGAGCGCGCTTCATGAGAAACTACGCCGGGATATTGGTCATCACAGCCTGTGCGCTGTGCTGGGTGCCGGATACAAGTCCAGCCGCCGAGGAGGCTTCAAAATCGAAGGCCCTCCCGCCCATTCCGCTCTCGCTCAACGAAGTCCATGCCTGGATCGATCGGTCCCATCCGCTGCTGAAGGGAGCCGGCACCGAAAAAACATCGGCCCGGGGAAAAATGCTCAAAGCCCTGGGCGCCTTCGAACCCGTCCTCGTCAACGATACAGAAATCGAACGATTTATCGATAAGGGAACCACCAAAACGCAGAGCGTCGGCTTCAACGACACCCTGGTGGAAGCGCGCACGCCTTGGGGGTTCCGGGGCAGCGCGGGCATCCGGCAATCCATTGGCGACGCCAAGATTCCAGATCTCGCGTTCGGGAACGGTCAACAAGTGATTCTCGGCGGGTTCTTACCCCTGCTGAAAGGGTTGATGATCAATCCGGAACATGCGGAGCTCCAACGCTCCGAATTAGCCGATCCCCGGGCCGAGGTGAAGATTTCCCAAACACGCCAGGATCTCTTCCTGGCCGCCGCGACGCAGTTTTGGGATTGGGTCTCCGCGGCAAAATTCGTTGATGTGCAACGTCGAGCCCTCGGGATCGCCGAAGAGCGGTTGAGGCAGGTCGAAGGCCGTGCCAAAGCGGGGGCCGTGGCGCCGCTCGACGTGGTCGAAGCGGGACAGGAAGTGCAGCGACGCCGTGAAGTCTCCATTGCTGCGCAGCGGGCCGTGGAGCAAGAACAGTACAAAATGTCGATGTTCCTCTGGGAAAACCAAACCCCCACCACGCCGCAACTTGAGCGGGTACCCGATTTTCCGCCGCCTGCCGCACCTCCGACATCGGAAACCGTCAAGGCCGACAAACTGCAGGCGAAAACCGACCGGCCGGAGATTCGCGAAGTCGATATCGAAGCGAAGGTCAATAACATCGACTTGGAACTCGCCAAAAATAACCTCCTACCCAGCCTCGATCTGGAAGCCGCGCCGGCACGCGCCCCTGAAAAATTCGTCCTCGGATTGGGCTACCGTTTCGGGGCGGAATTGCGCATCCCGATCCTGCAACGCCGAAGCCGCGGCGAGGTGATGGAAGCCCAGGCGCAAGCCGATCGGCTGGTGCTGGTGCAGAAATACCGGGAACAGCAGGTCGTGGTGGACGTGGACAATGCGTTGTCGGCGATCGAGCGGGCGAAAGAACGGGTCGCGGCGGCCGCGGAATCGCTTCGCATGGCCAGGACCCTGGAGGAGGGTGAGCGCTTCCGCTTCAGCCTGGGGGCCACCAGCGTCCTCTTTGTGAACCTCCGTGAACGGAATTCCGTCGATTCGGAGATGCAACTCGTGCGGGCGAAAGCCGACTATCAGAAGGCCTTGGCGCTGTACCAGTGGGCCACAGGCTCATGGGCGCGAAGCCAGCCTTCCGCCGTGCCGGTCAACTATCGGGTCGGCGCAAGCTTCTCCAGGTAGTGGCAATTTAGGGCCCTCTCTGATAGGTTTTAACGATCCTCATCGGTCTGCAGGGACACTGCGCCGGATCATGAGGCGGCCGTAGAACACACAGGGCCCACTCAGGTGTAGCAAGGGTACCAGCATGGCCCAGGATCATTCCGGCAACCAAAGCAACATGTTCCAAACGGTGGTCGGCCACCTGGGCCTCCTCTTCCGTCTCGAACGGCGGATCCTGGGCCTCATCTTTTCCTATTCGATCGCCATCGGGCTCTTCGCGCTGATCGTACCGCTGACCGTTCAAGAACTCGTCAACACGTTTGCCTTCGCGCTGCAGCCCATCACCATCGTCACGTTGGCCGTGGTGATGGTCGCGGCCCTGCTCTTCGTCGGCGCGTTTCGAGCCCTGCAGTATTACGCGGTGGAAGTGTTGGAGCGCCGCATTTTCGCCCGCGTCGCCATTGCGATGGCGCAACAGCTCCCGCATCTGCGCTACCAGGGATTCGAGCCGCGGTTCGCAAATTTTTTCATGGAAACCATGTTCATGCAGCGGGCCGTCTCGGTCCTGTTAGTCGACCTCATCAACGTGATCGTCGGCGGCGCGGTGGGCATGACGATTCTGGTCTTTTATCACCCCTATTTCCTCCTGTATAACGCGATTCTGCTGCTCGGGTTCAACGCGGTGTTTTTTCTCATGAGTCACGGCGGGCCCAAGGCCGACCTCGAACTCTCGCACGCCAAGTACGACACGCTGCATTGGTTCCAGGAAATCGCCTACAACCTGCTCCACCTCAAGTCGACGGATAGTCAGGCGCTGTTGATTAAAAAAACAGACCACCTTGTCGACACCTACGTCAACGTGCGCAGAACCCGATTCGGCATTCTGATCCGGCAATATCTGGGATCGCTCGGATGGCAGGCGATTGTGCATAGCGGCCTCATCGCCACCGCCGGCTGGTTACTGGGAATCGGCCAGTTGACCTTGGGACAATTTGTCGCCGCCGAAGTCGTGGTGAGCGGCATTCTGTCGAGCTTCGACGGAGTCGTGAAACGGATGGGGCATATCTATTACTTCCTCACCGCCTTGACCGAACTCGGCTTTCTGTTTTCTCTGCCGAAAGACCAGGACACCGCGACGCTGTCGATTCCCCTGCCGGACCCGACCGTGCACGGCATTCGCGTCACCTGCAAGGATCTGACGTTCGCCCCTGCCGGAGGTCCGGCCGTATTCGAGCAATTCAACCTGGAGGTCACGCCCGGCGAAAAAGTCGGCATCTATGCAGGGTCGACGATGGCCAAAACGACCCTGGCGCGAATCCTGGGTGGCTTGGAATCACCGACCGCCGGCGTGATCCGCTACAACGGCATCGACCTGCGCCACCTCGATCTGGACGCTGTCAATCGGTTCAGAGGATTTATTCTGGACTCACGACTGTCGCTCTTCGAAGGCACGCTGGAAGAGAATATCGTGCTTGGGCGGGAGTATATCCCCTACAGCGACGTGCGATGGGCGTTGCGCTTCACCGAGCTGGAAGAAGAGGTCGACGCCCTGCCCCAGGGCCTCAAGACCCACGTCCGAACGGCCGGCAAAGCTTTCGCCCCGACGCACATTGCGCGCATCCTGGTCGCCCGGGCGATCCTGGGTCGCCCGCAACTCCTCATTTTCGAGGGAATTCTTCACAACATGCATCCCGCGATGCGCGAGACCATCCTCCGCCGGCTCTGCAGCAAGGAAGAACCCTGGTCGGTGATTTTCGTGTCGAACGATCCAAATTTGACTCCACATGTCGACCGACGAATCATGCTGAACTAATGCGCTCCACCGCCTCCGTCCACCTCCGACTCCTGCTCGCACACACGACCGGCGCGTGAGCCTTGACACAGAGTGCGCAATCACCCACACTGCGCCCATAGCTGCTCGATACGAGCCGACGCGTGAATGACAAGGTCTCCCAACCCGCCATCCATACAGCCTCAGCTTGGACCATTCTCGCACGCCTCAATCTCCTGATCGGGCTCGAACGCCGCATTCTCGCCATCGTCGCCTCTTACGCGGTCGCCATCGGACTCCTCGCGCTCATCGTACCGCTCACCGTGCAGGAACTGGTGAACACCTTTGCCTTCGCCATCCAACCGATCATGATCGTGACGCTCGTGGCCACGATGCTTGCGGCACTGCTGCTCATGGGCACATTCCGCGTGCTCCAGGGACGGGCCGTGGAAGTACTGGTGCAACGAATCTACACACGTCTGGCCCTCGCCTTTACCGAGGTCCTCCCGCGCTTCCGTGAAAGCGTCTTTTTGCCCCAGCACACCAATACGTTCATCGAGGCCGAGCTGCTCCCGCGTGCGCTGATGGCGATGTTGGTCGACTTCGTCAACGTGTCGATCTCCGGCATGATCGGCATGACGATCTTGGTCATGTATCACCCCTATTTTCTCGGCTACAACCTCCTGCTGATCGCAGGCTATGCGTGTGTATTGACTTTTTTCGGCCGCGGAGGTCTTCACATCACCCAACGGGTCTCGCAGCTGCACTACCGGACCTTTCACTGGTTGCAAGACATCGGGATCAACCGGCTCCATTTCAAATCCACCGACAGCCTCCCGCTGCTGCTCAAGAAAACCGACGGTCTCGTCGAAGCCTATGTCCTGGCACGGAAAACACGATCGGATATTCTGACCGGCGGGCAGTATCAAAGTGCGGTCGTGTTTCAGGCCTTCGCCCACAGCGGCATGATCGGCTTGGGCGGCTGGCTGCTGTCGGTGGGCGATATCACCCTGGGACAATTCGTCGCGGCAGAGGTCATCGTCGGGACCCTGCTGCTCAATCTCGACACCGTCGCCCGACGCATGTATGCCGCCATCTCTGTCGCCACCTCGCTACATGAACTCTCCACCCTGTTCGAAATGCCGAAAGAGGAAGTCTCCGGCCCTATTGCCTCCTGGCTTCCCGATCCCACCGAGCACGGTGTGCGCCTCACCTGCAAAGACGTCTCCTTTGCCGCGCCGGACGGACAGCCGCTCTTCGACCACTTCAGCCTCGAAGTTCTGCCGGGGGAAAAGATCAGCGTGCTCTCAGGCACTAGTCGAAGCAAAACATCCCTCGCGCTCCTCCTCGCCGGCGTCTATCCTCCGACCGGCGGAGTCATTCGCTACAACGACATCGATCTTCGCGATGTGTCCCTCACCTACGTCAACCGCTGTCGGGGCCTGATGCTCGATTCCCATCCCACCCTCTTCGACGGCACCCTGGAAGAAAATGTGACGCTCCGACGCCCATCGATTCAGTTCGAAGACCTCAGCTGGGCGCTTCGATTCGCCGAGCTTGAAGAAGAAATCGACGCATTGCCCCAGGGCTTGGAGACACTCGTGCATGGGAACGGCGCTAATTTGACCCGCAGCCAGGTCCTCCGCATTCTCCTGGCTCGCATGATCGTGACCCGGCCGCACCTGTTGATCTTTAACGGCAGTCTCCACAATATCGAACCGACACTCAGGCTCACCCTGCTCCGCCGTCTGTGCGCCAAAGAGGAACCCTGGTCGGTCGTTTTCGTCTCCAACGACCCCGAGGTCAGCCAGTTGGTCGAACGTCGGGTCGTGCTGGACTGAGGGTGCGATCTGCGCCAAAACGACCTCGGCTTCTTTCCTCCTGTGCGATCTGCTAGACTGACGCGAGAGTTCGCCTGTAGCCTGACGAAAGGAACACCTGTGTCATTGGCAACACGCTTCAAATTATCCTTTCCCACGACGAACCAACTCATCATCAGCATCTTGATCGCAGCTTTGGGATGGGTGAGCGGCCAGGCCCTCAGCCGCATCGACCAGGACCTCCGGATCATGTACGCCGAGTACACGCTCGGTGCGGCAGACCTCGCGCATATCTCCGCCGACGTGATCCGATATCGCAACACGATCATTCGATCGCTGGAGGCGGAAAACCAAACCGTCTTCGAACGGATCACGGAATCCCTCCCGTCTCAACGTGCGAGAATTCAACATGCGGTGGATCGGTATGCGTCGGCGAGCCTTCGCGTCTCACGGAGCGGACGCAGCGAAGAAAAAGACATTCAAGCGGTTCGTGAAAGTCTCGACCAATACTTCCATGTCGCCAGCAAAACTATCGATCTGCTGTCGCAGGAGTGGCGGGCAGGATCGGCGGCGGAAGCGACGGAACTTCGGCGCAAAGCCGAAATCCATGCAGCCGACAACGGGGGCCCGAAGGTCATGCAGGTGAGCCTCGCGCTGGACCGCCTGCTGGAGACGGTGGCGGAAGTCGCCAAGGACATGCGCGACGAAGGGACCAAAACAATTGTGACCACAGGGTACTGGATCGTGGGGGGAAGTTTTTTCATTGCCTTATTGAATTTGTTTCTCGGCCGCAGCCAGGCGGCGCCCCCGATTCCCTCCTCCAGGCCGAACGAGACCGCTCCTTCCGATGCCCCCCCTGCGCCTGTCCGGCGAGGGCTCGAATCCGGCGCTGCGCGCTGACTGAACGCGCGCTTCACTCTGCGATCACCGCGTGGGCTCGACCGACCGGCCAAGCGCCTGGAAGAGTCGCCCGCGTTCCTCTTCGCTCAGATCTTTCCACTGCCCCGCATGCAGCCCCTCCACCGTGATGTGCATGATCCGCACACGATGCAGCAAGACGACTCGATACCCGAGCGCCTGGCACATACGCCGAATCTGACGATTGCGCCCTTCCGTCAACACGATCCGGAACCGGCGCGCGCCGAGGCGCGTCGCGGTACAGGGGCGTGTGCGCGCGCCCAGAATCACCACACCTTGTGCCATCCGCGCAAGGAACGCTTCATCGAACTCTCGGTCCACTTCCACGCGATATTCCCGTTCATGCCCATGCTCGACCCGTAGAATCTCATTGACGATATCGCCGTCGTTGGTCAAGAGGATCAGGCCCGAGGAATCTTTGTCGAGCCGACCGATGGGAAAAATACGTTCGGGATGCCGGATTTCGGAAATGATGTTTCGCGGAACGTGCAACTCCGTCGTCGTCGTCACACCAACCGGCTTGTGATACTTGAGGTAGACGGGGCGATTGGCCCTTTGCAGCACTACGCCATCGCAAGCCACGACATCGTGCGGCGAAACCTGATCACCGAGTTTGGCGACCAGACCGTTGATGGTGACGCGTCCTTCCGCGATCAGTCGATCGGCTTCTCTGCGCGAGCACAGCCCCTGCTCGGTGAATAGTTTATTGATCCGCATGGCGGGGAGTGAACTCGTGTGAGCAGTCTCTCGTGCAGCGTATTTCGTATCTCGCAAAGAAGGTATGGACAGCAGCCTCGGCCGAAAATCACGGACAAAGATCTGTCATTACCTGTGTTCTACGTCATAGACGATACAGTCCGCTCTCCAACGAGCGACGCTTCACACGATGAGACTCAATGCACGCGCCGGCCGGCACGAATACGACCCAGCATGCGATAGATCAAGCGGGCGATGCTGAATTGCGGAGCGACGAACCCTTCGATCGGGGCGATCTCACTGATGTCCATCCCCACAATCCCCGGCCCCTTCGCCAACGCGGTCACCAGCGCCAGGGTATCGTACCAGCCTAGTCCGCCTGGTTCAGGCGTCCCCAACGCCGGCACGAGCGAGGCATCGAGCCCGTCGCAATCGAAGGTGAGATAGACCGGTCCGGTGCACGCCGCCAGCACCTCGGGAATCCAGCGTGCCGCCCGGCCTTCATACGGTCCCGACGGGTCCACAATCGACGCGGCAAAAAATGTCTTGATCCGTGGCGTCTTGTCGATGAGATCCACTTCTTCCGGACTGATCGACCGGATACCGACCTGCACGAGCGGCAACCCGTCCTGAACCACGCGCGCCATGACGCTGGCGTGACTATAGGGATTGTCCTGGTAGGCCTGGCGAAGATCGCCGTGCGCATCAATTTGCACGACACACATATCCGAATACGTCCGGGCATGGGCGCGAATGGCGCCCAACGCTCCCGTATGTTCCCCGGTCAGCGTCACAAGGAATTTCCCTCGGCCGACGTGCGGCTGCACAAAATCCTGAATCGCCTGCACCGCGTGTCCGTCGATACGCCCGCCGAGCTCCAACGTCGCGGCCGTCGCCACACCACCCCATTCGCGATAAGGTTCCTCGCGCAAGGTTTCATCGTACAGCTCGACTTGCTGGGACGCTTCAATGATGGCGGAGGGTCCCCGATCCGACCCCAGGACATAACTCGAGGTGTGCTCGTACGGAGCCGGGAGCACGTAGACTCCCGCCTGGTCCGGATGGCACCAGGGTTCGTCGATTCCGAGGAAATTGTCGGCTTGACCAAGCCACCCGGACGGGAGCGCCATGGGAGACGCTAGGCCTTGTTCCGAAGACTCTTGGGAATGTTTTCCGTGGGGATAAACACCGCCAAGGCGATGACGCACGTCCACCGGTTCGGCCGGCCGACTGCGGATTGCGTGATGTTGAGGGTTCTGACGATCTTTCCGCCCATCTTGAACACCTGCTCGCGTTCCTTCCACGCCACATCAGGATCGAACTCGATCCCTTGCGTCGTGGCGAGCATCTGTGCCGCCAAGTCTTCCGTATATTCACCGGATTCTTCATCCGTTTCACCGTATGCATGGTGCTCGGAAAGATAGCCGTACGTATCGCGGTCGGTCGGAATCGCCAAGCCGATGGACGCGGAAATCAGCCGATTGCGTTCATTCGTCTCAGAACGAGCCATGACACAAAACGTGATTTCACCAGGATTAAGAAACTTTTCGCCGCGCTTCCGAGGAAGAATTTTACAATGGGGCGGGAGAATCGACGATACACTGACGAGGTTGCAATAGGCCACGCCGGCGCTCCGCAAGGCCTGCTCGAACGCAGCCAGCTTTTCCTTGTGCACCCCGACGCCCCTCGTCAAAAACATGTGTGTTGGTACCATGTACTCTCCCCTTGTTCCTCGTTGCAATCACTCCGCCTGGAGCACCCGAAGAATGGTCAACGGCCCGGTCCCACACTCGAAATCACCCGGCGACATGCGCGAAAGTTGTATCAAGTTTGTTCCGCATCCGCAATATGGCGGCCGGGGTTTTTGCCCTGTTTGCGGGCGGTTCAGGGTCGACGCAGGTTGATGACCAGTAGCTTGGGTTCAGTCATGTCTTCGATCGCATAGCGGAGGCCTTCGCGGCCGATCCCGGAATCCTTGATGCCGCCGTAGGGCATGTGATCCGCCCGGAACGTGGGGATTTCATTCGCCAGCACACCGCCGACCTCCAACTCCTCGAAGGCTTGGAAAATGCGTCCGATGTTGTTGGTAAAAATGCCGGCCTGCAGTCCATACTCCGACTGATTCACCGCCCGCAATGCCGTCTCAAAGTCGCGATACGGGGTAATCGTCACCAGCGGGCCGAAGACTTCTTCACAAGACACTTTCATCGTCGCGGTCACGTTGGACAAGACCGTCGGGCGCACGACCGGACCGACCCGCGACCCGCCGGTGAGAAGACGAGCGCCCTGCGCGACAGCGTCCCCAATCCATCCCTCAATACGCTGGGCTGCGCCCGTATCGATCAGGGGACCCACGACGGTGGCTTCCTCACCCGGGTCTCCGGTCGACAATACCTGGACGCGAGCCACCAGATTCTCGGTGAAGGCGTCCGCCACCGACTCATGCACAAAGATCCGTTGAACCGAAATGCAGGTTTGCCCGGAATACGTAAATCCACCGGTCACGCAGCGCTGAACCACATACTCCAAGTCTGCATCCGGCTCGATGATAACCGCGGCGTTGCCGCCCAGTTCAAGCACCACCTTCTTCTTTCCACACTTGGCCTTCAACATCCACCCGACGGGCGCACTTCCGGTGAAGCTGAGCAACTTAAATCGCGGATCGACCACCAAGCGTTCCGCCACCCTGTTGTCGCAGGGCAGCACATTGAGGCCTCCCGGCGGCACGCCGGCCTGCACCAGCACCTCGCCCAATAACAGGGACGTCAGCGGAGTCTGAGGAGCGGGCTTGATGAGAATGGCATTGCCCGCGGCCAAGGCCGGAGCCACTTTGTGGACGACGAGATTGAGGGGAAAGTTGAACGGCGTGATGCCAAGAATCGGTCCGATGGGAAACCGCCTGGTCACTCCCCAATAGGTCTCCATGCCGGGCGACCAATCCAGGGGCACCACCTCGCCGCCGATACGTTTGGCTTCCTCCGCCGCAATTGAGAATGTCTGAATGGCGCGCCCGACCTCCCGGCGCGCATCGGTAACGGGCTTACCGGACTCGGCCGTCATCGTACGGGCGAATTCCTCCTGTCGCGCCTGAAGGAGTTGGGCGGCCTTCTGCAGCAGGGTTGATCGCGCATAGCCCGACAACGTGCGCATGGCCACCGCGCCGTCGACCGTAGACTGCACAGCCGCCTCTGCTTCAGCCGGACCAGCCTGGCAGACGTGGTCGATCGTATCGCCTGTATAAGGATTGTGTATAGGAACAACGGTGGTGGAGTGCGACCACCGACCGCCGATGAGAAAGGGACGTCCATTTTCCAACGGACTCACTCCAGAAGAGGAACGCTTGCTAGGAGACGGACTCGACCGGAGGCGCCGCGGCAGCCGCGGAATGAGCCGCCTCTTCCGCTTGCTGTGCCGTGACTGCCTTGGCAATCAACTCTTCAGTTCCCCAATCTTGCACCGCCGCCAGGGTAAACGCCTCATAGGTTGAGACGCCGTGGCAGGTCGGACAGGCCGGCATGGGAACTTTCCGGCAAAACACCTCATTCAAACAGGACATGCACACCCACAGATCCGGCTCCCCATCTTTTGCAGGCACAGACCAAAAGGCTTGTTTCGACCCCATAGTGCAGTTCCCTCTTTCCTGGCTAAACAATCATTGTCGCCACGATGCGGACTCCCCTGCGGGCCCGCGCATGGCAGGTCCTACTTCGACTGTGCTCCTTGCGAGGCGAGGAGCTTCTCGATTTCTTCCTCAAAGGCTTCGAACGGGAAGGCACCCGGAATGGCCAGCGCCGGATTCTTGGCCGTCGGCTGCTGCGTCGTCCGCATCAAAATAAAACCAGGCGTACCATGGAACCCCCAGGCATTCGCCTCGTCGCGGTCCTGAAAAATCGCTTTCATATGCGGAGCATCGCGCAGGCACTGCCGGAACTGCGCCTGGTCGAGGCCAATAGCCTTGGCATGCTGAGAGTAACTATCCACGTCGAGCCGCCCATCGGCCGCAAACAACCGGTCGTGCATGGGCCAGTAGGTGCCCTGATCCCCCGCACAACGAGCCGCGAGGGCGGCCGTCACGCCGGGCCCTTGATCGGCACGGGGATAATCCTTGTAGAAAAACCGCACTTTCCCGGTCTCGACATACCGAGCTTGAATCTTGGGCCAGGTTTCTTTGAAAAACTTGAGGCAGTACCCGCAGGTGAAATCCGAATACTCGATCAGGGTCAGGGGGGCATCCATCCTGCCGCGCATCCGACTATCCACCGTAGGCGAGCCCGCCGCCAGGACCCCGACGGCCATCACCAGGACAAGAGCGCATGCCGCGCCGCCCCTGCGTATCCATTCGGCCACGCGGCTCATGACGAGACACTCTTCGCGCGACAACGTTCAAGCAATCCCACCATAAGGAGCGGCCATACCAAGGTGGCGTCGCTGAGCACCTCGGCAAACCGGCCCCCCTCGGCGGGCGGTACAAACTTACCCCAGGAAATACCCTCCTGGTACGTACACCCGCTCAAGCCGCCCCAATAATCCGGCTCCGGGCAGATCCGCACGCCATAGTGAAACCGCGGCGGCGGCACGTTGAGCCCCAAACGCGTATTGCTGATCTCGACGTACGGTGCCACCTGCTGCGCCCAGTTCCTGGGGACCCCGCCGCCGATGGTGAAAATGCCGAGCCGGGGACACCCCACCACCTCTTCCGCGTAGTGATTGAGATCGAGGTAGGGATTAAAGGCCGGGTAGACGTCGTGCAACGCCCGCAAGACCGCGAAGTCCCCACCCGCGCCGACCTGACTACGGATAAAATCGATTTTCTTGCCCATCGCCCACGTCGCCACATCTAACCCCATTTCAGAATCGGTAAACGCAGGGATATAGACCGGCACGTTTTTCAGATAGGCGCTCTTCAGAATGCCGGGCCCCTCAAACTCCTCCGCCAACGTTTTCCCGAGTTCACGGGTCAGCAACTGCGACGACAGGGGCTGATCGGTATTGAGACGTTTCAAGGTCAGAGCCACGATATGCTCGACGTAGTTGAGATTCGACTCCATCTCAAGCGTATCATAGACACGGTTGTAGCCCTTTTGGAACAACTCCTCGTCACTGTGGGACGGCTCGTGCCGATAATGCAGCTTCCCGACCGACTCGCTCAATCCGTGCGCGACCAACGCACCGGTCGACACGATGGCCTGGACCATCCCACGATCGATCATGGTGCTGATGATGGTCCCCATCTTGGCGATGGTCATGGCGCCGGACAACGTCAACACGACTTTACAGTCGACATCGTCGATCATCGCGGCGAGGGTTTCGTACGCCTCGCCCAGACGACGGCCGCCGAACGCCGTCTTCCGCATCGCTTCGAGTAGTTCCGAAAACGAGTGGATCTTCTCGGGATCCAGAGGCTCCAACGCCTCCAGGCCATCCTTGGCACCGTCGTGAAATTCCCGTCCTGCCATGATGCACGCCTCCCGACAACCATCGACCACGAATGGGTCAGGCCTTTTTATACACAACCGACTGTCATGGGGTCAATTGAAGGACCGACCGGCAGGAGCCTGGTCGGCGTCAACTGCGGACGCCGCTGACTAGCGTCAACAGCATGGCGGTGAGATACATGATCGCCATCCCCGCGAACATGCCGGCCGCCACTTGCACCCGACGTGTCACGGTGTAGGACATCGCTGTGAGCGACAGCACGACATAGAGCAACGAGCCTGCCGCCAACGAATAAAAGCAGATGGAGAAATAGGATGACACTCCCTGCCCGCTGAGAAACGTACCGACGCAGGTCGGAAGACCGGCAATCAGTCCCAGCACCAGCACATCACGCCCAAACATCGGTTGCTTCCCGGCCGCGCCGACAATCCCGAATCCCTCGGTGCCGTTATGCAAGCCGAACCCAGCCACCAACAGGAGACTCAGCGTATATTCTCCGCCGGCGTAACTGGCGCCGATGGCCAGGCCCTCGCCGAGATTGTGCAGCCCCATCCCCACGGCAATCATCGTGGGAAGGGACAACCACCGGTTTCCCGCACGAGCCCCGAAGACCTGGCTGGACTCCAACGCGACCAAGCCGACAAACCCGATCCCGAGGCTGCCCAGGAATATTAACCACGAGACGGGATCGCGCGCGCCGGTCTGTTCGGTCGCTTCGTGCATCAGATCGAAAAAGAGGTAGGTGAGTACGCCGTTGGCCACGCCGATCAGCGCGCCCTCCCACGTGCGGGGCAGTACCTTTCCCAAAAACAGGGCCGATACAATACCGAGATAGACCGGGATTAGTCCGTCCACGGCGCCCAGGGCAATGAGACTCAGCATGCCAGACTTCTATCAGAACCACCGGCGAGGAAGAAAGATCGTATGCGAGGTTTGAGCATGCCGCTTCGGCGCAGAACGGCTACAATGGCGATCCTCGGCCCTCTTACTGAAGCGCGAAGAGAGTGGACAGGAGAGGCCCCGGTAAGCACTGGACTGGGGCGCACCCGCTACGAGTGATCAGATATCCCATCGCCGCTCGACAGGAGAAACTGTGACCTACAGACAACTCATGGATCTGGCAAACGGATACGCCGATTCGAAGGTGCTGCTTGTCGCCAACGAACTCGGTGTGTTCACCGCGATCGGGACCGGCGGACATCGGGCCGACGCTTTGGCTACATCATGCCGGACGACACGGGAAGGCATGCGGTTATTGCTGCAGGCCTTGACCGGACTCGGGCTGCTTCGCCGGAACGCCGGCCGCTATTGGAACACCCCATTGGCTCTCAGGTTTCTGGACGGTCACAGCCCGCACGCGATCACCAACCTCTTGTGGCTCCTGAACCACCATTGGTCCGACTGGACGGACATGACGCGGGCGATCCTCCGGGGCCGACCCGGATGGGCACCGGTCACAAAGACCGCGGAATTCCGGCGCCGATTCGCCCTCGCGATGCAGGAACGCAGTCATGTGCTGGCGCCACCCACCATCGCCTCGTTTCGGCTGCCACGACAGGCCATCCGCGTACTCGATCTCGGCGGCGGGGCAGGCTCCTACTCCATCGCGCTGGCTCGACGGCACCCGGCGCTGCAGGGACTGGTCGTCGATCAGTCGGTGGCGGTTGCCAGACGATTGATTCGACAACAAGGCCTGACGAATCGTCTCCGCGTCCAGAAAGGGGATCTGTTCACACTTCCGCTGGCGACCGGCTTCGACGTCGCCCTGCTGTCCAACGTGCTCCATGATTTTGACGAGAAGGACAACCTCCGGCTGCTGCGCCGGGTGCAGAAGGCCCTGCGGCCGGGCGGGAAGCTGTTTATCGTGGAGTATTTTCTCAACCCCAGCGGAACCCGTCCGGCAGAAGCCGCGATCTTTTCACTCCTGATGTACGCCTTTACCGACACGGGGCGCTGCTATGCGTGGAAGGATGTCGAGGAGTGGTTGACGACCGCCGGTTTCTCCCGCTGTCGTCGACACAGGGTCACGTCCACGATCGGGACGCTGGAAGCCGCGAAACGGTAATCAGCAGGGCAATTCGGATTTTTGATCGAAGGGGTCAAGGCGCCCGTGGTAGGTTTCCAGGTGTCGGCGAACAGGGATCAGCAGACGAGGGGGGATTCGGGTACAGACCTCGCGATCGAACGACACCATGCGTTGATACCGTTTGACGCCAAGTGCCGCCTCAGCCAGCGCCCAATAGAGATTCTCCACCCACCGCACGGTGACGACCTGCCCCAGATAGTGGTGCAGCACCTGCGGTGCGCGAACCGCTCCGCGGAATGCATCCTTGATCTCATGAAGCAGCCGGTCTTCCGCCGCGGTGCGTTGATAAATTCCTTCGACCATGTGGTTCAGCGAAATAAAGTCCTGAAGATCGAAGCGAGCATCCACATCCTTGGTCTGCTCCCGATACAGCACCCAATCGCTGGTGAACTGCAGACGCTCGAGGAGAATGAGAAAATCCCGCAAGGCGATTTCCTCCACCGTCTCGCACGCCCGCGACGCTCGCACCTTGACGAAGGTACGGCGATCGTAGCTGTGGCTCGGCAGGTAATGCGTCCCGGAGATTTCCAGCAAACGGCCGGTCGCGTCTCGCTTGGGGAACTGATAGGTCCACACGTCGGGAAACGCGACCCCTGCCGCCCCTAACTCAGCCCGGTACCGCGGCAGCATATAATCAAACAGCGGCCCGCCCTGTTCATACAGCGGGGTGGCGGGGAGCCCCCCCACAGCCAGCGTCAGTCGGGCGAAGGGCATACGCGTGTACCCATCCGGCTCGAGCACAAAATTGAATCCCCCCCATGGCCCCACATCGAGCAATGTCTCATAGCCCTGGTCAGCCAGCCATGCTTCTGTTTCTAATGCAAGGGCCCGCCAGAGCCGGATGAGCATGCCGACATGCACGTGCCGGTTGCGAAACAGAGGGGGCGCGTTTCGGAAAGGCATGGCTTCGGCACCGGCCAGCCGAGTGCGAAGTTTGAGAGTTTCCCATTCAATGGCCTGTGCCAGAGTCCCTTTCCCAAGGGACACCGCAGAACAGACACTTTCACAGTCGGCACGAATCACGTCCCACAGGTCGGTTCCCCTGGGCAATACGGCGACCGTATCCATCACGTCGTCGATGAACGAGCGGAGGGCTGCCCCAGCGTGAGTGGGGACGAGGCTGGTCACACTGTCCTGAAAGTGCCGAACAGCCCGTAGGGACCGGCGGGCGGCGGCACATTCGACCCCACCAGGCGTGATCGCAGCATCAGCGAGACGACGATCGAGCAGGATTGTCCTCCTTCTGTGCGCGCTGGCAGCTTTCACAGACCGTCTGGAACCACCACAGATCCGCAGGGCTGACGTGGTGCTCTTCCATGGCGGCACCTTCCTCCAGCCAGCGAGTTTCGGAGGAGTCCTCCTCCGTGACAGGGTTCACCCGATGACAGAGTTTGCAGCGCAACCACACCGGGCGACCGAACAAAGCGATCAGGCAATTATTTGGACTCATAGCCACGTCACGTGTCGTCGGGCGGGCACGAGGTATCTCTGGCAATGGCGCTGGCACTTCAAGGATTCCTTGTAGTGCACCTCGCCGGGATGGGGGAACTCGTAAAGCCCGAGAGTTTTGAATAGAAGATTACGAGGTCTGGGAAGAGACGCCGGCCGGAGAAGGCCGTGGACCGGTGTCAGCGCAGATCAGGAAGAGGCAATAAATCCGTGTGTTAATGCATACTTAATCAATTCAGCCGTCGTATGGAGACTCAGTTGCTCCATCAACTGGCTTTTATGAAACTCAACCGTTCGGGTGGAAATCTTGAGCCGAAGTGCGATGTCTTTGGCCGTTCGTCCCTCGGCCAATAACTGCAGCACTTCACGCTGGCGAAAGGTGAGTGTTTTTCTCTGCTTGGCCTGCCCCGCCCCCGAGGTGAGCAGGACATCCAGCAGATCCTTGGCGATTAAGGGTGTAATGTACGTGTGCCCGGCCCACACCGCTCGTATCGCCTGCTCCAATTCATCCACCGCCGAGCGCTTCAGCAGGTACCCCGACGCCCCGGCCTCGAACGCCGATCGAACATAGTCGGCATCGGCATGCATCGTGACGAAAATCACTTTGATCGAGGGATGCGTTTTCTTGAGCTGGGTGGCGGCATCGATACCGTTCAGCAGCGGCATCGAGACGTCAAGAATGACAATATCGGGATGGACTCGACCCACCGCTTCCAGCAGGGCGCGGCCGTCCTCCACCATGCCCACTAACTCACATTGGTCGTCGAGAATGCGGCGGAACCCTTCCAGCACCAGGGAATGATCGTCGGCTAAGAGTACGCGCGGTTTAGACATGTGCGCCACCTGGAAGCGGAACGCAGACTTCGAGATGCGTGCCGCGGCCGGGCGCCGTCGACACGGTCAAGGTGCCTCGGACCAACCGCACCCGCTCCTTCATACTCAACAACCCCAGACGCCCCAGCCCCTGTGAGGCCTGCTGCGAATCGAACCCGACTCCGTTGTCCCGGATCGACAGCGTAATGACCTCTTCGTCGCAAATCAATTCGACTTCCACTTCGGTAGCCTGCGCATGACGGGCCACATTATTCAAGCCTTCTTGCGCAATCCGGTACACGCAGGTCGCCAGATCGGTCGGCACAGGACTGACGGCATCGTGGTGCACATACACGGCCTCCGTCTTGGTACTGGCAGAAAAATCATCCACCAGCCGACGCACCGCTTTCACCAGTCCCAGGTCATCGAGAATGGACGGATGGAACCGGTAGGCCATCTGACGAACATCGTCCGACACCGTGGTCAGACGACGAGTGATCGATCGCACCAGCCCCTCAACTGCGGCCAGATCGCCCGCTTCCCCCTTCTCGATTCGTCGAAGGTCCATGGCCAACATGGCCAGTCGTTGATTGACATCGTCGTGTAAATCACGCGCGATACGGCGGCGCTCCCCTTCCTGAGCCGTCAACAATTGGCCGGCCAGCGCCCGGAGCTCCTCTCGACTATGTTGCAACTTCTCCTGACTCTCCTTCAGCGAAGACTCGCTTTCCCGGAGGAACCGCTCCGTCTCCATCCGTTCACCGATCTCTTCCACGAGCGCTTGGTTGACCAAGGCCAACTCCCGCGTCCGTTCGCCGACACGCACCTCCAGTTCATCGTGGGCGCTGCGCAGCGCCTCCTCGATTTTCCGACGTTGGAATGCGTAGATCACCGGGAACCAGATCGCCGTCAAGCTGAAGAGACGATTGCTCAATCCCATCCAGAACGGCACATTGGGAAAGGTGACGCCCAGAAACACATCCGATAGAGCGAGCACGGAGCAGGTGCTGGCGACAAGAACCGGAGTCGTACGATCCGGAAGCGCCAAGGACAACACGACCAGTCCGCCGTAGAGCACCCCATTACCGATCCCCAGCGGAAGATACAAGTCGAGGGCGTACAGGCCAATGCCCAGAAGAACAATCGCGAGCAGCAACAGTCTGTGGGAGGGCTGTGTCGTCACAAGACGCCCATTATCCTCTCCTGAGTCGGGAGGCTTCAAGCTAACGCCTCACGAGAGACAACGCGAAACGCTTCCCGGGGCACAGCCGCACTACGAGAACCGGGCGGGTAAAGGCGGCGGGTCTGACCGACCAGGCCAGACCCGCCACGGACATGATGTGGGAACAGACACAGGCGGAGATGCAGAAAGGACGGCGAGATCAGTCGGCGATCACGGGTGATCAGGAATTCGCGCAACCATCGAGCGTCCGCTTACGGCATCCTCCAGCGCCTTGACCACCGCCACGGACGATGTCTCACCGGCCTGGACCAGCATCTGATACTGTTGCTGCGCCATGGCAAAAAAGGCCGGCTGCTGTTCGGCCGGGACTCCCATCAACGTGGCCAAGGCCGCAAGATGCTCCCCGCCGCCCTTCGCCATATCTTCGGAGAGGGTATCAAAGGTGCCGGCAACGAACAGATTCGTCTGCTGCCCGGCCATCACCTTGCCGTCGTTGGTGCAACCGGAGGTGCCGAAGCTGATTCCGAATGTCTGGCTGCCGAATGTGCCGTTGGTGGTCGCCATCATGACCTGTGGCGCAATGTTCTTCGGCGTCTTGTAGTCGGCCCAGGCCAGTTTCCCCAATCCGCATCCGGGGCCATTGTCCGGATTCACGGCGAAGGCCGTGCCGCCCTGAAGACCAAACAGTATGCCCGCACATGCGATGAGCCATCGTCCTTTCATGCAATGTCCCTCCTCTTCTTCCCTCTCGCCGCCTCGCGAGGCAGGCTCCATGGTTCTCGGACACAATCATCCCTACCTTAGCCGTCTTTTTCTCACTGTCAATTGAAGTATCCCTTTTTCTCCTGAGCGATCCACGATCCCTGCCATACTCACTCGATCGCGAACGAGACCGGCCCCGAGTGAAGAGTTTTCTCTTTCGTAACACGACTCACATCTGGAGATAACGCCGCGCCCCTAGACTGCCCATCTCGTTACCAAGGAGGCCGTCATGTCCTGTGTGCGCTGTGCCGGACTACTGATCAAAGATCACCATCTGGGGCTGGAAGGTGAGCTCTCTATCCTGCGATGCCTGAACTGCGGCGCGGTTCGAGAATCGCGCATGGACCTTCAGCGGACGCGGCCGGTGCGGGCAAAACGCAAGGAGCCGCGCCAGACCAACGGACTGCGTCGTCAGCTGCTGCTCGTGCGATAAGGCAACCGGCCCGTCCCTTTTCCTACCCGATCCTACCGGCGGCCTCGATCCGGATGATATCCGCGCTCACAGCACCCGTCAGGCCACCTGCTTGACAGGCCCGCCCCCATCATGTATCCATTGGATACATGACTCCTGACGCGTTCAAACAGGCCCGATTATCGTTGGGGCTAACTCAGCAAGCCCTGGCCGATCAGCTCAAACGGAAGCGCCTGGCCATCGTGCGGTATGAGTCCGGCGCGCGGCAAATTCCCGGCGTGGTCGAGGTCGCCCTGCAGTCCCTGGGCTCGCTCTCCTTCGTGCCGCTGGTCGGCATCGTCGCGGCCGGCGATCCTATCGAGCCCATCCCCCAGACGGAGCACGTCGAGGTCCCTCGCAGCATGATAGGCAAGGGTGACACGTTTGCCCTTCGCGTCAAAGGGGAGTCCATGCGCGACGACGGTATTCTCCCCGGAGACATCGTGGTCGTGCAGAAGCAAGACACGGCACGGAATGGCCAAACCGTCATTGCACTGCTCAATGGCGAAGCGACCGTCAAAACCTACCGACGCAAAGGCGGCCGAGTGGAACTTCATCCGGCGAACGACACCATGCAGCCGCTGCTCGTCAAAGACGCCGATATCTTTCACATCGAAGGTATCGTGGTGGGCGTCATTCGACATCTTCGGCGATAGGTGGCCCATCAGACATCCTGAGCACAGATCATGGATCGTCAGATCGTCTGTTTTGCCATCCCCTCTCTGGATATCGCGCTTGCACGCCTGGCCGATTCGTCCCTTCACACCAGGCCGTTGGCCATTGCGCCCCTCAACAATCCCCGCACACTGCTGCGAGAGGTCTCGCGCGAGGCTGAACGGGAGGGGGTGCAGGTCGGCATGCCGCTCCACCTCGCACGCCGTCTCTGCCCGTCTTTGCGTGTCCGCCCCCCGGATCCTCATCGCGCGGAGACCGCCGATGCGTCGCTCCGTACCGTCATCCGTCGATACGCGCCGACCTGGGAGCCCGTTCACCCGGGTGCCGTCATGATGGATGTGACCGGCACCACGCGCCTCTTCGGTGCAGCGTGCGACGTGGCGGCCATCGTCCAACAGGCGGTCCTGACCCAGTATCGGCTCGAAGGGGTCGCCGGCGTGGGCAGCAACAAACTGGTCGCGCAGACCGCCGCATCATTGATCGAACCGTCCGAACTCTACGACGTGCGTCAGGGCTCCGAACGCCTGTTCATGTCCCCGCTGTCCGTACACAGCTTGCCCGGCATCCACCGCCCCTGTATGCGGACCGTCTTGAAACGGCTGGATGACCTCAACCTGCACACGCTGGGGGACATTGCGGAAAGTCCCCTGGATGCCCTGGAGCTCGTACTCGGACACGATGCCGGACAACTCTCCCGCTGGGCACAAGGCATCGATCCGACTCCCGTTCTTCTCCCTGTGAATCATCCGTCCATTGATGAAACCCTGTTGTTGGAGCCGGATGAAGTTGACGATGCCCTCCTCTGGAGGCGCCTCGCCGACAGCTTGCAGCGGCTCTGCCGCACGCTCCGTCACCAGCGTCGTGTGTGCCGCGGCCTGTCATTGATCCTTCGCTACAGTGATCATCGTGAGGTCACGACCACCACACGGGTCACCCCGGACACTTGCTGGGAGTTCGATCTCTCCGGTTCGTTGCAGCATCTGTTTCACCACGCCTTCCGGCGTCGGATTCGGCTCCGCCTCATGACGCTCAGTCTGACCGGCCTCGCCGACGTCGCCGAACAAGGCACATTGTTTGACGATCGAGCCCCCGGCAAGCAGCAAGCACGCGACCGGGCGCAGCGGCTTGCCCTCGCACTCGATCGACTCCACGAGCGGTTCGGCGAACGGGCGATCCGTTATGGGAGAAGCCGATAAATGCCCGCCGACGTCGTACCGTTGCACACCCATTCGTCGTACTCGCCCATGTGGGGTGTGCCCACCCTGGAAGCGCTCTGTCAGGCAGCCCGAGCACAAGGCCACGACCGGCTGGCGCTCACCGATACCAACGGACTGTACGGAGCGATTCGCTTTCTTGACGTAGCAAAACAGACGGGGCTCAAACCCATCCTGGGAGCGGAACTGATACAGGACCGGCACCGCGCCGTCTTGTTGGCCAAGAACCCAACCGGGTACGCCAACCTGTGCCGGCTGCTCTCCGCCCGTCACGAGGATGGCGGCTTCGGGCTCATCACGGCCGTCGCGCAGTATCGAGACGGACTGGTGATCCTCTCAGATGACCGATCCGCGCTGACGGAGTGGCGCAAAACATCGGCTGAGGATCTGTATGTGGAACTCACACCCGGTGCGGATCTACACGCGGCGGCCGACTTCAGCCGACATACCGGACTCCCGCCGGTGGCCACGACCCGCGCGGCCATGCGTCACCCGTCGGAATACGAAGCGCATCGCCTCCTGCGCGCCATTGCCCTGAACACTACCCTGTCCCGGCTCCAGGCCGCTCACTGCTGCGCCCCGTCGCACTGGTTCATGCCCCCTTCCGCCATGGAACGACACCTACCACATATGCCCGACGCCCTCGCCAACACCCGCCGTATCGCGGAACACTGTTCGACGGATTGGGCGTTCGACACCACGGTATTTCCCTCCTTCCGTCGCCTCTCCGCTGACGCCGCCTTCGAGACGCTGCGAGCCAACACCTATGAAGGCGCACAGTGGCGCTATGGGACAGTGGCTGAACCGGTCCGGCAGCGGATCGACTACGAATTGGGAATCATTCGAGACAAACAGTACGCCGACTATTTTCTCGTAGTCGAAGAAATCGTCCGTCAATCGCCTCGAACCTGCGGGCGAGGCTCTGCAGCCGCGTCCATCGTCTCCTACTGTCTGGGAATCACCCACGTCGATCCGATTCGACATCACCTGCTGTTCGAGCGATTCCTGAACCCCGGCCGACATGACCCGCCGGATATCGATATCGACTTTCCCTGGGACGAGCGCCCCAAGGTTCTCGAATGGGTATTTGCCCGTTATGGGGCACATCAGGCCGCCATGGTCGCCAATCAGAACACCCTGGCGGCGCGGGCGGCCATGCGGGAAATCGCCAAGGTGTACGGCCTACCGGCAGCTGAAATCGGCAAGGCCCTGGATCTCCTGCACCGCCGAGCCGACTTTGTTGAGGTGACGACCGACTCCACCTTGAAGACATGGGCCGCACAGGTCTGCGCGGCCTTGCGCCTCAACCAGCCGTGGCCGGACATTCTCTTCTGGGCGGGGCAGTTGCAGGGACATTTCCGCCATCTCGGCCTGCACCCTGGCGGCGTGGTGCTGGTCCCCGACGAGATCCGCCGCTATGTCCCGGTGGAACGGTCGGCCTCGGGAATTCCGGTGATTCAATGGGAGAAGGACCAGGCCGAAGACGCGGGACTAGTGAAAATCGACCTGCTCGGCAATCGTTCGCTCGCCGTCATTCGTGATGCGCTGGCGGCTATTGCCGCCAACAGCGGCCGCACCATCGACTATGCCGCCTGGGACCCGATCAACGACACAGACACGCAGGACCTGATCCGGCGCGGGGATACGATGGGCTGCTTCTATATCGAGTCGCCGGCTACCCGGCTCCTGCTCAAGAAACTCTGGACGACCATGCCGCTCGCCCAGCGCGCGAGGGCGGATGTCTTTGAGTATCTGGTGGCCGTCTCTTCCATCATCCGTCCTGCAGCCAATTTGTTCGCCGATGACTTCGTCCGGCGCGCGCACGGACAACCGTATTGCGCCTTACACCCCCTGCTCAAGACGGTGTTGGCCGAAACCCACGGGATCATGGTGTACCAAGAAGACGTGATGAAGGTGGCCGTGGCACTGGGCGGGTTCTCGGTGCATGACGGGGATCAACTGCGCAAGATCTTGAGCAAGAAACACAAAGAGCGGCAACTGCGGGACTATCAGCGGCAGTTTTACAGCGGAGCGGCGGCACGGCAGATTTCACGCCCGGTGGTGGATCAGGTCTGGGCCATGATCATGAGCTTCGCCGGCTACAGCTTCTGTAAGCCGCATTCCGCCAGTTACGCGCAGGTGTCCTTCAAATCCGCGTACCTGCGGGCGCATTACCCCGCAGAATTCCTCGCCGCCGTCATCAGCAATCAAGGCGGGTACTACTCCGCCTTTGCCTATCTGTCCGAGGGCAGACGAATGGGACTCACCATTCTTCCGCCCGATATCAATGCGAGTGACTGGACCTATCGGGGATCCGGCAGGGCTATCCGCGTCGGATTCATGCAACTCAAGGCGTTGCGCGAAGACTTCGTGACGCACATCGTGGCCAATCGAGAAGCCCATGGCCCCTATCGATCGCTGCAACAGTTTCTCGATCGTCTCAAACCGGAGACCGCCCAAACCATCCTGTTGATTAAAGCCGGCTGCTTCGATTCCGTGGCTGGTGAATTGACCAGACCTGCGCTGATCTGGAGACTCTATGCATCCCGGAGCAGCACACCTACGGGCTACCTCCCGATCCCCGCGGATTACTCCGCTCTCCGGCAGCTCGCGCACGAATGGGAACTCTTCGGCTTTCCCCTCAGCCGACATCCACTGGATCGGTTCGCCAAGAGCGTCGCAGGGCACCCGCCTATTCACGCGCAAGACCTACCTCGACACGTCGGCACCACGGTCCGCCTGCTGGGGTGGATGGTGACGGAAAAGATCGTGTCCACGAAACGCGGCGAGCCCATGGAGTTTGTGACATTCGAGGATCGAACCGGTCTCTATGACGCCACCTTCTTTCCCGACACGTATCGGCGGTACTGCCATCTCCTGGCTTCCGCCCAGGCCTACCTCATCACCGGTATGGTCGAAGAACATTTTGCCGCGGTGACCCTAACCGTGAAAACGCTCCAGCCACTGGCCAGCCCCGACTGGAGCGGGGCCGACGCTCGCTGAACGGTTGTGCCATGCCGATGGGAGCCGGAGTCGGAACAATCAGCACGCTACGGGAGCAGTCAAGAAGCAACGGTTGGTGGTCCCAACGGGATTTGAACCCGTGTCTGAGCCTTGAGAGTCTGATCTAAGCGGTTTTCACAGTGGCTTGATTTTGCGAAGGTTTCCCCATTTTTTATTTTAAATTGAGCGGTTAAGAGCATTCTACGAGTTCTACCGGTTCTAACCAATATTGTGCTTCCCAACATTTTTCAGCACAAATCTAGCACACGGCAATGGGGGGGTGAACCCGCTGATTCTGCTAGCTAGTATATAGAAGCTCTATTATGCATAGTTATAGAGAAAATAAAGTCACTCTAGTAGGATAGGTTTACCTTGCAAGTAGCCCCCGCTAAGCATCGACTTAAGCTCTAGTCGTCTTAAACGATAGGAACGTTCATGCCAGAAGATGCTGAAATTCAAAAAATTCTAGGTTCCAGCTCTGAGGAATTCAGAAGTATTTTACAAGTCGTCAGAACCAACATTGCATCTAAGACAATTCGAATAACAGCATCCCCCCTGGGAGCGATCTCCCTAAAAGTTGATCCGTCATCATTTCAAGACCAACTTAAAGACCTTGGACTAACCTTCGAGACTGGGGATCAGGTTCTTAGAGAAATTACCGCAATGATAAACGCCATTCTCGGCAACGATGAAAGCGCATATCTGTTCTTTAGAATGCGTGATAAAAGTGACCGGAAAGAAAAAGGACCAGAAGGTTTATTCAAAGCTACCGAAGATGAGCTTAAAAATAGAATTGAATCCGTTCGTGCAAGCTTAACCGATAAGATGAAAAGCAAATACCTGCTACGCGTTACCTCAAAAGAGGCTGCCCTAAGTCGCTTGGAATGGGAGACCAGGTCCAAACACTACGATGGGAAACGAGGGGAAATAAATATACCTCCCTATATCTGTTTAAATATTGAATACCTTAAAATGCGGCCAGAGCGTGGTCTCATGCAAGAGGAATTAGGCAGACTGCTTGGCGGCGATACGAGCTTGAGACAGAGCATTGCGTTTGAGTTAGATGTAGATGACATCGACGATATCATCCAGACTCTAGAAACTGCGAAACGGCACCTAAAAGATTTTAAAGGAGCTGAGCAATGAGTCGATCGGTACTGGCATTCGAAGAAACAAAGACTTGGCGAGACGATCAATCAGACTGCAACCGCATCATCAACATTTTTGAACGTCTAGGCCTAGGGAAAGAACAACAGCCGCCCGGAATTAGTGAGGACGCGATTTATGGCCTTACAAAAATGGGCCTTGGTGAAGTCGAGTATGTGCCTGCTCCTCAAGCCAGCTTGTTCGAGAATGCACCGTGGGATGAACAACAATTTATTGCAGTAGAACCTATACCAGTAGCCCATTTATTGGCGGGAGTTGCTGGCCGAGCTGCTGAGATAGAAATGCAGCAGCAATTAAGAAAACTTTATGAGACAGTAGAAAAACTAAATGAGGCACAAAAGGAAATCCAACGCTTAACTCGAACTGTTGAAACTCTTCGTAGCAGCCTGAGAACGAATGTGCCTTACCTACGTGTCTTTAGGTTAGGGGCTGGGCTGTTTTCTTCTGCCATGGCAACCTTCCTCATTCTCATATGGACAGGCATTTCCATGCCTCTAAACCCCACTATCGCTGCGATTCTCATTCCTATCTCCATCGTCTTTATGATCATGGCTTATGTCCTAAAAAACTACCAGGCAGACGCTGCTCCGTAAACAGATCAAGTACAAACCTGAGGCCGATGGAGATAGTGGAGATAAATTGAACATAATAGACGGCCTGGTCACTCTCGGGTTGACTGGAAAGCTTTTGGCAACGGTCCTGATTGTTGGGATGATATGCGTAGTTGTATTGCTAGGGCTTCGCATCAAATACAGCTCGGATCAAAAATATCATTTCATGAGAGGCGTTCGGAGTATTGTTAAGCTTGTGCTGGAAGAAATGAGGCTTGGCGTCAAACACCCTTTTCACCGAATAGAAGCTTATGCCCTAATAGTGCTAGTAATTATGTTTCTCGGCAGTCTTTCTGTCGATCACATTAGCAGCAGTACGGAATTCCAAATCGCCATTCCTCTTGCAATTCTCTTAACCGTCTTCGTCAGCGCCATTCATCCGGGCACCTGATAGCACAGCACGTTTAGCCTCCCCGGCTTTTCTGTTTATTTGCCAGCGCAACAAATAGACACTGTAAATACCTTACCTTCCCTGTTTATCGCACAGGGTTCAACAAATTCATCTTCGTTCTTGCTGAGCTATGGTCGCCTAAATTAGGCGGCGTACCTGTTGACAACTCAAAACGTCTAGTATAGACTTTTTAAAAGTCTATACTAACGTTTAGCTCGGAGTCGCTATGAACACAAGAGATCTGCACTCTATCTGGAATGCCCCGGACAATTCACGACTTACTACCAAACAATATACGGTTCGACTGCCAATCCGTGTTGCAGCGCAACTTGCTGCATTAAGCGAAATGTACCCGCGCAAAACGATGACCGATCTTATCGGTGATCTCCTTGCAGCGGGACTTGATCAACTGGCCGAGGATCTTCCAACGAAGAATGTCGGAGAAAAGCCGCTCGGCTTTCGTGAGGATGGCGAGGCAGAGTGGGAACAAATCGGCCCAGGCGTGACCTTCGCTCAACTTTCCAGAAAATACCTCAAAGAATTTGAAAGCGAGGAGGCAGCGAAAGGGGCCACAGAAAAGTCCGCAAAAACAACCAGCAAACCGGCGACACGGGAAAATCGGAAAGCGAAGCGGTAACCATCATGACCAGCGTACAAGGCAACCCTCCGAACACCACAGACGTAGCCGCTCCGCGCCGCATGCCGATAGGCTGCGGGGCGGGGCGGAATCGCCCCCGTCGTGGTAACACGGGGGCGCTACTTAGAGCGCTCATTCTAGGAGGTCGATAGATTCTATGGATTCTCCGTTCACGCTCTCCATTGATTGGCTCGCGTTTACTGTTCCCGCCAGCAACCCCGAAGAGACAATGCACATGCTCGGTGGAGAGTGGAACAAGGCCAAAGCTGGGTTTCGCGGATATCCTCTCTCCTGGATCAGGGTCGATGGCCTGCGGGGCGTCGGCAAACTCGGCACTAATGCTCCCCGCCGTCCCAATGAAATTCACGTCGATCTTTCAGGCGGCATTGTGTCCGTCTACACGCTCCAAGAGGTCCGTTCACTCCTCCTGTGGGTAATCGAGAAGCAAGGGCATCTCACGCGAATTGACTGTGCCCTGGATGATCGAGCAGGAACGGTGCCCTTAGCGACGATTGCTCAGGCCTTGGAAGTTGGGCAATGTGTGACTCGTGCTAAAGAGGTGCGACGATTTGTGTCGAATCGCATACATGACAGCTATGCCACCACAGGGGAAACGATCTATGTAGGAAGCCCTCAGAGCGAGACCCTATTACGAGTCTACGACAAGCGTCTCGAAATGCAGAGCAATGGACGAGAGAACTGGCAGGACTATGGGGTGCGCTGGGAACTCGAATTCAAGAAAACACGGGCCAAAATCTGCGGCAATGCCCTTGCCTACTTCGAAGAACCGCTCTGGCGAGAATTTATCGTGGGACTCCTCCGGTCCCATGTGGATTTTCGGCAGACGACAAGGGACGATGACGATGAGTACCGCTGCCGAGCTCCACTCGTCGGATGGTACGCCGCCCTGACGGAAGGGTTTCAGAGAGCTCGCTTAGTATTGGAAAAACAGGAACAGACGCTCACAGGAGTCAAACACTGGGTCAGCGGATCATTAACGCCGATGCTCGCGGTCCTCTGCGCGACACCTGGCGGGGAAGCCTGGCTGCAAGATGAAATTGTGCGGGGCGTGTCCCGGTGGAAAGACCGACATCGGAACCTGCTCAAAAAGAAACACAAACGGTCTGTCGCAACACCTGCCGGCGGCAACGCGGGCAGTCCACTGTAGGGGGTCTGGGGGTGTCGCAAGACTCCCCCGGTCAGTTGAACCATGCTCACGGTCCAAGAAGTTTCCGACTGGCTCAATATCAAACCTGGCACCCTCTATAGCTGGGCGGCGAAAGGCAAAATCCCTTGCCGACGTATCTATGGCCTTGTGCGGTTCGAGCGTGAGGCGATCCAGACCTGGCTGGACACCTGCCATAACATTCCACCAAAGCCTCTGCCCTTCCCCATTCGCCACAACAGGTGCGACATCGACCACGTCATTGAAGCGGCCAAACGCGAGGTCTATACTCCCCGCCACGGGGAAACTAGACCGAAATCAGGCCTCATCCAGAAGGAGGATGCAGATGGGGCTGTTTAAGCGCAACAAAGTGTGGTGGATGACGTTTGTGTATCAGGGACGGCAAATCCGGCGAAGTACCGAATGCACCGATCGTCGACTCGCCGAAGCGGTGCTCGGAAAGATCAAGGTTAAGTTGATCGAAGGTCGCTATTTCGACCGACTCGAAGAACAAGAACGGACCTTTGAAGAAATGGTCGAGCGTTACGTGGCTGAGCGAGTCGTGGGATCTAGTCGCCACGGTGAACGACGGGCGCGAGGCGTCCTGGCTCATCTTCTACCGGTGTTTGGCAAAAAGACCTTGGTTCAGGTCACACCGAAGGAGATTGCCGCGTACAAGTGGAAACGGCAACAAGCGGGAGCCGCACCGGCCACCATCGTGAAGGAACTAGCGTTGATGAAGACCGCCTTCAATGTCGCCATTCGAGAATGGGAATGGTGCCGGGACAATCCGGTCTGTCGCGTATCGATGGGTAAGGTAAACAATGCCCGCGTCCGGTACTGCGATGACGAGACGTTGGCGAAGATCTACCAGGCCTGTCCGACCTGGCTGCAACCCATTGTGATGCTGGCACGCTATACCGGCCTGCGCCGGGAAAACGTGGTGTGCCTGCAATGGGAGCAAGTCGATCTGACTCGGGGCCTCATCATTCTGGATCACACCAAGAACGGGGATCGTTTAGGCATTCCTCTGTGTGATCCTGCGTTGAGGACCTTGGAAGCCGTTCGACCATCTCGACCACTCGCAAGCGGTCCGGTGTTCCTGCAACATACCGAGGATAGGGAACCGGTGACACCGGATATGGTGACGACGGCCTTTCGGCGCGCCTGCGAATCAGTAGGCGTGACGAACTTTCGCTTTCACGACCTGCGGCATACGTTCGCGTCCGCGCTCGTGCAGAAGGGCGTGGATCTTTATCGGGTGCAACGGTTACTCGGTCACCGGGACGGGCGCATGACGCAACGGTATGCGCATCTGGCGCCGGAGAATTTGCGGGAAGCGGTGCAGGTGTTTAAGGACGACTATCACAAATTTAGCACAATGCCGGGGGTGGGTCCGACTCGGCTTGTGCTAACTGCCTGAAAAGGTTGGTGGTCCCAACGGGATTTGAACCCGTGTCTGAGCCTTGAGAGGGCTCCGTCCTAGGCCAAGCTAGACGATGGGACCAGAGAGGCGATTCATGCGGAAGCGGAAAGAGCAGGACTGTACCATAGCCGGTTTTACGTTTTCAAACGGCAAGTCACCGGGGCACGGGACGCGCCTGTACGCACCCACAACAACACCAGAGTGGCTGACCCGCGGCTTGCAGCATCGAGCAAATTGGCCTAAAGTGGGCCTATGTATCTGCACTCTCTGGGTCCGAGGGGATTCGTCGTTGTCGGCTTGCTTCCTGCTTTTATGACCTTGGCAGGCTGCGGAGCCAGCTTCATGGAAGGGATGATCGCCCCGCCCAATTCCAGCGCATGGACCAAGTGTGGCACCGCCACGAAGGTGCACGTCAAGCCGCCGAAATCCACCATCACCGTTTCCTATACCGAGCCCACCACCGGCACGGACGGCAAACCCCTCACAAACCTCGCCCACACCACCATTTACTACAATGCCGGCGATGGGCCCGTGATCGCCAAGGTGGTCCGGGCCTCGCAAAAAACCGGGGGTGGGACGGTCTCTCAGACCATTACGATTCCGCTGCCAAACCAGACAGAACAAGATGTCACGGTCTGCGTGACGGCCACCGACTCGGACGAGCGTGAGGGCCCTGCGACTCCTTAGCCCGTCCCACGACAGACTTGACAGCGCAGGCCTAACGGCCTACCTTGCTCTCAACTTGCTCAGGGACGCAACACTCGACTGCGTTGCTCAACCGATCTTCTGATCGCCCTAGATCTCGACGCATGGACCTACGCAATCCTGACGCATCAGCCACATCGCACCCGGCCGAATCGGACCGCCACAAACACCGCCTGGAAATCCGGCTTGGCTCCAACATTTTCCGCAATACCAACGGCGTCATCCGGGTACAGGGCAAAGAGCAACTGGTGCTGGAACTCGCGCCCGAACAGGATCGCATTCTCCTCACAATCGACCTGTACGACGGCAGCGGCAATCACGTTGCCCACCTGCGTCGCAATCGGTGGGCATTCAACGACGGCAACCGCTTTGCACTGAACACAAGCGATTCCCCGCCTACCCTATTTCCCAACCTGCCTTGGCTTAAGGTGACGGATCAGGAAAGCGGCGAGACGGTTTTAGAAGCGGCGGTGGCACCGGGGGAGAAAATCCACGTGGCGACGGGAAAGTTCTACTCCCATCGCGGCCAACTCATCGAAATTACCTCGCACTTCTGCCGCATCGGCTCCACCCATACCCTGTTCGGCGACGTCTTCGAGGCGCGCGGCGGCACCGCGGTATTGGGCTAGGACGCCCCATTCCCATGACTGACCGTCCGACTCCCAGCATCCAAGCCTCCTTGGTGTGCGACTCCGTCATTCTTCATCGCGCCGTGCGCCCTTCAACGTACTGCACGAGTACGCCTCAGGCCCTCCGGACTCCGCGCACCGGTCTCACGACGCGGCTCCGTGATTTCGCGACGAACTGTCATGAATACTGCTGGCTAGCAGGAGGGGAAAAATCCGCCAGCGGAGGGCTCGCCACCCGTGAATCGTGAAGCGTACTTCGTGAGGATCCGTAACCAGGTGGTGACGAGAGACGACCGCCGTTTCACGAACGACGGACGTGGGAAACGGCCTTGTTGCGCATCCTGCGGGCTAGACCTGTACGGCACAGAACTGAATGGTGGCGTATGGCGCAACCATCGAGTGTTTCCGAAGGCTGCTGTCCGGCAAGCGGCGTGATCCGGTGAGTTCCGAAAGGAACGGGGTCGCATCGGGAAGGAATTAAAACGCCGTGGCGACGGCAAGGCAGGCCTCGACATACTCGTCTTCGCCTCTGCGGCAGGCTTGCGCCCGCTTGTCCTTATCGTCATACAGGGGCACGACCATTTCGCCGACGGTGGCGTAACAGTCCTTCTTGAACGGCCCATCCAGACTCCGGCACAGGGCCAGACCGGGATCCGGATTGGCATCGGTGAGGATAAAGTCCTTCACGGCGCCGATGAAGCACTGCTGGATCTGATCGCCCTGCCCCAGCCGGCAGAGTTCGTTCACCCGGACCGCATCACGCAACGTGTACCCGCTGATATCGCGCCCCAAGCTTCGGTAACAGGTCGTCTGGTGTTCCCCTTCCACTCGGGCGCATTGCGTAAAGGCCTGGGCAAAATCGTAGTTCAAGAACGTCAACACCGCCGACGTCTGCATCAGATAACACGCCCGCAGGTATTTCTCCGTCAGCACCGAACAGGGATACAGCAGGTCCTGGGGATTCAGAAAACTCGTCGCCTCATGGTGGGAATGTTCGCCTGCCGGTTGCGCCCGTTGCGCCTGCTGGAAGGTCACGATGTTTTCCATGAACACCCCGCCGTAGCAGGACTCTCGCTCCCAGCTTCCGGGCAAGGCATCGCAGAACGCCAGACTCTTGAGCACGTCATAGCGAAACTGAATGGTGAGACCATGGCCGAGACCATGCAGACAGTTATACCGTTGAAACGAGTAGGCCGAGACCGTCTCGCTGATGGGACAGAGCGGCAAGATATGTGGCGGCTCCACATGTGACAAGCTGCTCAGAAAAGCTTGCAGCACACCGTGATAACAGCCCGACCAGAAGACATCCCGGCAGTGCGAGAGCGCGAGCGGCGCGGTTCCATAACGGGCGAACGAGCGCTGGCCGATGTGGTGGACGAGCGGGTGCGCCTCGCGCAGCGCTTCAGGGTCCTGTGCAGTGATCTGCTCCAGGGCCGTCAATGCCGGCTCGGTCCCCTCGGCCTGCAACACCCCCTCCAGGTGCTGTTGGTAGCACTCCATCTTGGCCTCAAACGGCTGGGTGCGGCAGGTCTCGGGCGGCGCCGGCTCACCCGCCTGCAGCCCTCCCGCCCACAGCAAGCCAAGCCACAACACCAAGACTTGTGCGCTCCAATGACCACGCATGATTTCAACTCCCTGCATTCTACAGCGACCGCGTGTGACGGACGTGTCATTCTAAAATACCCGCCGTGATCGATCCAGAAAAAACCAACTCGCCACGGTGCCACACGGGCGCCCCCTTCTCCCACCCCGTGGTTCTGTGATAGAACCATGCGCGTTTCATCATCGTGCCCCGGCGAAGTCGCAACCACTATGTCGACCACACCAGATCCGCCCACACGCTCCGACTTCATTCGCGAGATGGTTGCAGCCGATCGTGCCGCCGGCAAACATGACGGTCGAGTCGTCACCCGTTTTCCGCCGGAACCGAACGGCTACCTCCATATCGGTCATGCCAAGTCGATTTGCCTGAACTTCGGCATTGCTCATGAGCAACCGGGAGGAATCTGCCATCTCCGCATGGACGACACCAACCCGACGACAGAAGATCCTGAATACGTGCAGGCCATTCAGGACGATGTCCGGTGGCTCGGGTTCGACTGGCATGACAAGATGTTCTTTGCATCCGATTATTTTGAGCGGCTGTACGACTTTGCCGTCGCCCTTATCAAGAAAGGGCTCGCCTACGTCGACAGCCTGACAGCCGACGAGATGCGCCGATATCGCGGAACGCTCACGGAACCGGGGCAGCCCAGCCCCCATCGCACCCGCAGCATTGAGGAGAACCTGAACCTGTTCAGCCGCATGCGAGCGGGAGAATTTCCCGACGGCGCCCATGTGCTGCGCGCCAAAATCGACATGGCCTCACCGAACATCAACCTCCGCGACCCGGTGCTGTATCGTATCCGTCATGTCGCCCATTACCGAACCGGCGCCACCTGGTGCATCTATCCCGCGTACGATTTCGCGCATCCGCTCTCCGACGCCATCGAGGGCATCACCCATTCAATCTGCACCCTGGAGTTTGAAGACCATCGCCCGCTGTACGACTGGGTGATTACGCAATGCGAGACGCCGCAGCGTCCGCAACAGATCGAGTTCGCCCGGCTCAACGTCACGTTCACGGTCATGAGCAAGCGCAAATTGCTCGACCTGGTCGAACGTAAACTGGTGAATGGCTGGGACGACCCCCGCCTTCCGACGCTCAAGGGACTCCGCCGCCGCGGGTTCACCCCGGAGGCGCTTCGTGCGTTTTGCGACGCCATCGGCGTGGCGAAGCGGGATGCCATCGTCGAGATGCAGCTGCTGGAACACTTTGTCCGCGAAGACTTGAACAAGCGCGCACCCCGGGTGATGGCTGTGCTGCGTCCTCTGCGCCTCGTGATCGAAAACTATCTCGAGGGACAAGTTGAACAGCTCGATGCTGTCAACAATCCGGAGGATGCGTCGGCTGGAACCCGGAAGATACCCTTTTCCCGCGTGCTGTACATTGACCAAGACGATTTCAAAGAGAATCCCCCCAAGCAGTTTTTCCGCCTCGCACCAGGCCGTGAAGTCCGGTTACGGTATGCCTATATCATTACCTGTGTCGGCGTCGTGAAGGATCCGGCCACCGGCGAGATCATGGAACTCCGCTGCACCTATGATCCCGAGACGAAAAGTGGCGGAGCGCAGGCACAACGAAAAGTAAAGGCCACAATCCACTGGGTGTCGGCCAGCCATGCCGTGGATGCAGAAATCCGGTTGTATGAAAGTCTCATGCTAACAGATCCAGCCAAGATTCCTGTCGATCAGGATTGGACGCAGCAATTGAATCCCCATTCGCTGGAACGGCTGCCGTCGTGCAAAGTAGAACCCAGCCTGACCTCAGTCGCTCCCGGCACCAGCGTCCAGTTCGAACGGGTCGGCTACTTTTGTGCCGATCCCGATTCCGCGCCGAACAAGCTGGTGTTCAACCGAACCGTCACGCTCAAAGACGCCTGGGCCAAGCTCGAGAAGGCTCACGCACCGCGCTGATCGACTCTGATCTCATTCGATGCAGCATCCCGTAGTCTCACACAAGGTACTGGTACGCCAACTTTCGGCACCCTTGAACGCTCTCCCGGCAATAAACGAGAATGACCCCTCGCACAATTGGGCACGGCACTGACGCCAAAGGAGTTACGCCGATGGGAACGGGATCGGCCAGCGAAGAGCAGCAGGAGGAACGTGGGTCCTTCCGGGAGCGTCTGTTGCAGTTGGAAGCCGCGATTCCCGGCGCAGCGACCACCGTACAGCCACTCCTTGTGAACATTCACCGCTCCATCCGTCGACTCCACGATCAACTTCAGCGCATCGATGTGACGCCTCTCCTGCCCCGCTCTCTCGTCAGCCACGTTCGCTGCTTTGATTGCAGCACCAGCCAAATGGAATCGTTCCATACCTCCACGCAAGGCGGCTATCATCTCTGCCCGGCCTGTTTTCGCCAGCGGCTTAGCGCTGGACGCGCCAGAACCGCTCACTAAGGTCCGTCACGCTTGCCTCTTTGGATTCGACTGATTCACCCGCCCAGACGGCACGGCGGCCCGCTAGCCCCAAACCGCCCCCGCACCGTATACTGCATACTTTTACTCCCGCGAGAGAGGTGCCCCGGGTATGGCCCCCAACATTCTGTTGAGTTGCGAATCGATCAGTAAGAGTTACGGGGTGCGAGCCCTATTTGCCAACCTGACCCTGGCCTTGTGCGAGGGTGACCATGTCGGACTGATCGGCCCGAACGGGTCCGGCAAATCGACCTTGCTCAAAATCCTGGCCGGCCTCGAATCGCCCGACCAGGGCACACGCACGGTACGTGGGCATGCCCGCGTCGGGTATGTGCCGCAAGAGCCGAACTTTCCTGCCGGTTCCAGCATCGAACAGGTGCTCCAGCAAACCCTCACCGACGCGGGCCGTGATCCTCACGAAGAAGGCGGCCGAATCGCCAGGGCGCTTAGCATCGGCACCTTTCCCGATCCTGAACAGAGTGTCGACACTCTCTCGGGAGGTTGGCGCAAACGATTGGCCATCACGCAGGCCTTGTTGCTTGAGCCGGATGTGCTCCTCATGGACGAACCAACCAACCATTTGGATGTCGAGGGCATCCTCTGGCTGGAACGGCTGCTCAAAAATCGCGCCAAGGCCTTTCTCGTCATCAGTCACGACCGGCGCTTTTTAGAGTCGATCGCCACGCGCATGGTGGAACTCAATCGGTGTTATCCCGAGGGGCGCTTTGAAGCCAAAGGTCGATACAGCGACTTTCTAGAACAACGGGATGCCGCACTCCAGGTGCAGGCCGACTATCAATCGTCGCTGGCCAATCGAGTTCGGCGGGAAGTGGAATGGCTGCGCCGAGGGCCCAAAGCCCGCACGACGAAAGCCAAAGGTCGCATTCAATCGGCCGGCAAACTGATCGAGGAACTCGACCAGGTCGAAGCGCGTGCCGCCCAGTCGTCGATCGGCATTGACTTTTCCGCTTCGGGGCGAAAGTCCAAACAACTGCTGGTCGCGAAAGAGGTGACGAAGCGCTTCAACGGCACCCCTGTCGTCACCAATCTGGATCTCCTCCTCGGACCCGGTCAACGCCTCGGCCTCCTGGGCCCGAACGGCAGCGGCAAGACTACCCTGCTTCGCTTGCTGGCAGGCACGCTGGAACCGGACTCAGGCACAATTGTGCGCGCAGACGGGCTGCGCATTGTCTCATTCGAACAACATCGCGAATCACTGGATCAGGCCGCCACCTTACGGCGCGCACTGGCTCCCTCAGGCGATGCGGTGGTCTACCAAGGCCGCTCGGTCCATCTCGCCTCCTGGGCGAAACGCTTCCTCTTTCGACCTGAGCAGCTCGACCTTCCGGTCTCGCGACTGTCCGGCGGCGAACAGGCGCGATTGCTGATCGCTCAACTCATGTTGCAGCCGGCCGACCTGCTCATTCTCGACGAACCAACCAATGACTTGGATATTCCGACCCTGGATGTGTTGGAGGATAGTTTACTCGACTTCCCCGGCGCGCTGGTGCTCGTGACGCATGATCGGTGGTTGCTGGATCGTGTTTCAACCATCCTGCTGGCCCTGGACGGCACCGGGCGACTCGAATGGTTCGCCGATTATGCCCAGTGGGAAACCGCGCAGGAGCGGGCTGCCGAATTCGAAACGGCCGCGAACGAGGAGAGCACCCCCGACAAAGCGGCGGGGACAGCGACCGTCCGCAAGCCCAAGAAACTCAGTTACCGGGAACAGAAGGAATGGGGCGCGATTGAAGACTCAATCCTGAAGGCCGAGGAGCAAGTGGCAGCGTGTCAGGCCGCCATGCACGATCCGGCAGTCGCGTCGAATGCCGCAGAATTACAGGCGCGGAGCGAGGCCCTGGTGGTGGCACAGGCTGAAGTGGAGCGGCTCTATGCCCGCTGGGCTGAGTTGGATGAGAAACGCGCACAGGCGGTACAGAATTCGTGAGCGGAATTTGGCTGGGGGACTAGGAATCGAACCTAGGTAGCCAGCTCCAAAGTCGCAC
>Ga0268299_1000969_pt1 | contig 65052 bp, 65 predicted proteins | sample NOBtaG_FD_193484 | JGI IMG/M metagenome (GOLD analysis project Ga0268299, IMG submission 193484) | Activated sludge microbial communities from bioreactor in Nijmegen, Gelderland, Netherland - NOB reactor | ecosystem: Engineered > Bioreactor > Aerobic > Activated sludge | place: Netherlands...
CGCCGGGCCCGATCTTCATCAGGCCGTTGACGACGACCCGCTCGCCGGTCTTGAGACCGGAGTCGATCAGCCACTGATCCCCTTGCCAGATGGACGCTTCGACCGGCCGAATTTCGATTCGTTCCTCCGGTCCTACGACATACACAAACGGCCCTTGCGGACCTTGCAAGACCGACCGTTGTGGAATCAGGACGGCGTTCGGCTTGGCGTCCCCTTTCAATTTGAGCCTCACAAATTGTCCCGGCAGCAAGCTTCGCTTCGGATTCGGAAAGGTGATGCGCTCGATGCGTGAGCCGGTCTCGGTCCGCATGCCCGGTTCCATGAGATCCAAGACTCCCTCGTAGGGATAGGCCGTCCCGTCCATGAAGGTCAGGGCGCCGCGCAATTCGTAAGCGCCGGGATGGTCGATCTTTTTCGCTTCGATGTCATGGGTCCGCTTGAGAAAGAACGTTTCCGGCACGCTCACGACCACATACATCGGATCGACACGGTGCACCACCGTCAACAAGTCCGTTTGGGCTGAGACCAGGCGACCCTCGTAGTACCGGCTACGCTCGATCATGCCGTCGATCGGAGCCGTGATGAGCGTATTATCCATATCGAACTGCGCCTTGATGAGATCAGCCTTGGCGCCCTGCAGAGCGGCTTTGGCCGAAAGATCTTCTGCAACCGCGTCATCTACGTCCTTTTGGCTCACAGCCTGCTCGAGAAGCAGCGGTTTCACCCGCGCCAGGTCTTGCTTGGCTTGTACGACCTTGGCTTCTGCCTGCGCTATCTTGGCCTTGGCGCTGGCCACGGCGGCTTGGAAGGGGACGGGATCAATCTGATAGAGCCGATCTCCCTTCTTGACCTCACGACCCTCTGAATACATCACGGCCTTTAGGATGCCTGTCACCTGCGAGCGGATCTCGACCGGGCGGGAGGCTTCAGCTTGCCCGATGAATTCCGGTTCGTCCGGTACGGTTTGGGTCGAGACCGTGATCACCTCGACCTGCGGCAGCTGTAGGGCGGGGGCTGAATCCGCTTGCTCCTTGCACCCTGGCAAACCGGCCATGATCAGCAATGCTGCCCATAATCCAAGCAATTGAGTTTTCAGTGAGACCATAGCGATGTGCTCCAGTTACCTACGATCGGTGCTGGTGATCGATGCGGCCATTCTACTGGCGGGGTGAAACCCCAGCAAGCCCATGGCCAAGATGATTGTCAGTGAGAAGGTGACCATCACAGGCATTGACGGCATCAACGGTTCCATCGTCACACCTCCGATCAGCTGTTTCGCTTTTCATGCAGACACGATGACGCGCTCGTGCCTGCTCCGGTGATCTCATCGACGAGGCATCTCATCAGGCAACCTGCCGCAACAAACCTCGCGCCGGTTTTCCACATTCGAGTCAGGAGTACCTTCCCCTCCGCATCGACGAAGGTCACCCCGCCCAAGTCGATCACTGTCCGTCTTCGTTGGTGCTCATCCAATCGGCACCAATAGGAATCGACCTCCTCCACCCAGGGACCAGCTAAGCGCCCCTCAAGCAGCAGGGACATCGACTCAGTCCCTTCAACCGTATGTTCGGTAATTTTCAGCATCCCTTGTTCCCCCTGGCCCAAGGGAATGGCAAGGCCCGTTCCAGTTGGGGCGACTGAAACTGTCCCTATAACTGATTGAAAGAACGATGTGATTGGGATCTTCCGCCGCCCAGCCCGGTTGAGTGACGATGGAGACATGCCGATATCCCGGCACAAGCCGAACCATCGGCAGGATATTATTGTGTGGATGGAACGCTAGCCGCCGACCGTGATCTTGAATCCGCCGTAGACTCCCATCCTGTTTGAAGATCGTCCCCGGCGCACTCGTTATAATCGAACTCGCCTGGTTCCCACCAGATGTTTCCTGCCTTCTGCGTCAAGCGCCAATACGCTGCTACATTTTCTCATGCTCCTTCGCCGCTTCCGGCTCCGATTCACGGCTTGCGCGTATAGGTGATCTCCAACATCTTGGCTTCCTTTCCGCCGTGGTGGGCCCCGTACATGTCGAACGTCTGGTTGTTGTTGTCGACGATCTTCCAGACAGCGCGATGTGTCATCTTGCCCCCGTCCGGCTCAGGATGTGACCCCTTCAGCGTGATCGTTTTGCCGTCGGCGCTGGCTGTGCCTTCCATAAGGAAGATCCCTGTGCCCATCGTGTCCATCCAAGCCGTGACATATTTCTTCGTCATGTTGTCGTACGCATCGATCCCGATCCCGGAAAAAGGTTGGCCCATCATCTGAGCGTTGTATTCCTGGTAGAGGAACCGCCCGTCAAGCAACATCTTCATGTCCGCGGTGCCGGTGGATTCCGTCGGAGGCTTGCCCGGCTCCATCCACTCCTTGGTCGTGGTCGTCCAACTGCCGGCCAGGCCGGCAAACAACTTGTGCGGCTCTCCCGGCGCGGCCAGTTTCTTCCAGAGTTCCATCATCGCTTGGGGATCCATTTGCTTCTCCGCCTTCTTGTCTTTGGCCAGCACCGGCGAGACGGTCAGCACGAAGCACATCGTCGTGATCGCGAGAGATAGAAAACGCATGACGGCCTCCTTGTGACCGAGTGATGGGCACTTCGAATAAACCAACTCGCTTGACCCTGCAGTCAGCTTCGCAGAGGGATGAGCGCCCGCAGTCGCTCATCACGCATGTAGAGTCCGCCCCAGACGAGCATGCCGAGCACGATGGCGACGAAGAACGGCTCACCGACCCGCACATGCGTCGCCGTTGCACCGCCAAGATAGCCGGTGAGTAAGATCGCACCAAGCACGGAGGTGCGCGGGATCACATACAGAACTGTGGAGGTGAGCTCTACAAACCCAAGCGGTAGAGCGACGTACTCGGGATATCCCAGATGAGCGAACCCCTCCACGGCCGCCGGCAATTTCAGCAGCTTCATCCAGGCGCTAAAGAGTAGCATCAGCACCGGCACCGCGCTCATGGTCCATCCGGCCCACCACAGCGCCCTCGACTCCATCAATCCTTCTCTTGCTCCTTGCGTCATGATCTCCTCCGCTCTTCGCGTCCTGCAAGACTGTTACGGTTCGACGACTGCCTTCAAGTTGGCCAGACCCGCTTCAAAGTCTTTGCCGACCATGCGGTCCATCGATGACGGTTCGCGTCGTTCCGGAGAACTTCACTCGCGCGCCCTTCGAGCTCGCCTGGAGCCCCTCGCCGGCAAGCAACAATCCGGCGTTGGCCAGAGCCTCGTTGAATCTACCCATGTCGGCGAGGAGCTTCTCGCCCGGCGCGACGCCGGCTTCCGAATTCTTCGTGGCTTTGACGATGATCATGAATCGCATCGAGGTATCTCCATTCCGGTTTCGAGTTCCGAGCCGGTCAATTGCGACTCTCCTCCCTCCGTTCATCCACTTGTCGTGAGATAGTCGTGACGGAGCCCTGAAATCGACATCGGTTTCCCGACCTTCGCCAATTGCGTGCAAATAATTGATATCGGAGCGGAAGTGCGATTTCTTGGACTGAGGACACTACCCAGGCGAGGATGGTAAGCAGGTTGGCGCAGGTTTCGGTGGTTGGTCACGGTCTCGTTCGGCATGCAGCAAATTCAAACGACACTCGCTGCTCAATCAGGTCTCGGCGGGTCTCGGCTGCTCGCGTTACCCTGCTGCTCCAGCGAGTACCAACCTGTCGTGGCTGATTTTCTCGGTTGAGGGACTCGGCTGATGCTGGGCGGCGATGAGTGAATAGAACACCGGCACGACGAACAGCGTGAATACCGTCCCGACGGTCATCCCCGTGACCAACACCATCCCGATGCTGTTCCGGGCCGCCGCTCCCGGCCCCGACGCCAGCACCAGGGGAAGATGACCGAAGACGGTGGCCGCGGAGGTCATCAGCACCGGCCGTAGTCTGGTCAACGACGCTTCGCGTACCGCGTCCATCCGCGAACGCCCTTGCGCTTGCAGCTGGTTGGCGAATTCCACGATGAGAATGCCGTTCTTCGCAATCAGCCCCACAAGGGTGATCAGTCCCACCTGCGAATAGATGTTGATCGTCGTGAGGTCCAAGAAGCTGAACACCAGCGCGCCGGATATCGCCAGAGGGACCGAGCCGAGCAGGACAATCAACGGATCGCGGAAGCTCTGGAACTGCGCCGCCAGCACCAGATAGATCAGCAGGACGGCGAACCCGAGCGTGACGGTGAGCGCGGAACCCTCCTGGCGGATCTGCCGTGACTCGCCCGCGTAGTCGAGGACGACGCCCGGCCCGCCTGCCGCACGTGCCGCAGCCTCGAGGATACGCAGTCCTTCTTCCTTCGTCACGCCCGGCTTGACCCCGCCGAAGATTCGGACGGCATTGCGTTGCTGAAAACGGTTCAACGTACGCGGGGCCGTGCTCGTTTCAATGTGCGTGAACGTCGAGACCGGCACAAGCTGGCCGCCGGGTGTCTTGATCTTCAGGTCCAGGAGCGGATCGACTGTCGCGCGATCTTTATCACCGATTTGAGGGATAACCTTGTAACTGCGATCGAAATAGTTGAACCGGTTGACATAGGCGCCGCCGAGGAGTGTGCCGAGTTCACGACCGACCCCTGCCAGGTCGAGCCCCAAGTCGGCCAGACGTTCCCGGTCCAGAACGACGCGGGCTTCGGGCAGATCGATCTTCAAGTCGGTGTCCACATACAAGAACCTGCCGCTCTGCCAACCGGCGCCCAACACGGCTCCGACGGTCTCGAGCATCTGTTGAGGCGGCGCGTCGCTCTGCAATACCAGTTCGACATCGTACTGACCGGGGGTCGGCAGCGGCGGATCCAAACGGGGAAAGACGCGCAAGCCCGGCACCTGCGATACCGCGCCGTAGACTTCTCCGTACATGGCTTCCGTCGAACGTGCCCGCGCGTGCCAATCCTTCGCGACAAGACCTCCGAAACCGCCCCAGGCGGTGGTCAACGACCAGGTGAACTCCGTTTCAGGGAAAGCCGTGATGGCGCTCACAATCTGCAGATGCTCGCGGTTGGTGGCGGCCACGGTGGAATCCGGCGACGCTTCGAAGAACAGACTGATATGGCTCTGATCCTCCACGGGGGCCAGCTCCTGCCTGGAAAACTGGTACAGCGGCCATGCCGACACCATGATCAGGAGCGATGCCGCGACGATTCCCCAGTGCATTCGGAACGCGCCATCGAGCAGTCTCGCGTATGCGCGGCGCACGAGCTCGAAACCGCCGTTGACCAAGGAGGTCAGCCGGCCCTGCTCGCCCTGCGGGTGCACGAATCGGGAACTCATGACCGGCGACAGCGTGACGGCCACGATGCCTGACAAGACCACTGCCACGGCGAGCGTGATCGCAAACTCCAGGAAGAGCGAGCCGGTCAGGCCGCCCTGGAAGCCGATCGGCGTGTAGACCGTCGCGAGGGTAATCGTCATCGCGATGATCGGGCCGATCAGTTCGCGGGCGCCGGCCAGTGCCGCTTCGATCCGCGACTTACCCAAACGCACATGACGCTCGACGTTTTCAACGACAACGATCGCGTCGTCCACGACCAGTCCGACCGACAGTACAATGGCGAGCAACGTCAAGAGATTGAGGCTGAAGCCGAACGCGAACATGAAGATCGCCGCCCCGACCAGCGACACGGGCATGGCGACGAGCGGCACCAATGCGGTACGCACCGATCCCATGAACAGGAAGACGACAATGGCGACGATCAGAATCGTCTCGCCGAGCGTCTTGGTGATCTCCGTCAGCGCGTTCCGCATGAACATCGTGCCGTCCCAGACGAGCCGCATGTCGATGTCGCTCGGCAGAGTCGTCCGGATGCGATCCATCTCGTCACGCAGCCGGTGCGCGACATCAATTTCGTTCACGCCCGGCACGGGCCAGACTCCGAGATACACGCCTTCAGCCCGGTTGTACTTCGCAACCATCTCGGCTTCTTCAGCTTCCCGCTCGACCCGCGCGACATCCTTCAGACGTACGATGGCCCCGCCGCGATCGGCGACGATCAGTTCCTCAAACTCGGCGGCTGAGCGCAGGTCAGTATTGGCAAGGAGATTGACCTGCACGAGGTTACCCTTCGTCCGGCCGACCGCTGCCAGGTAGTTGTTCCGCCGGAGCGCCCCTTGCAGATCACCGGGCGAAAGGTTGAACGAGGCGAGGCGATCCGGGTCGATCCAGACTCGCATGGCGATCTGGCGGCCTCCCTCGATCGTCACCCGCTGCACGCCGGACAGCGTGGACAGTTGCGGCTGCAGCGTGCGAGACAGCCAATCGGTGACGGCCGGCACGCCGCGCTCCGTCGACGTGAAACTGACATAAAAGGATGCATACGGCCGATCGGCGCGTTGCACTTCAACCACCGGCGGCTCGGCTTCCGGAGGCAGCTCGGATCGCACCTGTTGAAGCCTCGCCGTGACTTCGGCCAGGGCGGCCGTGCTGCTGTGGTTCAGCTTCAAGTGCACCGTGACGGTGCTGACGCCGGCCCGGCTCGTGGATTCGACGTAGTCCACGCCCCCGATCGCGGAGACGACCCGTTCGATCGGGGTACTGAGGAAGCCGCGCACCGTTTCGGCGCTGGCGCCGTAGTAGACCGTCGTAATGATGACTGAGGAGCTCTCGATTTTCGGGTACTGTTGCACCGGCAGAGCCGTCAAGGCCCGCCAGCCCGCGAGCACGATCACAAGGTTGACGACCACGGCCAGCACCGGATGTTTGATGAATATGTCGGTAAACGAGCGCATGGAGTTATCCCTGGTCTGTCATGGTATTCGTATTCCGCTCAGCCGGCCTGATTCTGCGGGCCGGAACCTTCGTGATCCCCGGCAATCGTGACAAGGGCCCCGTCGCGCAGCTTGAAGGACCCGGACGCGGCGACTCGATCGCCGGCCGACAATCCACTGTGCACCACGATCTCGTCCCCCACCATGGCTCCGCTTTCGACCTGCCGCACAGAGGCTCTGAGCTTTCCGTCTTTGTCCGGCGCGATTACAAACACCTGGTCGCCGCCCGGCCCCCTTCTCAGCGCACTCACCGGAACGGCGACGGCCTTGCGTGGGGAGCCGACCGGAACCCGGACGCGCACCGACGCTCCCGGTGCCGGCCCGTCGGAAGCTCCCTCAATCTTCGCGCGCACCATTTCATTTCTTGTCTCAGGATCGATTCGTGCGTCGAGTGCGACGATTGTGGCGGCGACGGAAGATGAGTCGGCCGTGACGAAGACCTCGACGCGCTCTCCGACTCGCAGGCTCGAGGCAACCTGCTGAACGACCGTGAAGTCCACGTGGACCGCGTCGTCGACGCCTTGGAGGGTCGTGAGCCGGCTGCCTTCATTGAGGTATTGGCCAGGATGCACATCCGCCAAACCCACGCGCGCACGAAATGGCGCCCGAATTGTCTTCCTGGCGATGACGGCCTTGGTACGGGCAATTTGGGCCAATGCGACATCGAGGTCCGCGCGCGCGCGGTCCACTTCTTCCTGGGCGGTCGCAAGGTCCCGCCGCAAGTGCTGCCTGCGCTCGAGCACTGATTTCGCGAGAGCAGCCTGCGCCTGCTGCGCCTTCATATCTGCCTCCTCCACGGACACATCGAGTGCGACAAGAACAACCCCCTTCTCGACCACTTGGCCGGGAATGAGGCGGACCTCCTGAACTGTGCCAGGAAGCTCGTTGCGCAGAGTAATCGATCGTAAGGCCAAAACCGTCCCGATCGATGTCGTAGACTGGCGATGTTCAAGCTCCCTCACCGCAGCAAGAGTCACCGACTCCACCGGCTCCGGCTGTCGCGCGGAAGCCTCGTTCTGGTCCTGTATTGACGCATACTTCCAGCCGGCCAACCCGACCCCGGTTGCCGCAACCATGACAAGGAGCAGCGATGATGCGAACCAGCCATGACGATTCACGTGCGACCTCCAACATGCCTGCCGGTGAAAAGAAGGGACCTGCCAGGTCTTCCTGCCCGGACTGATGCAGCAATGCCCGTACCCTGTACGATGAATCAGGCAGAGGGAGGCTAACTACCGATCAACAAGAGGATTTTCTATCGAGAAGGGGAGAACCGCGCTACGGAGGGAGAGGTCTGAGACGAGGCAAATCTGCCGACATCTCGGCGTATGCCGACATCTCGGCGCGGAGCAAACATGCGACTCATTCACCTTTCCTGGGCTCTTCGACTTGCTCACCTATAAAGAGCGCAGTAATCCCAGCCGCGGTTGAGATCCACGTTCATTGCCGCACCGTATCGCGATGGGCACCATGCGGACGGCTGCATGGAATTGCAGCCAGACGAAGAATACGAAGAGAAAGGGGCTGCGTAGTCGTGTGACGCGGGCTCGCGTCAGGCCGCCACGGGATGACCGGTCGATGCGCGTTCTATCTCACGTTCTTCGACTTCCATGGCTCGCCAGGCCTCAACGCCGCCCGCGAGCGGCCACACCCTGGCGAAACCCTTCTCGCGGAGGAGCCGGGCGATCGCGACGCTTCCTGAGTCGCCCGGACAATCGCAGTAGAGGATCACATCTCGATCCCGAGGAAGGTCGTGATGCCCGGCGACGATCTCCTCGGCCGACAACGGCAACGCCCCAGGGATCCCCACCTTCTCTCGACGAGCGCCCAGCGGACGCAGATCAACGATGATCGGCTGCCCTCCCGCACGGAGTTTCTCCCGCACTGCACGAGGGGTGATTCGGGGGATCGGATCTCCGCTACGATATCGATTGAGCACCCTCAAGACGACGTAGCCGACCGCTCCTACCGCCGCGAACAATCCGACGGTAGGCCCAAAGCCGGCGCTCACCGACACCGCCCGTTCGAGCTGATCAGCAAACATGTACCCCAAACCAAGCCCCGTCCCAACCCAGAGAACCGTGCCGACCCCGTTGAACAGCAGGAACTGCGAGAGACGCAACCCCACGATGCCGGCAAGGGGAGGGGCGATCGTGCTTAAGCCCGGGACGAACTTCGCAACGATCAAAGAATTTGCGCCGTGACGGCTGAAAAAATCTTCTGTCCGCCGGATACATGAGCCCGGCTCGATCGCGAGCCGGCAGAGCCAACCCAACACCTGACGACCGCGCCGCCGGCCCAATTCGAACCACACTTGGTCGCCCATCAACGACGCAAGCACGGCAGCGGCGACGACGACGGGCAGATTCAAGTGCCCGGCAGCGGACAGGGCGCCGGCCGCGAGGAGAAATGGCACAGCGGGCACCGGTAAGCCGATCTGTTCCGTGAGGACGGCGACAAAGACGACGATGGTGCCGTGTTCCATCAAGAATCCGACGATGTCATTCATGTGCAGCTCCGCGTCTACGCCGTCCGTTGATCGATCGGCTTTCCAACGCAGGATTCGCAACGACCATTCCACAGATCCACAGGCTGACAGGAAGGTCTTAACTCGTCGAAACTATAGACAGATGGGATCAAGAACGAGAGTGGCGGTCGGCATCGATCATGCTCGGCTGCGCAGTGCCGACGCCGAGATATCGGCACCTGCCGAGAATTCGGCGCAGCCTCTGCCTCTATTCGGTTTTCAGGTTTGTGTCGACAGCTGGAGGGACATCACGATACGAGCTTCGTCAAAGCCGCATCGGCGTCAGGACCGTTCGGCACGGTGATGCAAAACGCGCGTTCGAGCGTGTCACGCATTTCTGCGACACTCGCGAGTGCTCGCCGTTCCGTTCCGCCGTTCAGGTGGTGCACGACAAATTCGTTGTTGCGAAGAGCGTAACGGCGGCCCGACGCCGGACGGGCTGCCATCAGTCCGGTCACGAAAAGGGATTCCGGATGATTCGAGAGGTACCAGTTGCTGACCTCGTAATCAGGCAACAATTGCTCCTGCAACCCGAAACGATAGAGCGTCTTCCAATCTCCTCTGATTTTCGCGTGCATCACGAATTCCTCCCCCGCAGGAAGCAGTCGAAAAGGTTCGTGGGGAGTGGCCTGCTCGATTTCAGGCTGGAGCCGCAAGGGCGCCGTGGGCGTCAAAATTCCGAATCCCACGTCGGCCAGGTACGGTGTTCCCTTCAACTCGACAAGAAGCAGCATGTGTGAGCGCGGCCTGAGCGCGCCGTCCGGTTCGTCCCATAGGACGCGGGCGGCGAGACCGGTCACCTGAAAGCCAATGGCCGTCAGCACGTGTTTGAGCAACAGGTTCTGCTCGAAGCAGTACCCGCCGCGACCGTCCCGCACAAGCTTTTGTTGGATCGATTCGATGCTGAGTGGAACCGGCCATCTCATCAAGGAGTTCAAATCCTCGAATGCGATGGTTTCGGCATGCCGCAGCTGGGATGGTCCACAATGTGTCGAGCGTCGGTGCGCGGTCTGCGTCATAGCCGATCATCCGGAAGCTTTCAGATCGATCGCTGGGCGCACGGTCTTTTGGGACGCGGGTTCTTGCACGCCGGCTCCGGGGATGAGTCTCTCAACCGCCTACATCATCATACTCTACCGTCGGCCTGGAGCATGTGGCCTGAGCAATTACGTTCACGTACTCCTTGAAGTTGTCCTGCCGCCATTACGACGCGACTGGACGAAAAACCCAGTGCGGCGAGCGGTCTCCGCGCGTGAACTCTTCGCAAGATGACGCCCCCGACGCGACCTTGAGACGCTTGAGCGCAGCCAGGTGTAGCAGGATCGACAATGGCACGGCATAGACCGGCACCAGGACCAATGGAAACGCCGTGGCAAGGATGTTCGGGTTCTCGAAGGCAAGCAGTTGGAACGGTCCGGGTGAGGACAGAAACCCCGTGGCCACTGCCACGACGAGATCAAGGATCCCGATGACACTCCAGCTCAATGCAGCGAGACATGACCAACGGTAGCCTTGATAGAGCAGATAGCCGACGACAGGAGCGGCCAGTCCCACAGCTATGTCCCCCCAGCCTGCCGGGATCGCAAACTCGCCGGGCATCTGACCGAGGGCATACAGCACTAAGAAGGTGACACCCAGCACCCGATAGAGCTGCACGGCCACCAGCCACGGCAGTGGGATCGCTGCCAGGACGGTCTTCAACGCCGAGGATCGATAGAGCAGCCAGGTGCCTGCCAGTATCGGCAGTGCGATACCAATACCGAGTGCTGGAGACTCTCTGTCGGGAGCCGCTTGGAATATCCCGTTATACCCGAGGACCACCGCAAGCGCCAACCACCCGAAAAGATAACTCCCCAACGCGACACCAAAACGCCGCCTCGCCTCGGCATCGAGTGAGGAACGCCGCGCATGGAACATGAGCAGTCCCCACACCGACACTGCAATCAAGATGATCGACGATACAAGTGTCCACGATATGACTGCCGGCATACGTCACCTCCCTTGGCTTCCTAAGGTCATTCCAGGAGCGTTTGGCTGTGTAGCCTCCCTTCGTGTCATTTTCTTCACTTCCCGACAGTTGCAACCACTTGTCCTCTTACGAGCAAGTCGCGTTCCGTCGATACTGACTGCTGTGGGCGCGGTGCAAGTCGTCAATAGGGAAAAGGAAGTCTATCAGCCGATGTAAGGAGGGTGTGAGTCGAAGAAAGCAGGTGGGAAGGAAATCTGCGCCGGTATCTCGGCAGATGCCGAAAGATCGGCGCTAAGTCCGGCGTGTGATGCCGAGTTTCTGCATTTTCGATTGGAGGGTGGTTCGCTTCATGCCGAGCTTGGCCGCGGCGCCTGAAGAACCGCCGATGGTCCAGCTTGAATCCCGTAGCGCCTTCAAAATGTGTTCACGTTCCGCTTCCTCAAGCGTAGTAATGGACCCGTTGACCGCGTTGAGCGGGCGTTTCAGTTCCGACAACTGGACGAACAGTTCCGTACCCGACGACAGAATCACCGCCCGCTCCAGGAAGTTTTCCAGTTCGCGTACGTTCCCCGGCCACGGATAGAATTGCAGGGCTCTCATGGCTTCCGAGGGGATCGTCTCGATTCGTTTCTTCATGCGTTGCGCAAACTTCTGGGCGAAGTGCCGAACCAACAAGGGGATATCTTCCGCCCGTTCGCGGAGCGCCGGAACGGTGATCGGAAAGACTTTCAACCGATAGTACAGGTCGCTCCGGAACTTCTGATCCTCAACAAGTTGCGTCAGATCGCGGTTCGTGGCCGCAACCACACGGACATTGACACGAATGGTCCGCGTGCTCCCCAATCGTTCGAACTCCTGCTCCTGCAACACCCGAAGCAGCTTCACTTGCAGTTCGAGGGGAATCTCGCCGACCTCGTCGAGGAAGAGGGTTCCGCGGTCGGCCAGCTCGAAGCGACCGATCTTCGTCGCGATGGCTCCAGTGAACGCCCCTTTTTCATGTCCGAATAGTTCGCTTTCCAGTAGTCCGGTCGGGATGGCGGCGCAATTGAGCTTGACGAACGTGCGCTCCTTCCGGTCGCTCAGATTGTGGAGCGCCCGCGCGATCAGTTCCTTCCCGCTTCCCGTCTCACCCAGAATCAGCACGGTCGAATCGGTCGCCGCGACGGTCTGAACATCTTTCAGCACACGTTTGAGGGCCGCGCTCTCGCCGACAATTTCCTCGAAGTTATACTCGGTCTGGATCTCTTCCTGCAGGTAGAGCTTCTCCTCCGCCAGCTTGTCCTTCAGCTGGGCGATCTGTTTATAGGCCAATGCGTTTTCGACGGCGATGGCCACCTGTTGCGCGACCTGTCCGAGCAGATCGACGTCTTCTTGCGTAAAACCATCATCCTGTCGCCGGCCGATATTGAGTGCGCCCAGCGTCCGATTGTGCGAGAGAAGGGGAATGGAGCAAAACGACTTGACTCCTCGATCCAGCAGGTCCTGCGCGATCGGGGAGGATGCCGCCATGTCTTTCAAATCCCGTTCACGAAACACGGCCGGCTTCCCCGTTGTAATCGCCTGGCAACAGGGCGACTGCGTACTCTCCTCAGCTTGACCCTCCTCGACGAAGCTTTCGTTCTTCGTGAAGTCCAGCACGTGGATGCGCCAGAGGCGCGTCTCGGGATCATAGAGCAACAGGCTGGAGCCGTCATGTTGAATGACCGTACGCAGACAGGAGCTGACGGCGGTGAAGAGCGCGTCAAGATCCAGATGGGCCACGACCGCGTTGTTCACTTCGAGCAACAATCGCTGACGATCACGTTCCCGCGTCAATTGGCGCTGAGCGGCCTCGGCGCTCTCGTCGTGCAACACGTTATCCACGGCGACAGCTACCTGCTTTGCGACTTGCTGCATGAAATCGAGTTCCGCAGGCTGGTAGGCTCTCCGCTGCAGACTCCCGAATCCCATCGCGCCCAGCCGGCGCTGGGCGGTCGTGAGCGGAACCGCCGAAAACGACTGAACCCCGTTCTCGCGAAGCATGGCCATCAGCTTCGGGAAGCGGCGCTCTTGCGTAATATCGTTCACCGTCAGCGGCTGCTGCGTTTTCCACACCAATCCGCCGGGAGATTCATCGACCGGCGTTTCCAGACCTGGGCTGATCGTACTCGGCTCCGAGGTGACCAAGAGCCAGAGGCGCATCACATCGCGTGACGGTTCATGCAGGATCACGTTGATGTAGTCGAAGGGAACGATCTCCGGGAGCCGTTTGGCGAGGTCCCGCAACAGCTCCGTGAGGTCGCGGTGCGAGGCGATGGATTCCGTCACTTGCAAGAGAAGTCTGAGTCGATCCCGATCATGCGCGAGGTCCTGATGATGAAGGACGTTGTCCACGGCGACCGCTACCTGCTTGCCGACTTCCTGGAGAAATTCCGCGTCCGCCCCGTCATAGGCCCCTTTTCGCAGGCTCGCGAATCCCATGGCGCCCAGCCGTCGGACGGCCGTGGTCAGGGGAACGACACAATACGAATTGACACCGTCCTCTTTCATCCGTCCAGTCACCGTGGGCCAACGTTGCTCCTCGGAAAGATCCGAAACGAGAATCGGTTGCTGTGTGCGCCAGACGACTCCTGCGGGAGTCTCCTCAACCAGCTCCTCGTGACCGCCCACGAGGTCGGCCGGCACATTCGCCTGAATGGTTTGAAGCCGCATCACTCCGCGCGCCGGATCATGCAGCGATAGGGCGACGAAATTCACGTGCACCACACGGGGGAGGCGACGGGCGAGATCGCTGAACAGTTCGTGAAGATCGCGGTGCGCGGAGATCGCCTCGGCCACCTCCAAGAGGGCTTGGTACCGCTCCGCAAGAGTCTCGCAAGGGGAGGCAGCGTCTTGGTCCATAAGCGTCCAGTATGGCGCATCGGACCGTCACGGCTCAAGAGGCGGGAGTTTGGGTGTGCAAGAAGCCCTGGGTCCTTTCGATGCAAGCCTTCGAGATCAGGGTGGACTGATGGGGATCGGTCCGGGATGACGCGGGATCGCGTATCCCGGACGATCTTGAAAATTCTCGCGTTACGACTTCCAGAGGTTGACGACCGTCCCTTCTTCGTTCAGTTCTATGGTGACGGTCGATCCCTCCTTGATCGGCTTGGCTTTAACCTCCAGCCGGTCGAGCGGGAACACTTTTTCGCCTTCAGGCGTCCAGAGCTTGATCTCTTTCTTCGTCTTGCCGACGTAAATCAATTTCCCGGAGATCACTCGGTGCGCATGGGCATGACCCTTCATATGATGATCGACAACCATATTCTCTTCGTTGATCCACAGGGTGATCTCGTCCCCGAGCTTGATGCCGGAAGGCATGGATTTTTGGTTGAGACGATAGGTGGCCGCGGGGGTCTTCACGACGATAACGCCTGACTGAATCTTCTCCACCGTGCCATGCGCTTGGATACTGTATCCTTTTTTGGTGCGCGGCTGCTTGTTGAAGGTCATTTCGACGTCGAACCGATGTACGTCGATGACCTTGCCTTCTTCGTTGACCTCGACGGTGACCGGGGTGCCTTCCGCGATGGCGGACAGCTTCGATTTGCCGGTCTGCACATCGAAGTTCTTTTCGCCATCGGGGGTGCGCAACTTGATCTCCGTTTTGTCCGTGGAGGTATAGACCAGGTTTCCCGTCACGAACTTATGGGAATGGTTCGGATCACCCTTGCGGTGCACGTCGATCACGGCGTTGTTTTCGTTCACCCACATCTCGACTTCTTCTCCCACTTCGAGGCCTTTGGGGAGCACCTGGGCTGCGATCTTCATCTGGCCCCACGGGGTCTTGATGACGACGTGGGTCGCCTGCACCTTGGCGACGACGCCGCTGACTTTCATGTGGGTAGACGTCCCCTGGCTGCGGCCCTCATCGGCAAACCCGTAAGGGGTCAGAAACAAACACATGGCCAGCGACCCCAGCAGGATCAGGTTGCGGCTCGCGCTCCTTCTTCCTGACTCCACGGTCGGTTTTCGGTTCTCACGGCTTACACCCTTCACGATATGCCTCCTCTTGGTTGATGGACGAACGCGCTCCCGCATGACGGACCGGCCAGCCTCGGTGACCCCGCTTCGTTAGTTATATGACAGACGGCCACCCCGCTACAACCGAAGATTGGCCCGCCTTCGTCCCCTCAAGCGGGTCACAGCGGCGTATCGGCGGTTGCAGTAGAAGCGCTCACTCGGCTCAGGAGCCGGCGCCGCGGACGATCCGAGCAAAGCAGTTCGGGTCGAGCAGATCTGCGATGACGTGGACCGTCACATCTGGAGCAGGAGACCGCGCGACCTCCTCTGAATCCATCGCATAATGGCCCTGCCGCGGGAACACCGTGGTCACGCGGGAACCCCACACCGCCTTCACTGCCGATAGGATCCGGACCTTGTCGTCGACGAGCACATACCGGTCGGCTGGAAACCGCCGTTCCACATCTTCGAGTTCCCGTTCCTTGTGAATGTAGATCAAGACGTTCTCGTCGACGGCCCGATGCAGTCCGGACCGCTCGACCTTCCTCGGTTGGAAGACGACGTCTCCGTCGGACAAAATCACGACCCTGCCGGCCCGTTTGGCCTGCGCCACCACATCGAGCGCCCGGGGAAACAGCCGGTCCGCAAATGGGTAATTGACCAGAAAATGAGACACCGTCAGCAGATGGGGGTCGCGCGGATACTCGATGCGGTACCGTTGAAGCGCTCCCAGATAGTCGGCATAGCCTAGCTCGCGCCGCAACTCCTCGAACAGCACCCAATACCGCCGCTGTCGCTCGGGGCCGACTTCCTGATCGAGATGTCGGCGCAAGTCTTCCGTCACCCGATCGTTGTCGATCAGCGTGTTGTCCACGTCGAACAGGAAGATGAGCGGATCGGACCTCACAATGAACTCCTTCCCGGCACCTTGGCCGACCGCCGCTACCTTGATTCCCGACGTTGGGCCAGATAGCGGTACATGCCTTCCACATTTTCCGGAAACCAATCGCCGTACCGCTGCCACCGTTCGTACTTGGGAAGCTGAACGGCTTTTTTCGCGTCCTCGAGACTCGCTCCTTTCTGCAACTGTTCCAGCACGGCCGTCCGGAGGTCCTCCAGGTAACCACGAAACATCCGAACGTGTTCCTTCTTCCCGATCTTGCCGTGCCCCGGCACCAACCGATCGAAATCCAATTGCTCGACGCGCTTGAGCGATTCGATCCAATCGTCCGGATAGTCGCTCTTCATCGTGCGGTAGGCGACTGTCTCAACCGGAATGAAATCGACGGCAAAGAGCAGCCGTTGCTCCGGCAGCAGGACCACCAAGCTGTTGTCCGAATGGTTCTTGCCCGTGTAGATCAGTTCGACGCGCCTGCCGCCCAGGTCGATGGACATACGGTCCGTAAAGCTGAGGTCGGGCAGGGGCGTAAGGGGGTCCGCCGCCTCTCGGATCTTCTCCTTTGCCCCGGCCTGGCTGACGAACAGCGCCGTGTCGGCGAACAGACTCCCGCCCGTGATGTGATCGTCGTGATGGTGGCTGTACACAACGAAGCGGACCGGCTGGTCGGAGTACTGCTTGATTTCCTTCTTGAGCCAGGCCGCCGCTTCCGCGCTGATTGGATCCGTGACGATGACGCCTTTGGGAGTGGTGATGAAAATCGCCTGATGAAACTGATGCCGCAACAGATACACCCCGTCGCCCAAATTCGTGATCTCGTTCTCCGGACGGCTCTCCTGGCCAAAGACGGGCAGCCCCTGTCCCAGCAGGCCCGTGAGCATCACCGCGACCATAAGCATCCGGTTGAATCCGCTCGGGAGACCGTTCGCACTGCTGTCATGCGCCGGTTTCTGCCATCCGATAGTCATGCCCACTCCTTTCCGTCTGCCTGGCCGTCTCACAGGGACCCGACGTCCGACGGCCTCAACCCGATCGACAGTCCTATCCCACATTATTCATGATCGCTTCTACTGCAACCGCCGATACGCTGCTGCGACAAGCTTGGCTGTCAGGTTCCCGCAGCCAACGCGGGCAGGCTCGCCGCTCGGTCGGTCGACATACTGTTTCAAGTATGCCTTCCTTCCTCGCGGCTCCGCGTGCCCGTCTCGCATGGCGTCTTGGCGGTTTCGTCACGAACCGTCATGAATAATATGGGCTATGGACGTCGCAGGAGCATCTTCTCCGTATGTGCGGTCCCTCGGCAGCGTGTCGTAGCGCCGGATTCACGTTCCCAACCTGGCATCCATCGTGATGGTCGTGTTCAGCAAGCGTGAGATCGGACAGCCGGTCTTGGCCGCCGTGGTCGCCTTCTCCCACGCGGCGGCGTCCGCCTTCGGAACCGTTCCTTTGACGTCCAGATGAATCTGCGTCACCGTCCAGCCCGCGTCGAGCTTCTCGAACTGCAGAGTCGCCGTCGTTTCGAGCTGCTCCGGCACGAGGCCGGCATTGCTCAACTGGGCGGAGAGCGCCATGGTAAAGCAACCGGCGTGAGCGGCCGCGATCAGCTCTTCGGGATTCGTTCCTTTCCCGCTTTCGAATCGAGTGCCAAACGAATACTGCGCCCGAGATAAGACGCCGCTCTCCGTCGAAACAGTCCCTTTACCGGCCTTCAGATCTCCTCGCCATATCGCAGATGCGCTTCGTTTCATCTTCTCCTCCTTTCTGTTCGTCGCATGAACTGTGCTTGACCGCCTACGACGGATTCACGGTCTTTGATAGCTGATGCGGTAAATCACCCCGGCCAGGTCGTCCGAGACCAGAAGCGCGCCGTCGGGCATGACCAAAACGTCGGCCGGTCGCCCCCAGGCCTGTTGACCGCGCAGCCATCCCTGCGCAAACACGGAATAGGTCAGAGTGCCTTTTTCATCGCGAGAAACCATCGTGACCCGGTATCCGTTCTTCTCCGTCCGATTCCAGGAACCATGCTCCGCGATGAAAATTCGACTTCGATATTCCTGCGGGAACATGACGCCGGTGTAGAAGCGCATGCCGAGCGACGCCACATGAGGCCCCAGCGCAAGGGCGGGCGCCGCGAATTCCCGGCAGGAGCGTTTCCCCCCGAATTCCGGATCGGCAATCGTCCCGCCATGGCAATAGGGATAGCCGAAATGGAGACCCGCCTGCGTTGCATGGTTGAGTTCGTCCGGCGGTTGATCGTCGCCGAGCCAATCACGGCCGTTGTCTGTAAACCATATGTCATGGCTATCCGGATCCCAATCGAAGCCGACCGAATTCCGCACTCCGCGGGCGACCACCTCGTAGCCCCCACCATCCTCGTTGATGCGCGCGATGAGGGCGTACCGGTCAGGCTCAGGCTCACAGATGTTGCACGGCGCGCCGACCGGGATATAGAGTTTCCCATCCGGTCCAAAGGCAATGAACTTCCAGCCGTGCACCCTATCCTTTGGGAAACGGTCCGTAACCGTCACCGGGTCCGGAGGACTCGACAGCCGTTCGTCAATATCCTCAAACTTCACAATGCGATCCACGGAAGACACATAGAGCGCGCCCTTTCGATAGGCGACGCCCACCGGCATGTGGAGCCCACTGGCGACGGTGAAGACCTGATCGGCCCGCTGATCGCCGTCCTTGTCGACGACGGCGTAGACCTTCCCCTTCTCCTTACTGCCGACGAACAGCGTCCCGTTTTTCCCCAGAACCATCTCCCTGGCATTTGGCACGTCGTCCGCATAAATCGAGATCGTGAAGCCCGGCGGCAGCGTGATGCGGTCCAGCGGGAGCGATGCAGCGTCGGCTCGCGCACCCAACAGAAAGAAGCAGACCATCGAGGAGCACAATGCGGGCAGGAATCCGGAAAACTGCCGAATCCTGACGGTCGGCAGATGTCTTCTGGCGTCGTAACCGTCTCCCATAGAATCCTCCTCCCTCCGTCGACTGGGCCGGGGCGGAGTCGGCTCCGTCTATCTCAATCGCGAGCAGCGCGGCGCATGCTGCGATACTCGAAGAGCACCGGCGCCGCAGCCACGTGAGCGGCTCGAGTCCGCGCCGCTTCGATGGTCCAATGGTCCGGAGCCAACGCGCAGGCCGGATCGGCGGCGGCAGGATTTCCGGTCACATGATAGGCCTGGCATCGGCAGCCGCCGAAATCTTCGGTCCGGTTCGGACAGGACCGACAGGGATCGGGCAACCAGTCTTCCCCTCGAAACCGATTGAAGCCGCTGGACTGATCCCAGATGTCCGCCAGAGACCGGTGCCGGACATTGTCGAAGCTGAGGCCAGGGAGCGTGTGGGCCAAGTGGCAGGGCAGGGCCAATCCCACCGGATTCACCACCAGGTATCGGCGGCCCCATCCGTCCATGCAGGCCTTCGGCCGATCCGCATAGTAATCCGCCAGGACGAAGCACACATCCATCGTACCGCGGAGCCGCCGTTTGGCTTCCGTCGCGACGGTCCTTGCCCGATCGATCTGCTCCCGCGTCGGCAGGAGCGCCGTCCGGTTGTGCAGCGCCCATCCGAGATACTGCACATTCGCCAACTCGAGCCGGTCCGCCCCCACGCGCTCGCCCAGTCGAATCACGTCCTCGATCTCGTCCAGATTGTCCCGGTGGAGCACTGCGTTCATGGTCAGCGGCAGTCCCAGCGACTTCACCCATCGCATGACTTCAAGTTTCCGGCTGAAGAAGGACCCTCCGGCCATGCTGTCGGCCGCCGCTTCTCTGGCGCCTTGCATCGACACCTGCACACTGTTCAACCCACAGATTTTCAACCGGCGCAGCCTCTCGAAGGTCAATGGGATCCCGCTCGTGATCAGGTTGGTGTACAGCTCCCGTTCCGCCGCGCGCTCGACGAGACGATCGAGATCCTCCCGCAGCAGCGGTTCACCGCCCGTGAGATTGACCTGCACAACGCCAAGCGCGTCCGCTTCATCGAAGACCCGAAACCAGGTCTCCGTGTCGAGTTCGGTGTCGGAACAGACCGAGTCCATCGGATTCGAACAATAGGGACAGCGCAGAGGACAGCGATGAGTCAGCTCGGCGATCAGCGTATACGGGCGATAGGCCGTTTTCATCTGGCCTCCTGAATCAGTCCGCGGTCTGCGAGCGTCATGATGAAGGCACGCACGTCCCGCGCGATCTCGTCCGGAGGCGTACCGGCGTGCGTGCGGCTCAGTTCCCGGATGATTTCGTCCGTCGTCTGTCCCCCGGTGCAGCGGCGCAGGATGTCGAATCCTGTGTCATTCAGGTCCAATCCGGCTTCGGGGTACAGCAGCAGATGCCGGCCCGTTCGCCGGTCCAGCCGCAATCGGGCCTTGGAACTAAGCCAAGGCCTGATGATGGAATCTGGCATGGGCCTTCCTTCCGTCCGCCGACCTTGGTCCAACGCAGGCGGTATCGACGCAATCGAGCACATGCCACAAGATCTCCGCCTTCTTGATCAAGGCCCTGATACAAGCGGTTTGACGCTCGCGCGTGATCGCCTCCCGTAGCACAAACGAGAGGGCCTGCCTCGCGTCAAGGCCGGCGCGCGACACACGCATGCGAAAATAGGTCAGCGCCTCGGAGCCGACCCATGGATAGTGACGGGTCCACGCATCCAGCCTCCGGTTCATGAGTGCCGGCGCAAACAACTCCGTCAGCGAGGAGGCTACGGCTTCGAGCAGCGAGGCCTGCCGCACGAACTGCACGTAGCCGTCGCAGGCCAGCCTGACCCCGGGCAGAACCGACCGCAAGCTTCGAACCTCGTCGACATCGAGCCCCACGCCTCGCGCAAGGATCAACCACGAATCGAGTCCTCCCGTCCCGGTCTCGCTTCCGTCTTGATCCTGAATGCGCCTGATCCAGATCCGCCGAAAGGCCGGATCTTCCGATTTCGCGAGGATCAAGGCATCTTTGATGGGAATCCGTGTTTGATAGTAGTACCGGTTCAATACCCATTGCTGCAGCTGGCTCTTTGTCAACTTCCCTTGATGCATGCGGAGATGAAACGGATGCCCATCATGGTAGCGGGAGGCGCCCTCGCGACGCAGCTTCGCCAGAAACGCCGCTCTCGATAGGGGCCGCGCATTGGATCGGCGCCTCATAGGTGGATTTCCATTCCGTCCCGTGCGACCTGCCATCCCGCTGCCTCGACCATGGTCCGTTCGGCGGCATCCTCGCGCAAAATCGGGTTCGTGTTGTTCATATGGATGAGGATCCGGTGCCGGGCTTGAACATCCGCCAGCCTCGCCAGACTGCCGTCCGTCCCTCCGACGGGCCAATGCGCCAACTCTTCGGCTGACTTTCGGAGAAACCCCGGGGTCGACAGCTCGTCGCTCGACCAGAAGGTCCCGTCGAATATGATCCCGTCCACGCCGGCCAATCCATCAAGCACGGAGGAGGTGATACACCCGACCGACGACAGATAAGCCAGCACCCTTCCGCTTTCGACCTGGTGGAAACGAAGCCCCACATTGAGTTCAGGATTCTCCCTTGCCACCATCCCGTCCAAATGAACCGGCGGCTTCCCCGGAACGGCAAACGCCGTGACCATCAAGCCAGACGGCGCCCCATGGGCACGGGTGACAGCCTCTTCTTTTCCGAGCATGAGCGTTCGCCACGTGACTTGGCCGGGAAACCGTTCCAACGTCCTGTACAAAACGTTGCCGTCCACAAATCCTCGTCGAACCGCGTCCGTCGCATAGATCACCAGCGGCTGGCTCTCACGCAGCGAGAGCAGACCCAGGCAATGATCAAGATCTCCGTTGGTCAGAAAAATGGCGTTGATCGGCGTCGTACGCCCGGCCGCCGGATGCAGAGGGCCGAAGCTTTCGATCTGCACGCGAATGTCAGGAGACGCATTGATCAGGAACCAGTTGCGCCCGTCCGCGCTCAGACAACTCGACTCCTGCGTCCGTGGAACTGCGGCGATCAGACCCTTCCGCAGACCGCTGCAGTTGCCGCAGGCGCAATTCCATTGCGGAAAGCCCCCGCCGGCCGCGGAGCCCAGAATCCGGAGGATCATATCGTCGCCGTGGTGCGTTCCTGCTGCGAGGCCGCAATCGCGGCTTCGCCTTCCTCCTGTCCCAGATCGGGAATGTCGTCACGATCTTCCTGGTAGCCGTTGATCTCCGCATCCATTCTGATTTCCGCAAAGGCAGGCGCTTCCCATTTGTGCATAAGTCCCCTCCTTCCGACCGATGATGATGCCGGCCGCGCTATGAGACGACGTTGCATCCATCGTACACGGAATCCGGTCGCGGATCATCAGACGTCCGCCCGAGACTGCCCGGCGCCGGACGATTCAGCCGGCTCACCGCTGTTCGACCACGTACTCGATCATGCGGCGAGCGATCTCCTGCTCGCCCATGATGACTACTTCGGCGCCTCGCAGCCGCAGGTGTTCCACTTCCGCGTCGGAATGCGCGCGAGCCGCCACGTCGATCGACGGATTCAGAGCCCTGGCACGCTGGATGACCTGTCCGGCTTCAAAGACGTTGGGAATCGCGCTGATCAGCAGGCGGGCGCGGTCGACTTGGGCGGCTTCGAGTATGCCCGGCGCTTCCGCATTCCCCAGAATCGCCCATTCTCCTTGCCCGCGCAATGCGTTGACGAGTTCGACGTTGTTTTCGATCACGACGACCGGCTGATTCCCGTCCTTCAGCGCCCGATTCACCAGTTTGCCGACGCGGCCGTGACCGACGAGAATGACGTGATCCTCGGCCGAGACAGCCGGCAGGGTCGAAGGCCCCGCCCGTCGACCGCGGGGCTGGAGCCAATCCACCACCATGAACCACACAGGGTTCATGACAATGGACAAAATCGCGCCGGCCAAAATCAGATCCCGGCCCTCGAGCGGCAGCAAGTCCGATTTGATGCCGAGCTCCGCCAGCATGAAGGCAAATTCGCCGATCTGCGCCAAGCTGGCAGAAATGGTGATGGCCACTCGCTGCGAATGTCCAAACAAGAGGACGATCACCCAGGCGGCAAGCGATTTTCCCACGAGGATGATGAGCAATGTGCCGGCGACGGCCCACGGCTGGCGAATCAGGATGCTCGGGTTGAACAGCATGCCCACCGCGACGAAGAAGAGCACCGCAAAGGCGTCTCGCAGCGGGAGCGTCTCGGCCGCCGCTTTGTGGCTGAGTTCGGACTCGTTCAAAATCAGCCCGGCAAAGAACGCTCCCAGCGCGAATGAGACGCCGAAGAGGGCGGCCGAGCCGAAGGCCGCTCCGAGCGCAATGGCCAGCACGGCCAGGGTGAAGAGTTCGCGCGATCCGGTTTTCGACACCTGTTCCAAGGCCCAGGGAATCACCCGCTTGCCGATAATCAGCATCAAGGCGATGAAGAGGACAACCTTGCCGAGCGTCACGGCGAGCGTGGAGAGAAGCGGAGCGAGCTGAGCCGAAGCTTCCGGCGCCCCCTTCAATGCGCCGGACAGTGCCGGCACCACCACCAAGGCCACGACCATGGCGATGTCTTCGACGATCAGCCACCCGACCGCGATCCGGCCTTCGGAGGTATCGATCAAGCGCCGGTCCTCCAGGGCTCGAAGCAGAACGACGGTACTGGCGGTGGACAATGCCAACCCGAACATCAGGCCGGTCCCCAGAGACCACCCGATCGCATGCCCCAGTGCCCACCCGAGACCGGTGGCGATGATGATCTGCGCGATTGCGCCGGGAATGGCGATGTTTCGTACGGACAGCAGATCGCTGATTGAGAAATGGAGACCCACGCCGAACATCAGGAGAATGACTCCCACTTCGGCCAGCTCCGGCGCCAGCGAGCCGTCCGCCACGAACCCCGGCGTAAACGGACCGATCACGATCCCGGCCAACAAGTATCCGACAATGGGAGCCATGCGAAGCCTGTTCGCAATGGCGCCGAACACGAACGCAACGACGAAGCCGCCGACCAAGATGGAGATCAGAGGATGGGGGGTCATGTACCGGGTCCGGGCACGAGACAACGCGTGTCGACTGGGTTCATCATTTCATTTCCAAGCAAGGGACACGACCTTTCGGTTTACCGACGAGACTTTGATGAGCATTCCGCTTTGTGATGATAAAGATGAGGCAGGCGGCGAGCAAGACCATGAACCGCTTCACGTTTGCGCGCTGGCTCGTTGCCGAAGCATTGGTACTTCAGTCTTGGGCCTCGCGCAAGCCGGCCCATCGAATCCCACGAGACCAGGACGGAACCGACCGTCCGGCCCGGGCGGGCAGGCTAGCAGTGTGTTGACAACCGCTGTGATGACCTCGGAAATGGCGTCGTGTCTGAGATCACGGATGCCATCAGCATACCCCGCAGGCTGTGCGCGTTCCTGGCGACAAGTCAGCTGAGGGAGAGAGGAAGGACTGCAGGCGCTGATGACGCATCAGAGCGTCCGGTGCGTGCCATCGCAGAAGGGCTTGCTCTTCGTCTGTTTACACTGGCACAAGGCGACTTGTTTCTTGTCGGTCAGGGTGAATTCCATCGGCGCAAATCCGGTTCCCGTATGGGAGCCGTCGCAGAAGGGCTGGGTTTTCGACCGCCCGCACTGACACCAGTAGTACGTCCCTGGTTCCAAGGTGAGCGCCGCCGGCTGTTTGGCCGCAATCACTGGTTTTTCCACGGAGGATCCTCCTTAGTATGACGTTACAACTGCAGCGGCTTGATCGGAGAGACGACCGCCGCAGGGTCGTCCTTCCACAGGGACTCATCGGCGTCCACGTACAACTCCACCTCGTTGCCGTCAGGATCGCGGAGATAGAGACTCTGGCTCACGGTGTGATCGCTCATTCCCTCGATCGCGACGCCGGCCTGCTCCAACTCCCGTTTTGCGGTCCGCAGTTCGGCCAAGCTGTCGCCGACCTTGATGCCGATATGATAGAGCCCTCGGCGCCTTCCCGAAGGAGGCCCCGGCGCGTCGCCGACTTGGATCAGGAGCAGCTCGTGATGCGTGCGGCCTGAGGTCAACGCGGCCGCCGCACCATTGAAGATCTGTCCGACCTCCTTGAACCCCAGCAGATCCCGGTAGAACTCCAGCGACCGTTGGAGGTCCTTCACATAGAACACGACGTGACCGAGGTAATGGGCTTTCATCTTAGGCATTCCTTTCTCGAGGCGGCTGCGCCAGCAGCGCTCTGACCTCGGCGTGCGCCAATCCTACGTCAGGACTCCGCTGCAGCGCGTCGTAATAGTTCCGGCCGAATCCCTCTCCTTCCTCTGAGGGCGTCAGCAGCGTGCGCGCAGAGGTGAGTATAGCGGTGATGTCCTCAGATATCGTCGGTTCCCGTCTCTCATCGAATTCGTCGAGTCTGACCATCAATTGAGACAGAGGCCTGAGCCAGGCAAACCAGGGATCCCCCAGCACGAGCTGGAGGAACGCACCGTTGGAGGCGATCCGACCATGCACGCGCTCGTAGGACTGCCGTTCGTCCTCCAGCAGGGCCTTGTGCAAGCGACGCAGCGATCTGGAAAGACTGTCGAGCTGGGCCCGAGTGAGATCTTGACTCAGCATGGTTCCTCCGACAAGGTCAATAGTCCCGCACCACCAACTGGAGCGAGGCGCTCGAACCTTTTCCTTCAGTTCGCTTTCGTTTCATACGCTGCGGCAAGCGGCTGTTCCTGTCCCATATTGCCGGGCGACCATCCGCCCCCCAACGCTTTGTAGAGTTGTACTACCGAGGTCAGATATAGACGCCGAGTCGATGCGAGGGAGAGTTCGGCGTCGAAGAGATTCCGTTGCGCGATCAGGACGTCCAAATAGTTCGCAAGGCCGCCCTTGTACCGGAGATTCGCCAGACGCAAGGCCGCCTGCAACGCGTTGACCTGTCTTTCCTGTGCGGCGGCCTGCTCGCGGGAGGTGGTAACTCCTGTCAGCGCGTCTTCAACTTCCTTGAAGGCCACGAGGATCGTCTGTCGGTATTGGGCGACCGCCTGCCGCGCTTGGGCTTCAGCGGCCTCCTGCTGAAATCCCAGAAGCTGCGCATTCAGCAGGGGGGCGGTGATGCCCGGACCCAATACGCCGAAGTCCGAGCCGGGCGTGAAGAGTTTGGTGAGGTTCGGATTGGCGATGCCCAGAATCCCGGTCAGGGAGATCTTCGGAAAACGATCGGCTTTGGCGGCGCCGATCCTGGCCGTCGCCGCCGCCAGCTGCTGCTCGGCCTGCACGACATCCGGACGGCGCTGCAGCAATTCGGAGGGAAGGCCGGCCGGTACCACCGGCGGCATCACTTGATCAGTCAGCGACTGCCCGCGTGGAATCTGACCGGGATTTCTCCCCAACAGCACGCTCAATTCATTTTCTTTCTGAATCATTTGACGCCTCAGCTCGGCGATGCGGGCTGCGGCATTCTCCCGCTCGGCTTGAAATTGCTCGACATCCAACCGGTGAATCAGCCCCTGTCGGTGCCGCGCTTGACTGATGCGCACTGACTCGTCCCAGGCCCGCAAGGTGCGCTCGGCGATCTCCAACTGCAGATCGAACTGCCGCAGATCGAAGTAGGCCTGAGCGACCCCGCCGACCAGCTGCAAGATGATCGCGCGGCGATTCTCTTCCCGGGCCAAGAGGTCGCCGCGAGCCGCTTCGTTCGACCGGCGGATTCGTCCCCACACGTCGATCTCCCAGGCGAGATTCCCCTGCAGATAGTAATTGAATGGGTTGGGAAATCCTGGGAAACGCACTCCCCCTCGTTTCACGACAGGGCCGTTGGCCGTGGCCGTCATTTGGGGAGCAAAGTCGGTTCTTGCGATGAACAGCCGGGCTTCGAACTCCTCGACCGTGGCGACCGCGCGTTCGAGATCCTTGTTCTCGTCCAACGAAATACGAATAAGGTTCTGGAGTTCCTCGTCCTGATAGAGTTCCCACCACGGCATATTGGCGAGGGAGGGTAAATCGGCCCCTTCTTCGGCCATGCGGAATGAATCGGTGACGGGAATGTGGATGCGCGAATAATCGGGCCCCACCGCACAGGAGAGCAACAGCCCCGCAAGCCCTATCAACGAGACGGTACGCATTTTAATGTGCTCCTTGCTCGGACCCCGAGACGACCCGGGGACGGTCCGCTTCGACCCCCGGGGACGGTCCGGCGGCCGGTCTGCCGAACATTCGGACCAGCACAAAGAACAATGGAACAAAAAAGACGGCAAGAAACGTCGCAACGATCATCCCGCCGAATACGCCGGTGCCGATCGAATGGCGGCTGGCCGCCCCTGCGCCGGCGGCGATCACCAGGGGCACCACGCCGAGAATAAACGCCAGCGAGGTCATAAGGATCGGGCGGAACCGCAGTCGCGCGGCCTCCATCGCCGCATCCATCAAGGAGAGACCGTGCTGGTACCGCTGATTGGCGAATTCCACGATGAGGATGGCGTTCTTGGCTGCCAGCCCGATCAGCGTAACCAGGCCGATCTGGAAATAGATATCGTTGGCCATCCCCGAAAGCCACACCGCCGATAAGGCGCCGAGGACGCCGAACGGCACGGCCAAGATCACGGCAAACGGGACGCTCCAGCTCTCGTACTGCGCGGCCAGCACCAGGAACACCATGAGCAGTCCGAACCCGAACGCCACGATCGACTGGGAGCCGGCTTTGCGTTCCTGATACGAAATGCCGCTCCAATCGATGTCGAATCCCTGGGGGATGAGCACCTCCTGCGCCGCCCGCTGCAACGCGTCGAGCGACTGGCCCGAACTGTATCCCGGCGCCGCGGAGCCCAAGACAAGGGCGGTGTTGAATCCGTTGAAGTGGGTAACGGGATCGGGCCCGTTGGTATAGGTCGTCGTGACCACCGTGTCGAGCGGCACCATCGCCGAGCTTTGGGCGTTCAACGCTCGAACGTAGATCTTGCTGATATCGGCTGGACGAGACCGGTACTGCGGTTCCGCTTCGGTCTGGACCCGATAGACGCGACCGAACTTGACGAAATCATTGATGTAGAGGTTGCCGAAGAAGGCCTGCAGCGTGTCGAACACTTCGGAGATCGGCACTCCAAGCGCCTTGGCTCGCTCTCGGTTGATCTTGGCGTGAACGCTCGGAGCGCTCACGCGAAAACTGGTGCTGACGGCCCCGATCGCCGGGTCCTGCCTCGCCTTGGCGACGAATTCCTGGACCACGGCCCCGAACTTCTTGAAGTCCCCGCCGCTCGGGTCCTGCAGCTGGACGGAAAATCCTCCGGTGGCGCCCAGTCCGCGGATCGAAGGGGCGTTGAAGGCCAGAATCAACGCCCCGGGAATTTTGGCGAACTCTCTGAACGCCCCCGCAATGAGCGACTTCACATGGTCCTGCTTCCCCGTCCGCTGGTCCCAATGTTTGAGGGGCGTGAACATCGTCGCGGTATTGGTTCCCCTCGTATTGAAGACGAAGTTCTGTCCCGACAGCGCCTGCGTTCCGTAGATCGCCGGCAGGGTGTGGTAGTACTGCTCGACTCGGTCCACGACCGCATCGGTCCTCTTTTTCGAGGCCCCGTCCGGGAGTTGCACGATGGTGATGAAGTAGCCCTGATCTTCCTCCGGCAGGAAGGCCGCCGGAATCGTCCGAAATAGACCGGCGACGATCGCGAGCACGACGCCGAACAGCGCCAGCGAGAGAGCGGGGTGTTTCAACACATACCCGACGCCGGTCGCATACCGATGTTGGATCCGATCGAACAGCCGGTTGAACGCTCCAAAAACACCTCCGCGGGAACCGTGGCTCGGCTTCAAGATGATCGCGCAAAGAGCCGGGCTGAGGGTCAGCGCCACGAATCCGGAGATCGCCACGGAGACCGCAATCGTGATTGCAAATTGCTTGTAGAGCTGGCCGGTGATGCCTCCAAGGAAACCTACCGGCACGAAGACCGCGCACAGAATCAGGACGATCGCGATCACGGGTCCAGCCACCTCGCCCATGGCTTTCTTCGCGGCCTCCCTGGGCGACAGCCCGCCTTCCATATGCCGCTCCACGTTCTCCACGACCACGATGGCGTCATCGACGACGATCCCGATGGCGAGCACCAGCCCGAACAGGGTCAGCGTGTTGATCGAAAATCCGAGCGCCGCCATCCCCGCAAAGGTGCCGATCAGCGACACCGGCACGGCCACGACCGGAATGAGCGTCGCGCGCCAGCTTTGTAAAAATAGGTAGACGACCAGGATGACCAGGACCATAGCTTCCATCAGGGTCTTCACGACTTCCTTGATCGAGACCTCGACGAAGCGCGTCGTGTCGTAGGGAATGTCGTAGGTCACGCCGGGCGGAAAGATCCTCTTGAGACTCTCCATTTCACGCCGAACCGCCCTGACCGTGTCGAGAGCGTTGGACCCCGGGGAGAGAAACGTGAGGAGCAGGGCGGTAGGCTTGCGGTTATAGCGGCCTTCGAGAATATAGGACTGCGCCCCCAACTCGACCCTCGCGACATCTTTCAGGCGAATCATCGCGCCGTTCGGCATCGCCCTGACGATCAGGTCCTCGAACTCGCGCACCTCGGACATCCGTCCTTCTGTAATCAGCGGCAAGGTGAGTTCGGTGGCGATCGGCATCGGCTCCCGTCCGACGGTGCCGGCGGGAAAGTCCCGATTCTGCTCGCGCACGACGTTCGCAATGTCCGTCGGCGTCAGGCTCAACTGCGCCATACGGACCGGGTCAAGGATCAGGCGCATGCTGTAATTCTGTTGTCCGAACACCAGTGCGTCGCCGACGCCGGGCAGGCGTTTGATGTTGTCGAGGATGCGCAGGATGGCAAAGTTGGAGAGGAAGAACGCGTCCTGTTGGGGATCGTCGGATTGCAGCACCATGACCGCCAGGAGATCCGGAGACATTTTCTTGACGGTGATCCCCTGACGGACGACTTCAGGCGGGAGCTGCGGCTCCGCCAGCTTCTGGCGGTTCTGCGTCTGGACTTGCGCGATGTCGACGTTGGTGCCGATCTCGAAGGTCAGCCGGATGCTCACGTGACCGTCGTTCGTGCTGGTGGAATCGAAGTACAGGAGATTGTCGATGCCGGGGAGCTGCAACTCGATGGGGCGGGCCACCGATTCCGCCGCGACTTCCGCGCTCGCACCCGGATAATCGGCTTCGATCTGCACCACCGGAGGCGTGATCTCCGGAAACTGCGCGATGGGCAGCGCCTGCATCGCCACCAGCCCCACCACGATGATAATGATGGAGAGGACCGACGCAAAAATCGGGCGATCGATGAGAAAACTCAGGATCATTTCGGCTTCGCCTCTGCGGGGGCGGCGGAGGACGGAGCCGTGTCAGTTATCGCAGAGGAAACGGGCATCACTTTGACCTGGGCCCCCGGCACGACCCGCGAGAACCCGTCCACGATCACATGCTCGCCGGCATGGAGCCCTTCTTCAATGAGCCAGCGGTCCCCTTCCCAATCCGCCGCCTTCACATCTCGGAGTTCTACTGTGTCGCCCTGACCGACCACGTAGACGACGGCGCCCTTCGGTCCCTGCTGCACCGCCCGCTGGGGGATGAGGATGGCGTTGGGTTTCGACACCCCGTGAAAGCGCACGGTCACGAACTGGCCCGGTAACAACACCCGGTCCGGGTTCGGAAACACGACCCTCGCCTGCCGAGAGCCGGTCTCCGACCGCAAGCTGATGTCGGCAAAATCCAGCTTGCCATGGTGAGGGTAGATCGTCCCGTCCACGAAGATGATGGTGCCGGTCAAACTGTAGATACCCGGATGCTGAATCCGTTGCGACAGGATGTCCCGCCTCCGCTTCAGGAGGAAACTCTCCGGCGCGCTCACAATGACATTCATGGGATCGACCTGATGAATCACGGTGAGGAGGTCCGTTTGCGCGGTCACCAGCCGGCCTTGATACGAGCGGGTCCGCTCGATCAAGCCATCGATGGGGGCGACGATGAGCGTGTTATCGAGATCGAATTTGGCTTTGACGAGATCTCCTTTTGCCGCCTCCAGCGCCGCCTTGGCCGCGAGGTCTTCCGCGAAGGCGTCATCGACGTCCTTCTGACTGACGGCGTCTTCGGCGAGCAGAGGTTGGACCCGAGCGCGGTTTTGTTTGGCTTGCACAAGCCGCGCTTCCGCCTGCGCGACCCTAGCCCTGGCGCTGGTTTCCGCCGCCTTGAAGGGCACGGGATCGATCTCGTAGAGACGATCGCCTGCCCTGACGTCGCGACCCTCGGGGTAGAACCGCTGCTTGATGATCCCGGTCACTTGCGGCCGGATTTCGACGATGCTCGACGCCTCGGCTTGCCCGATCAGCTCAGGTTCATCGGGCACGGTCTGAGGAGTAACTTCGACGACTTCGACTTCAGGGATCGGACGGGCGGCGGAAGAGCCGGCTTCGTCTTTGCACCCGAACAGGCCTGAGACTCCGAGCGCCATCATCGAGCCGAGTGCCAGCGCCCTGAGGGCCGCTGCCTGAGTCACTTTCAACAGATCGAACCATGTGAAGTCGACTGGACTCATGTTTCGTCGGCGTCCTGGTGGGGACTGTGAGCATGCCTGAGGAATGACCCCGAGCGCAAGGCACGCCGAACCGGCAGAGGCACACACATGAACACGCCGGCAACACGAGGGCCTTCCTTCGCTTCATCCCGGCAGCAGCTTCAACTTGTATTTCTCGGTCAGTGCGAAGGATGAACGGCTGATGATCTCGGACCGACTTCGGGACGACTCTTTTGCACCACACAAGTCGGCCGCTCATCCTTCCAGGCCTCTTCCCACAGGCGAAAGCCGCCGGCAAACGCATGGCTATTCTCGCCGAGACGGCTTCGCTTCGGCAGAGCACCCACTCTCTTCGCATTGCCGCCGCCGAGCACCACGTAGTCCGGTTGGAACGCATCCCGAAGCCCCGACACCACGTCGAGCACGTACCGGCGCCACTTTTTCTTGCCGTATCGCTTGAGCCCGCGCAGGCCGACGTAGTCCTCGTAGGTATCACCTTTTCGATACCGGAGATGCGCCAGTTCCATCGGTACCAGCACGCCGTCCGTGATCAAGGCCGAGCCCAGACCGGTGCCGAGACCTAGAAACAGCATGCGGCCGCCTTTATAACTGCCGAGGGCCTGCATCGCGGCGTCATTGACCACTTTGACCGGCACGCCGAAGGCCCGTCGAAAGCTGAATGTTACCCAGCCCCCGCCGAGGTTTTTTGGCTCTGCGACCGGACGGCCGTCACGGACCGGTCCGGAATAACCGATGGCGACCGCATCGTAGACCCAGTCAGCCGTCGCCTGCTTGACCGCTTTAACCATATTTCCGGCCGTCATGGCCGGGCCGGAAGGAATCCTGCGAGGCGTCGCATGGCCGGTGGCAAGGACTTTCACATTGGTACCCCCCACATCGATCACCAGTACGTTCACCTGGTTGCGGCTTCCCTCTCCGTTCTCTTTCACCCGTCGTCCCGCCATGACGATCTTCTCCTCCGTCGCCAGCTTTCCAGTGTGGCTTTCCTCCTGCTCGTCGCGTTGAGTAGCCGAGAGGGAGGTGTTGCCATAGAGGCTGTTACGGTTTCTAATCCAAGTTGTCCTTGAATCCGGCTTTCTTGTGCGACCCGTCGCAGAACGGTTTGTTCGCCGAGTGGCCGCACCGGCAGAGCCAGGTCTCGTTTCCCTCAACCGCGATCTCCCGGCCGCCCTCGGTCACGATCTTGAACGCCCCTTTGACGTAGTACGGCCCGTCGTTCTTGGGGGTGATGATGACATCGCTCATGTGCTCCTCCTTGGTTGAAAGTTTCTCCATCTCATGCTCCTTGCGACCGTCACGAGTACGAACGACACGGGCCGGGCTACCGACGGCGATACAGTCCGCCGGGAGGTCATGAACCACGACGCTGCCCGCGCCGATCACGCTCCGGTCTCCAATGGTCACGCCCGGAAGAATAACGGCAGCTCCTCCGATCCAGACATCGTGGCCGATGCGTATCGCCCGGGCATATTCGAAACCGGCTCGACGGACGTCCGCCTCGAGCGGGTGCGTTGCGGTATACAGCTGAACCGCTGGTCCCATTTGGAGGTTGTTGCCGATCTCGATCGGCGCGCAATCCAGAAAGACGCAATGATAGTTGACGAAGGCGTTTCGCCCAAGTCGGATGTTATAGCCGTAATCGCAGGCAAAGACCGGTTTGATCACCGTGCCCTCGCCGCACGAGCCCAAAAGTTGGCGTAGGAGCGCCGTCCGCTCGTCGGTGTCCTCTTCCGAAGTCACGTTGTACCGTGCCAACAGACGCTGCGCCCGCCGAATGTCCGCGATGAGTTCAGGATCGGCTGAACGATACAGTTCACCGGCCAGCATCTTCTCCTTTTCCGTCTTAACGCGCATCGAATACTCTCGCTTGAACGGATCGCGCCTGCCGACTCCGACTCTTCCGCCTTACTCCGGACCGGGAGTACGACTCTCTTGCGGTATGGACCTACCTCTTCGCCTACCGCTTCTTCACAGGTGGTCTGCCTCCTCCGGTGCCGACGGGAATGGCGGCCCCGCTGATCTGTCCTGCCTCCTCTGAAGCCAGAAAGAGCAGCGTCTCGGCGATGGACTCCGGGTTCGTCCATGTGGAGGGATCGGCCTCGGGCATGTTGGCCCGGTTGGCGGGGGTATCGACGGTAGTCGGCAGCACTCCGTTGACGGTGACCCCCGAGCCTTTCAATTCGAGCGCCAACACTCTGATCATGGCGAGCAGCCCGGACTTGGCCACGATATAGGCTCCGGCTCCGGGGAACGGCTCAACGGCCGCCCAGGCCGCCACATGCAGGATGCGGCCGCTCCCGCGCTGCATCATATGCGGGAGCACGGCTTTCGAAAGCAGAAAGGCGGCCGTGAGATTCACGGTCAGCATCCGATGCCAGAGGGACACATCGGTATCCGCGATGCGTCCCGCCGAAAATCCACCGACAAGATTGACCAGCACATCGAGGCGGCCGGCGGTTTTGACCACGTCGTCCACCAAGCGGCGGACGTCCGTTTCGTCGGTGACATCGGCCTTCAGCGCCTTTCCTTCGGTCACTTGCACCGGCGGCGGATTGCGGTCTGCCGAGATGACACGCGCATCCGACCGCACGAAAGCCGGCGTGATGGTCTTGCCCAGGGCGCCAGACCCGCCGGCAATCAGGACGACGGTCCCGCTCAACGATATCGGCATGCTCGTATGAAACCTCCTCTTGTCAGGACTAACCGAACCTCACGCCGGCCTTCTGGACTTCCTGATAGGGGAGGAGCCAGACCAGCGACTCGTCGGACAGATCGCCTACCTGAATCCGATTTCCCCAGGGATCGCGAAAGTCGCAGCGGAAGTTTGGATGAAGTTTCAGCTTATACTTCTTGGTCAGCTTCCGGCGGACTTCTTGGATCTGCTTCGCATCTCGTACCATTAAGCCAAAGTGCTTCACGCGATCCGGTTGGAGCGTCTCGACCTCGAAGATGGCCATGAATTGATGCTCGCCGAGCTTGCACCAGGCGGCGCCCTCGCCGCCGCGCAACATCTTCAATCCGAACACGTCGGAATAGAACTTCACGGCTTTCTTGGCATCCGTGACTTCAATGACCACATGATTGCATCCGTAGACCTGCACCGCCATGGTTCACCTCTTGCCTGTCGCACCCGCACTGATCGTCGCCGGTTGTGTCAGAACTTTCTCGATCGCCTCGACAAACCGTTCGACCGGTTGCGCGCCGGAGATCCCGTACGCCTGGTTCAGCACGAAGTAGGGGACGCTTCGAATCCCGAGTCGGTGGCCGGCTGCTTCCTCGACTTTGACCTCCGCCACTCCCTCGTCCTTCTGAAAGAAGCGCTCCGTATCGGCCCCATCAAGTCCGGCACGCTGCGCCAACCGCACGAGCGTCGCACTCGATCCGATATCCGCTCCCTCTTCGAAATAGCCCTTGAACAGCGAGTCAACCACCGAGTCTTGGCGGTCTTGTCGGGTCGCATGCCAGATCAATCGGTGCGCCAGAAACGTGTTCGGCGTCCTGGCAATTTTCTCAAAGGCAAAGGCTATCCGCTCCTCGCGCGCCGCCTCCAACACGTGCTCCTCCAATCGTTTGAAGGCATCCGTGCTGCCGAACTTGGCTTCAAGGTAGGCCGTTCGCTCCATGCCTTCCTGCGGCATCGTCGGATTCAACTGGAACGGACGCCATGCGATCAGCCCCTTCACTGAACCATGCGACTGAACGAGCGCCCGTTCCAGCCGACGCTTCCCGACGTAGCACCAGGGACAGACGACATCGGAATAGATCTCGATCGAAATTCCAGCTCTCGACTGGTCCATACGGGCTTCCCTTCCTGATGTTGCATACGCGTTCAACGAGATACGCTTCACGAGCGACGCACGACGCGGCCTACGACAAGTGCCCCATTCTCCCGGCGCGATAGTCATTCACGGCCTGCACGAGTTCCGCCTGGGTATTCATGACGAACGGACCATAGCGCGCGATCGGTTCGTCGATCGGCTCTCCGCCGAGGACGAGAATGACCGAATCCTCCTTGGCTTCGAGCGTGATCCTCTCGCCTGAATGACCGAAGAGCGCCAGCTCGGCTTCTCCCGCCGATTGCGCACCGTTGATCACGACCCGTCCATGCAGCACAAATACCGAGGTACTGAATCCTTTCGGCAGCGACAGGTCAATCGAGTGTCCCCCGTTCAGTCGCAAATCATAGAGATGTACCGGACTGAAGGTCTTGGCCGGTCCCCTTTGTCCGCGGAATTCGCCCGCGATGACGCGCAAGCGGCCGGCACCTCGGTCGAGATCGACTGCCGGAATCTCCTCGCTCACCAAGGTTTGATACCGGGGTTGCGACATCTTGGACGATTTCGGCAGATTGACCCACAGCTGGATGCCCTCCAGCGTGCCTCCGCGCTTGGCAAACTCCTCATCGTGCAGTTCTTCGTGCACGATGCCGGACGCGGCGGTCATCCACTGCACATCGCCCGGACCGATCACACCCCCGCTTCCGGTGGAGTCGCGATGGGCGACCTTTCCCTGGTACATAATCGTGACCGTTTCGAAGCCCCGATGCGGGTGTTCACCGACACCGAGGCGCCGGTCGGTCGGCGGAAAATACTCCGGTCCCATATAGTCCAGGAGCAGGAACGGGGACAATTGCTCGTCGACTCCAGCGCCCGGAATCATGTTGCGCACCGGAAACCCATCACCGACCATATGCTGCGACCCCGCCTGATAGATGCCGACGAGTTCCTTTGTCGGAGTCGTCGTGATCGTGGCCTGCTTGTTCATCGTGAGCTCCTTTCTTACCGTTCCGCTTAGAATCGCTTCTCCTCCAGGTCATACACATCAAACCATACGTAGACCGGACGATGCCGCGGCACGAACTGCGGGACGTATTCTTCCAAGTACTGCTGAGCCTGGAGACTCATCTCGCTGAGTCTCGTGTCACGCATCGCATTGTTCCATTTCAGTACCGCATCCGGGTCTTTGACCGTGGACGCGCTCGCGATCCACTTCGCGAGTTCTTCGTCCGTCGCTCCCGTCGCGACGACCTCCTTGAACTGCTCGGGCGTGATCCCGGTAAACAAGAACCATTGCGCGGCCAGTGAGCAGGGCCAGTAGTTGTATTCGCCGTTCATGTCCAACAGCAATGCCCGGCACTTGTCCGCGCAGCGAGCCGCGATCACATAGCCCCCCAGCTTTTCCCGAGGGCTGCGAGGGTAGTCCTTCCGGAGATCCTTGGCTAGCTGCTTCACTTTCGCAAGGTCCGCCTTCATCATCGCCTCCTTTTCTATGGCTGGGGATGGCCGCCTCAGCGATCTACGGTCCCTTCAGTCTGCCAAACCAGCACTTCTGCTCCGACCGCGTCGTCGGCCGTCAGCTTGCGGGAACCCGCTGCCGTCAACCTTGCTGCGTCCCCCGTGCGCAACGGTCCCGCATCTTCCAGTTGCGCAGCCCCTTTGGCCACATAGACATGAACGTAGCGGCTGTCCGGCACCGTCACGATCTCGCCCGGCTTCAGGCGTCCGCCCCAGAGCACGGCCTGGTTCTGGTGTATCCTGATCGCGGCATCATGACCGCGCCTGGAGGCGATGGGAACGAGACCTCCCTTGGCCAGCTGCGCATTGATATCCAGCTGCTCATAGCCGGGAGCAATGCCTTCCGTGTCGGGAACGATCCACATCTGAATGAAATGCACGTCCTTCTGTTTCTGCGGATTCATTTCCGAATGCCAAAGGCCGGTGCCGGCGCTCATCCGTTGCGCCAGGCCCGGATAGATGATTCCCTTGTGACCTTCAGAATCCTTATGTTCGAGCTCGCCGTCCAGCACCCATGTGACAATCTCCATGTTTTGGTGAGGATGCGTGCGAAACCCTGTCCCGGCCAAGACCCTGTCGTCGTTGCTCACCAGCAGCAATCCATGGTGCGTGTTGGCCGGATCGTAGTGATTGGAGAAGCTGAAGCTGTGCCACGAATCGAGCCAGCTGATCTGAGTATGAAACCGGTCGGCGGCCCGTCGAATGTCGACGAACGGAGTCACGGTCATGTGCGCTTCCATCATGCTCCTCCCTTCATGCGCGACGGCCTGTGCCTTCATCTCACACCCGGTCTGCGATGGCTCGATCCAGGGACCAGCGGCCCCCTCCGGTCACCAACAGCGCGAGACCGATGCCGATCGCCAATAGATGGTACTCGTAGCCCTCGCCTTGTTGCTTGCCGAACCAATTCATGAAAAATCCATAAGGCAGATGGCTCGTCACGATCGCTCCCAGCATGATGCCGCTCAGGCTCGCGGCTGTAAAGCGGGTGAGGAAGCCCGCCAGCAATCCGAGGCTGCCGAAGAATTCACCGATGATGACGAGGAAACCGATGATCCATGGCAAGTGCATGGTCTCCGTAAAGAACCCCATTGTCCCGGAGAACCCGTACCCGCCGTACCAGCCGAGCAGCTTCTGCGCGCCGTGCGGAAACATCACCAATCCGAGCGTCAACCGAAGAATCAGGCCCGTCCAGCTGTCATCCGTCCGAAAGAGCGCTTGCATCGCATACCTCCTGTATAAATGTGGGGCGAGCGAGTCGGCACCCAGCCGAACCGTCTCCCCCAGCATGATTCTTCATGACCCCAGTATGATAGTTCTAGTTAGAACTAAGTCAAGAGGCAAATTTAGCGAGAGAATGATCGTGCGGTTTCTTCAACCAGTTCAGTGAGTTGAACCGATTGGGATTGGACTGTCTGGGGTTGCCATGCTCAATCGTGCCGAAGCTCGGGGCCCATACTTGCTGAGCGGATGCGGTCGTGTTTCACGACGACGAGCACTGTTTGCAGTTCCGTTCGCGCGAAGCAAAGAATGGAACAAGGTGCACAGGAATTCCTGATTACGATGGAGCTGAGCCGACCTCACGATGGCCGCGAGATCGGCGTCTCAGTGGCGAGCTACCGCAGAGGCTACAGGTCGAAATGTCCCGCCGCTTCAGGTTGATAGAGGATTTCCTCGATTCTCACCTGTTTGTTTCCCGAGGGCACGCGCCACTCGATCGTATCGCCCGCTCGGTACCCCAGCAAGGCAGTTCCGATGGGCGCCAGCACGGAGATCTTGTCCTGCTCAATGTTCGCGTCACTGGGAAACACCACAGTGCAGACCCGTTCCTCTCCGGTATAGAGGTCGACAAACCTGACGCGTGAATTCATAGTCACCACATCCTTGGGAATTGTTTTCGAGTCAACCACGTGAGCCCGGTCCAACTCACTCTCCAAGCTCTGGAGATACTCAGCATCCTTTCCCTTGAAGGTAATGCCCACCCCGACGAGTTCTCTCAGCCGCTTGAGATCGAAGTCCGTCATGTAGATCGCCCGCTCCATTACTCAGTCCCTCCTCCTTGGTTTCCACATAAGTCCGTCGCGCATGCCATGCAGGGGGCTCACAGTCCGCGCCCCCTGTACTTGCCTCCACACTACCCGATCCTCATCACAAAATGGAACCTGACAAGCATCCATTAGAGCTTCTTCACGCTCGCTTCACAATCCGTTCATGCTCGGTCGGTACACTCAGCTTGGGAAAACAAGAAGACGGATTCTCACGGAAGGAGGAACGCCATGATGACTGTCGCTATGATAGAGGCCCTGTTGTACGGCGGAATCTTGATCCTCTGTTTGGTTGGAGTCTTGACGATGGGGATGGGGATGGTGGGAGGGCGATGATGTATCTACGAGGTTTGTGCTGCTGCTCTATCGGAGGCAATAGGAATTGATACATGAAGCCAACGAATCGCTGCTAGGCAGAGGTGATCCCGGGAACGCCGGGGCCTCTTCGACGGATATGCGTCGGAGTGACCGACCACTCGCGAGGTGTCATAATAGCGCCGACGTGGGGATGCGCTCGGCCGACGACGGATCGGTGGTCCGAACAGGCCGATTCGGTCATGAGCCGGACATGAGAGAGCCTATGCGAGTGTTGCTGGTTGAAGACGATCTGGACCTCGCTCAGTTCATCCGCAAAGGATTGAAGGAGGAGCAGTACGCGGTAGACTTCGCGTCCGATGGCGAAGAAGGGTTGGAGTTGGCCTTGGGAAATCCCTACGATCTGTTGATTCTCGACATCATGTTGCCCAAGCTCGACGGGCTCACTCTGTGTCGTCGTCTGCGCACTGCCGGGAACATGACTCCCGTGCTGCTCCTCACGGCGCGCAACACCGTGGAGGATAAGGTATCCGGCTTCGATACGGGAGCGGACCAATTTCTGACCAAACCCTTCGCGTTTGCCGAACTGCTGGCTCGGATCCGGGCGTTGCTGCGTCGGGGGGGGCCGCAACAACTGGTCCATCTGACAGCAGCAGACCTGGAGTTGGATCCGGCGTCCCATCGCGTCTGGCGGGCGGGAAAAGAAATCGTGTTGACGAATAAGGAATATGCGCTGCTCGAATTTCTCCTCCGCAACAAGAATCGAGTGTTGACACGAACAGCGATCATCGAGCACGTGTGGGACATCAGTTACGACCCGATGACGAACATTGTTGATGCCCACATTCGGGCCCTGCGCGCCAAAATGGACCGGGATTTTTCACCCCAGCTGATCGCGACGGTACGCGGTGCGGGGTACATGCTGCAGGAGCCGGAACCGGTCGCATGAAGTCCCTGCGTGGGTTGATCCGCCGGTCTGCGCTCGTCTTGATGGCGGGGCTCCTCTTTGTCTTTTCTGTCTTGATTTACGCCGGAGGCGACGCCTTGGTGCGCCGTTTCGTGGACGGCAGGCTGTTGGGATTGGCGGAGACGCTAGCCACAATCGTTGACCAGCACCCCAACCTCATCGAGAGTTCCGGTGAGGACTTTGGGCTTGCCGCGGAGGTGAGGCGAAGCGAGAAACAACAGCACGAGCTGCAGGGGGTCGCCCATTCTCTTCGGATCTTCTCGCCGCAAGGTCGCCTTCTCTGGAAGGGATCCGATGCGGTGGCACAGCCGCCGATCAACGAGAGGGTGTTCGAACGAGTTCGCCACGGAAACACCGTGTTTGAGACCGTTGAGTCGGCCGATGGCGCCCCCGTTCGACAGCTGTTCTTGCCCGTTCCCCGTTACGGTGAGGCGCGGTACGTATTGCAGGCCGAAGCATCTCTGCTGCTGTACCGAGGGACACTCAAGGGTCTTGTGATCCTATTGACCTTTGGATCGGCGACCATCCTTCTCGTCGCCTGGTTGGGCAGCGGATGGCTCGCCAAGAAAGTCCTGACCCCGATCGAGGTGTTAAGTGCCGGCGCCGAAATGATGTCCGAAGCCGACTTGGCGAAACGATTGGCTCTGGATTCATCCTATCAGGAATTTCGTCGGCTCACCCAAGCGTTCAACTCTGTGATGGACCGGTTCCAACGGAGCGTTGAAAGCCAACGGCGCTTTGTCGACCATGCCGCTCACGAAATGCAAACGCCCTTGACCGTCTTGCAGGGCAACCTGGAGGTCGCGCTTCTCAAAGCCAGAACCTCGGAAGAATATCGCGAAGCGCTCATCAACAATCTTGAGCAAGTGGGACGTCTTATTTCGCTGACGCGTTCCCTGTTGACGCTCGCGAAGTTCACGGGCGACAAGCCTCCCGTTCACCTCGTGCCACTCGCCCTGGAACCCTTGGTTCGCGATCTCGTGGTGGAATTGGCCATTCTTTTCGATGAGCGCCGAATCACCTTGTCGTACGAATCCCAATCGGTTCCACTTGTCCTCGGCGATGCACAGTGGCTCAAACAAGCGCTGATCAATCTCCTCGACAACGCCCTTCGCTACACGACGTCCGGTGGAGCCGTGACCGTCCGCTTGCAGACGGTTGGAGAAGGAGTCGCCGTGGCTGTCGAGGATACGGGCCATGGGATCGAGCCGGAACATCTTCCTCACCTCTTCGAGCGGTTTTATCGGACCGATTGGGCACGGGCGAAAGACTCCGGCGGCACCGGACTCGGGCTGCCCATCGTGAGGGAAATCACCGAAGCCCACGGCGGAACGATTTCGGTCATGAGCCGCGTCGGGAAGGGCTCGATCTTTACCCTGCGTTTGCCGATCCCGAGTCACCAGACGCTTTCTGCGTAGGGGTCTGCCGAGTATCGCTGTTCTACTGCGCCGAACGATCCATCGTCATCTGCTTCGTTCTCGGCCTAAACACTCCCCATCATAATATCGCAGCGAATACGCTTCCGCGTTTCCCAGACCTGCGGCCTTGCATCTGACTGCGCCTCCTTCGCTTCGCGACGAACGGATATTCGGACAGACTCCCGACTTGCCAGAATTCCGAAGCTCTCAACCGTCTTTCATTGTCCTGCTGGCACTTAGTGCGCCTATTCAGATCGCATGGAGTCGAAAGGCGTGGTGAGGTTGCAGCCGGACAATATGGCCACAGCGACCCGCATTTTTCTGCCGCTCATCTTCATCTTGGCGAGTGATACACAGGTGAGGATGGTTTCACGTGGCTATTCACTCATCGAAGCGAGTCCTTTCGCACAGGGCGCACACTACGAAACGACTCTCCCATCTGCAGTTCCGGTTCGTGGTTGCAAGATGCTGCTATGAATTCAATACCTATTCACCTGAGCATGGATACTGCTTACGGTTCGTATTACTAGCTCAGGACGAAAGACGGTCCTCTTGTCAACAACGCCGGCGTTAGGTTCGCTCGATCGTCACCAACAATGGAGCAGAAAATGCATCAGGGCAGAGGTGGAAACTTAACCATGACGAAGGAGACCAAGGTGAAGTCACATACAATGACAGTCGTACTAGGAGAGGATCCGTAACGGCAACGGTCCCAGTGATACGTTCAACACGCAATCATGAGGAGGAAACCACAATGACATTAAAAACCATCGCAGCATTACTTGGGGCGCTGTCTCTGTTTCTGAGCCTCGGCACGCTCTCCCATGCACAAGAGGCTAAGGGCCCCACACAATTCACCCTCGCGATTCTCGACGAACACAACGTCAGCTTTGTGGTGCCGTCCGCGATTATAGTGGATGAGCGAGGCAAGGTTAGTGGGGTCACGTTCACGGTTACGAACCATACCAAGAAGGAACAGGGATTCGCGATCGACAAGGTGCGGGTGAAAGAGGTTGTGAGGCCCGGAGAAACCAAGACGATCAAGCTTTCCGTGACGGATTTGGATGGTATCGGAACCGATCAGAGTGTGTTCCCGTACTATAGCCATATCGATCCGAAGCACATCGGCGGGCTGCTGTACATCAAGCGGTGAGCCGCACCCGTAGTTGACGGGACGTCGCGCCCCGTGAGACGCCCTGCTCTTGTCACATCGGCAGATGAAGCATTTCGTTGACGGATGAGCGGTATCACGGACCGCTTTCAACATGTGGACAGTGAGCCACGAATTTCCACCGCGCGGGTCCGTGTCTTCAACGCAATTCAGGCTTGATGAAGAATTCTTCATGATCCGTTCATGGGCCGCTCATGTGACGAGGGTACAGTGACATCAACTGCTGAGGACACAGTGACGTTCCGAAGCCAAGCACTGATGGCATCCAACAACCGGAGGATGAATCATGGATTGGAGAATGGAGGCGAAAGAGTCGAAGCGAAGCGGAATCATGACACGGAGCGGAGGGGGACAGGCCTGTCGGTTTCCTTCCGGGAACGAGCAGTTCCACACGAGATCTTGCGCCCGTTGTTCCGGGCTGCTCGTGAGAGACTGGTGCTACGACTTGAACAACGCCGAGATCCTCCGCTGCGTGCAGTGCGGGCACTGTATTGATCCTGTAATCCTGCGGAATCACGTGCGGCCGCGGAACGAAAGCCAACGAGTACGGCGGGTGCGGCAGGCATGCTCCGTGAGAACTGTCGTGTCGGGTGGAATCGTATGACCCACAACAACCGACATACGTCGAATAGGCACTGGATGTCGTTAAAGGAGGATGGAATGAAGGATGGAGATGCACGAGGAAACCTATGGTCCATTGTGCTGGCAGGCGGTGACGGGGTGCGGACCAAGGAATTCATCCGGCGTTGGTTCGGCTACGAGAGGCCGAAACAATACTGCACCTTCGTTGGGACCCGCTCAATGCTCCAGCACACCCTCGACCGAGCGGCCAGATTGACCCCCTGGGAGCGCGTGGTCATCGTGGCAGCCCGACATCATCAACATGAAGTCTGGGCGCAGCTCGATTCAAGGCCGGCCGGCATGGTGCTGTTGCAGCCAAAGAACGCGGACACGGCGGCCGGCATCTTTCTGCCCCTCACCTTCATCTTGGCGCGTGATCCACGAGCGACCGTAGTGATCTATCCATCGGATCACTTCGTCCATCCGGAAGATTCGTTTCTGTCTGCAGTGGATCAGGCGGTGCGGGGAAGCATCAGTCTTGAAGGCCGACCCGTCTTACTCGCGGTCAAACCGCACAGCCTGGAGTTGGAGTACGGGTGGATCAAGCCGGGACGATTTCTGGGGTGGACAGGGAAGGTGCCCGTCCATGCGGTGGAGACGTTCCTTGAGAAACCAGACGAGGCCGCAGCCGGCGAAGCCGAGGCCGCCGGCAGTCTGTGGAATACGATGGTACTGGCAGCCAAAGGAAGAGAACTCTGGAGCTTGGGATGGACGTACTTTCCCGAGATGATGCCGCTCTTCGAACAGCTGAAAGGCGCCATCGACACGGCTGAGGAACTGAAGGTACTTGACGAAATCTATACGACCATGCCGCGCCGGAACTTTTCCACGCACCTGCTCCAGTGCGCGCCGGAACGGCTCGCGGTCATGGAAATGAGGGAGGTCCTCTGGAGTGACTGGGGGAAGCCCGAGCGAATCCTGTCGGGCCTCGAAAAGATCGGGAAACGACCGGTGATGGCGGCGGCCCCACTCCCTTTCATCTACGCGGGGTGATGAACGGTTCAGCGCGCGCATCTCTCTGCCGTGCGCACCGAGCTATATCGCACAGACAAGGCACGATGACACATGAGGCGCGCGGCCGCACAGGTCACCAAACAATGCTTCCGGGGACCAGTCTTCTCAATGAATTGTGCCAGTCGGGTGAGTCAACGAGAAGCACCGGGGCTCAACAGTTCGATCGAGGTCTGACTCTTGCCCGAACGAGCTTCCGTCAGGAACAGGAAGGCGGACATCCACCCGGCGAATGAGCAGGCGAGGACGGCAACCAACGGCTAGAGAAGGAATTCGGTTGTGAATCTGAAGGGTCTGGTTCATCGAGAGCTCGGCGAGGGAATGACGGAAGAGGAGTTGGCCTCGGCCGTTGATGTCTCGATGCGGGCGATCACAAACATTCTGGCCGGCAGGCTCCCGCGCGACCGTGCCATCTGGGAGAAATTTGCTCGGTACTTTCGGATGGACGTGGATTTCCTACGGACCGGCGATCCGGCACACGCAAGAAGGACGGTTGAACTCCCAGATCGCGTTCGGCCGTCCGCCGCCGGTGAAATCCGGAGGATTCCACTGCTGCACTGGCAGCATATCGGCCAGATGGCGACGACCAAATCCCTTCCCGGCGTTATTCGCGCCGAAGCCGTGGTCGAGGCGACGGACGTGTCGGGGACACAGACCGTCGCCGTGAAGGTTCCGGACGACTCGATGGAGCCCCTGTTCAGCGAAGGGGAGATGATTTTTGTGAATCCCGAGCTCAAGTGGCAGCCTGGCGACTATGTCATTGCCCATCATCGGGACGGAGACTCGGAAGCCCTGCTTCTTCGACAAGTCAAACGCATCGGCCGCCAGTGCATGCTCCATCCCCTGAACCGGAAGTACGACGACCTTCCGGTAACGAACCGGGACGCCGTGTGGGGAAAGGTCGTCCGGCTGAGAAAGAATCTCTGAGAATTTTTGGATATGTCTGCGATGACAAAGGAGGACTTGACCATGTGGGCCGAACAACGATCCGTAAACCAAAGCAGGATGACACGACACGGCCGGTGGCAACTCGCGGTCGTCTCGGCGTGCTGGTTCTTTGCAGCAACCCTCGCCGCCGCGACTGAAGGGGAACCTACGCATCCGCAGCTTCTCTCGGGGGACCGGGTACTGCTGGGCACGGTTCTCGACGTCAAAAGCGAGCAAGCCCGCATCGACACCGGAGAGCTGCAGCCGCGCTTCATTCCGATGGGAGTGCGAGAGGCCAAAGGACTGCCGGACCTGAAGAGGGGAGACCGAGTCGAAATCACCATCAATGATCAGAATCTCCTGGTCGATGTGCACTTGATCGGCGAGGCGAGTCACCATCGTGTCGTTGAAGGTCAACTCGCTCAACCGCTGGTGACGGGGCACGATCGAGCGGTTCTTCGCACGCCCCGGGGCGAAGAAGAGGATCACTTCATCAGGCCGGTGGCAAGAAGCAAGGTGGCTTCTGTTCCTGTCGGCGTGGATGCCGTGTTTCTCATCGATGAGTCGGACAGGATCGTGGACGTGACCTTCGGCAACAAGGAGGCGGTTCATCGGGCGGCGGAGCTCTGGAAACAGAAGACCCCCCTGAAGGGCAACTTCGACAGAATTATCGGTACGATCTTGACGCCATTGGAGAACAATCGAATTACCATCCGAACCAACGGGGGGACAGAGCAACCGTACGAGGTGCGTCCGCTCGCTCAACGGAGGCTGGCGAAGCTTTCCGCAGGGGATACGGTGGTGCTCTTCGTGGACGATGAACACAAAGTGACAGACATTGCGATTCCACCCAGGCCGAGCGGGAGCGACCAACGATAACGACGATGGGGACGTCCCCGCAGGAACTTACGTTTCGACTAACAGAAGTCGGGATTCACCACGAATGACGGAGGGAACCATGAGCAACGTTGGCATACCAGTTGGAGGATTGAAGACAGTGGGGCAAATCGTGGCCACGAACACCTTGACGTTTCACGCAAACCAGAATGGGCTGGCCATCGCAGTGGAGTTGCTGTCAACCCATACGGCCGGTGCCCCGGTCGTTGATGAACAGGGCAAGTATATTGGCTTCATCAATGAGTTCGACGTCATGAAAGCACTCGAAGCGGGGAAGGAATTGAGCAACCTCACCGCCGAAGGCCTCATGAGGATCGGTCCCATTGCCGTGCACGAGTCCACGACGATCGTAGAGGCCGCTCAAAGGATGGAGGAGCGGTGTGTGTTGAACCTTCCGGTCGAGAGAGATGGGAAAGTCGCCTACTCCGTAAGCCGCCATGATTTGCTGCGGGCATGGATCGGACTTGGGCTGGGAATGGGTCTCGATCCCTAGACAGCACCCACCGCATTGTGGCATCAAGCTTGGGCTGTCGCTCGCGCGTGACGAGCCGAGCCTGGAGCAGATCGCCTTCACATGAATGGCGGATACAACTTGTGAACATCTCAAGGGTTGCGACGAATTCTGCGGCTTCGGTGTGGGTCGTGCCGCTTGGACAGACACCGGACTACCTCGATCCGAAAAGTCAGGAGGCCCTGTACGAAGTGGATGTCAGCGGGATGGCGCTGCTCTTCTCTTTCGGCCAGTTACCGGAAGGGAAGGCTGACTGGAACTTGGGCTGAAGGAATGGATTGGGACCGGTAGGCGAGAGAACAAGGAGCCGGCCATGATACTGACCAAACGGGTATACAGTGAGCCACGTGCGCGTGACGGCGTTCGCATCCTCGTTGACCGCGTGTGGCCGCGGGGGATCAGCAAAGAGCGGGCTCGCATCGTCGAATGGCGAAAGGATTTGGCGCCGAGCACGTCGCTCCGCAAATGGTTTGGACATGAACCGACCAGATGGACCGAGTTTTGCCGGCGATACCGAACAGAGTTGGTGCGGTCTGGAATAGTGGATGAACTGCAGAAACTTGCGCGCCTCTCACGCAAGAGGACGATCACGCTGGTGTACGGCGCAGCCGACGAGGAGCACAACCAAGCCGTGGTCTTGAAAGAGCTCCTGGATGAGTTGGTCTAGGAGAAGGTCATCAAGAAGAGGCACCATGACCTGAGCGGCAGGTGAGATGGCAGCGGAGCATGACATCATCAAACGGCTGTTGTTCGCTACCGATTTTTCTTCCTGCGCCCGTCATGCGGAGGAATACGCGGCTCAGCTCAGCTCGACTTACGGAGCCCCGGTCGATGTCATCCACGTGTCGGAACTCTATCCCGGGATCTACGCCGGAATACAGGATCATCGCGAAACGGATGGAATGCTGGCCGATACGGTCCGCCGCCTTCAACGATCGACGGTTCCGGTGACCGGTCATCAGTCGAACGGAATTGCCAGCGTGCAAATTTGCGCTGCGGCCGCGGACCGGCGAGCGGATGTCATCGTGATGGGCACCCATGGAAGAACCGGCCTTGAACACATTCTATTGGGCAGCACCGCCGAACGCGTTCTCACCATGGCTCCCTGTCCCGTGTTGACGGTCCGAGAGACCAACGGTTCCGAAGGGAAGCCCGTTCATATTCCGATCAGGTTCAAACACATCACCATCCCGATCGATTTTTCCGAATGCTCGGTGGGCGCTTTGGAGTACGGCATTCAGATGGCGAAGGACTTCGACGCGTCCTTGACGCTCCTGCACGTCCTGGAACCGGTGTTCTACAGCGACGATTTCACGCTGTCCCAGGCGATGGAGCAGGGTCGGCTCGACGAACGGCCCGACACCCAACTCAAGACATACGCGAGCACGATCGAATCGGCGGGCGTCTCGGCCAGACGGGTGATTCGTGGCGGGGTGCCGGCCGATTCGATTCTCGAATTTGTTCGAGCGTCGGCTTGTGACCTCATCGTCATGGGAACGCATGGCTGGCGGGGGATTTCAAGAATGTTACAGGGCAGCGTCGCGGAAACCGTCTTGCGTCTTGCCCCCTGCCCCGTCCTCGCAGGGAAGAGGTTCCCCCGCTCGTTCGCGTCGTGAGCTGGGTGAGATCAGCGACAGGACCCGTTGGCTTCACCTCTTCCCCTTCAGCGCCCGTTCGACCTCCCGACCGGCTTCGCGGGCTTTGATCGAGTCACGGCGGTCATACAGTTTCTTGCCTTTGGCAAGGCCCAGTTCGACTTTGGCACGGCCGCGCTTGGAGAAGTAAATCCGAAGAGGGATGAGGGTGAGGCCTTTTTGTTGCGTCTTCCCGAGTAACTTATTGATTTCCTTCCGATGCAGCAGTAGTTTCCGAACCCGGATCGGATCATGGTTCATGATATTGCCATGGCTGTACGGACTGATGTGACAATGGTGAAGAAAAATTTCTCCGTCTTTCACGCTTGCGTAGCTGTCTTGTAGATTGACTTTCCCAGCGCGCAACGACTTGACCTCGGTACCCTGCAGCTGGATGCCGGCTTCGAATCGCTCTTCGATGAAATAGTCGTGGAAGGCTTTCCGGTTGGTGGCCACGGCCCGTTCGGTCTCGCTGTGTCCCATTCGTCTCTCCGCTTCCGCCTTGACCCCCGCCGATCCCGCGCCTAAGATTCGATCATGCGCGGTCCGGGACCCGTGGATTCGTTTGGAACCATCCTGTCCGGCCTAGCCAAACGGTTGGGCCTGGAGTCGCGCCTGCTGGAATTGCGCCTGCAGCGGGAGTGGCCCCGCATCGTCGGGGAGCCGATCGCGTCTCATGCCTGGCCCGATCAGATTCGCTTCAAGAAACTCTACCTCATCGTCCGCAACTCCGTCTGGATGCAGCAGCTGACGTTCTTGAAACCGGCGCTGCTGGCCAAACTGCGCGAAGCCGACGGTGGGACGCTCATCACGGATTTAGCCTTGCGCGTGGGCGAGCTTCCCTCAACAAGCCGCGCTGGAGATCCCGCTTCACCGACCAATCAGTCTCCCGTCGCCGAAGCGGCTCTAACCGAGGCATCGGCTCACACGGCGGCGATCCAAGACGAAGACCTCCGGCGCCGGCTCACACAGGTGATGGCCGAAGCCCTGGCCCGTGCGGGGCCTCATTAAGACCCGGACTGCACCGGCTCCTTAAAGAGCTGACGAGAGTAGGCGGCAGTAGCCGCCGTGTCCGGCCCATCGACCAAGGGTCCGATCCGTCCTTCCTCCTCAGTCTCCGTCAATTGATAATACCCCCGCATCGCCCGCCGGAATCCGTCCCGCACCTCACGGTCCTCGCCGCTGAGATAGCCGTGTAGAATCGGGGCCTCGGCCCAGGCGTCGTGCGTGAAAATATAAATGGTAATCCGACGGTATCGTCCTCGTGGATCCTCGGGAGTCGTCGGCCTGATCTTCATGGGACCGAAGTTTCGCGCCTCGCGGCCGACTTTCCTGAATCGTTGGATCAGCGTCTCGATTTCCGTATCACTGGTCCAAGCCGGGACGTGCACGGCCACGGCGGTACCTTCCTGGGAACCGACGCTGTACGGCGGGATGGACCGGTCCGGACGGCTGAGATACATGCCGCCCCAGATGAGGCCAAACGAGCCGAAGAACACGGCCAGGGCCAGTTTCACAACCGTATCGAGGGGCTTCTTGTTGCGGGAGGGGGGAGAAGCCTGTGTGTGTGGATCGTTCATGACGGGAAAACGCGCGTGTGCTGCGTGGCGATTCGCCCGTCAGCTCCGCGCGCCGTCGTCTGCAACCGCTTCGTCTCGCTCGACGCTCTCGGCGAGCCTGGCGACCGCCACGACTCGGTCGTCTTCGCCGTCAAGGTCGAGAATGCGGACGCCTTGCGTGTTGCGGCCGATCTCTCGGATGTCGTCGACTTTGCAGCGCAGCACTTTGCCCTGCGCCGCCATCAGCATGATTTCATCGCCATCCCGCACCTGGAGAAATCCGACAGCTAATCCGTTCCGTTCGGTCGTTTTCACGCTGATGATGCCTTTGCCGCCGCGACCCTGCACCCGATACTCCGTGACCGGCGTCCGCTTGCCGTAGCCTCCCTCCGTCACGGTCAGGATGGCTGTGGTCGAGTCCGGGGTGATCGTCTCCATCCCAATGACCTCGTTGCCTTCTTCGAGCGTGATCCCCTTCACCCCGTAAGCGGTCCGCCCCATAGGCCGGACTCCGTCCTCTTTGAACCGGATCGTGATGCCCTGTTTTGTGCCCAGCAGAATCTCGCGCCGGCCGTCCGTCACATGGACGGCGATCAACTTGTCGCCTTCTTCCAGCCCCAGCGCGATGATGCCGCCTTGTCTTGGATTGCTGTAGGCCGACAGCTCCGTCTTCTTGATAACCCCCCTCTTGGTCGCCATCACCACATATCGATCCTCTCGATATTCCTTCACGGGAAGCGTGGCCGTCACTTTTTCCGCTCCAGACAGGGCAAGCAGATTGACCAGCGCCTTGCCTTTGGCCGCACGGCTCGCCTCGGGGATTTCGTGCACTTTCAGCCAGAAGACTTTTCCCGCGTCCGTGAAGAAGAGCAGGGAATCGTGCGTCGAGGCCGTGAACAGTGTTTCGACGAAGTCCTCGTCCTTGATGCCCATGCCGATCTTGCCCTTGCCGCCCCGCCGTTGTGCCCGATACAGCGACGCCGCGTTCCTCTTGATGTAGCCCGCGTGGGAAATCGTGACGACGACCTCCTCCTCGGCAATGAGATCCTCGATATTGATCTCGCCTTCCTCCTTAACGATCAGCGTTCGCCGATCATCGCGGTAGCCTTCCTGGAGCTCGGTCAGTTCATCCCGAATGATCTTCCGGACGAGCGCCTCGCTGCCCAGGACCGACTTCAGATATTCGATCTGCTTGAGCACTTCGGCGTATTCCTCGACCAGTTTCGCTCGCTCCAATTGCGTCAGGCGCTGGAGGCGCATATCCAGAATGGCGGTTGCCTGGATTTCGCTCAGCGCGAACTGCCGCATCAGCCCCGCTCTGGCCTCATCAGGAGACTGCGCGCGGCGGATCAATGCGATCACCGCGTCCAGATTGTCGAGCGCGATCTTGAGGCCTTCGAGAATGTGGGCGCGTTCCTCCGCCTTGCGCAGCTCGAACGCCGTCCGGCGTACGACCACCTCGCGACGGTGCTCGAGAAAATGATGCAGGATCTGTTTGAGGTTCAGCACCTCCGGCCGGTTGTTCACCAGCGCCAGCATGATGACGCCGAAGGTCGTTTCCAGCTGTGTGTGCTTATAGAGATTGTTGAGGACGACCAGGGGGATTTCCCCGCGCTTCAGTTCGATGACGACCCGCACGCCTTCCCGTGCCGAGGACTCGTCGCGCAGGTCGGAAATGCCTTTGATCCGATCCTCTTGAATCAGTTCGGCGATCTTCTCGATCAGCTTCGCCTTGTTCACTTGATAGGGAATCTCGGTGACAATCAGCCGCTCCCGATCGGTCCGCTCGTCCGACTCGATGACGACCTTCGCGCGAAGCTTCAGCAGCCCGCGCCCCGTTTCATAGGCCTCCTTGATCCCGCTCAAGCCGTAGATGAAGCCGGCCGTCGGAAAATCGGGGCCGGGAATCTTTTCCATCAACCTCGCGATGGTGACATCGGGATGGTCCAACAGCAGCAGCAGGCCAGCCACGACTTCACCCAGGTTGTGCGTGGGAATGTTCGTCGCATAGCCGACGGCGATGCCGCCCGCTCCGTTGATGAGGAGATTGGGGACTTTCGTGGGCAGGACCAGCGGTTCGTGTCTGGATTCGTCGTAATTCGGCCCGAAATCCACGGTTTCTTTATCAATGTCAGCCAGCAATTCTTCCGCCAGCTTCGTCATGCGCGCCTCGGTATAGCGCATGGCCGCCGGTGAATCGCCGTCCATGGAACCGTAGTTGCCCTGGCCGTCGACCAGGGGATAGCGCATGTTGAAATCCTGCGCCATGCGGACGAGCGTGTCGTAAATGGCGGAATCGCCGTGCGGATGATAGTTGCCCATGATCTCGCCGACGATCTTGGCGGACTTCCGGTAGGCCCGGTTGTGGACCAGGCCCATTTCGTTCATGCCGAACAAGATGCGGCGATGCACGGGCTTCAAGCCGTCGCGCACGTCAGGGAGGGCGCGTCCCACAATCACGCTCATGGCGTAATCCAGATACGACGACCGCATCTCGTCCTCGATCGCGATCTGGCCTAGTCGTTCATCCGGCGGCATATCTTTCTCTCTTTTCCATTTCTCTCACAGGACTGCAGCGGGTGGCACACGCAAAAGACCGGTTGCCCGCAGCGGGGTCCCTACACCGGGCGGGGTGCGAGGACGACCGGTCTCCTGCGTGTGTGACGGGACCCGCTACACGTCCAAATTCCGCACTTCGAGCGCATGCGCTTGGATGAAGTTCCGGCGCGGCTCCACTTCGTCGCCCATGAGGATTGTGAAGATTTCGTCGACCCCAGTCACGTCTTCCAGCTTCACCTTGAGCAGGGTGCGTGCCTCGGGATTCATGGTCGTCTCCCAGAGCTGCTCCGGATTCATTTCGCCCAGTCCCTTATACCGTTGGATGCTGAGCCCCTGCTTCCCGAGATCCAGTATGGTTCTGACCAAATCGGCCGTCGAGTGGACCTGCTGCTCCTGCCCCTTGGACTTGAGCCGGTAGGGGAGGCGGCCGAGACCGATGGCGGATGGCGCCAGCTTCTGCAGTTCCCGGAAATCGGCCGAGCCGACCAGCTCGTGGGTCACATCGAGCACGTGCGCGATTCCGTTGGCAAGGACCCGGCAGGACACCCGGTTCGATTGATGTTCCTCGTCCTGAAGGATGTCCAGGGTCGGAACGAGCTTGGGAAACACCAGGCCCAGCGCCTTCTTCACGTTCGCGACGACCTTGACCAGCGCTTCATGGTTCTTGAGCAGGTCGCGATCCAGCCCGGGCTCGTCGACGAACGCCCGGAGCATCGCGGCTTCATGCGCTTTCTTGTTCAGCCGCGCGAGCAACGTCTCGAACGCGATCATCTTTTTGAGGATCGGCAGCAGACGCCGTCCCGTGACGAAACTCTGCGCCCCTTCCAGATAGAGCTCGACGTCCTCGACGGCGAGGTCGGCCAAATGCTCGTTCAGCGCCCCCTCGTCCTTCAGATACCGCTCGGCCTTGCCCTTCTTCACCTTGAAGAGCGGCGGCTGCGCGATATACACGTAGCCCCGCTCCAGCAGCTCGGGCATTTGCCGGAAGAAGAACGTCAGCAGCAGGGTCCGGATATGGCTGCCGTCCACGTCGGCGTCGGTCATCAGAATAACCTTGTGATAGCGTGCCTTCGCGATGTCGAAGGTGTCCTTGTCGGCCTTGTCGCCCTCCTCGCGCTTGCGGCCGATCCCGGTGCCGAGCGCCATGATAAGCGTGCGGATCTCGTCGCTGGTGAGCATCTTGTCGAAGCGCGCCTTTTCGACGTTGAGGATCTTTCCCTTCAGCGGCAGAATGGCCTGGAACTTTCGATCCCGTCCCTGTTTGGCCGAACCGCCGGCCGAATCTCCCTCGACGATGTACAATTCGCTGACCGCGGGATCCTTTTCCGAACAGTCCGCCAATTTGCCGGGCAGCGACCCTCCGTCGAGGGCGCTCTTCCGCCGGATGAGATCCTTCGCCTTGCGCGCAGCCTCGCGGGCGCGCGCCGCGTCAATGGCCTTGCCGATGATCTTCCGTGCGACCGGCGGATTTTCCTCGAAGTAGGTCCCCAGCGCATCATTGACTGCGGCTTCGACGACTCCTTTGACCTCGCTGTTGCCGAGTTTGGCTTTCGTCTGCCCCTCGAACTGGGGATTGCGGACTTTCACGCTCACGACGGCCGTGAGCCCCTCGCGCACGTCGTCGCCCGTGAGCGACTCCGTCTCCTTCTTGAGCAGATCATTGGCATTGGCGTAGTTGTTGATCGTCCTCGTCAGCGCTGCCTTGAAGCCGACCAAATGGGTGCCGCCTTCCTTCGTGTTGATGTTATTCGCGAAGGAAAACAGGTTTTCCGCATAGCTGTCGTTGTACTGGAGCGCCACTTCCAGAATCATCTTTTCTTTTTCGACATTCACATAGATGGGCTTGTGCAGCGGCGTCTTGGCTTCGTTCAGATGCTCGACGAACGAAACGATGCCGCCCTTGTACAGGAAGGTCTGCTCCTTGGCCGGCTCTTTGCGCTCATCTTTTAAGGTGATCGCGAGGCCCTTGTTCAGGAAGGCCAGCTCTCGAAGACGCTGCGCCAAGACATCGAAGCTGAACTCCAGCGTTTCGAAAACCTGGCCGTCGGGCTTGAACCGGACCTTCGTGCCCCGTCGCTTCGTTTTTCCGGTATCCTGGAGCGGAGCGCCGGGCTTGCCTCGCTCGTACCGCTGTTCGAAAACCTGGCCGTCCTGCCAGATCTCCAGCTCGAGCCATTCGGAGAGGGCGTTGACGACCGAGATGCCCACCCCGTGCAATCCGCCGGAAACAGTGTAGGCGCCCTGCTCGAACTTGCCGCCCGCGTGCAGCACCGTCAGCGCCACTTCCGCGGCCGATTTCTTCTGGGTCGGGTGCATCCCGGTGGGAATCCCACGCCCGTTGTCGACGACGGTCACGCTCCCGTCGATGTGCACCGTGACCTCGATCGCCTCACCGAACCCTGCCATATGCTCGTCGACGCTGTTGTCGACGACTTCGTACACCAGATGGTGAAGTCCGTCCACGCCGGTGCTGCCGATGTACATCGCCGGGCGTTTGCGAACGGCGTCGAGCCCCTCCAGGACCTTGATCTGGTCTGCGCTATAACTGTCGGACTTTCCCTGGCGCGGCTCGCCGGCGATCTCGTCGGACTCTTTTGTCGCCATTCGTCTCCTCTGAAAATAGCCGTCAGGGGACGGCTGATCGCCTGCTCAGATCTTGATCGGCATCACGACGCACTTGAATCCCGGACTCTCCACCTCTTGAATGAGGCACGGGCTCAGCGAATTGTCCATTTGGAGGGAGAGGGTCTCGCCGTCCATGACTCCGAGCACGTCGAGGAGATACCGCGCATTGAAGCCGGTGTTCAGCGCCTCTCCCTCGTAGCGAGCCGGAAGATCTTCCGTCGCTTCCCCGTAGTCGGGGCTACTGGAGAACAGCGAGAGCCGTCCCGAAGCGAACGACAGCTTGACCGCGTTCGCTTTATCCCTGGACAGCACCGACACACGGCGCAAGGCGCTTTCCAGTTCGAGCCGATTGACGTTGATTCTCCTGTTGCTCTCTTTCGGGATCACCTGCTGATAGTTCGGATAGTTGCCCTCCATCAGACGAGACGTGAGCAGCAGGCCGCTCTTCCGAAAGATCATGAGATTTTTCGTGAACCCGATCAAGGGTTCGCCGTCTCCGCCTTCTTCCAACAGCCTGCGCATTTCGTGGGCGGCTTTCTTCGGAATGATCGCCTTGATCTCCTGAGGCACACCCTTCCCGTCAGGCTTTCCCAGGTCCTGCTCCGCCACCGCGAGCCGGTGCCCGTCGGTCCCAACCAAACGGAGCGTCGTTTTCCGGTCGGCGGAGATCAACGTGACCAGTAGCCCGTTCAGGATATAGCGGGCGTCGTTGTCTCCCGCGGCAAAGAGCGTTTTCCGGATCAATTCGAGGAGTCCCGCTCCGGACAGGGGAATGAGGCCTTCACGTTCGATGGCCGGCAGGGCCGGGTAATCGGCGCTCGGCAATCCCACGATCTTGAACTGGCTCTTGCCGGCCTGGATGCTGGTCCAGTTGTTCTCCCCGCTGGTGATTTCGATGTCGCCGGAGGGCAACTCTTTGATGATTTCGTAGAGCTTGCGCGCCGAGAGGGTAATGCCGCCGGTCTTCTGAACCGCCGCCTTGTACAGGCCGCGCATGCCGATCTCGAGGTCCGTGGCGATGATTTCGGCACCCTCCTGTTTGGCTTCCAGGAGGATGTTCGACAGAATCGGCATGGTATTGCGCTTTTCGACGACCCCCTGGACACGTTGCAGGCCCGTCAGCAGTTCGTCGCGTCCGATACGTACCTTCATGATCCCCTTCTTCTCTCCGAGCGGCGGTCAGCCGCGCAGGATCTTGTCCTTGAGTCCATCCAGCGTCGCCTGCAGCGAGCTGTCGGTGTCCCGCGCCTTGCCGATCTGCCGGCAGGCGTGAATGATCGTCGTATGGTCCTTCCCTCCGAAATGCCGTCCGATTTCGGGGTACGAGGCGTCGGTCAATTCCCGGCACAAGTACATGGCAATCTGTCTCGGATGAACGAGCGTCTTGCTCCGCCGCCGGGACTTCAGATCGGCGATTCTCACGTGGAACCACGTGCTCACGACTTCTTGGATGTCTTCCAGGGAGACGATCTTTTTCTTGTCTCCGATGAGATCCCTCAAGACATTCCGGGCCATTTCCAACGTGATGACTTGGCCGGTCAGCGACGCATAGGCGCCCAACCGGACCAGTGACCCTTCGAGCTCCCTGATGTTGCTCTTCATCGTCGTCGAGAGGAACTGAATGACGTCCTCCGGCAGAGTGACCCCTTCGTCCTCCGACTTCTTCCTCAAGATGGCGATACGCGTTTCGACGTCCGGCGGCTGGAGGTCAGCGATCAATCCCCACTCAAAGCGAGACCGCAACCGCTCCTCGATATCAGGCATGTCTTTCGGAAAACGGTCGCTGGACAGCACGATCTGCTTGTGTGCTTCATAGAGTGAATTGAATGTGTGAAAGAACTCTTCCTGCGTCCGCTCCTTTCCAGCCAGAAACTGGATATCGTCGATCATCAACATGTCGATGTGGCGATACCGCTTCCGCAGGTCCATCATCTTGTCGTAGCGGATGGAGTTGATAACCTCATTCGTGAACTGTTCGGTCGTCAGATACGCGATACGCAAGTCCGTTCGTTCCGCGACATGATTCGCAATCGCATTGAGGAGATGCGTCTTGCCGAGGCCGACCCCTCCGTAGATGAACAGCGGGTTATAGGCCTTGGCCGGTTGTTCGGCTACGGCCATGCAGGCGGCATGGGCAAACTGATTCCCCGCACCGACTACGAAGTTTTTGAACGTATATTTTGGGTTGAGTTGGATGCCCCGCTTTGGCTTGGATGCCGCGACGGTCTTCGCTGCCTGTTCAACGATGGTGGAATCTATTTGTTTGTTTACCAGACGATTAAACACCACAAACGATACAGCCGTTTCCCCTCCGCCGCGGGCGGTCGAGACTGCCTCTTCCAAGAGCGGTCCGTAGTGCTGACTGAGCCAGTCACCGAAAAACTTGTTCGGCACCGCGATCTGGGCCGTACTCTCTTCGATCCGTTCCAGGTGTACGGGAGTAAACCACGTGTCATACACCTGTTTCGGAACTTTTCCTTGGATATACGCCAAAGCCTCTTGCCACACAGACGCGACAGTCATAATCCCTACAAATTTGCCCATACACAGGGTTATTCACACCTGTGGATAACGTAAAACTCCCCAGTTTCTCCTGTGGCCAATCCATCCGCCTCGATGTCCGGTTTCCAGATCCGGCACACCGATCAAGCGTGTTATTCAGAGGTTGCTGACTCTGCACTCACCCTTAACTCAGAGTCAATCCCCAACTTCATCACCAGGAAGCGGTGACGAACTTTCCTTTGAAGCTCGCCACTTATTGCCTCTCCTCTTTCTCCACAGGCTCTACTCCTACTCCGATTCCGACTACGAACTTCTTTCTTCACACATACTCTCGGAAGTAAGAGGCGTTCATTCTCCATCAGATAATCACGCCTCGCTCACACATATTTTACCGCCGCATTCACTCCAAGGTCAGAGCGGAGCTATCGCTTGTACATCGCTTCGTGAGGTCATATGCCTGGTAACGGTCTGTGTACTCAGCACAGCAATATGCGCAGCTGTCAGAGGACTGTTATGTGTAGGCAAGAGAGTGATCCACAACCATCGATGATACCGGAGATGAGGAGAACGCGGAAATCAACTTCACTGAACACAGCGTTTCGCTCGACATGTATGTAATGGAAAGTTTGAATTCTTGAACAAGGCGGCCGGCGATACCGAGACGGAGGATGTTATGGACAGCGTCATCGGTGATCCGTGGAACAATGGCCACGCCACAACGAAGGTGATTCAGAGAAACGGTCGGTTCATTTCTGGGACCTGACGGGGGTGTGGATAACAAGAGTCCCAGCTTCCGCATAGCCAAACGATAACCGACAAGATGAAAAGAAACTTCACTTATTATTCAAACGGTTATAGCAGTGTTTCCGGGCGAGCGTACGGGGTTTTCGAGAGGAAGTCAATCGGAAAAATCTGCTGGCTATGAACGGGAAAATTGAGCCAAAAGGTATCCTGGTACGTCCGGCAGAGGGACCTCTTCCTGCGCCTTCGTATCCATGTTGCGGACGACGACTGACCCACGGTGAACCTCGTCGTCCCCGAGCAACACAGCCCATCGGCTTCGAGTCCGATCGGCTTGACGGAGATGCGCCTTGAGCGTGGTCGAACGGTAGTCGGTCTGGGCAACAAGCCCGGCCTGCCGCAATGCATCGAGCAAGCGGACACCGGCCGGCGCGCCGGCTGTTCCGAACGAGGCCACATAGACCGAGGGAATGGTCGAGGGCTGGGGCGCTTCCGGTAGCATCAAGAAGATCCGCTCAAGGCCGGCGGCAAACCCGACGGCGGGAGTCTTGGGTCCTCCCAGCGTCTCAACGAGCCCATCATAACGGCCGCCAGCTCCGACAGCATTTTGAGCACCCAGGTGCGACGACGTGACCTCGAAGGCTGTCAGGCAATAGTAGTCGAGGCCTCGGACCAGACGGGCGTTCAAGCAATAGGGGATATTGAGTGATGTGAGACCGGCGAGTACGTCCTCGAAGTGAGCCTTGGCTTCCGCCGACAGGTGATCCGTCAAGCGAGGCGCGTCCTCCGTGGCGGCACGGCATTCGGGAACTTTGCAGTCAAGGACCCGCAACGGATTGGTGTCGATCCGTCGAAGACAGTTGGCGCAGAGACGATCTGCACGGCCCTTCAGGAACGCGACGAGCATCGGAAGATACGCGGCACGGTCGGCGGCAGTCCCGAGACTGTTGATCTCAAGCGTCAAATCCGGAAGGCCGAGGTCCGACAGGAAGCGCCAGAGCAGCGACATGACTTCGACGTCCGCCCTGGCATCCTGAGTGCCGAAATATTCCACACCGAACTGGTGAAACTGCCGGAGGCGGCCGGCCTGCGGCCGCTCGTGACGAAACATCGGCCCGAGATAGTAGTATTTCTGCGGAAGCGGATCGGCCGCCCGATTGTGCTCCACGAAGGAGCGGACCGTGCCCGCCGTGCCCTCGGGCCGCAAGGTCAGCAGAGTGCCGTCACGATCGGGAAATGTATACATTTCCTTCTCTACGATGTCCGTAGTGACCCCGATGCTGCGTGCGAAGAGCGCCGTCACCTCGAAAATAGGCAAGCGGATTTCCTGAAACCCACACCGATCCGCCCAGCGGCGAGCGGCTTCTTCGATGAAGCGCCACCGTGGAGTTTCCTCGGGGAGGATGTCCTTGACTCCTTTGATTCCCTTGATCATAAACACGTCCGTATGTCTTGTCGCTGCGAGCGGACTATAGCGACGGCCTCGCGGCCAAGTCAACGCGCGGGCGGATGCCGCCGCGCTTGCGCGCAACGGACGGGGAGCGCTATAGTGGCCTCCTTCCACCTGAGTCTTCCCTGAACCGGAGCGTCGCATGAGCGCAGACCGTCCCAGTCGCCGCGTAATCGCCGTGGCCCCGATGCCGCCTGAGAAGTCCGCCTATGCCCTGGCGCGGTACAGCCGGTCCCCCGACTCGATCGAAAACAGCATCAAATGGGTTCACGGCCATTCGTCGGAAAAATTCTGGGAACAGTTCTACTTCGATTACGGCCACGCTTCCATCGCCGATCTCGGTCATGTAATCGTTTGCTTCGAGGACATTACCGAGTTGGCGGCAATCCGCCTGGAGGACGAGCCGGTGTGGGACGGGCAGGCGAAATCGAGCCGGTATCAGAACTTCGCCTCGAGCGGGTGGTACGTGCCCGACGCGATTCACGGGAGCGAGACGGAAGGAACCTATCAGGGGATTCTGAGGAGTCTCGGGGAGATCTACCGCCTCCTGCACGGGCCGCTCGTGGAATTTCTGTCGGAGCGGGATCCACGCCCGGAATCGATGAAACCGGGCGACTACCAGCGCACGATCGCGGCGAGGGCCTTCGACGTCACGCGCTATCTGTTGCCATTGGCGTCGCGCACGAACGTCGGCCAGGTGGTCAGCATCAGGACGCTGGAGAAGCAGATCACGCGGCTCCTCTCGTCGCAACTGCCGGAGCTCCGCATGATCGGCGAGGATTTGAAAGACGCCTGCCAGCGGTCCCCGATGAACGTCTGGGGCGAGCTCAGCGGGCAATCGGCCGGCGCGCATGAGCCGCTGGCGCCCACGCTGGCGCGCCACGCCAGAGCCAATGAATATCAGGGGACGGTCTATACCGATCTCGCGCGGTATGCGAAAGAAGCCCTGCGGGGAGCCGGGCTCGACGATGCGGCGGCATGGGGAAGCCAGGAGGCGGTCGAGCTGATCGAACCGCACGATCCGTGCGACGAGGTGGTCGCGACGCTCCTGTACCGGGTGTCCCAGGCTCCGTATCGAAGCATCTTGGCCGTGATCCGCGACTGGACCGAGAAACAGAAACAGGAAACGATCGAAGTCGCGCTGAGCAGGCGGGGACCCTACGACGAACTCATCAGGGAATTCCGCAGCGGGTATCCATTGACGTTCGATATTCTCATGGACATCGGCGGGTGGCGCGATCTTCACCGGCATCGCCGATGTCAGCAGATCCAGCAGAACTTCACGACCCGGCACGGCTACGATACGCCCAAGCCGCTTGTGCAGGCCGGTCTCGACGCAGAGTACCGACAGGCCATGGACGCCGTGCAGGCCGACATCGAGCAGCTCAGAAAAGTCAACGCGGAAGCTGCGCTCTACGCCATTCCGTTCGGCTTCAAAGTCCGTTGCCTGTTCAAAATGGATTTTGCGGAGGCCGAATACATCGCCAAGCTGCGCTCCGGCGTGAAGGGGCACTGGTCCTACCGGTCCATCGCCTGGCTGATCAAGGAGAAGGTGATGGAACGCTATCCGTCCCTCGGCCGTCACATGCAGGCGACCTCGCCGGATATCGAAGACACCTTGATCAGATAGCCGGCCGGTCCTTCTCGCCATGAACGATCATCGAACAGAATGCGAGCGCGCGCTGCTGGAGGAAGACTGGGAGCGCGCCGCCCAGACGGCGCTGGCCTGGGCCCGGCACCCGCCGGCCGTCGATGCGAGGGACCCGCGCCCGCATTTCGTGCTCAACGTCGCTCATCTGCTCAAGGGGCGGTTCGCCGAGGCGTGGGGGAGCCACGCGCGTTGTCTCCAAGAGGCAGAGGACATCGCGCAGATCAAACAGTGGACGGAGGATCTCGTCGCGGCGCACGGCGATAGGGCCTCCGCCCACCTCATCATGGGTCTGTTCCTGGCGCAGTCGGGCCAATCCGAACAATCCCAGCACAGTTACAAGGAGGCCGCGAGGCTCTCGCCGGCGTCCGCCTATCCCCACTACTTTTTGGCGCAGATTCACGAGCGAGCCGACCGCCCGGACATGGCGATCAAAGAATATCGCGAAGCCGTGCGGCTCGATCCCGCGTATGCACCTGCCCGAACCAACCTGGGCGTGGCCTATCAGGAGCAGGGCCGGCTCGAAATGGCGATCCCGCAGTATCGGGAGGTGATCAAGCTCAATCCGCACGACAGCGTGGCTCATGCCAACCTGGCTTGTGCGTTGGCCGAACAGGGAAAACAGGAAGCGGCGGTGCAGGCCTACAAGGAGGCGTTGCGGCTGAACCCGAATGACGCCGAAGTGCGTTTTGCGCTGGGCAGCCTGTACGAAACGCGCAGCCGGATGGACTTGGCGCAGAAAGAATATGCGGAAGCGCTCCGGTCGAATCCCGACTTCGGACCTGCGCATACGGCACTCGGATGGATCTCGTTGCGGAAGGGACACTTGCAGGACGCGTACGACGCCTTCAACCGGGGCCTCAAATCAAACGAACAGGACGCCCGCGCCTACCATGGCATCGCCGAATACTATGCGCAGCGGCGCAAACCGGAAAGCGCCATGGACAATTACGCCAAGGCGCTCAAGTACTACAAAGACCCCGATATGAAGAACGCCATCATGAACCAGCTGTTTCAGGAAGGCCGAGTCGGGGACTAGCGGGCTTCTCTTTACCAGGGCGAAAGTATTGCACTCCCGTCTTCCAACAAACTCCTCATCCCCTTCTGGCAGCACCTAGAGCGACGACGAGAGCGAAGCGTCCGGTGGTTGGTCGGTTTCCTCTTGCGTCATGCCCGCGACGGCGGGCATCCAGTCCTCGATCAAGACTCCCTGCTGAGGAGAAGGCCGTGACTGGATTCCCGCTTCCGCGGGAATGACCAACTTCAGTGCTTCTGATGGCAAACGGACCCACTACCAAGCGTCCGCATTGCTTGACGAGGTCCGTCAACCACGGTAGTATCCATAACGGAATCATTATGGAACCATTTGGAGGAATGCCGTGGCGACGTTAACCATCAAAAATATCCCGGAGCCGCTGGTGAAACGGCTCAAGCAGCAGGCTGCCGCTCATCGCCGGAGTCTCAATTTTCAGGTCATCTCCTATCTTGAACAGATGACGCATAGTGTTCCTGTCGATGCCGACGCATTGCTGGCGCGGGCACGGACTCTTCGTCGAACCCCAAAAGGAATGAAATTGACCGATCGCATCCTCGACGAACTCAAGGTGGCCGGCCGGTCATGATCGTGGCCGATACGAATCTGTTGATCTATCTCTATGTCCAAGGTCAGCGGACAGAGGAAAGCGAAGCCGTGCTGCGCCGGGATGCCGCATGGACGGCCCCGTTGTTGTGGCGGTCAGAATTTCGCAATGCGCTGATCGGTCTTGTCAGAAACGGCGTGCTAGCACTGAACGACGCGTTTTCCATGCTCGACGAAGCCGAACGATGGCTGGCCGGACACGAGTACAGCGTGATCTCTCGCCATGTGCTGACGCTAGCGGAGCAGTCCGGATGCTCGGCATATGACTGTGAGTTCGTCGCGCTCGCTCAAGACTTGGGGGTGCCCATGGTCACGGCCGACCGCCACGTCCTGAAAGCATTCTCTACCGTCGCTATTTCACCAGCGGCCTTTGCAAGCTGAATAGGGAATGGCTGGTGGGAACGGATGAAAGAATGGTTTGGAAGGTCACGGATCTCTTGCTGGATGTAATCGTAGTCTACGTTGCGGCTTCACTGGCTCGCTACTATACACCGGCTTGGAATGAGATCATTGAGGCAAACCACTCCGATATCTACAACGACATTCGCGCCGCATATCATAATGTGGCAGAAGGACTTCCATTATTCTTTGAGGATGAGTACCCCTTCCAATACAGCTATCAAACACGAATCCCAACGTACTGATTCAGTGATAAAATCGGGAAGCAGAAATCCTGAGGGGAATACCAGGCCTATTCAAGATGACCTTCGCCAGATTTGGACGGGCATGGCGGCTCAAAAAGCTGAGCCGGCGAGGCCGCAGCGAGCAAGAAGGCGAGGCGTATGTTTGCTGATACGTTGAGCCTTTGAGCGATGCGCAAACGGAGCTGGGTCAGAGGCTGCTCAAACTTTTTCTCTAGCAAGGCCGCAGGGAGTTTGAGTGCCGAGGCGTACTGTTTCCGTACGTCGAGGTGGGCAAACGACCGAGAACGCCGCTAGAGGAAAGTTTCAGCAGTCTCTAAAGTTCGCGGATGGCGCCTTGGAGGACCGTGATCTGCGTCACCGGATCCCCGGAACTCCGCAGTTCGGCTCGGATCTGATCTTTCAGATAGGAAGAATAGCCGACGCGATCGAGCAGCAGGTCGAGAAACCGTTCTGCCGGGAGCAGGCTCTGGGCTTTGAGTTCGTCGACGGTCTCATCGCTGACCGGGACGTACGTGCTTCCCAAGTGGAACACCACGTTGTAATAGCGCCCTTGCCCGATTCGTTCGAACCGCAAACCCTTCACGATAGGCTCCTGACCGTGGACGGACCGCCATTCTAGACAATCCGTCACGGGAAAGACAAGGCCGGAACGCGGAGCCTGCGGCCGGTCAGGACCCTTTGCTCTTCTTGCCGAAATACTCCTGACGGCTGACCGCCACATCGGCCACGAACATCACGCCGGAGTGCCGTTCGAACAACGGCCTGAGGCCGGCAAGAATCGGCTCGACCTTGTCTTCGGGCACCACGGTCATGATCATCTCCAGACTTTCCTGCTCGCTGAACATGAAGTGCGCTTCGCGCACCCCGTGATGGCCCTTGCCCGACACGTTGCCGATGATGGTATAGCCCGTCGCGTTGACGCGGTCGAGCAACTCCGTCACGAAGGCTCGGTGGTCCCCGGCGACGATCACACGGATTTCCTTCATCGGATGCAGGACTAGCCCCATCTAACATCTCCTTTCCCGGCTTGAGAATACTCGACGCTCCACAGTCTTTGCGTCCAGGACGTTGCTGCCGATGCCGGATGTTTATCGGACAGCTTCGTCTGCTCGAATTCCCCGGCCGCGCTGCGCCACGACCCCTACTCGATCCGACTCCATCCCCCGGCGGGGCGATACCGATACCATACTGCATCCTCGGGATCGAGCGCGACGAGATGGACCCATTCATTGTGATAGAAATGCTGGAGCACCTCGTGCCGTCCGATCAGTTTCTCGATGCGTGGTCGCGGCGCC
>Ga0268299_1000971_pt1 | contig 64977 bp, 60 predicted proteins | sample NOBtaG_FD_193484 | JGI IMG/M metagenome (GOLD analysis project Ga0268299, IMG submission 193484) | Activated sludge microbial communities from bioreactor in Nijmegen, Gelderland, Netherland - NOB reactor | ecosystem: Engineered > Bioreactor > Aerobic > Activated sludge | place: Netherlands...
GCTTGGACTGATGACAGCGCTCTTCAACCTGCTCGTCCAATGGCACGGCATGAACCCCCGCGAGGACGGCTTCGTCCCCATCTCGATCGCCGAATTCGTCATCTGAAAGGGGGGCGCACCAGTGGTTCCTATGGAACGAGTCTGAGCAGTTTCAAAGACAAAATGTTTGTTGACGGACACTGTTTCGCGCCGTATTTCGTCAGCGCCTTGATCTGGAAGAGAATTGAACAAGGGATTCGTGAAGGCGAGATCATTGACGCCCAACGCAGATTTCGTCCGCACCTTTCACTACTAGCTCGGCTACTACTCCAAAACGAATATCCTCCGAGATTTACCGAAGAAAAGAAGATGGAAGCATATTGTGAACATCTCAAAGGGGAATTGATAAACGAAACGCGTTGGAGGGCTGCAGCCGACACTATGTCGTCGCTCCTAAAGGCGGCGTACGGAAGCAATAGTGTCAGTCAAAGAAACATGCACCAAAACGAGATTTTCACAAAAACGTTGCTCAATAGCCTACCAGCGAGCAAGAAACGACCGGCCACCCAGCTCCCTAAGGAGCCAAACAAGTTGTCGGATTTTCGAGATGACCCTTATCTCTTGGCGGGAACAATCGACTGGTACAACAATATACGCGGCTTCGGGTTCATCGAGGTTCATGGTGGAAATCGCGTCTACTTTCACGTCACTTCAGTTGAAGACCAAGGAGAAAAAGGCGAACCAAAGAAAGGGCAGACCGTACATTTTTATGAAGAGTATTCATCCCCCTACAATAATGCGAAGAGAATCCGACGCCATAACCTTAAATTGTAACCATTGGTGCAGAGATTTTTCACAGGACGAACTGGGCGATGGAAAGCCTGACGACGCCGTCCTTGTCCGGCTTGAGGCCGTGCCATGCCACGAGCAGGTTGAATGCTGCGGCGAGGTAGGCGAAGTGGGCTCCGAGGTGCTTCCAGGTGCGATGCCACATCCGTTTTGCATTCCACGCGCCGGTGATCATCGAAAAGACCGTTTCGATGAGCATGCGCACGTTCCAGCGTCCACGCCGGCACAGCTTCATGTTCTCCGGGTCTCCGCCGGCGCTGTGAAAGCCCGTGTCCGCCAGGACCATCGACTCGTTCACGTAGGTCGCGACGAAGGACGAAAACGCGCTGTCGTGCGTGTTTGCCCGGGCCATGTCCCAGCCGGTGATCAGGCCGAACTGGTTCACCGCCAGGCACAGTTTTGCACCGACAATCCAGCGGTGGTTCGACACCCCCTTCCTCCCGATCTGCCCCTTGCTCCGCCCCTCGCGAATGGGATGCAAGAGCTCGACGCCGAAGGTGTCGGCGACGCCCAGCGCCGTCGTCGGCGCGAGAAACCGCGCGGTGTGCTCCTCATGGCTGGCGAAGAGGCGGAACAGATTCGTGCGGTCCGGCAGCGCGGGGAAAAGGTGCGAGAGGTTGGCCCGCACCCATCGGTCGAAAGCCCGCCCCTTGCGCCCCGAGATGACGAAGAGCAGCGCGAGCGTGACAACCTCCGGGGGCCAGAGGCTGGCGAGCGGAAAACGAGCGACATCCTTCATTTCGTCATCGACTTTGCAGAACAGGGCAATCACGAAAACTTCGGTGTTCACGGGGCGCGCTCCACAGAAATGTGGGACTTTCGAGGGTCCAAGGCGCGCCTCGTGAACCCACGCAACGCACAACGCCAACAATTCCAGCGCTTCATCTCCGCACCAATGAGTAGTAAGTATTTCAGCCAATTGCGCAAACAGGAATCGGGTCATACACGACGTGGGCGTATTTACGCAGAGTCGACTTGCCGCGAAAGGAGGTTGCCCTCACGAATCGGACTCGGTTGTTACTCTGCCGGAGTCGGAGGCGGCCCGCTACGTTCGACCCAGACACTTTTGCCTGTTGCGGGATCCACCTCGTAAGACATGTACGTGCCATGCGGATTGTAGTCCGCAGGTTGCTCCGGGTCGCAGTTCAGCTTCTCGACCGTGAACCAGTCGAGTTCGAGCTGAGTCGTTCCGAGATCACGCGCGATGACAATGAGCGACAGCTCGAGCTCAGAATCCGAGGGTGCCAGACCAGCAGGTGCGTTTCCTGCAGTCGAATACTCCGTCCAACCGTATCGATTCGGCTCGCCGGTGGGATCGAGGGGGACCATGTTGGGATGCGTGGCTACTGCGCCCGGGCCGGCCGCGATGATCCCCGAGAGGGCCTCAGGGTCGCCGCTCCAGACGTACGCGATGTCGTCCGGAAGCAGGGTGGCGTTTGGACCACTTCGAGCGCGGAGGCGGATCGACACGTGAAAGCGGTCATCCAGTGAAGCCCCGACGACTCGGCGCCGCACCGCCCCGAGCCCCGTCGGCTGTGCCATGATCTGATAGCGGGTCTTCAAGCCGGGGTCCTGAGTCCACGCCGTTCTGCCCTTAGGGATGTCCGCATCTTCGAACTCGCGTGGTGTCATCCAGGACCTGCTTCGGATGTCGATTCTCTCGCGCGGCCGCTCATCCCCGGGCTTGCGTTCGCCCTCGCTGAACCTCGGCGTCGTCTGCCCCGCGAGTTCGAGACGCTCCCAATTCGGATGCAGCCCATTCACAAACGGCGGATCGGTGGCCTCGATGAAACGGCACTGGTCGACGAAAATACTGGCCGGGCCGGAGGGGATGCCGTTCCGCAAACCGATCACGGAAAACATGTACCGCCCGGGCTTGAGACCCGACATTGATTCCGCAGAGATCCACCCGTTGACGTTGATGTGGTCTCGCGTCTGAAGGGGGTCGAGCTCGATAACTCCGGTCCCCTGCATCCCAGCCCGCCACGTATGATCGTAGTCTCCACCGGTAGGGACTTTCCAACACATCTCGATTCTTTTCGTCTCCCAATTCATGAATGCGGTAACTCCAATCGGCGTCGGCGTGAACCCCAGACCCACGTCGTCGCCGGCGACATACATCGGGCGGAGCAAATGCGCAGCTCTATGCACATCTTCCTGTCCTTCGCGAACAACGGCGCCGCGCATCATGACGGAAAGAATCTGCTCTTCAAGATTGCTACGAATCGACTCGGGATCGTCCCCGATGCTGGTCGTGACGAAGTACGGATTGAATTCAGGTGGCGAGGGGTAGCCCACGACGACGACTCCGCTTCGAGTCACCGTGCCATCCAAAGACCCGATCACGCCAGGAGGGGGAACTATTGAAACGGCCCTCGCGCCAGCAAGTCCGTCTGAGGCACTTGACAAATTCGCGCAGGACGCGATTGTGATTACTGACATCAGTTGGATCAAAGTTCTGGCATGCATGGAGATTGTCCCTCGGTGGAGAAGCCGAATCCTTCTTCTGCAAAAATGGTTGGGTCACTAGTCATAAAAGGTAAAGCTCTTACTATTGTTTGAGACGTGCCCGGGATGTCAGAGTAAAGTGTCTGTGTGTGGATGTAATACCAGCTGCCGCCTATGTAGCAATTTTGACTCGGATCGGCGACAATGTGGCTATACATGGCAATGTTTGACTTGCCACAGTGCTCCGTGCCTATTTTGTAGTAGATTCCATTGTTTCCATTCGCATAGATGCAAGTGCCTCCGTCCAAGTCGTTGTTATCGCATTTGTCAACAATAGTAAATTGATAACTGCCCTGACAATCCACGTCAATTGCGTGGCAATCTTTATCCACGAGTCTGAGCGGTCCATTCCAGGGAGGGGAAGGAGGACAATCGGGGAAAGTGGCAGGGATTTGGATCCAATTGCCAACAGGGTCACCTTCACACTCATCCCACACTTTAACGGTAAAATAGGCATCCCGATAAGACATGTCGTCGCCCTCGGTCGCTTGACACGGGCCGGGCATGGATTGAGCCGCCACCGTGTACGAAGTTACGGACGGAAAGATGCCGTCGATGTTGACGATTCGAGGGTTCTGGGGGTCCATTTGATCAAACGGGACCCAAGCTATACTCAATTCGGGGGTGACCACGCTGTATTGACAAGGATCGTCCCGTGATACACACACATCACGATCAATACCTCCTTCGGCAACCGCAGTTGCCCCGAGCGTATTTTCACAAATGTTCAAGGTCTGATATGTGTAGTCCACGCCACCAACTTTGATCACCAATGGCTCCATCACCCCGATCAACCCGCATGGAACGCCGGAGTCACACTGCCCTTCAGAGCATGGATCGTGTGTCCCGACATGACTGTATCCTTCTGCGCATGGGCACGCCACCTGCCGCTCCTCCCCCGGAAACAAAAAACCAAACAATCCGAGGAAAGCAACCATGAAATTGTACGATCCGATAGAACCCTTACGAGTTAGTAAGGCAAGGGGGGGGGTAGAAATCTTCGAGGGCTGAGGCTTTGTAACCGGCATGCCTCGCTCCGATGGACAGTTAGTGTACGCAAGGAGCCAGAATCGGTGGCCCCCGTCAAGAGACTTTGACCGTCAAAAATGCCCCGCAAACGTTCACGCCTCTACCGCCGCACCCTACGGCAGTAGCGAAACATGATTCTCGTTGAGCGATAGGGCGCGAGTAAACAGCGGTTCGCGGCCCTGAGGCCGGAGCGTGGCGTTTGCGGTCAGCATGTGTTCGGCGAAACTCACGGCCAACACAGGCGCCACGCCCGTGCTCACTTTTGTTCTAGCGGGTGGTTCCACGGGCCCGGGTGTTCCCGCTGTCACCTTGCTGAAGGCTACCCGTTCACCCTCGCCAAATCCCTCTGACACTGCCGCAATTCCGCGCGCCAGGTCTCGTTGTCGTTGTTGCGCATGACGAGGCGTTCGGCGGCGGCGAAGGCTTTGCGGAAGCTCTGGACCGATTGCTCGATGTCGTCTCGGTCGAGGAATAGTTCGCCCAGCGTGCGAAACGCGACCATGCGGCGTTGCAGCGACTCGGAGCTGAACTCGGTCTGATTGAGCGATTCGAAGTACGCGCCGATTTGGTTCGCCACGACGGGCACGGCGTTGCCGACTTCGGCGGCGGCCTGTTCACGGAGGACTGAGAGCAGCGTGATCATCGCGGCCTCCGCCTTCTCGCGCGAGGCGATGGCGGCGCGGTGCGATTCCTTGAGCGTCGTCACCTCGCGTTCGACCTGACGGCGGCGGTTCTCGGAGAGCGCGAGAGCGCGTTCACCTTCTTCCGCTTCTTCCAGGGTCAGTTCCGAGAGTTTCTCGAGCGCGTGGATTTCGTTCAGGAACTCCGTGCGTTCTTCCTCGTCCTCGATGTGTCCGGCTTGGATGCGCGCCAAGGTCAGATCCTGATTATCCATGGCTGCTTCGACGAACATGGCCAGGATTTTCTGGCGCAGTCTCTTTGCACTTTCGTTTTCGGGCCAAAGGCCGATCGCACGCAGGAGCATGCTGTCGCATGCGGACAGGTTCGTGTAATCGGGCGCCTTTTCCTCGAGTCGGAATGCGACCTGTTCCGTCAGCGCGCGGGATTCGCGGCGCTTGCCAGCACCCGTCAGGTAGCCGCGAATCTCGTCAATAAACGCGAGCGCGGTCGGTGTCCGTTCGGATGGTTCGCGGCGCATGGTGCGGAGACAGATCTCTTCGAGTTCGACCGGGATGTCACGATCCGGAGCGCGGCGGCGAGGCGGTTCGATCTCACCCATGCTCGCGCGGAACATCGCGATCTCAGCCGATGGCGCAGTGTACGGCGGCGTCCCCGTCAGGATGTAGTACAGCGTGCCGCCGAGAAGGAACACGTCGGTCCACGGCCCAAGATTCACCGGCGATTTCTCGGTCTGTTCGGGCGACATGAATGCTGGCGTGCCGGCGGGGTTCGTCGCGGAATCGCGCGAGGGCGCGCTCCCCTGATTCATCAGGTCCGGCATGGTCTCTTGAAGACGAACCTCGTCATAGACCATCGCGAGGCCCCAGTCCATGAGGAGCACTTCGCCGAATTCGCCCACCATGACTTGGGCGGGCTTGATGTCGCGATGCACGATGCCTCGCGAGTGCGAGAACGCGACTGCCTGCGCCATGTCGATCAGTGTCGGGAGGTGTTTCTCGAGATACTCCGCCATTGGCATCTCTTGGTCCGCATCCAGCATCGCGTCCCAGGGATTGCCTCGCACGAGTTTCATCGGGATCAGCGGGCGTCCGCGATCGTCCACCCCGAGGTCATACACGGGAACGATGTTCGGGTGTTCCAGGCTCGCCGTGGTGAGAGCTTCCTGCAGGAATTCGCTTTCGAGTCGGAGGATATGCTGCGGCTGCCAGCCGACGCGCTCATAGAGGTCTTCGCGGATGCGCTTCACGGCGATGACTCGGCCGAGCGAGGGCTGCACCGCTTCCCACACCTCGCCGCAACCACCTCTCCCGACGAGGCGACCCAGCGTATAGACGGCTTGCGGGGACGTCGTGTCCGTGCCGCCGGTTCCGGCCATGGGGATCTGATCACCAGAGGAATGGAACGCAGGCGCGATCGTGTCGGCACCACTTACAGAGGCATCCGGCAACGCGCCTGTGATCGGCCCCACGGAATTCGGAGAGGCGTGGGTCAGGGCAGACTGATCAGCGAGCGAGCGATCCTTGTTGATGCGCGCGAGCACATCCGTTGCGGGCCGAAACGAGATCGTGCTCGTCGGACTTTGCATCCGCTCGGAGCTCTCCTTACCATCAGTGAGCTTGACCGGCGCTGCCTTGTCGGGCGTGGACCCTTCCATGCGTTCGTCCAATGACTCAGCCTGCCGGTGCTTCGGCTAGGGCTGCTTCGAGTGTGGGTGTAATCTTGAAGATCGATCCGAATCCCGTCGTCTCGACCACCTTGCGCACAAACTCCGTCATTGCGCAAAGGACGACAGTACCACCGACGGGTTTGAGCGACTTGCGCGCCTGGAGCAGTACGCGCAGCCCCGAGCTGGACACGTATTCGAGTCCCGACATCTCCAGCACGAGGTACTTGTTTCCTTCGTCGATCACGGCCATCAGTTCGTTCCCGAGTTCTTTCGAATTCAGGATGTCGAGTCGCCCACTGATGTGGACGATCAACGCCGTGCCCTGCTTTTCTTTGGTTACTTCCATCTTGCTGACCCCTTTGACGACCGGCTTTGGGCTGGCCTCGGTTAGGTTGAGATATCGTTTGGAGATGATGAGCACGTTGCGATCCTGCTCGCGGCGGTACTCGACACTATCCATCAGTTTCTTGGTGAGAAAAATGCCGAGCCCACCGATCGGGCGTTCCTCGACATCCGAATCAATGCGTACTTCCGGGCGCGCGAGCGGGTTGAACTCGACGCCCTTGTCTTCGATCTTGAGTGAGAGAACTCCGTTCTCGGCCTGAACCGTGACGAAGACCGAATGGTTGTCCTCGGGCTTGTAGCCATAGCTGATGACGTTGGCGACGACTTCCTCCAGCACGAGTTGCAGGTCGTTGATGACCTCCGTGCTGATGTTGTGCGTCTCACCGAATTGATCGATCAACTCGACCAATCGGGCGATCTCGTCGAGCTCGTTGCGGAGCTCGACCAGCAGGCGTCCCTTGGGTACAACGCTCAATTCGCTTCTCCGGAGGGAGCACCCAGAAACCGCACTGCCAGAGCGGTGATGTCGTCGCTCTGCGGGGCCTCGCCCGCGTGTTCCGAGACCGATTCGACGACTGCGGCAACGATCTCCACGGGGCTCCTGCCGGCCGACTTGACCAATTCTGTCAGGAGCCGTTCGCGCTCATAGAGTTCCTGCGAGACGTTCTCCGCCTCGGAGATGCCATCCGTGTACAGGAACACCGCGTCGCCGGGGGAGAGGTGGATCGAGCCCGCGCGATAGACGAAGTCCTCCTCGATCCCGAGCGCGATGTTTGTCGCACTGGCGAGGGGGCAGACAAAGCTCTCGTCCGTCATGATGAACGCGGCGTCGTGCCCGCCGTTGCAGTACTCCAACTCACCCGTATCGAGATCGAGAATTCCGAAGAACGTCGTCACAAACATCGACGACGCATTGTCCATGCAGATCATGCGGTTGGCATACGTGAGACAATCCGCCGCTGAATCGCAGGTCATGCCTGCGGCTCGCAGCAACGTGCGGCTCATCACCATGAAGAGCGCGGACGCCATTCCTTTCCCTGAAACGTCGCCGACGAGGAAGCCAAGCTTGTGCTTGCCAATCATAAAGTAATCGAAGAAATCCCCGCCGACCTCTCGCGCGGGTTTCATCCGGGCGTGGATCTCGAACATCGGGCTCTCGGAGGGATGCGTGTCCGAGCCCGGGAGGAGGGACTGCTGTATCTTGCTCGCGATCTCCAGTTCCTGACGGAGGTTCTCGAGTTCGCTCTGAACTTCCGTCGCCTGACGGATCAGGCGGACCTGTTCCTGTGTGCGGGAGATCGTGTGGGAGAGATCGTTAAAGTCGATCGGCTTCGTGACAAAGTCGAAAGCCCCGCGATTCATCGCGGTGCGGATGTTTCCCAGATCGCCGTATGCGGAGACGACCACGCACCTCAGCGTGAGTTCGAGATTTTTGATCTCGAGCAGCAGCGAGAGCCCGTCCATGCGCGGCATGTTGATGTCGGTCAGGACGATCTCGACGTCGGAGTTGTCCCTGAGCAGATCGAGAGCTTCGAGGCCGTTCCCCGCGAAGAGGAACGAGAACTCGTGGTTGCGAATCTGACGACGGAACTTCTGCTCGATCAGGAGGCGCAGATCGGGCTCGTCATCCACGACCAGGATCTTGGCCGGGATGCGTGTTTCCGTTCCGCCGCTGGCGACGGTATCAGGTTGCGCGCTCATTCAATGCCCAGCCGTTTCCCGAGTGCGTCGAAGTCGATTGGCTTGGTGATGTAGTCGGTAGCACCAAGGGCCATGACTTCCGCCTTAAGGGAAGCGTTATCATCACCCGATATCATGACAACCGGAAGGTTGGGGTGGGATTCCCTGAGCGTCCTGAGCAACTGCACCCCGGACATCCCGGGCATGTTGATGTCCGACAGGATCAGGACCACATCCGCCCCGTTGCCGCTCGCCATGACCTCCAGCGCCTTTTCGGCAGAGAGCGCGAAGACGAATTCCAGCTTCCCCTCCCTGATGTCCTTGCGAAAACGAAGTGAAAAGAGGATCTTCACATCCTCTTCGTCGTCGATGACCATGACCTTCTTTGTCATGCGGACTCATCCTTTCGAGATGGGAGAGTGACCGTGAACTCGGCGAACTCCCCTTCGACGCTGGCTGCCTCGAGTGTTCCACGATGCTGGTCCACGACGATATCCCAGGAGATCGACAGGCCAAGACCAGTTCCTTCTCCCGTCGGTTTTGTGGTGAAAAAGGGCTCGAAAATCCGGCGAAGATTCTCCGCAGGGATGCCCCTTCCGTTGTCGCGAATCCGGATACGCACCCGGTCTTCCACCTTTTCGGTGGTCACTTTGATCGTCGGATTTAACTTGTCGCCCTCTTCCAGACGACGTTTGTGCGCGGAGTAACACGCATTGTTCACAATGTTCAGGAAAACACGGCTCAGGTCCTGAGGCGTGCCCATGATCTCACCTGCGTTCGGGTCATACGCGGACTCGATCGTCACGTTGAAGTTCGAATCCTTGGCGCGCATCCCGTGATAGGCGAGGTTGACGTACTCCCTGATGAGCGCGTTGACGTCGAGCGGGACGCGCTCTCCTGTCTTTCCGCGCGAGTGCGCGAGCATGCCCTTCACGATGCTGTCCGCGCGGTTGCCGTGCTCGTGGATTTTCTTGAGGTTTCCCTCGAGGGTCGCCGTCAGATCATCCATGTCGTCGAGCGTGTTCTTGTCCAGCTTGTCACGATGCGGCTCGAGGATTTCCTTCAATTCAGAGAGCAGATCCACGGAGAGGTCGGCGAAGTTGTTGACGAAATTGAGTGGGTTCTTGATTTCGTGCGCGATGCCTGCCGTCAGGTTGCCGAGGGAAGCCATCTTCTCGGCGACGACGAGCTGTCCCTGAGCGGCCTTGAGGCGTTCCATGGCGGCTTCCAACTCGTCGCGTTTCTCGGCGATTTCCTTCGTGCGCTCGTCGATCTTTTGCTGCAAGTGCGCCGTGTAATCCTCGAGCTGGTTTCTCGCGCGCTCGAGGGCGCCGATGTGCTGGTTGATGCTCTTCGCCATGCGGAGAACGGACTCCGCGAGCGTGCCAATCTCGTCGCGCGAGAGCACCGCGCGGATGGAGTCCTGGTCCTCGGGTCCTACGTTGGATTGCGAGGCGATGCGGTTGGCGATCATCGCGAGTCGCCCGACCCGGCGGCTCACGTTTCCCGCGATATACATCACGAGCACAAGGCTCGCTAGAAAGAGCGACGAAACCATCCCCAACATCAACGTCTTGCCGTTCAGATGCGACGCGATGCGCGTTTGGATCAGGCTGTCCAGCGTCGCAGAGGAGTCCTCCCAGAATCGGAACACGAGCGAGATCGCATTTCGCCCGAGCGCATCAAGCGAGTGATCGTTGTCGTTGAACGGCCCCGCCTGCAGCTTGTCCAGTCGTGCGAGATACTCCTCGACGGCCACGGCGAACTGGGTCATCCCACGTTCGAGATTCTCGCGGCGCGCCTCGGTCGCATCCGGGGCCGACCGTGAGACCATCACGCGCATTCCATCCTTGAACGTGCGCAAGCGCCCCCCGAGGACGATGAGACGCGTCTTGTCCTCGGTCGTCAGAGTCCCTCGATCTGCCCCCAGCCGAACGATGGTATAGACCTCAAGCAAGGCATCCACCGCGTCCGGCAGACGTAGGACGACCGCGTCCACCATGTAGTACGTTTCAAGATCAGGATCGAGAACGAGGCTCGATTTGTTGCCAATCTGTGTGACGAGCGAGCGCAGCGACGCGAACGCGGCGGCATGACCGTCCGTGGCGGGCTGTGTCTCCGACGATTCCAGCATCGCGAGAAAGCGGCGCGATTCCTGCTGAACATTGAAGAGCGCCTCGGCCACATCGATCGATGATTCCGGACTACTCTCGCGGGAGTCTGCCAGCGTGAGAGCGCTCTCGATCTTGGGCCGAATTGAGCCGCGCAGGATCGTCGCCCGGTCATCGGCAGAGTACTTCGCGGGCCCCGCCTCGATCGCCCCGAGTGCCACCTGTTCGTACACGGTGCGGACAGGACGCAGGAGTTCCGTGCCGTCCAGTTCGCGCTCGGCGAATTCGATCTGCCGATTCTGCTGCACGATCAGGAGATACAGCAGAAGCAGGGATGGGATCGCCGCAAGAACCGCGATCGCGGCCAGCTTGGCATGGATGCTCATGTTATCGAGCGGCGCCATGCGGACAGTCGGAGGGGTCTGCGACAAGAACGGCCAACCTTGATCGTCATGTGATTGAGACATGAAAACCTAGCGATCCCGTTCCGCCGGATGCAACAACGCAAAGCACGATAAAATGCTTGGGGGGGCGGAATGGCGTCCGCAGTGACCGGGGAGAGAATCGCCAATAACATGGCGGATTTCGAGCGACAGCGCCCGCCCCCCTCCCGTAGAGTCGTTGGTTGCACGCAGGAAGCCATCCCAGCCGCACAAGTTGCCCATTATGCCCTCATCCGCAGAAACCAAGTACTATCGCGCCAGCCTCGGTCTAAAGGACGACATCGCCGGCGACGTTTCCGCCGACTATCATGATCGCCTGATCGATGTGCTGCGCGCCAACGGTTCTCGGGTCGAGACCCCCCAGATGGATGTCCGCCTCGCCAAGGAATTCGGGTTCTGCTACGGCGTCGACAAGGCCATCGACATGGCCTACGAAGCCACGCAGAAGTTTCCCAACAAGCGAATCTTCCTGACCACCGAACTCATTCATAACCCCCGCGTGAACGAACGCATGGTGTCCAAGGGCATCATCTTCCTCTCCGGCACCTATAAGAGGGAACTAACCCCTGACGACGTCACCAGGGACGACGTGGTGCTGATCCCCGCCTTCGGCGTCAGCGTGAAGGAATTGCAATTCTATCGGGACAAGGAATGCATCATCGTGGACACCACCTGTGGGTCGGTCGTCCACGTCTGGAAACGAGTCGAGCGTTATGCCCGCGATGGGTTCACCTCGCTGATTCACGGCAAGTACTTTCACGAGGAAACAGTCGCCACGACCAGCCATGCCGCCACCAACGGGGGGCATTACCTCGTGGTCCGGAACAAGGAGCAGGCACAAATCGTCTGCGATGTGATCCTCGGCGCCAAGTCACCCGACGTCATCGCCGAGAATTTCCACATGACGATGAGCAAGGACTTCGACGCGACGAAGCACCTCCAGCGCATCGGCGTCGCGAATCAGACCACCATGCTCGCGAGCGAATCGCTCGAGATCGCTCGCATGGTCGGGGATGCGATGAAGGAACGCTATGGAGTCGAGCACGGTCAGGAGCACTTCCGCTCCTTCGACACGATCTGCAGCGCCACGCAGGACCGCCAGGACGCCATCCGCAATCTCGTGGATGAGGGGGGCATCGACCTGATGCTCGTGGTGGGCGGCTACAATTCGTCCAACACGAATCACCTCGTGGACATGGGGCTGAAGCGGTGCCCGACATACCACATCGATGACGCGCGAGAGATTCTCTCCGCCACGGAGATTCGCCACAAACCCTACGGCAAGAACGAGGTGATTGTCTCACGCAACTGGCTCCCCGATGGGCACTTCGTCCTCGGGATCACTGCCGGTGCAAGCACACCGAATCGCTCGCTGGGCGAGACGCTCGAGAAGGTCGCCGCGCTCAAGGGGATCTCGCACGATAGCATCCTCGCCGCAGCAGGAGCCAACGCGCCGGGCGCATAGCATGAGCTCTTCCCCACGGGAGACGACGTTAGCGGTTCCATCGACCATCGATCTCGATCGGGTGGGCATCGTCGCGCTTAAGGTTCTGGGCGCCACGCTCATTGTGGCGCTCATGACGTTGTTCCTGATGGGTGGGACGCCCTACAGTCGACTGCTCTATCCTGCGGCTCTGGCCATTGGCCTGATCAATCCCGTCTGGGCGCTCTATGCGATGGCGCTCTACGGGCCGCTGTTCCTCATCGATCCCGGCAACACACATCTTCTCGTCGCGATCGAGGTTTTCATCCTCGGCGCAGCCGGGGGGGAACTGCGCCAGCTCGGTCGCACGCGTGACCTCACCCTGAGCGCGACACCCGGCATGCGCGACCACGATAGCGTGCTCAAGGATCAGAAAATCGGGCCGGTGAACTTTGGACTCTGGCCCTTCGTCCTGCTCTCGATGTTGTTAATGCTGGCGGCCTCGTCGATCTTTGGCATGCGGCTACTGATTCATCGCGAAGACGCCATCGGTGCCTCCCCGGGCGAGTTCCTCACCACGCTCAACCGGATGTACTATGGATGGGCGACGTATCCCGAATACACGCTGCGCAGTCTGCACAACTGGATCGCCGGTGGCTTGATCGCCGTGATTGCCGCCCGGCGCGCGACACCACTCCGCGCGGCGAGGTGGCTCAAGTGCGGCGCGATCGGACTCGTCGCCGCGTGCATGCTCTCGCTGATGGATCGCGTCGGCTTGGCAGACATCGACGCGTTTCGCCGCGCGAATCCAGACCCACTCCATGCGGGGCGCCTGCAGGGCACCGCGGGCCATGCGGGCTGGTTCGCACTCTGGATTGTGCTGACGTGGCCGGGGCTGCTCCTTTGGTGGAGCAATCACGGGCGCATTCGCCGCGTCGGGGTCGCCGTCGCTCTCATCGGAATCGTCGCCCCGGCGCTCGTGCTCACGGCCGCGCGGGCGAGCTGGCTCGGGGCGGGTTCGGCCCTGCTGCTCGGCGTCGTGTGGCTCTGGCGCAGCGAGCCCTCCTCGCGGCGTTACATCCTCGGCGGGCTTGCCGCCTTCGCTGCGACGGGTCTGATCCTGCTCCTTGCAAGTGATGTCGTCCAGCAACGCGTGGCCACCTTGCTGAGATTTTCCGACCGCGCGAACTACTGGACCAGTTCCCTCCTCTTCGTTTCGACTTATCCCACAGGCATCGGTCTGGGGACGCATGCCACCATCTACGAATCCTGGATTCCATGGTTTAACACATTCCATCAACCCGATCACGTCACGGCCCATTCGATCTTCCTGCATCCCCTCGCTGAGAACGGATGGATGTTTCTGGGGCTGATGATCGGAGCACTCGGCATGGTTGCGCGTGATGTCTTCCGCGCGGCGCATGTCGTTTCGGGCGGAACGAAGCGCATCCTCTTCGCTCTCTCGGCGGGTGCAGGTGGTCTTTTCATCGCGGGCATCGCGCAGGACGTCATCTACATTCGCATGGTGGAAATCGGCCTATGGATTGCCTTCGGGCTCCTCGTCGGAATCTCCCGTCGCGAAGGCAAAGCGCTCTTCCCCCCGCTGAATTCGGAGCATGCCAAACTCCTCGTGGGGTCGTTCATCGCCGCAGCCGCCGTGACCGCGACGGCGAACCTCGTGCGCCGCGTCGAGGGAGCCTGGCCGCGGGTGTACGATCAAGACACGAACGCAGGCATGGTGTATTGGCTGAACAAGGAGTTCCGACTCGCGGTCGATCCCTACGTCACGCGGATCGAGTTCAATGCGTCGCGCTTCAAGGGCGAAGGCGAGATCGACGTGCGTTGGCCGGATGGCTCGCATGACTTCGCGCTCCTCAGGGCGGGAGCAGGACCTGCCGATGCCCCGTACGTTTCTGGACGGTACTTCGCCCGCGAGTTCACTCCCCCTCCCCCTGGCGAAGGTGGCGCGCCCCTCTGGCTGACCATGAAGGTAACGGGGGACTCCTGGGTCCCGGCAGCCGATGATCCCTCGTCCACCGATCATCGCGAGCTGACCGTCTATGTCAGTGACCTGTGGATCTACAAAGCCGGCGACGGACCGCGCCCCACCGACTAAACTTTGCAGGCGACTTTGCCCCTCGCCCCTCGCACGCATTTTCCTGCCAACTCCCATGAGCATCCGGACCCCGGACCCTTACCCCCGGGCGTCGGTTGACACCCCCACTCGGCGGGGAGGTAAATAGGACAACTTAGATGTCGCCAGTCGCCCCCCCGGGCGGCCTACCGGGGTCAAGGGACCTGTCACTTCATGCGTATTCTCTTCGTCGCTTCCGAGGTCGTGCCTTTTGTCAAGACGGGGGGACTCGCTGATGTTGTCGGCGCCCTTCCGAAGATTCTCGCAGCGCGCGGGCACGACGTCCGGATCGTCCTACCAAAGTACCGCAGCATCGACTCGCAGAAGTTCAACCTTCTCCCGCTGATGCCGGAGATGAAGGTCCGCTACGGGAACGACACGTTTTCCGGCGAGGTCATGCGCACCAGCTATCCGGGTACGGACATCCCGGTGTACTTCATCGACCTGCCGCACCTGTTCGATCGCGACGGCGTTTACAACTCGCAGAACCACGACTACCTCGACAACGACCGCCGGTTCGCGTCGTTCAATCTGGCAACGCTCTGGATGCTCAAGGGGCTCGATTGGGCACCCGAGGTCATGCACATCCATGACTGGCCCACCGGGCTGATTCCAGCCCTCCTCAAGTTCCACCCTGAGGTGAAGTCGGACGAGTTCTTCTCCAAGATCAAGACGGTCCTGACGATTCACAACCTCGCTTATCAGGGGAACTTCGTCCCGCAACTCGTCGCGGACATCGGGCTCCCGTGGAGCACGTTCACCTCCGAAGGGATGGAGTTCTTCGGACGTGCTAGCATGCTCAAGTCCGCCATCGTGTTCTCCGACATGATCGCGACGGTATCGCCCACCTACGCGAACGAGATCCGCACCGAGACGTATGGTGCCGGGCTGGACGGAATCCTGCGCGCGCGCGAGGAGCGCCTCGTCGGCATTCTAAACGGCATCGACACGAAGCTCTGGGACCCCGCGAACGATCCGCACATCCCCGCGAAGATTCAGGCCGTCACCGGCGCGGGCCGCGCCGAGTGCAAGGCCGCCCTCCAGGCCAAGTGCGGCTTCCCGCAAAAGAAGCAAGTACCGCTCATCGGCATGGCGACGCGTCTCACAGGTCAGAAGGGAATCGACCTCGCCGCGGACGCGCTCAACACGTTGCTCGCTGCGGACATCCAGATGGTGCTCCTCGGTTCGGGAGAAGAGCGCTTCGAGAACTTCTTCCGCGAGGTCGCAAACCGCTTCCCCAAGAAGTTCGCCGCCAAGCTCGCGTACGACGAAGCCCTCGCGCACCAGATCTATGCGGGCTCCGACATGTTCCTGATTCCGTCGGCATTCGAGCCGTGCGGTCTGACGCAGATGTACGCGATGCGCTATGGCGCCGTGCCAATTGCGCGCGCCACCGGGGGACTCGTGGACACCGTGGCGGACGCATCGATCCGTCGGATCGAGGAAGGGCGCTCGACGGGATTCCTCTTCGCCGACTACAACACGCCTGCGCTGCTCGGCGCGCTGCAACGGGCCGTCTCCCTCTTCCGAGACGATCAACCGCACTGGGACAAGCTACGACGCAACGCCATGGCCCGGGACTTCTCCTGGGAGACGTCGGCGGCCGCCTACGAGGCACTTTACGAGCGAGCCGTCGCGCCGGCTGCAACGTGATCGCCGATATCGAGTCGGGGCGGTTTGCCCGGATCACCGCCGAGGGCGACCTCGAATGCCATGCCCCCCATCTCCAGGGAAAGCGCATCGCGCTGGTGCACGACTGGATCGTCAGCATGCGCGGGGGCGAACGGGTCCTCGAGCAGATGTGCCTCCTGTTTCCCGACGCCGATGTGCACACGCTCTGCTACGAACCAGAGCGCGCCTCCGACATCATCCGAAACATGGAAGTCCATGAGCTGAAGTGGTTCGGCGCGGATCTCCTGCGACAACACCATCGCAAGGCGCTCCCGATTCTACCCGCGCTCATTGGCCGCATGCCGACGCGTGACTACGATGTCGTGATCTCCACCTCCCATTGCGTCGCCAAGGCAACCCCCGGACCCCGCCGAGGATTGAACGCGTCGTATGTGTTCTCACCCATGCGCTATGTGTGGGATCACTTTCGCGACTACCTCGGCCAGGGCGACGTGTCGGACACGGCCTTGCGCCTCGTGCGCGAGCCCTTGCGGCGCTGGGATGCGAACTCGAATTCGGGGATCGATACGATCGCGGCGGACTCGGATCACATCGCGCGCAAGATTCGAAAGTTCTGGCATCGGGAGGCCCGCACGATCTACCCGTCGGTGAATCTCGAGCTTTTTCGTCCGAACGGTCTACCGCCCGAGGACTTCTTCCTTGTCGTTTCCGCGCTTGTGCCCTACAAAAAAGTAGGTCGCGCTGTCCGAGCCGCGAACCAGGCGGGTGCCCGCCTCATCGTCGTCGGTGACGGACCAGAACGCGACAGACTTGAATTGTTGGCGGGAGACACCGTGGAATTTACTGGCTGGCTTTCCGATGAGGAAATCGCGGACCTATATGCACGTTGCCGCGCATTTCTCTACCCAGGTGTCGAGGACTTTGGAATCACCGCGCTCGAGGCACAGGCCTCTGGTCGCCCCGTGCTCGCCTATGCGCGTGGCGGCGCGACGGAGACGGTGGACGCACCCGCGACGGGGAGATTCTTCGACGTGCCACACGCAGGGGCGCTCGCAGAATTGATGCGCGACCACGACGATCGCGACTATGACAGCGCCGCCATTCGGCGCCACGCAGAACGCTTTTCACCCTTGGCATTCCGGCGTGAGGTCTTCGAGTGGATCGCCGAGGAGGCACTCGTGCGATGCTAGGCCGTCGCCCACGCTCCCGATTTCTCGCGATCCAACTCATCAGCGATCTGCTCGCCGTATCGTCCGGGCTGATCCTCGCCTACTGGATTCGCTTCGAATCACAGGTGTCCGGTGATGCCGTCGTCGCGACCTCTTACGGGGTTCAGTTCATCTGGGCCCTGGTCGCATGGATCGTCGCACTGGCGCAGAACAACTGTTACCAGAACCATCCTCGCTTGATGAGCTTCAACCGCGCGCGGCGAGTCCTGCTCGCTGGCATGATGGCCGTGACCATCATGGTTGCGATCAACTACTTCACGCGCACGAGCGACGTGTCGCGCCTCCTCTATCCGCTCTCGCTGGTTCTCGTCTCGGGGATGGTCATTCTCTTCCGTCTCGCGGCGCAGAAGATCGCAGTGTTGCTTCTTCTCTCCGGCCCGGAGTCCCGCTCCCGAATTCTGATCGTGGGGACGGGTCCACTCGCACGTCGCCTGTCAAAACGCGCCATCGCTGAGAAAAGTTTCGGCTTCGACCTGATCGGATTTGTGACTGCCGACAACACGCACCAAGGAGAGCGTTTGCGCGGGCGCCCCGTGCTCGGCTCCCTTCGGGACATCCGCGAGATCATCAAGACAAACAACATCAACGAGGTCTTCATCACGGTCGGCAACCTCGAGTCGGAACAGATCCAGCGCGTCTTCATCGATGCGGAACTCGAGAGCGCCGTCGTTCACGTCGTGCCGAACCTCTTCGAAATCATGCGCACGCAGATTTACTACGACGAAATCGCAGGCGTTCCGGTTTACTCGATCAAGCAGACACCGTTGCACGGGTGGAACGTTGTGATGAAACGGCTCTTCGACTTGGTCCTCTCGTCGGTGGGGCTCGTGATCCTTTCACCTGTCATGCTTGTCGTGTATCTTCTCGTGAAGCGCGACCTGCCCGGAGTCAGCCCGATCTATCGCCAGAAGCGTCTCAGCCTCGATGGGCGCGAGTTCGACTGCTTCAAGTTTCGCACCATGCCGGAGGGGTCCGACAAGTTCGGCGAAGATTGGGGAAGCCAGATCCACCCGAAGGCGACACGTTTGGGGAACGTGCTGAGACGCATGAACCTCGACGAGCTGCCGCAACTCGTCAATGTGCTCTCGGGAGAGATGAGCCTTGTCGGGCCGCGGCCCGAGCGCCCCCTTTACGTCTCGCAGTTTAAGGAAGCGATCCCGCGCTACATGGCTCGCCACGCGGTCAAGACAGGGATCACGGGCTGGGCTCAGGTCCACGGCCTGCGCGGCGACACGAGCATTCCCACGCGTCTCCAGTACGACCTCTACTATGTCGAGAACTGGTCGCTGTGGCTCGACATCAAGATCATCTTCATGACGTTCACGGGGAGGAAAACCCTCTCCGCCCCCGTGGTCCCCGGGGACCCCTCCAGCGCAGAAGCGGCCAAGCCGCAGTTCGACAAAGAGGACTCTCATCCCCCGGCGATGATTTCGCCCAATCGGTGACGCTTACCTGCGTCGCGTGTTTCGGCGCGCGAAGAGCAGCATGGGATTGGTCACCATTTCCTTCATGCTCGTTCCTGTCGCAAGCAGGGCGAACATGATGCCCTTGCTCCGCACGTCCGGGACTCGCGCGAGCACGAAGAGGCAGGAGAGCCGCAGCAATCCGCTGATCACGAACATGACGTGATAGTTCCCGTATTCGCGTCCGTTCCAGTGGATCTCGATTCCATGGAGCGCTTGGGCGATGGTGCCCCCCGCGACCGAGCCCAGCCCCAGGACGATACCTCCGATCGCGGAGAGCATCGCCAGTTGATAGTCGCGTCGGAAGGTAGGCACGACTTGAAGTGGAAGGATGCCCATGGCGGCGTTGAACCCGCTCCAGCACAGGCCCGTCAGTACTGCATCCAGCCAATAGAACGCGAGATCCTCCGGCCCCATAAAGAGCCACAGAAACGGCATCAACCCGATCACGAGCCCGCAAATCAACACGACGGGCACGGTCCCCGCGCGGTCAATCACCGGCCCCCAAACGAGAGCGCCGAGGAACACCGTCATTCCCTGAACGATCAGGTTGTACCAGAGGATTTGCGTGAATGTCAGGTCGAGGTAATCCATCATGAACGGAGTCCAGAACGCCATGGCGATGCCGACCGCGATGTTCCATGCACAGCGTGCGGTCAACAGTCGCATCACCCCATCGCTCGCGAGCGCATCGCGAAACACTTCGCGCAGGGGAGGAACCGGGTGCCTCTTCATGGGGGGCTCCCACTGTCGTCGGAACAGGAACGCCGTCACCAGTCCCGCCGCTGCCGCAGTGCCGAAACATGCGAGCAAGTAGGGTGCATGCCCCTGATGATCCGTGCGTCCTCGCATTTCCGAAATCAGGAAGTCCGCACCGAGCGCGATTGTCAGCATCAGCGCCGTGCGTTTGCCGAGGATCCGCCCGCGGACCTTGTCCGGGATGAGGTCCGCGGTCCAACTCAGCCATAGATTCGCGATGATCGCGTCCGCGACCATACTCGTCGTGAAGAGCGCGAGGAAGACGGGCAACTTGATCGACGAAGGCAGATCGAGCAAAATCAGCGGCAGGACGAGCCACCACGATTGGCGCGCGACGACGCATGCGGGGACGATGACACGCTTTCGTTCCCCCGCCCAATTCGACAGATAGGCACCGAGTATCTGCATCGTCGAGGTGATCGGTTGCACGGCGGAACCGAAGCCGAGCCACTGGTCGTTCGCGCCGAAGAACCTCAGCAGATCGGTGAGGAACTTTCCACCCGTGAGCGAGATGAATATCTGCGCCCACGCCCCCTCAAGGAATGAGTAGTGGATCCCCGAACGACGGCGTACAGCCGTAGGCGCGCTCGCGGGAGGAACGCGCGGAGCGAGGAGTTCACGGAGATTCAAGGCGATGCTTCTCTTGAAGGCGGGAGAGTACCCATGCGCCGTTCGGCGCCGGACTCACGCCGAGATCGTCACAACTTCGGATATCGCGAACCGACGACGCCGAGTGCGCTCTCGAGCGCCTTGGCCGAGCGAAGGAGCTTCTGCTCCTGGAACGCACCCGCGAAGAGCTGAAGCCCGATGGGCATGCCGCTCTGGCTAAAGCCGCACGGCATCGAGAGACCGCAGTACCCGGCGAGGTTCAGCGAAATCGTGAAGATATCGCACAGGTACATCGCCATCGGATCGGCACTCTTCGCGCCGGCCTCAAACGCCACATCCGGAGCCGTCGGCCCGATGATCAGGTCCGCCTTGGCGAATGCTTCGTCATAGTCGCGCTTGATCAGCGTGCGAACCTTGAGCGCTTTGAGATAGTACGCGTCGAAGTAGCCCGCAGAGAGCGCGTGCGTGCCCATCATGATGCGGCGTTTCACTTCACGCCCGAGCCCCTGAGAGCGGGACTGGCTAAACATATCGACGACGTTCTTCGTGCCCTTCACGCGGAACCCGTACTGCGCGCCATCGTACCGCGCCAGGTTGCTCGATGCTTCCGCCGTGGCGACGAGGTAATACGTCGAGATCGCGTACTCGGTGTGCGGCATGTTGACGTCGATGATCTCGGCGCCGAGTTCGCGCGCCTTCTCGACCGCAACGTCCACACTCGCGCGCACGTCCTTGCTCACGCCTGTCTCGGGGAAAAACTCACGCGGGCGCGCGATGCGCACACCCTTGAGATCCTTCGCGCCCGCGAGGGCGGCATGAAAGCCCGACGGCGGCTTGGGCGCGCTCGTCGAGTCCATGTGGTCGGGGCCTGCGATGGCATCGAGGAGCAGGGCAGCATCCTCGACGTCGAGCGTCATCGGACCAATCTGATCGAGGGACGACGCGAACGCCACCAATCCGTAGCGCGAGACGAGCCCATACGTCGGTTTTACCCCGACGATGCCACACAGCGACGCGGGCTGACGAATCGAGCCACCGGTGTCCGAACCAAGCGCCCAAGGCACCTCGCCCCCTGCGACCGCTGCCGCAGAACCACCAGAGGACCCACCGGGAACGCACGCGGGATTCCACGGGTTGCTGCTCCGCCCGAATGCCGAATGTTCCGTCGAACTTCCCATCGCGAATTCGTCGAGGTTTGTCTTACCGACGCAAACAAGCCCGCGTTCACGTAAGCGCGTCGTCACCGTCGCATCGTAGGGTGGAACGAATTCCGCCAGCATCTTGCTCGCGCAGGTTGTCTTCACGCCCTTCGTGCAGATGTTGTCCTTGATCGCGATCGGCACACCATCCAATGGCGAGAGCGCACCACCTGACTTGCGGCGTGCGTCCGAGGCATCCGCGGCGGCCAGCGCCTCGGCCTCGGTCGTCGTGATGAATGAATGCAGCGTTCCCTCGAGGCGACGGATCGCTTCGAATGAACTCTCGACGAGAGCCCGCGATGTCGTTTCGCCGGACGCAAGCGCGTCGGCGAGTTGGTGCGCAGTCTTCATCGGTGTCGCGTTCCTCGGTGTGGGGGTACGATTGGCTGGTGCGTCTGAAACGTTCGATCGCGCTGCACGCGCGGCTGGCGGGGGAGTTACAGGATTTGCGGGACCTTGAAACAATCCGCGAGTTGCTCCGGCGCATTGGCCAGAGCCGCCTCCGGTGTCAGAGGCGTGCGCACTTCGTCCGCGCGAAAGACGTTCTGCATCGGCAAGGGTCGGCTCGTAGGAGCGACCCCCTCCGTGTCGAGCTTGTTCAGTTGCTCGATGTGACCAAAAATGCTGGTCAACTCGTCCGTGTAGCGCGCAACTTCTTCGTCCGTCACCTCGAGGCGCGAGAGCACCGCGACGTGGCGGACGTCATCGTGTGTTATAGCCACCGGAAACTTCCTTCAGATCGGGGATGATCAGTTCTTGGAGGCGTCGTCGTCGGCGGGTGAGTCATCGACGACGTCGCGGACGAGCTTGGCGTACTTCAGCGCCAGCTTTTTCTCGCCTTCTTCCTGAAAGCGAACGAACGCCTTGCTGTTCTCGTCCTCTCCGACGCGGAGGAGCACCTTGCCCAATCCGAACTTGGGATGACGAACCTGAACGTTGTTCTGAATGTCAGCGTAAAATGCCTTCTTGTCCTTCGCAGCCATGGTGAAACTTTCGTTGGTGTGGTCAGATTTTCGCCGTCGCCCCGGGTCACGGGAATCGACGGCGGATTTCAGCGATCAATGAGGTGGTCGAGTAACCATCGACGAGAGGAAGGGAGAGGACCCGCCCCCCGCAGGCAAGCACAAACTCGTGCCCGACGATCTCGTGCACCTGATAATGCCCACCTTTTACAAGCACATCGGGGCGCACCGCTAGGATGATTTTCAGGGGGGTGTCCTCCTCGAAGGAGGCCACCGCGCCCACATCCTCCAGAGCAGCCATGAGCCGATAACGCTGGTCGAGGGGCAGGATCGGGCGACCCTCGCCCTTGAGTCGACGCACGCTCTCATCGGAGTTTAGCGCCACGACAAGGAAGTCCCCCTCGGCCTTGGCTCGCCGCAGGGAATCCAGATGTCCGGGGTGCATCAGGTCGAATACACCATTGGTAAATACGACCTTACCCCCCTGCGCGCGCACCTCTTCGCACCGCTTGGAGAGCAGTTCCCAGTCCTTGTAAATCTTGGATTCGGTCATGGATTTCGTGCGGGCAGGCTGGGTGGCGAGGACTACGACGAACGCGCGGCCGCGGGCTTGCGGGCCTTCTCGGGGCGCTTGGCCAGCTTCTTCCCACCCGCGCCACCTCGGTTGCTCGGCTTCACGTCGCGCACGACAACCTTGATGTTCGCACCATCGGCGGAACCCGTGATTCGACGGAGGGTTGAGGCGGCCGTTTCGCGCACGGCAGCCTGAGCGTCATCGACTTCGGCTTTGTCGCTCAGCGTCAGGAAGAGCACCACACCGGCGCCGTTGCGCGCCTGAAAGGCTTCACTCTCGACCTTGAGCACCGAGTCCACCGCCGCCCAGACGTCTCGGTTCAGCGGACGTTCGATTGCTTCCGGGCGAAGGACAATATCCGTTCCACCTGCCGAAGTCACCTTGATGCCTTTCTTAAGCATCCCTTCCGCCAGGTAGAGGGAGGCAAACGCCAACGGCATCAGCAATGCCGACGATGCGAGCGCGACGCGTCCATCGAGCGGCAGCGTCTTTAGCCCGGGCCAACGATCCAGATGGGGGAACACGCCCTTGGCGATCGTCGACTCGAACAGCCAATCCAGCCCCAGGATGAAGAGCAGGACAAAGCTGAATGTGCCGATGATGGTTCTGACGGTGCTGATCAAGTTAATGACCACCCTTCGGGGTGCGGGAATAACGGCCGGTCACGGTCACTTCGACGCGTGCGTCCCGGCCAGCGGGGAGGCAGTCTAGCACACGCTTCAGCCGCGTGGCGAGCTGCGCGCATGGTGTTTCGCATTCGCAATCTTCGGCGACCTTGATGAAGCAACAAATCACCGGTTCGCCCTTCGCGCCATTTGTCAGCTTCAAGCCGACATCGCGGCGTTCAAGCGCGAGATTGGGTACTTCAGCGGCGGCACATCGAAGCAACCGGGGGAGGGCCCCAGATTGCCACCCGTGGTCCAAATCCATCGAATCGGAATCGGCCGGGCCGGATGTCACTCGTCGTCTTCCGTGTTCTTTTCGAAGAGCCCGACGATGACCACGTTCACCGAATCCACCGGGCGACCGGTCATGCGTTCGACGACTTCCTTGACATGGCGCTGCAGCTTGAACGCGAGGTCGCTCATCGAAGTCTTATACGCCATCTGAACATCGAGGGAGATCGCACAGCGGTTCTCCTCGACGTGCTCGACGCGCACGCCTTTCACGCCTTCGCTTCGGCCCAGCAGGTCGGACAGCACGAACTTGCCGCCGAGGCTCACGCCTTCGACTTCGTTTGCGGCCATCGCAGCGATGCGCGCAATGACCCCATTCGCGATCTGGATGACGCCGAGTTGGCCATCCCCTCGAAACTGAAGTTCATAATCGGAGCTGTCGTCTGTCGCGAGAGCCTCGAATTTTCCCTGGTCCATGGGAACATCCTTCCGTCAGCGATTGAGGGAGCATAGCCCCTCTCGGTTCCGGGTCCAACTGTTTTTGAGACCCCGGGCAGGGGAGGGGCGCAATGCCCGTTGTGGACACCAAGCTGTTTCCGTGAGGTCCCGCCGGTCTGGGAGAACGCCTAGCATATCATGGCCGCTGGGGTGAATGCACGCTCTCCCCTGCGCGGAGCGAAATCTCTGCCCCCTCGCGCCCCATTTCGAGGCACTCGAAGAGATTGCGAACGCATTGACCAAGCCGGTCCTCGCAAGCATCCAGGAGGACGATTTCCTCGACCAACTCGCGGGCATGGCGGGCGACTTCGTTGGCGAGCACCTCCGCCGTTTCGCGCGGCGGGTTTTCGCCCAGGCGCTGCCACGGTCCCAAAAGCTCCGCCATCACGGCCAGCTTTGCAAACAGATTGGCGTTCGCGTGACGCCGCCGATCGAGTCGTCGCTCGAGGATGTGCTCGATCCGATCGATGACCTTTCCCGCGTGCGGGAGATCCATGGGGATGTCAAAAAATTCATTCATGGGTTGTGGCACCGTAGCTTTAGCCCACACTGGCTTTCCATCAGCTATGGTTCAAGAGGAGTTGTCGTTTGGAAACCGGAACAAACACACCCCGCAAACTTTCCACACCCGCCAGGATCGCGATCGGGCTCGTTGTCGGAGTCGTTCTTGGCCTCATTGCCCGCGCCATCACCGGACACGACTTTACACCCGCCGGCCCCGGGGGCTTCGAGGTCGAAGCGACCAAGATGCTCGAGTGGACCCTTGCCAACGTCGCGATGCCCTTGGGTGGCATCTTCCTTAACATGATGTTCATGATGATCGTGCCGTTGGTGTTTAGTTCACTCTCGCTTGGCGTGGCTGGACTGGGTGACATCAAGGCGGTCGGCAAGCTCGGGCTGCGCGTGCTCGTCGGAACGATCCTCCTCACCAGCGCCAGTGTCGCGATCGGCCTCGGGTTGGTGAACACCGTGAAACCGGGAGAGGGACTCGACCCGGAGATCCGCGCGAAACTCCTATCAGAGACCTCCACGGCTGGAGTGGACCAAAACCTCCAACGCGCCAAGGCCGCGAAATCTTTCGGCGAGACCGTCGTCATGTCCGTTTCCCGCAACCCGCTGGAGGACATGGCGAACCTCTTTAACCCCAACCCCAATTACAAGGGTGGAGGTATCATCGCGTTTCTGGTTTTTGTCGTCTTCTTCGGAGCGGCGCTGACCCGCGTACCCGCGAACGAGGCCGAACCGTTGATACGGTTCCTGGAGGGCCTTCAGTCCATCAGTATGCGCATCATCGAGTTCGCGATGTGGTTCGCGCCGATCGGCGTCGCGGCTCTCATTTTCCAGACGACGGCCAAGCTCGGCATCGAATTGTTCGGCGTGCTGGGCAAGTACATCTCGATCGTGATGCTGGGGCTGCTGATCCACATCGTCGTGACTTACTCCCTCATGCTCAAGTTCGGCGCGAAGTGGAATCCCATCCTGTGGTTCAAGACGATTCAGGAAGTCATCATCACGGCGTTCTCGACCAGTTCGAGCAATGCGACCCTTCCCACGACGTTGCGCGTGGCGGAGGAGAAACTCAAACTGCCGAAGGCGATCTCCTCCTTCGTGCTGACGGTTGGCTCGACCGCGAATCAAAACGGCACCGCGCTCTTCGAAGGAATCACGGTCCTCTTCCTGGCGCAGTTCTATGGCATCGAGCTCAGCACGCAGGCGCAATTCACCGTCGTGCTTATGTCGATCATGGCGGGAATTGGGACGGCTGGCGTGCCCGGTGGATCGATTCCGCTGATTGTGATCCTGCTGCAATCCATCGGCGTTCCTGCCGAGGGCATCGGCATTATTCTGGGCGTGGATCGCTTGCTCGATATGTCACGGACGGTCGTAAATGTCGTTGGCGACATGGTGCTGGCAACGCTCGCGAGCGGGCCGCCTAGCGCAGAGTTCCTCGCCGCGCAGGACTAGGGCGAATTCAGGATTCCGTTGGCGCAAGCGCCGGGGTAAGGACCTCGTCGCTCGCGCGTTCGGCGGCCCTATACTCGCCGAGCATGACCGAGAACCCCCACGTCAGCCCCATCGTCAGCAGCGTGCCGAAGATCGGCAGCCAGCTCCACGCGAGCCAGAGCATCTTCTTCTCGATCATCACGAGCAACACCGTCATCGCGATCGCGTTTAGGATCATCGCGATCACCGGCGCGCGATTGGCCGGGGCATTGAACATCAGGCCGTACAGGAACACCCCCAGCATCGAGCCAAACGTGATTCCGCCGATCTTGAATGCAACCCAGAGGATGCCGTCGAAGTTGCTGAAGTAGAGCGCGAGCGCGCCGAGCAACACGCCAAAGCCAACGACCGCGCACCTCGAGACGAGCAGGTAATGTTTGTCATCCGCGTCGCCACGAATCAGCGGTTTGTAGATATCCGTCACCGCGCTCGTCGCGAGGCTAACCAGCGGGGAATCGATGCTCGCGAGGATGATCGCCCCGAGCAGGAGGCCCTTCAACCCTTGTGGCAGCACGTTTGAGATGAAATGCGGGAAGATCTGGTCCGTCTTCTCCGGCAGGGCGACGCCGACGTTCGCCGCGTACCACGTCGCCAGCCCCGATCCGATCGCGAGATACGTGAGGAGCACCAAGCCACCTGCGGCGATGGTCCAGAGAATCATGCGCTGGCTCTGGCGGCGTGTCTCGACAGTGAGAAGACGTTGCACGTTTTCCTGATCCGTGCCGAACGAACCCATCGACACAAAGAACCCGGAGAGAATCCCGATCCACAGCGCGGCGGGACTGCTAAAGATCCCATGCAGCATGGCCATCGATGTACCCGGTTCGTACGGCCCCGTGACCCACGCGAGGTTGAAGAAATAGGGAACCCGCGTACCACCCTCGGCGGCGGCGGTGAACACGGCAGCAGCAGCGGGCGTCGCACTCGCGGCCGCGCGGGCTGCGGCTTCCTGACCTATCGGGAACGCCCCGGAGAGCGCACCCCAGATGCCCCCGTCCATGTTCAGGTGCAGGAACCCCAATACGACCCACCCTGCACCGAGGAAGACGAGGGCCTGCATGACGCTCGTCCAGATGACCGCGCGCATGCCGCCGAATCCGATGAAGAGAATCGGCACGATCGTGAAGGCGACGATGCTCCAGATCAGCGGAATGTCGAGGATCGCCGCGACCGCGAGAGCCGCGATGTAGAGGCGCACGCCCGATGCGAGCAGCCGCGTGATGAAGAAGAGCCCCGTCGCGCAGTACTGAGCACCCGCGCCAAATCGCACGAGCAGGAATTCATAGATCGAAGTGCATCGCGTCGCAAAGAACGCCGGGATGAAGAGGTACGCAATCACGACACGCGCAAGCGCCGAGCCGATGAAGAACTGGGCGTAGTTCCAATTCCCTCGATAGGAATCCGCCGGCACACCGACGATCGTCATCGCGCTGACCTCGGTCGCCACAAAGGAAAGACACGCTGCCCACCCCGGGATGTGCCGCCCTCCGAGGAAGAAGCCCTCGGTGGATTTTTCGCTCCGGCCAGCCACCCAGCCGATGAAGAGCATGATCGTGATGATCAGGCTGACGACAAAGATATCCGCCCCGGCCAACCCGGCGACGATCACGTTCGAGGCGGTGTCTTCCATGATGAACACGTCCTGACTTGGGGATACTCACCCATCGGGGGACGCCATGTCCCAAGAACGACAACAAAAAACCGTGCGAAGTGAGAAGCAGAAAACCAAGCGTGCGAAGTAACGGCCCCTGCGAGAGGTCGTGAGGTGCAGGCGGGGCTACGCATCGATCCTCTTCGCACCGTCGCACCTCGCACGCTCTTTCTCTTGCTTCAGACTTAGCACTTCGCACTTCGCACGTTTTTAGACCCGCTTACCCTTGCCCCGGAACCGCCGCCCGTGCACCCTCTCCGCATGTCGTTTTCAGGTAACTCTCCGGGCCAAAACCCGTTCGATCAGATGGGCAACGTTGTCGATGTCTCGCGTCATGCGCGTGCAATCGGTAAGGGTTTGCTCACCGTTTTCGCCGTTGGCCTCGGTCTGATCGTCCTTTCCTCCATCGCATTTACTGTGCAACCCGAGGAACGAGCGTTGGTGAAACGCTTCGGTAAAGTCGTTCGTGTCAATGATCCAGGGCTCCACTTCAAGCTCCCCCTCGGCATCGAACAGGTCCAGAACGTCGCGACCGAACGCATCCTCAAGGAAGAGTTCGGGTTCCGTTCCCTTTCCAAGAGCGAAGACCCCTTCGCCTCCTTTGGCGATCCAAACTCCCGCCGTACACAGTATAGCGATCAGGACTTTAGCGACGAATCATTGATGCTGACGGGTGACCTGAACGTCATCAACGTCGAGTGGGTCGTGCAGTATCGGATCTCCGATCCCGAGAAGTACCTCTATCGGGGCCTCCGGAATCCGACTGAAACGCTTCGCGATGTTTCCGAGGCCGTGATGCGACGGATCGTCGGCAACCGGATGGGCAGCGACGCCCTTACCGTGGGCCGCACCGAGATCGCAGCCTCCGCCCAAACCGAGATTCAAGATATCCTAAGTACATACAATTCAGGGATCGGCATCGTTCGCGTCGAGCTGCAGGACGTCACGCCCCCCGACCCCGTGAAGCCCTCCTTCAACGAGGTCAACGAGGCACGCCAAGAGCGCGAACGCATGATCAACGAGGCCGAGCGCCAGCGGAACGAGGTCATCCCTCGTGCCATCGGCGAAGCCCGTCAGGTCATCGCCCAGGCGGAAGGCTATGCCTTTGAGCGCGTGAACCGCGCCAAGGGCGAAGGCACCCGATTCCTCGAGTTGCTGAGCGCCTATAAGGAGGCACCCGAGGTCATGCGTAGCCGCTTGTACCTCGAAATGATCGATCGTGTCATGCCATCCGTCGAAAAGCTGTACCTCATCGACGGACAGCAAACCCCACCACTGCCGCTCCTTGATCTTGGAACCGCTGGCTCGACCAAACCCTCTGCCGGGGCTGCGAGTCAGACTACCAACCGATAACCCCTATGCCAAGCAGCCCTTCGAAAACTCGCTCTCGCAACCTGTTGTTCTTCCCGCTGATCATCGCAGCGGTTCTGGTTCTCTCGTCGTCCGTACACGTTGTGGACGAAACCGAGCAGGCCATTGTGCTGCAATTCGGTCGCCCCGTTGGCGTTCCGATCACGCAGCCCGGTCTCTATTTCAAGACGCCCCTCATTCAGGAAGTGCGCAAGTTCGACAAGCGCATCATCTCCTGGGATGGCTACCCCAACGAAGTCCCCACCAAGGGGCGCGAGTTCGTCTTCGTCGACGCAACCGCCCGCTGGCGCATCACCAACGCCCAGCTCTTCCTCGAATCTGTTCGGGACGAGCGTGGCGCGCAGTCCCGTCTCAACGACATCATCGATTCCGCCGTGCGCGACGAGGTCTCCAGCCTGCCGCTCGCGGAAATCGTGCGTTCCAAGGATTGGTCCCCCCGGTTGGAGGACATCGAATCGAATTCGATGTTCGCCGGTGGTGATGACGAAGCGCTCGACGTGAAGATACTGACCGGGCGCGAGGGCCTGACGCGCAAGATCCTCGAACGTGCGTCGCGCGACACACCTTCGATCGGGATCGAGCTCGTCGACCTGCGATTCAAGCGACTCAACTACGTCGCCTCGGTGCGCGAAAAGGTTTACGAGCGCATGATCTCGGAACGTAAGCGCAACGCCGCGCAATTCCGTTCCGAAGGCGAAGGCCGCAGCGCGGAAATCCGTGGCCGCACGGAAAAGGAATTGCAGGAAATCCGCTCCAGCGCAGCCCGCGAAGCCGAGATCGTACGCGGCAAGGCTGACGCCGACGCCGCACGCATTTATGCCGAGGCGTTCAACGCAGCCCCCGATTTCTACGCCTTCCTGCGCACGCTCGAGAGCTACTCCACAACGATTAACGACAGCACGACACTCGTGCTGGGGACGAACAGCGATTACTTCAAGTTCCTCCAGAACGTGGGCCAGGCGGGGGATGTGCTCAGCTCGCTCGACATCGACGCACGCATCCGCCGCATCAACGAAACCGCACCGACCAAGTCCACCGTGGCCGACATGGTCACCTCCGAACGCGTCATCGGCGAAGACGACGATACTGCCGAGACCTTGACGCTCGAAGACGAGACCCCAACCCCGACGCCCACACCCACGCCCGCATCCGAATAACGCCTCCGCGCGTTACCCCGCGAGCACCTCAACCATCTTTGCGCGCAATTCATGATCCCCGGACCTCGCGGGAAAGAACGCTCGGTGGATTTCGTAGGTCGATGTGAACGCTTGAATCGTCGGGGAAACTTTCTCGACGTCGTGGAGGATGGACGGATCCTTCTCGTCCTGAATCCAGATCGATTTGCCACCGCGCGCGGAGTACGGGCGGTACGGTGTGTCCTTTGAATGCCCGAAGAGGAGATAATACCGCGGGTCGAGCCCAGCACCCGCGAGGATTTCGCGCGCGTGCGTGATGCGCGATGCCATCAACATGTCCGAGCTCGGGTCGGCGATCTCGACCGACTTGAAAAGACGACGATTGAGGAGTCGTTGCGAGAGGTCGCGCAGCACGGCGTCGTTGCCACGGCTCCATTCGCCGAGCGCGCCCATCACGACGGAATCATCGAGCGCGAGATAATCGAACACGTTCATGTTCTCCTCGCCCAGAAGCACGCGCACAAACGGCGAGCGCGTATCGACCCCCCCGAGGCGGCCCTCGCGTGCGAGGTCGCGCGCGCGCTGCAACACGCCCATCAGCATGGCCTCGGCGGCGGTGACGGCCTTGTGGAAGTATACCTGACGATACATCTGGTATCGTGACTGGAGATATTTCTCCACGGGGAGAAGGCCCTTCGCGCCGATGACGACGCGTTCGCCGTCGGTGTGGACGCGCAGCATGAGCAGCAGCCGCTCGATGTCAAAGACACCGTACCTTGCGCCGGTCATGTGCGAATCGCGCGTCAGATAGTCGAATCGATCAGCGTCGAGTTGGCTGGAAATCACCGAGTTCAGCCAGAGCGGTTCGAGCTTGTTGTCGAACACGGAGAGCACATCCGCGGGGAAGTTCTCGTCGTAGCTGAGCAGCGCGCGGTGAACCTCGGTGTCGGGATGCGCGACGATTTCGCGGCTCCATGATTCGTGCGACCGCGTGAAGAACTTCTCGATCACGTGCGAGAACGGCCCGTGCCCAACATCGTGCAAGAGAGCCGCACACGTCACGGCGAGCGCCTTGCGCGGTTCGACGAACTGGTCGCGCCGCAGGCGTTCCAGGAATCGTTTCGCGAGGTGCATCACACCGATGCAGTGCGTGAATCGAGAGTGCTCGGCCCCCTGATACGCCATGTGCGCCATGCCGAGTTGCCGGATGCGACGCAGGCGTTGGAACTCGGCGCTGTCGATCAGCGTCGCGAGGATGCGATCCTCTCGTGACGTCATGTCCAGCACGATGATGTTGTGGATCGGATCGCGGTACAGACGTTCTTTCATGGAATCAGTTATCCGATGCCGCGCATCTTGAGGCGCAGGTTGTTGGCACTGTCTGCATTGCGCAGCGCTTCTTCCTCGGTCACGAGACCACTCGACCAAAGAGCATGCAGCGACTGGTCAAACGTACAGAGACCCTCGCCCGAACTCGCGGCCATCGCAGAGCGCAGTTGGTTGATTTCACCTTTGAGAATCAGTTCCGAGATGTACGGCGTGTTGATGAGGATTTCCAACGCGGGAATGCGACCCTTGGGTTCGCGGCGCACGAGGCGCTGTGAAATGATTGCTCGAAGATTGAGCGACAGTCCGAGCAACAACTGCGGTCGATAGTCGTTCGGGAAGAAGTGGATGATACGTTCGAGCGTCTGGCTTGCGTTTGTGCTGTGCAATGTCGCCAACACGAGATGCCCGGTTTCCGCCGCGTGCAGCGCGAAAGACATGGTGTCCGTGTCGCGGATTTCGCCGATGTAGATGACCTTGGGTGCCTGGCGCAGCGTGTTCTTGAGCGCGTCGTGGAACGACTTGGTGTCGATGCCAACCTCGCGTTGAGAGATGATCGACTGGCGATTGAGGAACACGAACTCGACGGGGTCCTCGATCGTGATGATGTGCCCGCCCATCTGTGCGTTTCGCTGATCGATCATCGATGCGAGCGTGGTCGACTTACCTGAACCGGTCGCGCCTGTGACGAGCAGCAGTCCGCGATCCTGAGTAATCAAGTTCCCAAGCACAGGTGGCAGCCCGAGTTCCTTGAACGTCGGAATGTGGACCTTGATGCGGCGAATGACGATCGATGTCGAGCCACGCTGGATGAAACAGTTCACGCGGAATCGACCGTCTGCGCCGTGCGTGTAGGACGTGTTCATTTCCATCTCGTTGCAGAACTCGCTGTACTGATCCTCAGCGAGCAATTGCTGCGCATAGTTCGCCGTGTCGTCCGGGGTCAGGATGCCCTCGACGGCGGTTACGAAGTTCCCCTGAAGCGAGAATTTCGGCGGCGCCCCCACGGAGAGATAGAGATCGGCCGCGTCGACCTTGATCATGTGTTCCAGCAATTGGCCGATGGGAACTGTGGGCATGTTGAATACTCACGATGGAATGAACTGCTTCTGCGTTTGGCGGGGGAGTGACGCGTCGCGCGACGTCGCGCGGACGATCAGTCCTCGCCTGGTTTTTTCGGTGCGAAGGGAAACGACGGCGCAGGGGGTGCCTGCGGTGGCGGCCCCGGCGGCCGCAGTGGCAATGGCGCCATCGCGCCCGGAGGCGTGTGCCCGCCCGCCGCGGGGAACTTGGAAACGGGAGGCGGACCCGGCGCGGGTGGTGGTTCGACGGCAGGGATGCGGGGACGGCGCGGCGCGTTGTCTTCACCCGCTCCTGCATTGAGCGGCACCGCCGCCGAGGGCGCCATCGGCGGCGTCGGCATGCGCTGCGGGACAGGCGGCCGCGGAGGCGCGGCCATGCCGACCGGCGCGGCCATCGCAGGTGGAACGTTCATCGGCTGCGGCACTGGGCGCGGGGGCGCTTGCGGAGGCGCCGGAATTGCGGTCGGTCTGACCTGTTGCGAAGCCGCTGCGGAAAGTGCCGGTGGTGGGAACTGGTTCCCTCGCGCCGCGCCGGACGGCATCGAACCCGCCGCGGCGGCCTCGCGACCCGTGCGTGCGATCAGCATGTCGAGCTTCTCCAACCCGCCCGCGACGACGGCGTCCGGGTTGTTCGCTTTCAGGAGCGCATCCCTTTCGGAGATGACGTTTCGCTCGAGGAGTTCCTTGAGGTGATGGTCCAGCGTCTGCATGCCGAGCTTCTGATTCGTTTGAAGGATCGTCTGAAGCTGGTGCGTCTTTGCCTCGCGAATCAGCGAACGAGTCGCCGACACCCCGAGCATGATTTCCATCGCGGCGACGCGTCCCTTGCCGTCCTTGCGTGGGATGAGAGCCTGGCAAACGATCGCTTGAAATGATTCCGCGAACATGATGCGCACGAGTCCCTGCTGCTCTGGCGGAAACACGTCGATGATACGATCGCAGGTCTTCGATGCCGATTGCGTGTGAAGCGTGCCGAACACGAGGTGGCCGGTTTCTGCGGCGGTCAACGCGAGCGAGATCGTTTCAAGGTCGCGCATTTCACCAACGAGAATCACGTCCGGGTCTTCGCGAAGGGCACTACGCAATGCGGCGGCAAAGCTCTTCGTCGTCTTGCCAACTTCGCGCTGGTTGATCACGCAGCGTTTGTTCTGATGCACGAATTCGACCGGGTCCTCGATCGTCAGGATGTGCTCGCTGCGCGTCGTGTTGATGTAATCAATCATCGCGGCAAGCGTTGTGGTCTTGCCCGAACCCGTCGGGCCAGTAATGAGCGCGACGCCGCGACGCTTCTCTGCGATGCGGCGGATGACCTCGGGAACCTTGAGATCCTCGATGGTGCGAATCTTGGTCGGGATCACGCGGAACACGGCGGCTTCGCCGTGCATGGTGTAGAAGCAGTTCACGCGGAATCGCGCCATCGAGCCGAACTGCAACGCGAAGTCGAGTTCCTTGTCCCGCTCGAACGTCTTGCGCTGGTCGTCGTCGAGGATGTCGTACAGCATCATGTGCATCTGCTCCCGCCCGAGCGGAGGCAGATTCGTAGGCACGATCGAGCCGTGGAGGCGGTACATCGGCGGATCGCCCACCGAGAAATGCGCGTCGGAAATTCCGATCTCCACCCCGTAGAGGAGGACCGACGTTATGTCGGGACCTGGTACATCGATGGCATCGGTCGAGCCTTCAGACATGGGGGGGCTCCTCTCAGTTTCGAACAGGTTGCATCAGATCAGGAAGCTTATCGGTTCGGGGGAATCGAGGGACAAATGGATTTCGGCGGCAGGACGTTCTCAATGTCCGCAATCCTTCGTTGCGCTGCGGACTCGGCCGGGGGCGCGCAAAAAGGAGTACGACTTGGTCGCCCTCGCCTTGCGAACAGGCAGAACGCCCTGGCCCGTGTTCGACATTGAGAATGCCGCGGGGCGGGAGTGGGGCGCGGGCATCCTGCCTGCAGGTTATTGCGAGGGATGGCCAAAGCATTCAGCGATGCCCCGAGGGCACGGCTGGATCGCCAAGGTTACCACGTTACACAAGTGTGCGGGCAGAATGCCCGCACTCCACTCAGGCGCGCCGCAGAATGTTTCGACCTTTCGGGAGAGGGGGGGGCCAAGCCCTTGCCCATCTTCAACTTCGTGGGACTCGCAATGAAGAAGGCCTTGATGGGTTCACCACGAGGGTCACCACGAAGAGGTTCTGGGGCGATATCGTGTTCCCCAGAGCGATTCCCATTCCCGGCATCATGATCCTCCCCGCGCTCTTCGGCTGGAGCTGTTTGTTATCCGCAGCCCGTCGGGCGCGCGTGGCAAATCGCCAACTCAGAGTCTGAGAGTGGGGTGCCTTCTCGTGCGCCGTCGGCTCGCCTGACCGATCCATGTCTGCGGCGCGATCTCGCCGCGACGACGCTCGATGCTGTTTGGCACCAGAAGTGGGAGATCTTCCTCACCGCGTTCGAGAGGGCACGCAGTCGTTGCTGCCCGCTGAGTAAGTTGCCATTGTGTGGTCCTCGCCTTCGGATCGCACCGTGATCGGATCGCCGAGTGGAAGGGTCTTTCTCGCAAACTCCCGATCGTCGATCCCGACGGCTAAACATTGTGCGTGTCTCTCACACCCCCACAAACGTCCACCCTGCAATATCCACCCGCCCGCAGCGCGTCGCGGTGCGCATCGAGGCGACGTTTACGACGTCGATCGTGCCGAATAGAATCGCGTTCGCAACCCCATCGAGCGAGTCGATCAGCCCGCGTTGCAGCACCGCGCCGAGGCCGCGACCCCAGAGTTCGGGAGCGAGGATTTCCTCGCGAACCAGCCAGCCATCGAGCCCCTCGAAGTTGGAGGGACTCGCCGCGACGACCGCCGCGAGGCGTCCATCCATGCGCGCATGCAGACATCGACCATTCTCGTGCGCCTCGACGAGCGATTCGATCGGTTCGCGCAAGACGCGTCCGTGCAATGCGGGTCGCGCGGCCCAGAACGCATCGTACATCGCGGCGTATTCATCGTAGTAATCGCGCGGATCGCCCGATTGCAGATCGATCGCCATGTCCGACTGCGGGCGCGGGAGTTTCACCAAATCCGTGATGCGCCCCGCATACACGCGCTGATCGCCCTCCCCGCCGGGGAGTGATTCGAGCGGCGCGCCATTCTGCGGGGAATGAAAGAGCACGCGTTGTGGAGCGAAGACATGGTATGCTGCGGCGAGTTCCTTCGCTGCTGCGGCGATCTCGACCAACGACATCGCTCGAGACTGGGCATGCACACGCACGAACGGCTTCGTGATGTCCTGACCATAGAAGTGGAGCTGTGCGATGACGACGCAGCCGCACTCGAGGAAGATCTCGCGGAGCGCATAGTCCGCCGGCACTGCGCCCGGGATCGGCTTCGATTTGGCGAAGCGAATCGTTGCTTCGCTCTGTGCTGTCCACGCCTCGATCTCGCGACGCAACTCGCGCTTGATGTTCGCATGCAGGTCGGCCTCGTCCACCCACGTCCGAACGATAGGATGGTACGATGCAAGTTGGAAGGAAACGAAGTCCTCGGTCATGGTGCCTCTTCTTTGATGCGGATCGTGACCTTTGAAACCCAGAATGAGAGCGCGCGTCGATCCGTGGATGACGAGTCCAGCTCTGCCGGGACGAGCGTGCGCGTTGGACGCAGTTCAAAGATGTTCGCTCGCGCGCGGAGCAACTCTGCAGGAATGGTGAACGCGTAGTCGTGGCTTCCTTCGACCGCTGGGACCTCGGCGAATTGCTTGCCGTTGACGTGCAGGACCAGCGCGAGCGGGGGAGAGAGCTCAGGGCGGAATGCTGTTGCGCTCACTGAGATGTCGAGCGTGGCCGCGCTCTCGAGCACGGCCGCGAAACGCCCGCCATCGCCGGATACCGGCAGCATGCCCTCGTCGCCCCATCCCTCAGCGACAAGCCATCCCGCACCGCGCAGGATTTCCTCACGACGACTGCGGATGGTGACCTTCTGTTCGTCTCCACCCAGCGTGGGAATCCGCCCAGACTCTGCCGCGCGCGAGAGAAGTACATCCCACGGGTGAAACTGGCGCCCGTGGGCCATGTGCATTTGCGGGTGAGGCTCGGGGAACTCGGCAAAGAGTCGATCATACTCTGGCTTCATTTTGTTCCAGTGCCAAATCTTTGAGTGCACAAACCAATCGCCGTGGGAGGTCCCCATAGCCTCCCTCAGACGCGAGAGATTCTGGTCGATTGAGATCACGTCGGCTCTGATTCCATTTCGCCGCGCATAGTAACGCACGGGCGCAACATCGAGGATGTTTGCGACGAAGACCTTCGAGGTGTTCGGGCTGGTCTCTGCGATGTAATGCAACAGCCCGCGCCAATCAGGTCGAGGAAACGGCGTAGTAGTGACGTACCAAACGCTGACGGACACAATGGTCGCGAGCAATGCGCTCCCTGCAATCGTTCCACCGCCGCGAACGAGGAAGAGATCCACTGCGCAGCCAAACCCGACGACGCCGAGCGCGCAGGCCATGACAAGGAACGGGAGCGCTGGCATGAAGTACCGGAACTCCAGCCAGTGATTCGTATGATAGAGAGCTCCGAGGATGGCAGCTCCGACAACAAACGCACAGGCGAGGGAAAACCCGGTGATCGGTCTTGAGCGACGCGAGAGGACCGCGCCGGAGCAGGCGAACGCAAACAACGGCAGCAGAGCCCACTGCGCGCCTGGGGCGTGCTCCATCCAGTCATAACCGAGGGTTGCAAAGCCGAGGTACCTGAGGATGAGAGCTGCATCCAACCCGTCGAACGGCGCAAAGAACCCAGGCGATGGAGTATGCGCATAACGCCAGAAGACAGGAATGGAGAGCACCATGCCGAGTGCTGTCGCGCCGATGTAGCACCCTGCCGTGCGCGCCCAACTCGTGCGAAAGAGCGGAGTGGATTGGGCGGCCCGCACCATCAGCATTCCCAGGAACGCCGCCCCTGCGATCGCGCCCCCCAACCAAGCCAGGATGGAGGACCAGAAAACAAGCGCGACGGAGAGCGTTACATGGAACCAGTTCGATCGGTGCGCTCGTCGACCAAGTCTTAGGACTCCCCAACTCGCCGCGAGGAAGTACGTCATCGCAAACAAAATCATGGCGTACTGACTTCCCTCCGCAGAAAAGCGGACAGCCACTGGTAGGGCAAACCACAGTCCCATCGCGGCGATCGCGAGTCGCGCACCTCCGGCAAATCTCCCCCAGTAGCCCGCGGCTGACACCGTCAGAGCGCCGAGAATCGCCGCGTGAAGACGTCCCGTGAATTCGTTCTCGCCCAGCCGGAGAGCGAGCGCCATCAGGTAGTAGTCGAGTGGGACGCGCTCATAGTGCGTCGCCCCCCAGACCTTCGAGAGTGGGAGTCGCGCGACTTCCACCTGAAGAACTTCGTCCAACCAGAAGCTCGAATCGGAAAGCCGAACTGCGCGAAAGAGAAACGCGGCCAGTGCCACGATGAGCACCAGCCGCGCGAAGCACTTGGCATCGATGTTGTTCAGACGGATGGACAACTTGCGCATGGAGGAGCGCTAGGGCGCGACGCGACTCAAGCGCAACTGGTCGTTCGATCCGGGGGAGGGCGATTACGGAACGATGGCGACCGGGTCCGAGTGTTTCTGCGAGATCCAGATGTTCCCTGCGCTGACGGTGCCGTTCGTCGGATCGTACTGAACGTGGAACGGAAAGGCCACGATGTCGGGCCCGGTGGACATCTGGGCGAACTCTCCGAAGTTGCGCTCAAAGAATTTGTCCAACTCCTCCGAGAGACCATGAAACCCGTTCGATGGGAGGTTCATCGCGGTCAGTGCTCGCCGCGTCGCGAGATCCTGGTATGTGTACAGCCGCAGGTCTGCCTCGATACTCGTGCTACTCGCAAATGGGTCGATCTGATCGAACGCGGTGAGGTACGAAACCGGCGTCGTGATCCAAGGGCCAAGCGTTCCCCATACGGGCTGAAGTGACGAGCCATTCCCCTCGTAGAGATCGGCGTAGGGCGCGCCTCCCCAAGTCATGCGCGGGTACCGCGTTTGATCGGCGGCGTAGGCCTCGATCGCTGTGCGATGCGTCCGCAGGTCGGAGAGCGCGCGCGACACCTTGGAGCGCGTCTGCGCTGCGAGCATGTTCGGGATCGCGATGGCCGCCAGGATCGCAAGCACGGCGACCACCACGAGCAGTTCGATCAGAGTAAAGGCGCGCCCTGACATCACTGGTACTCCACGTGCATCGTGCCGTTCTGCACAGTCGTGACCGCAGGGATCTTGTTGATGATCGGGTCGCGACCTACCACGAGGATGCGCATTTCCATGTCCATCTTCGTCGTCGAGTTATTGATCGCCGAGATCATGCGCGAGGTCTTCGGATCGTACATCGCCGTCGTGGATTGATCGATCACCATCGAATTCGCCATCAGCTTCTGCGTGTAGTTCCGTGTGGTCTCGGTCGAGATTGCGGCATTGAGCAGCGTGACCGTGCCCTTCGACGTCACCATGGCAACTCGCCCTTCGGCTGTGTCGCTGAACCCGTCGAAACGGTGCGTCATGTCCACTTCATACGTCGCACCGGGAAGCGCCGAGATCGAGCCCGATGCCCTGGACGTCCAGGAATCACCCTTCTTCACACCGGCACGATCCGGCGGCTGCGAGTTCAGCGTGGCCGTAAAGATCAAGGCGGAGAACGCATCGGATCCCGTGTCGGGGCGGTTCAGTTTCGGGTCGAGAAACATGCCCGATGGGTCCTTCGTGAATTCCATCTCGAGTCCGCGCATCTTGGCATACGAGTTCATCATCTCCGGCAGCGGCTGACCCGAATTTGAGAGCATGTCCGATCCGTCCATGACTTGGATGCGGACCGTCGGGGAACCCGGCTGCGACGTCGTGCGCAGGTACATGCGGTACTCGACCGGCCCGACGCCTGGCATCTCGCCGTTCGAGATCGAAGTCGTGACCGAGTTCTCTGCACCTGCCGGCGACGCGGTAAAGTTGAAGACATCACTCGCTTCGCTCGCGGGCGTGTTGTTCGAGGGGGCTGCGCCATTCGTTGTCTGTCCGTTGGGCGATGTTGATGCCACCATCGGGACGTAATCCGTGCGTGACTTGACATAGAAGACGCCACCGACAGCGAGGCACACCGCCAGCACGCCTGCCACAACGGCGCCATGTACACGTCCGCGCTTCGGTTTCCGCGCCCAGGCCGTGCGAGCATCCGTCTCGCGTCCTGTCAGTGTGCGCTTCGATGTGCGGCTCGCTCGATACTCCACCATTTCGTTTCTCCTGAGAGGGACTTCTTCAGCACTTGCCGAAGCAGGTCTAAAGTTCACCTGCCCATGAGAGACGATGAGGTCGAGATTCCCTTCCCGATCAATTTGCAAATCGAACTCAGTTCCGACCACGCAGGCGAATCCGACGTTCGTGCGAATCGAGAAAAGTACTTCCTTCTGCTTGGCAATCCATGCGTAAACACGCCCTGCCGTCAGCGTCATGCGCTCAGCAAGCGCGCCAGGAGTCGTGTCGCCAATTTCGATTTCGCTCTCCGCACGCAGAAGGATTTCCGAACCATCGGGCATCGAGATCAGCGCACGGCCGCCGTGTGGAGCGATGACGACATCGCCGCGACGCACTTCGCGATCGGCACCGAGGGGGAATGCCTGTGCTGCTCCCGCGCGGCGAATCATGACGTGCCCCGCCAACGCAGAAACCGTGGCCGGGGGCGCGGTGCTCACGGCACGCAGAATCAGCGCCTGACGGGACGCGGCGCCCAGCCCCGCATCGCCCGTCGTTGGCTTCATCCAATCTCCAACGAGGTCGCGTGTGGCCTCGAACGCGGCCGCCTCGCGCGATTCCAGCGTGGAGGCTTCGCCATAGATGGGCGCGAGCATATCGCGCGCCTTGCCGGCGTCAGTGTCTTGGATTTCGTGATCGGTCATGAACGTGACTTCCTGGATGTCGTGCTGGATGCTGTGACTTTGCGCGCAGTCAAATGGCCGCGCAGAACTTCGAGGCCCCGATGCAGCCGCGACCAAACCGTGCCTTCCGCGACGCCGAGAATCTCGGCAACCTCGCGGCTGGAAAGTCCGTCGATATGACGGAGCGTAATGACTTCGCGAACTTCTGGTTCCAACGCACGCAACGCGTCCTGAACCTGAGCGTCGCGTTCGCGTCGGATCGCCATTTCGCGCGGATCGTCCCCGCTGGCCGGAATGACGTCGGCCAGCGTGTGACGTGATTCGTCACCGCCGGGGTGGGCATCCATCGATACGGGAGAGGGACGACGCGCGGACTGACGTCCGATGTCGATGGCGAGGCGTCTTGCGATTGTGAAGATCAGCGCGGCGAGAGATCGAACGTCCTTGGTCCTGCCGGAGCGAATCGACTCAATCAGACGGATAAACGTCTCCTGTGCCGCGTCCTCGGCCGCTTCGATGTTGGGAAGCGCGGCCTGAAAATAGCGCACAAGAGAGGACTCAAACATCGCGAGCAACTCCTCGGCGGCGCGTTGATCGCCGCTGCGGATACCATCGATGATGGCGCCTTCGGTCACGCGTTTCCTCCAATTCCCACAGTATGCACAAAGCGCCCGCCATCCTGCAATGACGGCGGGCCGTGGCATCCCTTCCCAACTTTTTTAACTTTTTTTCGAGGCCTTAACGCCGGATGTCCACCCACACCAGCCGGTGATCGCTGGCGTACTCCGCGAGAATGCAATTCTCGAGTTCGGTCTCCGCGTTGGGCCAATAGACCCCTCCCCCGACTATCTTTAGCGACGTCGAAGGGAGAACATAGTCGATCCGCGACCCGTTCGCGGACCCGATCGTGTTGCGCTCGATAAAGTCCGGAGGCCCCGCTGGCCGCCCGCGAAGCGCTCCCGGGGCGCTCGTCACGTCCCCGGTGTCCTGAACCCTCGGATGATTGAGCAGGAGGTCCATCGCCACTTTGTCATCGTACTTGGATCCGCGACCGGGGGCCGCGTTCAGATCCCCGGCGATCACGAAATCCGCATCCTGGGGCAAGCCGCCCCGAACGCCTGCGTCATCTACCAACGCGCCGCTCGAATCCAGGTAGAGCTTCCACATCAGGATTTCATCAAAGTTGCGACGCCCGTTGCGGTCCTCGGGTCCGTCAAAGCCCTGCGGCGTCGGGTGGCTTACCAGCAGGTGCACATCCTTGTCCCCGAAACGCACGGGCAGGTCCCAGTGGGACTTGCTCGAGAGGCGCGCGACGCCAAGTGCCTCCGGGCCGAAGAGGCCATCGGCGAGGTGATTCCCCGGCAGATCCTTCCAGAGGAACTTCTGAAAGGTGCGTGCCCTCTTCGTGTCGAGAGGGACGCGCGACAAGACGGCCATGGAATACTGACCGGGGTAATTACCAAACCCGTAACAGTCTCCCCCAAACGTGCGATCGTTAGCATCGGTTGGTTTTGCGATGACGCCGTCATTGTTCAGATCCGCTCCGGAAAGTAGTCCGGTATTGCACGGCGCCGCGTGGAAGTGCTCGTACACGATGGGTGCATCGCCATGGGCGAGGTAGTTCTCCGCGAGAAGGCGCGCGGTGCGATCCAGAGTCGCTCCCGGCGTCGTCATGTCATGATCGATTTCAAGGATGACCAACACGTCGGGGCGAACGCGCTGGATGACGCGCGCTGCAGCGATCACCTGGGGATCTCGCCCGTGCCCCTGATCGTTCACGTTCTCGAGCATCTGGAGCGAGAGCTCCTTGATGTTGTACGTCGCAACTCGAAGGGCGCCTTCCTCAGGCGGTTGCACGGGCACGGTGCGATCCTTTCCTCCGAGCAGTGGTGAAATGCAAGCCAGCAGAAAGATCGCAACTGCGCCGACACGCGGGTGATTCATGGAGCCAAGATCCTCTCGTGTCCGGAGCGTGCCCGCGGCGGCGTTCGGCCGAAAGGACAAAACGCACGTTGATTCACGCAGGTGGTTCGGCACAAAATCCTCCCAGCGGAGATTGTATCCCAATCCGGACCAAGGAACACGAACATGAAGTACCACGGACGCGAAGAAGCCCTCACGATCAGCGTGACACTCGACGAGTTGAAGATCCTCCATCGCTCGCTCTGGAATGACCTCAAGGCGCGCGGTGTCCTGGGGATCGAAGAGGACGCGAGTGACTTGCTCCATGAGCTGCAGACGGTATTGCAGGGCGAAGCAATCCGCCTCGGCGTTGACCTGTCCCAGCACTCCGAATGGGCTGCATTCGCCGGGTTGGATCAGGCGTGTCAGGTAAAGAAGCCCTCGGCGTGAGCGACGCCATGCCTGCCGGAAACGTATCCTTTCATTGACGCCAAGCGTTCGATCGCGCGCGGTGAAAGGAATTACTTCCGATTGAGAAGGCACCCCCTGCGATGAAGACAAACGTTCGCTTCACCCTCAACGACCGCCCAGTCTCTGTTTCCACGCACGGCATGGAGCGGTTGCTGGATGTCCTCCGCAACGAGTTCCAACTCACGGGGACCAAAGAAGGGTGCGGCGAGGGTGAATGTGGCGCATGCACCGTGCTGCTCGATGGGCAGCCCGTGATGAGCTGTCTCGTGCCTGCCTGTCAGGCCGAAGGGCGAAAGATCGAAACCATCGAGGGTATCTCGGCTGCATTCGGAAAACACCTCCATCCCGTCCAGCAGGCGTTCATTGAATGCGGCGGGGCTCAGTGCGGCATCTGCACCCCCGGGATGATCCTCTCCGCAGTCGCCCACATTCGCCATCCCGAGTGCGCCCCGGGCGGGGTGCGCGAAGCCCTCGAGGGGAACATCTGCCGTTGCACGGGCTACATTCGAATCTTCGACGCTGTGGAAAAGGCCATGCGCGAGATGGAACCATCCACCAAGTAGGTCGGCTCAAATCCGCAATTCTGAATCGCTTGGCTCAAAACACCCAATAAAAGTGAAAGTGCCCAATTTGCGGCGTCCGTAAGAAAAATTCTTACAGGACTGTAACTTCGCTTGCCTCACACGGTCAGTTCCTTCACAGACAAGCGGTTAATCTCATTCTGATTCGTAGAAGGCAGTTCCCGCAGGATCAGCACAACCCAGTTCCGAAAGGCACTCTCAATGCAAAAGCGTTTTGGCTTCACCCTCATCGAACTGCTGATCGTGGTGGCGATTATCGCCATCCTCGCAGCCATCGCCGTTCCCAACTTCCTCGAGGCACAGACGCGCTCGAAGGTATCCCGCGCGAAGGCAGACATGCGCACCATCGCGACCGGTATTGAGTCCTACTTCGTGGACTATAACCACTATCCCGACGTGTACCCGCGCATCTCTGATCCGTTCTTTGCTCCCCCCACCAACACCCCGCTCAAGCTCGGCCTCTCTTACTCCCGAGCCGCCCTCAGCAAGCTTTCCTCGCCGGTTGCCTATCTCTCGACAGGCCTTCTGACCGACCCGTTCGCACTGACAGAAACCGCGACGAACTTCTATGGCTATGCGTATTGCAAGGAAGCCTCGCAGCGCGTGGTTGATACGGGCCAGACCTCGATCGTTTCAGCAACGGCCGGCACGGGCGTTGTCATCACGGACGAAAAGCTCGGCATGTTCAACAGCCACCTTTGGGTCCTTCAGTGCGTCGGCCCGGACCGCAAGAACTTCGCGCTTCAGGGCAATGCGACCGGCAATTTCGGTCTCGCCTTCGAAGCTCTCTCCACGCAGGGCTCGATCGGCCCGATCCCGTCGACGTCGTTCTTCTACGACCCGACGAACGGCACGGTTTCGACCGGCGACGTCCTCCGCACGGCGAAGATCAACATCCCCTGATAGGAATCCCTCACGGGACGTCTGGACTGCGTCCTGATGGGAAGTCTGGTGGAAACATCAATGAGGCCGGGGGCGATCCCCGGCCTCATTTGTTGATGCCACCCATCGCGAGCCGCTTGGCGTTCAGGAAGTCCGCGAGGTCCACTTCGCGCAGGATCCCCACGAACTGTTTGTCCTCGAAGACCGGGAGCTGGGGCGCACGCGTGGTGCTGAATCGCACGAAGGCAGAGAATGCATCCACGTCGGGCGAGATCGTCATCTCGCGCGAGAAGGGCGACACAAGTTCCGTCACACGCACCCAGTCCATCTGACGCGGTTCGAGCGCGGCGATGGCCGCTCGATCCACATAGCCGAGCAGGTATTGGTCCCGCACCACGGGGAACCAGTCCGCAGCGAAGTACTTCTGAAAGAACCCCTGATCCGCCTCACTGGCGAGCGCATCCGCCGGGATGACGATTTCAATGGGGCGCATCAGGTCCCGCACCGTGAGATGCTCGAACGAGGTGATCAATTCGGCGTGCAGGAGAGAGTGCTTTGACAGCCGGATCATGAACCAACCGAGCATCACAAAAATGACCCCATCGAAGCTCCGCCACCCGATGGCCGCGATGATGCCCAAGCCGATCATGCCGGAGCCGATCGCCCTCCCGGCCACGGCTGCGACCTTGGTCCCTTTCAGGAAGCTGCCCGTCTCTCGCCAGATGATCGAGCGCAGGATGCGCCCACCGTCGAGCGGCAACCCCGGCGCGAGGTTGACGATAAAGAGAAAAAAGTTCATCCCCGCGACGATGCCGAAGACTTGGACGAGGTACCCCGCCCCGCCGACCACATGAGCTACTCCCGCGAGCAGTCCAAAGAGAGCGGAGCAAAGCAGCGAGACAAGCGGTCCCCAAAGTGTGATCCAGAATTCCTCCTTCGGGGTGCGAGCCTCGCGTTCCGTATGCGTGGCCGCTCCGAAGAAGTGAACGCTGATGCGTCGCGTGCGAATACCAAAGTGTTTCGCCGCGAGGGCATGGCCGAACTCATGCGCTAGCAGGGTGATGTAGAGGCAAATCGAGGTCGCCGTCGCGAGGAGATAGAGCGCGCCTTTCTGCAAGGTGGCAAAGTCCTCGTCGGAGGCCATGTGGGAGGCAAAGATGTAGATAAGCAGCCCGAACACGAGCAGCCACGCGGGGCGGATGTAGATGTCCACCCCGAACGCGCGACCGATGCGGAATCCGAACTGTTCGTCCTTCGTCATCGACTGCCTTCCGTGCCCTTGATTTCAAGCTGGGGGATTCGCTGAGCGAACCCGCCCCTGCGACCCGCTTTGACACCGCACCCACGGGCGGGGATCATCGCGCATCGCTTGTGAGAATCTTCCCGGAGCCCGCCCCCTACCGCCATGCCAATCGTTCCAATTGCGGGCAAGACCCCCCGCATCCACCCCGATGCATTTATTGCGCCGAACGCGATCGTGATCGGCGATGTGGAGATCGGCCCTGGCGCGTCCATCTGGTATGGCGTGATTCTGCGTGGGGACGTCGAACCGATTCGCATCGGCGCGCGCACCAACCTGCAGGATGGCTCCGTGATCCACACGGATCGCGGGAACCCGACACTGATCGGGGAAGAGGCCACGATCGGACACATGGCTTGCGTGCACGGATGTGTCGTGGGCGCGAGATCGCTGATTGGAATCTCCGCCACCGTCCTGACGGGCGTCGTCCTCGCCGAGGATTGCGTCGTGGGCGCGGGCGCGCTGGTCCCCGAAGGAAAGAGCTACGAGGCCAAATCCCTCCTCATCGGTGTTCCGGCGAAACGTGTGCGCGAGGTAACCGCAGAGGAAGTCGCGCGGTTCACGCGCGGCATGGAACACTATGTCGAGAATGGACGTCGCCACCGAGAGGCGCTCCGCGTTGCCGGCCTCATCTGATCGCCCCCGCAAGAAACGCCGTCGCCCAGTGCTGCCGCGCGAGCGCAAGCCGCGCTCGATGCTGCAATACTTCGCGCTCATGGGCACGACCTCAAAGTACGCCATCGCCGGAATCTCGCACACGTTCCGCACTCAGCGGAACATGCGGAATCACTGTTTCGCGTGCATCGGCGCGGTGTTGCTCGGTCTCGTCACAGGGCTGTCACCACTCGAATGGGTGGCGATTGTCTTGGCGATTGGTCTCGTGATTTCTGCCGAGCTGATGAACACAGCCGTCGAGGCAACGGTGGACCTCGTCACGGAGGAGTGGCACGATCTCGCCCGCATCGCCAAGGACGCGGCGGCGGGCGCCGTCCTGCTCTCCGCGATTGCTGCGGCGATCACCGCGTTGCTTGTTTTCCTCCCGAAGTGGTTGTCATCAATCCCGTCCCCTCATTGAACACACGGAGCCCCGAATGACCCCTCGCCGTCGCCGCATCCTACTGACCAATGATGATGGCATCGACGCGCCTGGCATGACCGCCATGCGCGAGGCGCTCGCGAATCACGCTCAGTACGAAGTGCTCGTCGTGGCGCCATTTCGTGAGCGCAGCGGGAGCGGGTGCGGCCTCTCTTTGACCGCTGAAATGCGCGTCGAGGAACGCCGCAATCCCGATGGCTCGATTTGGGGCTACGCCGTGGATGGCCTTCCCGCTGACACGGTAAAATTCGCGGTGACGGCACTCGGCGGCTACCGCCCCGACCTCGTGCTTTCCGGCATCAACCCCGGCGCAAACGTCGGCAACTCGGTGTTCTATTCGGGCACGGTCGGCTGCGCGATCGAGGCGGCGTTCTTCGGCCTGCGCGCGATGGCGACTTCCATCTGGCGTCGACCGGGGGACGGCGGAATCAAGTTCGATACGGCTGCATTCCTCGCCGTCGAAATGATCCCGTGGCTGCTCGACTGTACGTGGGCACCGCGCACGTTTTGGAACTTCAATCTGCCGAACACAGCGCTCGACGAAATCAAGGGCACGCGATTCACGCATCAGGGCACGTCCTTCTACTCTGACGAGTTCAAGATGCAGCGGGAAGACGGCGAAGCGAAAATCTACCGCAACGTCGGCAAAAACCTCGTCCAATCCCCCGAGGCGCACGACTCCGACGACCGCATGATGGAACGCGGCTACGCGTCGATGACATTGCTCTCAACAGACATGACCGTCCCCATCCCCCGCGCGGCGCAGGAAGCGCTTGAGGCGGGGTGGAACAAGTGGAAGGCGCGAGGGTAAGGATCTGTTGGCCTGCAGCCCTGATCGGGCAACCTGCTATTGAAGGAATACCCATATCAGCAGCACGACAACCGCGACCACGAACAGCCTGCGCAGCCCGCGTGTCGCTTCAGAGTAGTCATCGGGGATGGGCAAGTTCGACCTGTGTTTGTGGAACGGCGAGCAAGGCGGGGAGTGCCCGCTTACTTGTAGTCCTTGAACATGTCGTCGAGCTTCGACTCGATGTACTGGACGGACTTGAGGACGTCTTCGGCTTGGCGTGCATCGGGGCGGAAGCGCTCGAGCATCGGCTGCACCGAGGACGAGAAGGCCTTCACGGCAGAGCGTACGTTGCCACCGAGCGCCGTCCTGCCAAGGAGCAGGCAAAGGATCAGGCGGTCGCCCAGAAGCAGGAAGTGGATGCGGTCCACCTCGGAGCCGTAGAAGCGGACGTTGATTTCGGGGCTGGCGGCGCGGGCCACCATCGAGTTCAGCGCGGCGATGACACCCGCGGCGGTCGCGCCCATGACCTGCGGATTGACCGGATGGAAATCCCCCGCATAGGCGAGGATCATTCCGGTGCGGTCCAGGATCAGACCGCAGCGCGCTTTGGATTGATCGAGCAACTTCTCCAGCGCGCGATCCAGATTTTCAAGTTGGTCCGGCGGGATCGCATAGACGTTCGTTCCCGTGCCGACGGCTGCGCTGTTCCGGGCAGGGTTTTGCCGGAGCTCTTCGGTCATCGGTTATAGCTCCCGAATTGCGACGCGAGCGTCGCATTCAGTTTGGCAATGACCTCCGCACAGACGGCCCGAAACGTTTCGACCACGCCCTTGTTTTCAATGGCTACGGCTTCAAAACTGCGGCACCCGCGATCATTCAGCAGGTCCTCGAACTCCTCGATCGGGGTGATGAAGAAGAGGTCGCGTTTGTTGTACTGCAGGACGAGCGGCAGCGTACCGTAATCGTAGCCATACTCGGTCAACATGCCCTTCAAGTCCTGCATGGATTCCAGATTGTCCTGGATGCGGCTCTTGTCTGAATCCGCGACGAAGACGAGCCCGTCCACCCCGTTGAGCACCATCTTGCGCGTCGAGCGATAGTACGGCTGACCCGGCACGCCGTAGATCAGGAACTTCGTCTTGAATCCCGCGATGTCCTCGAGATCCATCGAGAAGTAGTCGAAGAACAGGGTGCGGTCACCCTCGGTGTCGATGCTCTGGAGTTCCGTGCGGTTCTTGGCCGGAATCACCCCGTGGATTTGCTGGATGTTGGTCGTCTTGCCGCCCAAGCTGGGACCGACGTAGACGATCTTGCAGTTAATTTCACGGGTTCGGTAGTTGATGATCGGCATCGGCAGGGGTCGAGGTGGGTTGTGGGGACTGCGGAGAGGTTGCGGAATGCGCCTTGGTCGGATCGTTCTAGGTGCTGTCGAACTCTCGATTTACCAGCCTCGCACGAAAGGTCATTCAGACTTTTCCGGGATTGGCCGGTCAACGCGAAACTGGACGATTGGGGCGTTATGGCGCAACCTCAATACCCACAGGCCAGACACGAAAACTCCGATCGAGACTATTTGGCTAAAACTCAGCAATCCTCCAAAGTATAGTCCGCGTGCGACGTCCCCCCTCAGAAATTCGAGGGAGAATCTCAGGACTCCGTATCCGACCAGATAGCACCCGAACGACATCCCGGTGGGGCGAGGCTTGCTCCAGCAGTACCAAGCGATGAGCCCCGCTAGTGCAAAAAGCGCCCCTGATTCGATCAACTGGATCGGCCAAATGGCGAGGCTATGCGTGGCGCCCTCGGGGAGGAGCCCGCTCAAGTAATGGTCGGAAAAGGCATTGGGAATGACCTCGCCGTTCGCCTGCTCCTGATAGGGAACGCGGATGGCCAGGGCATCGATGTCGCAGACGCCACCAAAGCAGCACCCCGCCAGGTGGCAACCGATCCGCCCGAACGCGTGTGCCAGGGGGAGCGAAACGGCAACCAGATCCGACATCAGCCACGGGCTGATCTTCTGTCTCCTCAGGAACCAGAGGCACGCGACCGTCGCGCCCCCCAATCCGCCAAGGAAGACGAAGCCCTCGCGCGAGAAGATGAGGCGGAAGGGATCCTCAAGGAACTCCCCGAAGTTGATGAAGATGTACGTCAACCGCGCGCCGATCAGCCCTGAGAAGAGACAGACCGTCGCAAAGTCCCAGACCTGATCCGTGGAGATGCCGACTTTCCTTCCCCTCCACGCGCCGGCCACGATCGCCGCCACTACCCCGATGGCGATCATCACGCCATAGGTTCCAATGAAGAAGTTGTCGCCAATCTGGAAGAGAATCGGGTGCATCAGCTCACACGATAGTGGGTTCCGCGGCTGACGCGGTTGCGCAGCGCTGCGTGCGTGACGGCGAGCGCGGTCTGCACTCCGTTACGCAATCCCAGCAAGGAGTCGTCCAACCGCGCGCGGCGATAGAAGCTTTCCACTTCGAACTGGAGGTCACGCAGAATGTGCAGCGCCCGGTTCATGCGCTTCGTCGTGCGCACCAGCCCCACATAGTTCCACATCGTCTGCCGAATCACGAGCCAGTCCTGCTGAATCAACGCCGGGTCGGCGATCTCGTTTTCGATTTTCCACGGCTCCACGGCAGACTCGTTCGGGATTGGGTTCTCGCCAAGTTCCGCCGCAGCCGAGCCCGCCGCACTCCATCCCCAGACGATGGCCTCCAGCAACGACGTGCTCGCCAGACGATTCGCGCCGTGCAGGCCCGTGCAGCTTGCCTCACCGACGGCGCGCAGCCCGGCGAGGTTCGTGTGCCCCATCAAATCCACGCACACGCCGCCGCAGGAGTAATGCGCTGCGGGCACGACCGGGATTGGCTCCGCACAGATGTCCACCCCCCAGGTCGCGCAGAAGCGGTGGATCGTCGGGAATCGATCCCGCACGAACGCCGCATCGAGATGCGTCAGGTCCAGATACATGCACGGCGTCCCGCTGTGCAGCATCTCCTCGTGGATCGCACGCGCGACCACATCGCGCGGGGCCAAGTCCCCCAACTCGGAGTACTTGTGCATGAACGGTTCCCCGTTCGCGTTCACCAATCGCGCGCCTTCGCCGCGCATCGCTTCGCTGAGCAGGAATCGCGGTGCCAGTTCGTGATAGAATGCCGTCGGGTGAAACTGGACGTACTCGAGGTTCACGACGCGCGCGCCGGCGCGATACGCCATCGCGAGCCCGTCCCCACGCGCGAGGGGAGGATTCGTCGTGTGCAGGAAAATCTGACCCAGCCCACCCGTCGCGAGCACCGTCTCGCGCGCGACGTATGCTTCCACGCGCCCCTCCTCCAATACGTACGCCCCGAGACAGCGGTCACGCTTATAGATGTCGATCGGGTTCCGGCTGTGATAGCCGCGCGTGATCAGGTCCACCGCGGTCGCGCCGCGCAGTACCTTGACGCGCGGATGATTGCGCAATTCGGCGACGAGTCCCTCGGCGATGGCACGCCCCGTCGTGTCCTTGACGTGCACAATTCGCGGGCAGGAATGCGCTGCCTCCTCCGTCAGATGCAATTCCCCCGACGCATCGCGGTCGAAGGGTACCTTGCAGCGATCGATCAGGAGCGACTTGACGAGCGGGGGGCCATTCTCCGCGAGGTGCGCGACGGCCTCAGGCAACGAGATCCCGCCCCCCGCCCCGCGGATGTCCTGACCGAGCAATTCCGGTGAATCGTTCACCCCGCGATAGACGATGCCCCCTTGAGCCCAGCTCGTGTTCGAGCGCTCATCCGCCTTGGGGGAATTCGTGACGACGGTGACATTCAACCCATCATCGGCGGCGCGCAACGCGCACGCGGCGCCTGCGGCACCAGCTCCGATGATCAGCAAATCTGTTGTCGGCATGCAGCGAATCCCCGTTGCGCGAACCCCTGCGCGGCAGATGACCATTCGGGACGAGGTTGCGCCAGCGCAAGCGCGCGGCCAAACTCCCCCCCTTTCACCGATTCCCCCGAAGGTCGAACCGTGAACGTTTCATTGGCGCTTCAGAGGCTGGCTGAAGGTCAACCGCTCTCCGCAGGGGAAGCGGAACTTGCCGCCGGGGAGATCATCCGCGGCGAGGCCAATCCGGCCTCCCTCGGGGCCTTGCTGATGGGCCTCCGTCTCCAGGGCGAGGACGGTACAGCGCTCACGGGATTCGTGCGGGCGATGCGAAAGGCCTCGCGCCCCCTCCCGCGCCACGGCGACTCGGTCATTGTCGATACGTGCGGGACCGGTGGGGATGGGCGAGGCTCCTTTAACATCAGTACAGCCGCGGCGCTGCTGCTCGCTTCGATGGGTGTGCCTGTCGCGAAGCATGGCAATCGCTCTGCGAGCGGGAGCACCGGGAGCGCGGACGTGCTCGAAGCGCTCGGCCTCCCCCTCGATATTGCGCCAGAGCGTTCTGCCGCCCTCCTGCGCGATCTCAATTTCTGCTTCCTCTTTGCACCGGCATACCATCCGGGGATGAAACACGCCGGACCCGTGCGACGGGAACTGGGCATCCGAACGATCTTCAATCTGTGCGGACCGCTCAGCAACCCCGCGCGCCCAACGCATCAGCTCGTCGGCGTCTCGAACGCGCGTTTCATGGCGCCAATCGCCGAGACACTCGCCTTGGTGGGCGTGCAGGGCGCGCTCGTTGTGCACGGCGCAGGGGGCTTCGACGAGATCACCCTGACGGGCACGTCCTCCGGACTTAGAGTGCATCACGATGGGTCGGTCACGCAGTGGGCGCTCTCGCCGAAGGACCTCGGAATCGAGGCATCGTCTGAACCGGACGCCCCAGCGATGAATCCCACGGAGAGCGCGGTGATGATGCAACGCGTCCTGAGCGGAGAATCCTGCCACGACGCCGAGACGGTGTGCGCCAATGCAGCGGCGTTGCTTTGGCTGCTCGGCAAGCATCCGTCGATGCGCGACGCGTTCGAAGTCGCGCGCGAACATCAGCGTTCCGGCGCTGCATGGGGGCACTTTGCGAAGATTCTCGCCGCCGCAAACGCACCGACGGTTGGCTCATGAACATTCTCGCTGAGATCATTGCGCGCAAGCGACTGCAAGTCGCGGAGGACATGGCGCGTTATCCGGAATCGGATCTCCGCGCGCGACTCGGGGATGCGCCGCCGGTGCGCGGATTTCGCGCGGCGCTCGAAGCGTTTGGCCCGCTCGCGGTGATCGCTGAAATCAAAGGCAGAAGCCCCAGCGCGGGGGAACTCCGCCCCGATCTGGATCCACGAGACCTCGCGCGGGAATACGTCGAGGCGGGAGCAGCGACGCTCTCGGTGCTCACCGATGGCCCCGGCTTCGGAGGATCACTCGAGTTCATGGTCGCCGCACGCGCCGCAGCGGGGGTGCCCGTCCTCCGCAAGGAATTCATCATCGACGCCTATCAACTCGTCGAGGCACGCGCGCACGGCGCGGATGCCGTGTTGCTCATTGCGGGGGTGCTTGATGCGGAGCAACTCGCCCGGCTCCACGACGCGGCTACGGGAATCGGGCTCGATGTTCTCGTCGAAGTTCACAACGAAGCCGAATTGGAAATCGTCGCGGCCTCCCGAGCCCATGTCCGCATGCTCGGCATCAACAATCGCGACTTGAAAGCTCAGAAGACGGACCTAGCCACGTTTGAGCGATTGGCCCCGGCTGCGACCGAACTCTCGGATTTCCTCGTGGCGGAAAGTGGGCTGCGCACGCGGCAGGACGCCCTTCGCATGCAGGCGGCCGGGGCGCGTGCCCTGCTTGTCGGGGAGTCGCTTCTTCGTTCCCCGCGCCCCGGTGAGGCCTTGCGAGCGATGCTGCATTCGCCGCAGGATGCCACGCGATCATGATCGAACTCATCAACGTCTCCAAAATGTTCCGCCTCTACGCATCGCCGCTGGAGCGCGTGCGCGACTGGGTCGGGCTTCCCGCGCACCCGCGCGAGTTCTGGGCCCTGCGCGACATTTCGTTCACGATCCCAAAGGGTAGCTCCGTGGCGCTCGTCGGACCAAACGGCGCAGGGAAGAGCACGGTGCTCAAGCTGATCACAGGGACGCTTCTCCCCACGTCCGGCGAGATCAAGACCAAGGGGCGCGTCGCGGCCCTCCTTGAATTGGGGACGGGTTTCCACCACGAGTTCACCGGGCGGCAGAACATCCGGATCAACGCGCAACTCCTCGGCATTTCGCCGGAAGAGATCGAGCGCCGCGAAGAGGAAATCATCCAGTTTTCCGAGCTTGGGTTCTTCATCGACCAACCCCTGCGCACCTATTCGAGCGGGATGATCATGCGCCTCGGGTTTGCGGTGATGGTCGCCGTCGAGCCGGAGATTCTGATCGTGGACGAAGCGCTCTCGGTCGGAGATGCGCGATTCACGCAGAAATGTCTCCGCCGCCTTCGCGACTTCCGCGAGGCAGGAGCGACGATCCTCTTTGTCAGCCACGACCCCGGAGCAGCGCTTGCGCTCTGTGACGAGGCCATCCTGCTGGATCGTGGCCGCGTTCGAGAGCGCGCTCGCCCGTCGGTCATCCTGGATCACTACAACTCCCTTCTCGCCTCGAAGGGGGACGGGAACGTGGACATCGTTCGCGAGAATCCGGAACCGGACGAGGGCGAGATGGTTCGCCGCCGCACGGGGACTTTCGAGGCGCGCATCACCTCCGTCGAAATCCTCAACGGCGCAGCGCAACCAACCCAGATCTTCCGCCCCGGAGACGACGCGATCTTTCGCATCCGCGTCGCGTTCGAGAGCGCGATCCCTCGCCCCACGATCGGAATCCTGATTCGCGATCGGCTCGGGTTGGAAGTGTACGGCACGAACACGGCCCTCATGGAGATCGCGACGGGTGACTTCCAGCCCGGAGAATCGCTCGACCTCGACGTACGCTTGCGACTCTTGCTCGGACACGGGGATTACTCACTGACGGTCGCGGTGCACAGCGACGGATCGCACACCGAACGATGCTACGACTGGGCGGATCACATCGCGTTGTTCTCGGTGCGATTCGCCGAAAAACAAACGTGGAAGGGATTCGCCGCCCTGGAGTCCACGTTCACCATGAAGCGTTCACAGACGCGTGAGACTCCAGGCGCCGCCGAGGACGAAGCATCTCCAGCGAGGTCGATTCATGGCACGTTATGAAGCCGCAAAGGTGATCTCGAACGTGGAGAACATGCTCGTGCAAAACGATGGCGACATTGACGACGTTCAGGGTGAACCCGCCCCGACGGACCTCCTGCAGCGGAGCGTCACCGAGCGGCTTCATTTCTCGATCATCCCGTCGATGCGCTCGTTCCAGACCATCGGCAAGATCGAGCCGGGCACGCGCCTCGCACTTCCGAAGAAAGTCCTAGCGCGTCTGCTGCGCATGATCTCCGCCCCGCAGAGCGCGTACAACCAGAACTCGACCGCGGCGGCAGAGGTGCTCGCCGAAACGCTCGAGCACACGCGCAAGCGCCTGCTCGCCGCCGAGGAAATCATCCGCGAATTACGCCTCCAGACAGCGCTCCTCCAAGCCGCGCCACGCGCCACGCCGGCACCCGCTCCCTCGTCCGCAATGTCCGCCGCGCCCGCGCCGCGCAGCGAAGCTAAGTCACGCATGGACGATTATGCTTACCTCGAGTTTCAGCGCCGATTTCGCGGAGAGGAATCAGAGCTGCGTCAGCGGATGCTGGAGTATGTTCCGATCATTCAGGAAGCGCTCCGTGATCGCGGTGATTCCAAGGTGCGATTCCTGGACATCGCTTGTGGAGACGGTATCCTTCTCGACGTCGCCCGTGAGCAGGGCTGGGAAACGCACGGCGTGGACCTGAATTCCGCCTTGGCTGAGGTCGCACGCAAGAAAGGGCTCTCGGTCGATTTGGGCGACGCTTTGGGGTGGTTGCAGGGCAGTCCCGCAAACGCTTGGGACGTCGTGACTTGCTTTCAGTTCGTAGAGCACCTGACGGGCGAGCAGCTCGAGGTGCTCATGGCCGGCGTGGCGAGGGTGCTCGCCCCAAACGGGATCGCGGTGTTCGAAACGATCAACCCTCACACGCTTAAATCATTGCAATGGTTCCACTTGGACCCAACGCATGTGAAGCTGATCCCCCCGGAGACGCTCTCCTGGGTGGCCGAAAGGGCGGGGCTTGAACCGCTGTTTTGGCGCGGCGCGCACCCCGTTCCGGCGGATCAAAGGCTCCCCTCCGCAGGGGAGGGCACCGTCGCGCGGAACTTCGAGCGCATCGACGAATGGCTCCACGGAGACCAAGATTATTACCTAATCGTGCGGAAGCCTAAAGAAATTGAGGTTGACCCATCCTGACATGAATCCCGGACGTTAATTCTCAACTGAAGGAACATCACGCTTCTCAACGCGGGCCCTGCCATGACGAAGGCCGAAGTCATCGCTTTGTTGATGGAAAGAACCGGGCTGTCCCGGGCAGATGCCACCAATGCGGTCGAGACATTCCTCGAACGCATCAAGGAAGGCTTGCAGCGCGGTGAGAAAGTTTCCCTCGTCGGATTCGGGAGCTTCTACGTGAAGGAGCAGCGGCCGCGCAACGGACGCAACCCACGCACGGGCGAGCCGATCTCGATCCCGGGCAAACGCGTCACCGTCTTCAAACCGGGCAAGTCGTTCCGCGAACTCGTGAACGGCGGTGAACCCACGCCTCACGACGACGATGATGAGGATGATGATTAACCCGCGCTAACGCGCGTCGTGGCCGTCAGGCCTGACTTGGTACCCAACAGTGTTTCGTCATGGGCAAGGCGAGTCCCCCCTCGTCTGGCGCGCGAATGTGTCGCGCGCCATCTCTCAATCTGCAGGGGGGCTGGGACCTGCGTGTGCGGCGCGAGGAGGATCAGCCGGTGGCTGACATCTCCGGTGCGTCACCCCATAGGCCTTCGATGTTGTAGAACTCACGGGCGTCGGGGCTCATGATGTGGACGACGACGTCGCCGAAATCGACGACCGCCCACGTCTTGGTCTCCAGACCATCCACAAGCGGGGCGCGTGACCCCTGCTCGCGCAGCTTCTCGACGATGTTGTCCGCGATGGCGCGCACTTGGAGCGATGAACCGCCCGTGCACAGCACAAACACGTCCGTAAAATTGCAGATTCCCCTCAGGTCATAAACCACGAGGTCCTCGGCCTTCTTGTCGAGTGCCGCCGCGACGCAGGCCATCGCGCGGGCGCGTGTCTCGTCAAAGCTGGTCACCAGTTTCGGGGTCTTGGATGGCGCGGTACGCGTGCGTGAGGACTTGCCCTTGGCGGCGTTGGTGCGGGTCTGAGACTGTGGGATTAGCACGTTGTGGGTCGTTCTCCTCGTTCAGGCGATTTGGGACAGCCAGTCGTTCATGGACTGCGTTCTTGAATGCACTACTTTGCCTTTCTTGCGGACGTGTTCGAGTTTCATTTGTGCCACGCGTCGTGCACCCTCGACCAGCGGTGCCGTGAGGAGTTCTCGGCGGATCACCTCGACTCCCTTAAAGTCTCGGGACGGTTCGATGAAGTCGGCAACAAAGAGGGCGAGTGCGATCGGGCCCACTTTGGCCTCCCCGGTGGAGTGATACGCGACGGCCTCGAGCACCTCGTGGTCGTCGATGTCAAACTCGCTGGGCGCCAGCTCCGCCGCCGCAAGCCCATGCCAGACTGCAGGGTGCGACCAATCCTCCTCGGTCGGCACGAAGCGGCGAGCATTCTTGAGCGCAGCCGTGAGCTGCTCACGTGACTCGTTCTTGCAGTAATCGTGGAGAAGTGCCGCGGCGACTGCCTTCTCTCGGGAGGCGCCGGCGGCGTCTGCAATGGCCAGTGCGAAGGTCTCGACACCCATCACGTGGCAGTAGCGCTTTGGGTCCAGCCGGTCGTGGAGGCGGGCCCGGATGCGCGCGATGGTAAAGGGAGTAATGGTACCGATGTCTTCCTGCTCCGAATTCGAGAATTTCCTACACCGTCAGACGCAACAAGTGCGGCGCCGAGATGGGTTAAGAATCAAGGATTATTTGCGAGAAACTTGTTCTGTGGAAAACTTCATTTTCACGCAATTACCCTGACGGATGCGTTCCATCGGACGTGGCTTTTCTTTGACACAGGCGCCGAATCGCTTTCTGACTAGAGGGCACGCCAAGATTCCCGTCGGAGTTGCGCCGGTCACATGAGCCAGGACCCAAGGGCCCTTAAAGAATCGATCAAGCTCTACTATGCAGAGTTTGGTCGCGATGTTGCGGCCATGATCGCCACGGAACTCGTGGACAAGGGGGGCTTCGAGCTACTCCTCCCCAAGCTGGGACTCATCGACCCGCTCGACAACAGCGCGCGCTACCATGCGTTGCATTCCTTCCTGAAAACCAAGGGCCCGGATGCACTGCTCCGCAAGATCAGCGGCTTGGGTGAGGACTTCAAGATTCAAAGCGCCGACACGCGCAACATCACGAGCGAGAACGACCGCCGCCTGACCGAGATGGCCCTGCGTGATGCGCGGGTGAAAAAGGAACGCGCAGCCGCAACGAATGCCCCGTCGGGGATCGAACCGATCCGCCCTCCGCAGCAAGGCGCGCTGTCTCCCCACCCGGGGGGGTACCCGACACCGATGAGTCCGTCCTTTGCGACGCCCGCCGTTCAACCCGGCGCAGCAGCCACACCCATCCAGCCTTCCGCGCCAGCGAATCCCCCCCAGCCGACGCCGCCCGGCGCTGCATCCACACCCGGTCTCCCGGGGGCTGCGCAAACACCCGCACAGGCATCGGTGAAAGTATCGCTTCAAAGCGTGCTGCCGACGCCAGACATGCCCCCCGCGCAGCCGGGTGCACCGCAGCAGTGGCCGGTCCTCTTCTCGGGTCCACTCCGTACGGGAACACCGCCGACGACGGGAACTTTCAACAACACACCCGCGTGGGATTCGTCGAAGCCCTACGATCCGAATGGCACGTGGCCGGAAGTCGAACGGCGCAGCGGCATCGAGCGTCGCGTCAAGGTCGACCGCCGCAGTGACGTGGAACTCATCTTCAAGAATCGGCGCTTCGGCAAGGACCGCCGGTCGAAGATCGAACGGCGCAAGAATTGGCCGAACAAGGGATACATCAAGCCCGACGGCTCCAAGCCGTGAGTGGCGCCGTCCCCGGCCCCTGGGAGCCGGAGCAGTACCATCGATTCCCAGCCGAACGCCGCCAGCCCTTCGACGACTTGCTCGCCATGGTCGAACGTCGAACTGGGATGCGCGCGGTGGATCTTGGTTGTGGGACGGGAGAACTGACGCGGGAGCTGCATGTCACGCTCGGCGCGACAGAAACCCTCGGCATCGATAACTCAGAGTCGATGCTCGCAAGGACCGGCGAGTTCAATGACGCAGGGCTGGTTTTCCGCTTGGGCGACCTTGCGGAGTTCACCCTCGACCGCCCGTGCGATCTGCTGTTCTCGAACGCGGCGCTCCACTGGGTCGACGACCACCCAGCGCTGCTGGCGCGTCTCTGCGGGCAGATCGCTCCGGGAGGTCAGCTTGCGATCCAAGTCCCCGCGAACCACGATCATCCCTCGCACACGGTTGCGGCCGAGGTTGCCACCACGCCGCAGTTCGCCGATGCACTGGCAGGGCACGTGCGCCGTTCGCCTGTCCTCCCGCCGGAGGCGTACGCGACGATCCTGCATCGATGCGGGATGGTCTCTACTCGCGTGATGCTTCGTGTGTACACGCACTACCTTCCCGATCGAGAAAGCGTGATCGAGTGGGTCAAAGGCACGATGCTGACCGATTACAAGAAGCGACTCACCGCCGCGATGTATGAAGAGTTTCTCGCCGCGTATCGCGCACGATTGCTCCCCAAGCTGGAGGACGCATCACCCTACTTCTTCCCCTTTAAACGGATCCTCTTTACCGCGCGCAAGCCCGGCTGACGCATCGACTTACGGCCGAACGAGGATATCACCAAATCCGGGGTTCGCCGTCGTCAGGCGATCGTACAACCGACGCGAATCATCCTTCTTGCCTGCGGCCTCGCACGCGAGGATCGCGCGCGTTTGGATGAAGAGCACCTCGGGGCGAATGTCTGCCAAGCGAGTCAGGAGCGCCGCGCGGAACTCGAGCGACCGGGCCAGCGCGCCACGCTGGGTCGCGACATCGATGTCGTGGAGCACACTCGCCGCAGGAATAGTCTCAAGCAACCAGCGCACGTCCTCGCCCGCGGCTTCTTCGTTTCCTTCACGTGCATGGAAAGCCAATCGTTCCAGCCGCAATGCGGGGATGTTGGGAGCGAGCGAAACGGCGCGTTCGATCATTGTCAGAGCGCGATCCGGTGGAGCGAATCGCGCCGCCAGCACGAGCGCCACAGGATCGTCGGGGCGCTCGCGCAGGCGTGCCTCGACGGTCGTGCGACGCAGTTCATCGATCTTCTCAGGGGCGTTGCAGGCGTGCGCCCCACCGATCGAGCAGCGAGGCAATTCACCCACGAGCACCAATGAGTACTTCCCTCGGCGCGGGCAGCCGGACAAATCGGACATCATCCCGGTACTCGCCGCATCCTCCAAGGTGATGCGCGCCCCGCGGGACATGTCGTTGCGCAACGCATAGCTCTGCGCCGCGGAATGGATCACTGAGAGATTCGCCTGGCACACCGTGGCCTCGCGCACCTCTTTGCTATCCCACAGCTCCGAGAAGAGGCGACGCGCCGCGACCTCGTTCCGCAGCAGGTCGGGCGCGTCCGCGTCCTCCATCAGCTTGTTCCAGCGATCGTGCACGAACCGGTTCGGCACCTCGAAGCGCGACACGACCTCCGGCACCTGTGAGAGCACGATGCGCGCACTCGATGTGAGCGAGGCAGGTTCGCCGAGCGTGCTCGTCATCCTCTTCCGCACGGCGTTCCATTCGTACAATTCTTTGGCGGGGCGGGGGAGCAATTCGGGGAGCAGACCCTCGGCCTGCAGCAGCGGGGGGGTCGGCTCGACTCCGGGTTGGCGTTTTGCGAATTCGACCGCCGCCTCGTTGAGCCTCTGCAGGTTCACGCGCGAATTCGAATGGCCGTCGATGCGATTCGGAGTCTCGCGGACATAGAGCCCGATCTCTCCCCACGAACGCTCAAACCGCGAGAGCCACACCGCGTCGAGCGGGGCAGCGGCAGCACTTCCCGTCGCTGTGGCGGGCGTCGGAGTCTGCGCGATCGCCGGCTGCGCGCAGGTGCCGAACGCACACGCGATGACCAGCGCAGCCATCCACCGACGAGCCGCGCGCATCCTACGCTTTCCCCTGCGCGTATGTCTCGCGCGCAAACGTCGCGGCCTCTTCCGTGCGCAGCCACGAGCGGGTCTTCAGCAGGAATGGCTGAACCTGATTTTCCCATGTGTCCAGGAAGAAAGGGCCGAGTGCGACCTTCAACGCGTCGCGGGCGTTCTCACGATTGCCTAGGGCGTGCCACGACATCGCCGCAAAGAAGTGCGACCCCCAATCGTCCGGCCCCATCGGCGCCACGGTCGATATCAGACGCAGTGCTTCCTCGTGCCTGCCGAGCCCGTGCATCGCCGCGGCGCGGATCATGATGACATCGGCGGGGACCCTTGGCGCCAGCGATGGGTCCTTGGTCAATTCTGCGAGGATGGTGGCAAAGAGAGGTTCGCTCTTCTCCAGGGCCTCCTGCAGGCGCCCATCGAGCAACGCAAACGCGCAGTTCGTGAGGATGTAGTCCTCGGCGTCGGGCACAACCGCCAGGGCGCGCTCTGCCAGAGTCCGCGCGCTGACGTAATGCCCGCCAAAGAAGTCGTCGCTGCAATGATCCATGAGCGCCTTCGCGAGTTTCTTCTTCTGGCGCGGTGAGACCCGGTCGCGATGTTCCTCGAATCGCGCGAACTCCGCGCTCAGGGCGGGCTTCTTCTCGTCGCCATAGGTCGCCACGGCGATGCCCGTCGTGGCGCGCAAAGGCCAGAAGAGGTGGAGGAATCGTTCCAGGAATCCGAACTGTGGAAACAGCGGGTTGTCCTGAAGGATCTTCGCCGCGCCGCTGGCATCCCCTGTCTTGAACTTCGTGAGTGCGAGATGATTCGATGCGACGGGGTTCTGAGGATCACGCGCGAGCACGGCCTCGAAATCCGCGGCTGCCTTTGCGGAGTCACCCGCGTCGAAGTACGCGAGGCCACGCACCAGGATCGCAGGCTCGGGCGCACTCGACGATAGATCGGCGAGTTCGGTTGCGACCGCAGCGGCCTCGCCACGGTCCAGTTTTTGCCACGCTTGTCCGATTGCCGAGGGTTCCATCATTTACATGCGACCCTCGAACCCGAGGTTTGCGTTTGGGTTCACGTGGAAATCACGCGATCGCGAAAGTAATCGACCGTCTTGGCGATGCCATGTTCGAGATCGACCTTGGGGGCCCAACCATCGAGCACACGCTGTGCTTTGGCGATGTCGGGGCGGCGCTGCTTGGGGTCATCCGTCGGTAACGGGCGGCGCACAATCTCCGACTTCGAATTGGTGTACTTCAGAATCGCCTCGGCGAACTGGAGAATCGTCATCTCGGCCGGATTGCCGATGTTGGTGGGCTCATTTTCGTCGCTAAAGAGCAGACGCAGGATTCCATCGACGAGGTCGCTGACGTAGCAGAAGCTGCGTGTCTGGGACCCATCGCCGAACACGGTCAGCGGTTCGCCGCGCAAGGCCTGGCTGATGAATGCCGGCACGACGCGACCGTCCCGGAGCCGCATGCGCGGGCCGTACGTGTTAAAGATGCGGACGATGCGCGTCTCCATGCCGTGATACCGCTGATAGGCCATCGTGATGGCTTCGGCGAATCGCTTGGCTTCGTCGTACACGCCGCGCGGGCCGATGGGGTTCACGTTCCCCCAATACGTTTCGGGCTGAGGGTGGATCAACGGGTCGCCGTACACTTCGCTCGTTGATGCCAGGATGAAGCGCGCGCGTTTCTCCTTCGCAAGCCCCAGCGCGTTGTGCGTGCCGAGCGAGCCAACCTTGAGCGTCGGGATGGGCTTCTCGAGATAGTCCACGGGGCTGGCAGGGGAGGCGAAGTGCAGGATGTAGTCGAGCGATCCCGCGAGGTAGATGTAGTTCGTTACGTCATGCTTGATGAAGGAGAAGTTCTTGTTCCGGATGTGTTCGATGTTTTCGACAGAGCCGGTGATCAGGTTGTCCATCGCCACCACCTCGTGGCCGCGTTCGAGGAGGGCATCGCAAAGATGGCTGCCGAGAAATCCGGCGCCGCCGGTGACTAGTGTACGAGGCATGAGGTGAGGAGTTCCCTAGGATCGAAGCATCGCGAGACGAATCCGGAGTGTGGCGAAGTGGGGCGCGCGAGGCAAGGGAGTCTCTCCGCAGGGAGAGTCGCTCAGATGAGATAGCAAAGTTCACCACTCAGGCCACCGAGATCACTGTGGAACAGCGAAACCCGCGTAACGAAGGTGTCATGGGCGTCCTCGCCCATGTTGCCGCAGATGGCAAATCCCCCGTGGGCGCGCCACCTGCGGCCTGCTCGAGCAAGAGCCTCCTACGCAGAGTCGCTTCGGCGCCCAGATTGCCCAAGCCACCTTGGAGGTGCGACTTTCGCTGCATCAAGTTGGAGAGCAGACCCACTTGCCCCGACCTAATCCTCTGCATTCCCGTCGCACGCACACGATCAACCCACCGAGAGCACCTGACTCATGAGACTTTGCACCGTTTCCGCCGATGGACTGGAATCCTTTTTCGGAGTCGAGCTCGGCAGGAGCATCCTCCGGATTCAGGCCGCGCTGGAGGTCTTTGGCGCGACCCCGGCGGAACTCGCCGCTACGGCATCCTTGCACGCGTATCTGGAGAACCTGCCCAAGAGCGAAAAAATTGTGCGCGGCATTTTGAAGCGCGTCGCAGAGGCACCAAAGGACCTGGCCCGCTCGCGCGTGTCCGACGGATTTCCGCCGCTCATCGCGCGGGAAAAAGTCGCGTATCACGCGCCGATGGCGCGTCCGGGCAAGTTCCTCTGTATCGGCCTGAACTACAAGGATCATTGCGAGGAACAAGGCGTGCCGCTGCCGAAGACTCCGATGGTGTTCAACAAGTTCGCGACGTCGCTGCTGGCGCACGGAGACGAGATTCCGCTCCCGCTGAAGCGCGACAAGGCGATGGATTACGAGGGCGAACTCGGCGTCGTGATCGGCAGGAAGGCTAGGAATGTCTCCAAGCGCGCGGCGATGAAACACGTCGCGGGTTACACGATCGTGAACGACATTTCGGCGCGCACGTTGCAGGCGAACGAGAAACAGTGGGCCCGGGCAAAGGGCTTCGACGGATCGGCCCCGTACGGCCCCGTGATCGTCACGGCGGACGAGGTTCCCGATCCCCATGCGCTCTCCCTGATCACGCGCGTGAACGGCAAAGTCATGCAGAACGGAAACACGAGCCAGCTCGTGTTCAACATCCCGCACCTGATCGCCTTCATCAGCGAGATGCTGACCCTCGAGCCGGGAGACGTCATCAGCACCGGCACCCCCGCCGGCGTGGGCAAGTGGCGCAAACCGGAGGTGTACCTCAAGCCGGGCGACTCGGTGGAAGTGGAGATCGAACGGCTTGGTAAGCTGCAGAATACGTGCGTGGAGGGGTGAGGCGAGGAGCGGGTCAGGCGAAACGGCCATCTTCATCAGCCGCACGACCTCGTGCCTGCGGCCGACTTCGACTCGACTTCCTTAGAACCCCTAACAGAACGACCGGCATCTGGAGGCGCGGCATTGAGTTAACACGACTTGTGATCTGGGAATGGAGTTTTGATAGGGATTCTAATACTACTCTGGCAATAAAGACTTGCCGTTGTTCGCTTCTTACGCCCAAGAGTCCGGGAAGAATCCTGCTCTTGGGGGCTTTTCGATGGGATCTGCGGCTGGGGAGATCAAGAACTGGGAGCGC
>Ga0268299_1000972_pt1 | contig 64965 bp, 50 predicted proteins | sample NOBtaG_FD_193484 | JGI IMG/M metagenome (GOLD analysis project Ga0268299, IMG submission 193484) | Activated sludge microbial communities from bioreactor in Nijmegen, Gelderland, Netherland - NOB reactor | ecosystem: Engineered > Bioreactor > Aerobic > Activated sludge | place: Netherlands...
GCCAAACGGAACCCAAACGTCTGGCTCCTCCCCGCTCTCGACCTCGACGCACTCTCAAAAGCCCGCGCAGAACGCGCCACTTCCAGAGAAAGCAAAAGGGGGTACTATGTACCTGCTTTACCCGCTTCTCGCCGAGTCGAGGCTGGAAGGCTGGGAGGCGACAAGGATGGCAGACCGTTACCCATGTCTTGAACCTGTACCGATACTGCTCACAGCCTTCTTGCCCCCAGTCTTACGGTCTTCGCTCCTTCCAGCCTGTCCTTCGCCCTGCGCCAGATTCGGTTGCCAGCGCTGGGTGGGTAGCCCTAAAAGTTGTCACAATACTTGCACGGAACAGGTGCAAGACTGCCCCGCGCAGCCACGATGTGGCTCACCAAGGGGCATGGACCCGAAAGTGTCTCCCTGATGAATCTTTTTAAGACGGTTACGATCTGGCTGATTATCTCCGTTGTCTGCATCATTTTGGCCATGCAGGTCTTCGCCAAGCCCAAGCCCATCGAGCTTTCCATCATCCAGTTCCTCGAGCTGGCCGAGAGTTCCTATGATCCATCGAAGCCGGAAAATCCCGCCTTTGTCGGGCCGGTGGTGGACCGCAGCGGCAAGATCGAGGGCAAGCTGGCCGCGACTGCGACACAGTTCAACAAGACGGGCAAGGAAGCGGAGTTTCGCACCGAATACGTCATGGGCCAGTCCGAGGTCGTGCTCGGCGCGATGCAGAAGTTCGGCGTCCGCGAGTACAGCGGCAAGGAGCCGAGCGGTCTCGGCATGCAGATTCTTCTGTCGTTGCTTCTGCCGATTCTCTTGATCGTCGCGCTGTGGATCCTCTTCATGCGGCAGATCCAGAACAGCGGAAACAAGGCGCTCTCCTTCGGCAAGTCGAAGGCCAAGCTCGTCGGCGAGGGCCAGACGAAGGTCACCTTTGACGACGTCGCTGGCGTGGACGAAGCCAAGGAAGAGTTGAAGGAAATTGTCGAGTTCCTCAAGGACCCGAAGAAGTTCAGCCGCCTCGGTGGCAAGATTCCCAAGGGCGTCCTGTTGTATGGTCCCCCGGGAACCGGCAAGACACTCCTCGCCAAGGCCGTTGCTGGCGAAGCAAATGTGCCGTTCTTTAGCATCAGCGGTTCCGACTTCGTCGAAATGTTCGTCGGCGTCGGCGCCAGCCGCGTGCGTGACCTCTTCGAGCAGGCCAAGAAGTCCAAGCCGTGCCTGATCTTCATCGATGAAATCGACGCCGTTGGTCGCCACCGTTTCGCAGGCATCGGCGGTGGGCACGACGAACGCGAGCAGACGCTGAACCAACTCCTCGTCGAGATGGACGGCTTCCAGACAAACGAGGGCGTCATCCTCGTTGCGGCGACCAATCGCCCCGACGTGCTCGATCCGGCGCTACTTCGTCCGGGACGCTTCGACCGTCAGGTGACGATCGACTATCCGGACGTTCTTGGGCGTGAGAAAATTCTCAAGACGCATGCTCGCAATGTGAAGCTCGCCGGGGACATCGACATGAAGTCCGTCGCCAAGACGACGCCGGGCTTCTCGGGTGCGGATCTCGCCAACATCATCAACGAGGCGGCACTCCTCGCTGCGCGCAAGAGCAAGACACAGATCGAGGGGATCGACATCGAAGATGCGAAGGACCGCGTCCGCATGGGCCCGGAGCGCCGCTCGATGGTCATCTCCGAGGAAGAGAAGAAGAAGACTGCGGTCCACGAGGCAGGGCATGCGCTGGCTGCATACTTTACCGAGGGTTGCGACCCGATCCATAAGATCACCGTGATCCCGCGTGGGCGCTCGCTCGGCGTGACGTACTCGCTGCCTGAAAAAGACCACCTGAATCACACCAAGAAGCAACTCAAGGCACGACTGGTCTTCGGGTTGGGAGGCCTGACCGCAGAACAAGTTGTTTACGGTGAATTCGGCACCGGGGTCGGCGGCGACCTGCAGACGATCACTTCGATCGCGCGCAAGATGGTCACGCACTTCGGCATGAGCGACCGTCTCGGCACGCGAATCTTTGGTGATAATGGAGCCGACGTCTTTGTTGGGCGGGACATGGGCAACAACGAGCGTCAGTACTCCGAAGAAATGGCCCGCATCATCGACGAGGAAGTAAAGCAGCTCATCGATGAGGCGCGAAACAATGCGACCGAAATCATGACGGTGAATCGCGATGCACTCGAACGCGTGACGAAGGCCCTCATCGATCGCGAGACGCTCACGGGCGAAGAGTTCGCCGCGCTCGTCAGGGGTGAGACTCTCCCGCCGCTCTTCTCCAAGGACGAAGGAAGCAGTAAGACCCCGCCCGCCGCACCCGCAGAGTCGAAAGAGAAGAAGCGCGTTCCCCCGCGCCTTGGCGATATTCTCGACGGACCGAGTTCCGTTCCCTCGTGACGCGTCACAGCATCATCGCATGGACATTCACAGCCGCCGGAGCAATCGCTCCGGCGGCTGTTTGCGCGCAGGAGGGCGATCTTCGTCTGAGCGACATCTTCACAACGACGACCGTCACGGCGGCAAAGCCAACACCCTCCCCGACCGCCGAACCTGCAACGCTGCTCAAGGAAGACATCGGCTCGCTTGAACGTGCGCTGGCCAACGGTGACACCGCACGCGTCCTGGCTGGCACAGAGTACCTGCTGCTCGTTGTGGCGAAGGCCGATCCAATCTGGGCGGACGCGTTGCATCTACGCGCGCGCGCCTTCGACAAGGCAGGGGACGCGGAGCAGGTTCGACTGCTCGGTGTCGAGTATCTGCGTCTCGCGCCCGAGGGGGAACACGCGCGTTGGTTTCTCTCGAGGGCAGCGCGTCAGTCCGCCTCGCGAAAGGAATGGTCGCGTGCGGCGGACGCGTGGAGGGAGGCCATCGCTGCTCCGGGTGGACAGCTCACGACGGACGATGCTCTCGCGGCGGCGGCGGCGTTCGGTCACGCAGGACGCGCGGAGGATGTGCGCGCCGTGTTGCTCCCGCTTGATTGGAATCGGCTGACGCAAGATGACCGCACCGCGACTGAAGTGTGGCTGCTCGACAGCTTGCTCGTCTTGGATGACGAAAACTTCCCGCTCCCGTTTCCACCGTCTCAAGCCGCGGGTGCCGTCTTGAGGCGCGCACTGCTCGCGGACCTACGCGGAGATAATCACGCCGCCCGGTCGGGCTATGACGAAGCGCGCCGCCGTGCGGCGGAACTTACCCCTGCGGAGCGCGCCGCGCTGCCGGGTGACAATCCATAATCAATCGTTGAGATTGCGTTGAATGGGCCGATGGACGATCTCCGCCGCGCCGTTTACAACCTCTGCGGTGCTGAAAAGCAGATCATCCCCTTGCGTATAACTGTATCGAACACGCGGGACATTGCATGCCCCCAACGACGCATTCCCTTCGGCATCCGTCACCACCTGCGTGACCACCGGGGAACGCACCACGCACACCCCTTCGGACACATCGACCTCTAGACCGGCGACCGGGTTGCCGTTTTCGTCGCGGACGCGGAGCCACGCCTCCGATGGCTCGCGCGAGGCGATCGCGAGCTGAACCTCCGCGTGAAAATCATCGGGGCCCAGATTCGCCTCCGTCGATTCATACACGACAAGAGGCGCCGTCTGGATGCTCATCACGTAACGTCCGGGTGTGCTGACGTTGATCCAGAAGTCATCCTCGGTGAAGGAGGAATCGTGGACGCCCCCCTCCTGCCACTTCGAATCGACCGAGTTCCATTTCGCGAGCGAGATGATCGGTTCCCCACCCGGAAGGCCCATTGCCTGGAGCCCACCGCGAGCAAGAACGATCCAGCGGAAACCGGGGACTTGAATCGTATACCATCCTCCTTCGGGATAATCGAATTGATCACCGTATTCCTTGATGGTCAGTGATTCCGCGTACCTCGGGGGTTCGTTCGGGTCATAGGCTTCGATTTGTATCTGGATCTGCTGGTCGAGGGGCAGCTTTGCGATGCGAAACCTACCATCGGAATCGGTCACGCCAACCTCACTCCTCCTCCACATCATGGCGGTGATTCCCGCACCGACGATCGGCGTCTCGGTCCCTTCGAGAACGACTTGAATGGTAACGTCCTTGGTCGGCCCCCCGATCGGGAAGATGTCCCCTGCGGAAATGCGAACCCGCGTGGTTTTCCCGGCCTCGAGCGAGATTTCGTGTTCGGGCACCTTGGCCGGAGATGGCCCGCGCATCACGAGCAGCAGAGGCCCGAGCGGGGGGAGCGGTGCGATCCGCGTCACGCCCGGGCGCACGACGGGATAGTTGCTTTCGCCCGATGCGAAGCCTGCGACCTGCGGATCAATGCGATCGAGTAGGTTCAGTATCATCGCGGACTGTTCTGCGAATTCAGGCCGAACCTTCGCCCAGCGGATGCCCGCAGCCAGGTCCGCCGCCTGTTCTCCGGGGGGAAACTCGACATCGATTTCCAATGCTGCGGGGTCTTGGAGCGTAAGCGTCCCAGCGTCCATGGTCGCGCGCGGAAGGAGTCCCTCAGTAAACGGAACGCGCGCGAACACCGATCGACCCGTCGCATCGAATGCAACCACCGACGGCGCAGCGCCTGCGGCCAAGAACCACTTGGTCATGAATGTGCCGTCTTCGGCGGGCGTGAGCTCATGCCATTCTGCCGGGCCCGGAGGAAGCGCGATGCCCCACGGCGCGGACTCGTTCGGCGCAGGGCGTAGAGTTGATCCCGTGCGGCGGCGTTCGCGCTCAGCAGCGGTCACTTCTTCACCATGTCCCCACGAGAGCGAGAGGGCGGTGACGCTCCCGCCCGCCGGATCCACGAGGCGACCCGTCAGACGCACGGGAGGTGGCAACTCGATCACGCCGCGCAGGACTCCACCATCCGGGAGATCGACCATCGTGACCGAAGTCTCGAGGTCGTAGATGCGCACGCGTGCGCCGTCGGGGAGAGGGTCGCTCTTGCCGCTCGCGGGCAGTTCGCGAGGTGGCCTGCCATCCACCTGAACGACGACGCCGGTCATCGGGGCGTCCGAGCGAAGAAACTTGAATCGCAAGTCGGGGGCGGGTGCCTTGGGCGTCGCGCGCGAGGCGGGCTCAGGCGCGCGACGCGTGACCCTCGGCGCAGGGGTTGCCGCCGCGACGATGGGAGGTGGCGGAGGAGGCGTGTTCATCGCGCGATACCGTGAGATCGCGAAGAGGGCGATGAGCAGTGCGAGCACCGCGCCCACGAGAGTCGAAGCGACGACGCGCTGGCGTTCTTGGTTCCGTGAATTCGTCATCAGCTAGGGAGCAGGCTTGGCCGGGCGTTTTGGCGTCGGACGACGAGGAGCGAGTGTGCGACCCGTCTCTTCCCTAAGCACGCGAAAAGTCACGCCGTCGAATTCCCCCCACCACCACAGGTTGATACGATACCCCGGGCGGCAGTACTCGGGGCCGTCTCGGAAACTCCCGCCACGGATACTCGGCGTCCAGCAATCGTCGTTGAAGAGCACCGGATTGCGCGTGGGAGAGATCGAGTAGAAGTCGTCCTGAAAGCAATCGAGCGCCCATTCCCACCCGTTGCCGAGAGTATCGTGCAGCCCCCAAGGATTTGGCGGAAACGACCCCACATCGACCGTGCGTTGCTCGGATTCACTCATCGCCCAACGGAGTCGCGCGCCGTCGAACTCGTTTCCCCACGGCCATGTGGTCTGGGTTCCTGCGCGTGCGGCGCGTTCCCATTCTGCCTCGGTGGGCAGCCGATACAGACGCCCAGTCTTGTCCGACAGCCAGTCGCAATACGCCCTGGCGGCATTCCACGACACGGTCACGACCGGGCGATTCCCCGCACCGGGCTTCGGGCGAAACACGCGAGGAGATTCCGCGACGATGAGACAGCTCGCCGAGCGATCCGTCAGCACCCAGCGAATGCCATCGTCAAGCTGGTTACCACGATCGTTGAGGAATTCGCAGAACTGCGAGTTTGTGATTTCAAACTTGCCGATCGAGTACGCGGAGGTTTCGACCTCGTGCAGGATTTCCTGTGGGCGGAATCCCGGTTCGGTTGGCTGGCTCCCCATCGTGAAGGAACCGGCCTCGACATGGATCAGCGTGGGTGCGAATCGGCCACTGTTGTCGCGAAATGGATCGCGAGTTTCCGAGCCTGTTCGAAGGACCAACGTACCCGAAGTTTCCTGCGCGAAGGCCCCATGCGACAGAAGCAGTGCGCAGACGAAGAACAGGGGCCTTGATCGCTCAAGGCCCCCGATTCGTTCTCGATGAGAGGTGCGGGTGACTGCCACTCGATCAGTAGTTCAGCCAGGTGTAGATGCCGGCGTGATCGGAGACGTTGGCGCGCCAGTATGCCGGGTCCACTTCCTCGCGGCGCCATGTGGTGACGGACGTGAGGGAGGGGTTCCAAACGAAGTGGTCGTACGCACTGGCCCAGCCGCCGCTCGTGTTGATCGAGGTCGCGACGTTGGGAAGGACATTGGTGTAGCCAGCGCTCTTCAGCGAATTGAAGTTCGCGTGCGTTCCCGCGCGGTTCCAGTCGCCACCGATCAGCACGTCATTGACGCCACTTGTGCGGGCCTTGAACCAATTCGCGACTGTGGCCATCTGGGGGAGTTCTGTGTTCAACTTGGTCGAGTCGAACGGCGCGTGATAGTTGACGCACCACACCCACGCACTTCCCGACCAGAAGCACATGCCGGAGGGCTCGCGATCCATGCCGGCTTCCGGATAATTCACGAGGCCGCCGCTCTGGCTGACCGTGGACTTGTAGACGAAGGCGTAGGCTTCCTTGTATGTGCTCGGGCCCTTGAGCGCCGAAACCTGATAGACGTAACCACCGGGAACGACGTTGGCAACTTCCGTGGTCTTCATCACTTCCTGGAGCATGTTGACGGAGTTCGACGCGTTCTGGGTCTTCAGTTCCGCGATCTTGGTGGCCGTCTTCCCTGCAGGTTCGTTGTAGCCGAGGTGGAGGGTGTTCTGCGAACCGATCCACCATCCGGCGGAAACGGGTGCAATCACGAGAGCGAGGGCTGCGGCGATGGCGGGGCGGACCAGAGAACGGAGAGCGAAGAGCTTCTGGGACATCAACGAGTGCTCCTTTCAGGCTGTGAGTGGACCTGCTTTTCCACTGTCATGTTATCCTTGGGGGAAATGCCCGTTCGAAAACAAGACGTAAAATCCACTCTGCTGAAGTTGTGAATTCTCAGGCTTTCGAGTCCCGCGCAGGCGGGGTTGGGGGAAGTTCCCGGGCGACTGTCATTCTCCGTAAGCCTATTTTATTCAAGCGTCCGCGTTTGTGAAAGAGTTCACATAGTCGGCACTTGGATCCAGACGGTACAAAGAGTGGCTAAATCGCTTTATGCTTGGACCAAAAACAGTGCTAGGGTCGCAAGCGTATTCGACGGGCATTCCCAAAAATCGATCAACAATTTCGGAGGGGGTCAGAACGGGGCGATGTCCGCTGTTCCGGGGCCGAATGAAACGAACGAGCATGGCAGCCCGGTTTCGGCGACGAGGAATTCCAGAAATCCCCGGAAATTTGCGTCATTGCGGTCTGTCCAACCGGGCAATTCCTTCAGGATCGGCTTGGCATTCTGAAAGTCCGACGGCGTGCGAGGCGATTCCAGGACCTTGCCGTTCACCTCGTAGCCCGTGCAAACGCGCACCGCTCCCCCGCCGTTGAGGACATCCTGCTTGGTGACAACCCAATGCGTGATCGCGCCCTTGGCGGCGGCATAGCGCAGCGCGGGAAGGTCGAGCCAGCCGGTGCGCCTCGGGCGGCCGGTCGTGGCGCCGAACTCGCCCCCTGCTTCGCGGATGCGTTCCGCCTCGCCAGCGAATAGCTCCGAAGGAAATGGTCCCTCCCCAACGCGAGTGCAGTAGGCCTTGATGACGCCGTGCACCGCCGTTGGCGCCATTGTCCCAAATCCGCACGCGTGGATCCCGGCAAGCCCGCATAACGCCGATGTCACATACGGGTACGTCCCGCATTCGATGTCGAGCAACATGCCCTGCGCGCCTTCGAAGAGGATCGATGCGTTTGCGAACGCGTCGCGCAGCTCCATCGTCCCTTGAACGCTCAGACCAAAGCGCATCAGGGCATCGTATTCACGACGAAGGGCGTCCTCGACATCCGAGGCAGAGCCAGTGATATCGTCCCCATAGAGCGAACGCTTGAGGTCGAAGAGTTCCTTGAGCTGCCCACGCAAATCGGGACGAGACACATCGCCGAGCCGCACGCCGCGCCGGGCGATCTTGTCCGCATACGCCGGGCCGATCCCGCGCTTCGTCGTACCAATGAAGTTCTTGCGGCGCGATTCGAGGATCTCGTCTTCCTGACGATGCCACGGCAGAATCAGGAATGCATCTGGATCGATCGTGAAGCGCGAACCAAAGCCGGGGAACTCGGCTTCGAACTTGGCAACTTCCTTTTCGAGTTTCTCAAGATCGAGCACCATTGCCGACCCAAGGAATCCGTGCGAGTTGCTCTCGACGTGGATCGATGGCAGCACGTGATGGACGAGTTTGCGCCCCTGAAAGTAGATCGTGTGCCCAGCGTTCGGGCCGCCGGAAAATCGCACCACCCAGTCGAACTGTGGCGCGAAGTAGTTGATGATTTTCCCCTTACCTTCGTCGCCCCACTGGGCACCAAGAACCGCCATCCGCCGGGTCGTCGTCATGTCGTTCGATTCCGATGGTTTGTTAGAACCGCGCGTAGAGCGCGTCGATGTTGCGAAGGTAGTACGAGGGGTCAAACACGTCCGCGATCTCGCCCTCGGAGAGCCGCGAGGTCACCGCGTCGAGCTTGCAGATACGCACGCGAAAGTCTTCGCCACCGTTCCACGCGGCGAGCGCCTCGGCCTGCACGAACTCATACGCCTTGAGCCGCTCCATTCCCTTCTCGATGAGGGCAATCATGAGGCGCTGTGAAAAAATCACGTTCCGCGTGAGGCCGACGTTTTCGAGCATCCGTTCCTGACGCACGATGAGGCCGGCTGCCAGCTCCGCAGCTTTCTTGCCCATGTAGAACGCGGTCATTGTGGCATCGGGTAGGATGATGCGCTCGATCGAGGAGTGCGAGATGTCACGTTCGTGCCAGAGGGCGATGTTCTCCATGCCCGCAGAGGCGTGGCTGCGCAGTAGGCGCGCCATGCCGCAAAGCCTCTCGCACAGGATCGGGTTCTTCTTGTGCGGCATCGACGATGAACCCTTCTGCCCTTTGCGAAATGCCTCCTGCGCTTCGGCGACTTCAGTGCGCTGCAGGTGGCGGACTTCGACCGCGAAGCGTTCAATGCATGCGCCGTGCATCGCCAGCACGTTGAGCATGGTGGCGTGGTGATCGCGAGGCACGACCTGGGTCGAGCACTTGGATGCCATGAGGCCAATGCTCGTCAGCGCGCGTTCTTCGACCTGCGGCGAGAGATTCGCGTAGTTCCCAACCGAGCCACTCATTTTCCCGTGCGACACTTCCATCAGCGCCCCGTGCAGCCGGGTGGCGCTGCGTTCCGCCTCAGCCAGGTGCCCGAGCATCTTCGCTCCGAACGAGGTGGGCTCCGCGTGGATTCCGTGCGTGCGCCCCATCGTGATCGTCGTGCGATGCGAGAACGCGAGCGTGCGAAGCGCCTCAACGAAGTTGTCAGCTTCGGCGATGATGTGGCGCATCGACTGAGCGAGCGCCAACGCCAGCGCCGTGTCCACGATGTCCGACGAGGTCAGGCCCGTGTGAAACCAACGCGCGAGTTCGGGGGGTAGGCCATCAGTCACTGTCTCGATGAAGGCGACGACGTCGTGGTCGGAGACCTTCTCGCGTTCGAGGATTGCCTCGACGGAAAGCACGACGCGCGAGCGAATGGCCTCTGCGGTGCCACGAGGTGCCTCGCCGAGTTCCTCGCGTGCACTAATTGCGGCCAGTTCCACCGTCAGCCATCGTTGATACTGCGCCTCCTCGGTCCAGAGTTCTCGGAGGGGAGACAGGGCATAGCGTTCGATCATCGGAGGTGGGGCTCCGTGTTGAGTCGGGTAGGGCGGGGGTACGTTCCCGCGACAGTTGCTGGAAAGGAGAAAAGGAAAGTGGAGGTGGGTGTGAGATTCGAACTCACGATACCCTCTCAGGTATGGCGGTTTTCAAGACCGCTGCCTTAAACCGCTCGGCCAACCCACCTCGGCAAGACGGGCATAGGTAGGGACGGACTCCCCTCCTGCGCAAACAAAAAACTTCATCCGGGGCCGTCGATGCTCTTGCGAAAGACCACGATCCGCCCCACTTCTTCGAAGCCCAGCCTGCCGTGGACAGCAATGCTTCGCTCGTTCCCGATCTCCGTGTCGGAGGCGAACTCGCAGCATCCCTTGGCGCGGGCCCAGTCCTCGGCGGCGCCGACGAGCGCGCGCGCAACGCCCCTCTGCCGCGCGTCCGGATCTGCCCAAAGTCCCTCGAGATAGCCCACGCCACGTGTCTCGCAACCCTCGGCGACGTCACGGAGGGAGACCTCGGCGAATCCGCAAAGACTACCCTCTGGTCCTTGCGCGACGAATACGTGATCGTGTGCCTCTCCGGCGAGGATCGCCGCGGATTCCGATTCGAACTCGGAAGCCGTCATATGTGGCCAGAGCGCGAATCGCATCCTGCGCCACTCTGCCAAGTCTGCGGATGTCAGCGGTCGAACGATGCAGTCCATGATTGAAGCTCCTCGAACGGCAACGATCGTGGCCAAACGAAGCGCGCTGGGAAAGGGCTTTCCTGTCGGTGCGCGTCCCAGCGCGAGATGAGTTGCCTTGCCGCCGGGGAGCCACCTCCCGCAATTTCCTCCGTTCAAACAACAGTTTATCGATTCAATCAACGATCACCCTCACAGGAAAAGACCGTTAACATGTCCGAGTTGACGTTTCAAAGTGTCGGCGGTGCGTGGCACCTCAAGGTGGATGGAGACGCCGCTCTCTCACGCATCCACGAACTCGACCCCGCGCGCTGGGCAGTCACGAGCGTTCCCATCATCGACCTCCAGTGCGACGCTGGCTTCGTTGCCTTCATGGACCCCGCCAAGAAGGGGCGCATCCTCGTCAACAATGTCATCGAAGCACGGGACTGGCTCTACAAGCACCTCGCGGGGCGTTCGAGACTTGCCGCGCGCGTGGAAGACCTGCGGCTGGACGACATCGACGGGAAGAATCCGGATGCCGACAAGCTGCGCAAGGCAGCCATGCGCGTGCTCAAGGAGATCGGGACTCCGGACTCGCCGAACATTACGCTCAAGCAGGTGCGTGACTATCGCGCCAGCTTTGCAAAGTTGCTTGCGAACGGTGACGGGGTGCTCTGCGCCAAGACTGCGCCGGATGATGACCTGAAGGGATTCATCACGGACATCATCGCGACGGTCGGGAGTGTGCCCGAGGCCTCCGGCGAGCCCGGAGCGGGCCTCGCGCAGCTCGACAAGTTCCTCGCGCAAGCTGCCGTCTACGAAGCGTGGAGGGCCAAGGGCTCGACAGCCGACGGCCTCCCGAATCCGGACGTGCATCCGTGGGCCGATGACACGGCCTCGGCAGCGAAGCTGGTCAAAGAATTCGACGAGAAGCTCGAGCAGTACTTCTGGCAGTGTGACCTGCTCCGTCAGGAGCCGACCGCCGTTTCGAAGGCGCGCATTCCTGCTGCAGACCTCGACGCACTTTCGCCTAACGATCAGGAAGCAATTCAGAAGGCGCTCGCATTTGCTCCGATTTCGGAGCCGCGCGCCGACGGGACACTCCCACTCGATGCGCCACTGAACCCGTTCTATGAGGTGAACTTCACCAAGCTGATCGGCTACGTCGTCGCACGCGCTCTCGGTGCGGATGCCAAGGTCCTTACGCGCGACACGTGGCGCGCGACGAAGGCCACGTTTGCCCCATACTGGGCCTGGTTGGATGCGAAGCCGCCGGAGCCGTTTGAGAAGATCGCCACCGACAAGTTAAAGGAGTATTGCACGGGGCCGCTCCCGGACAGGTTCCGCGCCACACTTGACGTAGACCTCGCCGCAGCACCGGAAGTGGCACAACTCGAGAGCCTCGAAAAACTCGTCCTGTTTCAGCGTTGGCTCGTAGAGTTTACAAACAATTTCATCAATCTTTCGCACCTCTACAATCCGCGCATCCGCACGATCTTCGAACTCGGCACCATGGTCATCGATGGACGCAAACTCGAGTTCGCGATTCGCGTCGTGAATCGCGCGGAACACAAGAAAGTCGCGACCGAGAGTCGAGTCTTCCTTGTGTACGCGGCGATTTTCGACGACCCGACAAAGCCGCCGATCTACGAAGTCGCAGCCCCCGTGACCAAGGGCGAACGCGGTCGCTTGATTCCCGGCAAACGCGGTGTCTTCTACGGCGTGGATGGCAAGCTGTACGATGCCGTCGTTGTCGATATCATTGAACACCCGATCAGCATCCCGGAAGCAATCAAGGCCCCGTTCCGCCGCACCGCGGAATTCATCAGCAAGCGCATCGAAGAATTCGCCGCAAGCCGTCAGGCCGCATCGGAGGCTTCCGCCAAGGCTGCACTCGAAAAGGGTGCCGCTTCAACCGCCGCCGCAAAGCCGGGAGAGGGCAAGAAGCTTGACCCGGCCGTCCTCGCGGGGGTCGTCGCGAGCGGTGGTCTTGCTCTCGCCGCCGTCGGGTCTGCGCTCGCGTTCATCGTTTCGGCGCTCGCGAAGATCTCTTTCCTCGCAGCGATCAAGGCGATTATCTCGATCCTGCTCGTGATCTGCTTCTTCGCTGGGTTCCTCGGTTGGTTGAAACTTCGTCTCCGAAATCTAGGGCCGATTTTCGAAGCCAACGGTTGGGCGGTGAACCCGAGGATGAAGGTCAAGGGTCGCCTCGCGAGTATCTTCACACGCTCGCCGGGACTTCCCGCTGGGCATATCAAGGATCCCGCGTCTGTCGCTGGCCCCGCGCTGGGCGCAGACGAAGAGGAGGAGAAGTTCTCCGCGAAGCGATTCTTCTCTCTGCTCCTCATGATCATCATTGGAATCCTGCTGATTGCGATGATCTACTTCCCGACTGAAACGAAGATGCTGCTCTTCAACGAGCGTCCGCCACGCCCAATGGTCGTGAAGAAATGGGACCCATCAATGGCACCTACGCCGACACCGGCAGCCACACCTGCGCCGGCCGAGGCCACAACTCCGTAACACGCCCTGCAACAAGAGGCTCGACGAACGCCGCCGCGAGGGTTACCCCGGCGGCGTTCTCGTTTCACCGAAACTCACACGAGAGAACTCATGCGCCCTACCTTTCATCACATCGTCGAGACGATGCTCGGGGATCATCCCGCGCGCGTGGGCTTCCTCGATGAGTCGATTCTTTGCATCCATGTCGCTGCGGGGGCGGAGTTGGAGGAGTACGTCAGCTATGCCGTGATCGCGCAGCCGCAGGGAGGCGCCCCGTTCACTCATGATGCGGTCTCGGAAGAGTTCATTCATGAGATGACCTACGGTGGTACGAAGTTGCGCATCAACCGTCGTGGTGCGGGCATTTGGATTTCCAGTGGCGAAAGCATCGAGTGGTTTCAGGCACCCGCACCCGGCGTCACCAAGGTCGGCGAGGGCATCGAGTTTCGGATGATGAGCCAACCCGCCGATCGCTACTATGGGCTCGGCGAAGCGGGTGAGACGTTCGAGAAATCGGGATACAAGCACACGCTCTGGAACACGGACGATCCGCACCATCACCCGCGCCAAAACTTCTACGCTCAGATCCCGTGGCTCGTGCGCGTGCGTGAGAGCGACGGACGCTGCGTGGGCCTCTTTCTGGACAACCCGGGGCGCTCGATGTTCGACATACGCGTGGGGGATGAACTGCGCGTCTCGACAGAAAAGGGTGACGCGATTCTGTGGGTGCTGATGGCTGACTCCATCGCGGAGTTGCTCGAAAGGTGGACGCACCTGACCGGGCGCATGGAGCGACCCCCGATGTGGGCGTTGGGCTATCATCAGTGTCGCTGGTCCTACTTTCCTGAATCCCGCGTGCGCGGGATCGCTGCTGAGTTCCGCGCACGCAAGATCCCATGTGATGCGCTCTATCTCGACATCGATTACATGGATGGCTATCGCGTCTTCACCTGGGATGCAGAGCGATTCCCGAATCCCGCCGGCCTGATTGGTGATCTCGCGCGGGATGGGTTTCGCACCGTTACCATCGTCGATCCCGGAGTGAAGATCGATCCGGAGTACTCGGTGTTCGCGGAGTTCTCGGCGCACAGGAACTGGTTCTGTGTGGATGGCGAGAAGGGCACTCCGTTCCAAGGTCAAGTGTGGCCTGGGGAAGTGTACTATCCCGATTTCACGCGGGCGGACGTGCGAGCGCGCTGGGGCGAGATGCAGGCGGAGACCCTCCTCGATCTCGGTGTCGCGGGAATCTGGAACGACATGAACGAGCCGGCGAATTTCGATCCGCCGAAGACGTTTCCTTCGCACGTTGTTCAGGGTGACTTCGGACTCAAGCGTCCGCACGAGCGCATCCATCAGATCTATGGGCACACGATGGCGCAGACCTCATACGAGGGAATCCGCGCGGCCAGGCCCGACGCACGCCCCTTCGTGATTACCCGCTCGGCGTATGCGGGCGTGCAGCGCTTCTCGATGGTGTGGACGGGAGATAACCAGTCCATCTGGTCAAACATGGCGTTCGACCTCGCGCTCAATCTCAACATGGGATTGAGCGGCATCGCCTTCGTCGGATGCGACATCGGTGGATTCACCTGCGACCCAACGCCGGAGCTCTACGCGCGATGGATCGAGTGGGGCGTCTTCCAACCGTTCGTACGCACGCATGCGGCGCATGATACGCCGAACCAGGAACCGTGGGCGTTCGGCCCCGAGGTCGAATCGATCGCGCGCACCATGATCGAGTGGCGCATGCGACTCCTGCCGTATATCTACACCGTTTTCGCGGAGGCCGCCGCGACCGGCGCGCCCGTGAATCGAGCGTTGATGTACGAGTATCCGGACGACCGCGATGCGCGATACGTCGCCGATCAGTTCATGCTCGGGCAGGACATGATGATCGCGCCCGTTCTGACGCCGCGCACGGCCCGGCGCATGGTGTACTTTCCGGGAACCGCATGGCGGCAACTTTGGACGGAAGCGCATTTCCCGCAGGGCTGGCACATCGTGGAGGCACCGCTGGGGCGGCCTCCGGTTTTCTTCCGCGCGGGCGCCGTCGTGCCGATGCACCCTGTTCGCCAGCACACCTCCGATGGTGACGTGGCCGAGTGGACGCTCGCAGTCTTTGCCGTTGGGGAACTTTCCGGCGTGCTCGTCGAAGACGACGGCGCGACGCAGCAATGGCGCAGCGGCGTCGAGGCGATCACGCGCTTTGGCGGAGTCTGGAATCATCACGGCATGGTGCTTCAGATCGGCCCGCGCGAGGGAAGTTTCGTGACCACGCGCAAGCGCTGGCGCATCGAGATGCATGGATTCGAGGATCGTCCCCACCACATTCAGGTCGGCGGAAAGCCCGTGGCATTCACGTGGGAGAACCGCGTCGCGATCATCCTCGTCGAGGATCACATCGAAGGCGTCGAGGTCGTCGCTGAGGCATGAGTGCGGGACTCGCCCTGATGATGATCGGGCTGGCCGCCATCGAGGCCATCGGTTGGTGCGGGGCGTTCGTGTTCGCCTACAACCGCACGTTCGCCAGGTTGCACGAGAGCAAGGTCAAGAAGCTGGTGGCATTCGCGATGTTGCCCGCGGGGTGTCTCGTCGGATTGGCGTGTGCGTGGATATGGCATTGGAGGATCGGTGGCGCGCTGAATGGCGTCGGCATCGCACTCGCCGCGGCGACGATGCGGCACGCGATTCGACAAAGGCGCATCGAGGCCATCGACGCGAAGCGCACGAAGATCACACGCTCAAGACTCCGCCCCGGAGCCGACATCGCGTGGGGCGCCCTCGGCCTCATCGAGACAATCGTGCTTAGGATCGCATCGCCGGTGAATCGCCCCACCGCGCTGCGCTTGAGGACGTATCGCGTGTGCGTCCCTGATTTGCCCGCCGAGTTTGAGGGCTATCGCATCCTCCACATGACCGACTTTCACATCCACCGCACGCTGACCGGGGAGTACTATCGTTCCTCCGTCGATGCGGCGAATGCGCTCGCGCCGGACTTGATCCTGCTCGGTGGCGATTACATCACGAAGACACCGCACATTCCGCGCATTCACGAAATGCTCGCCGGACTGCGCGCAAAGGACGGGGTCCTCGCCATTCGCGGGAATCATGATTTCTGGACGAAGCCGGATGAAGTCGCGAAGGAGCTCTCGCGCATCGGCGCGCGCGTCCTGACCAACGAGTGCGCCGCGATCACGCGCGGCGAGAGCGAGCTGCGCATCGTCGGCCTCGAGTGCCCGTACATCCCGCTCTCGCATCGCGAGATGGTCGTGCTCCTCACCGAGGGCCGTCCGCACCTCGCGCTGGTCCACACGCCGGATGCATTCCCCGTGGCGAGGGAACTCGGCGCATCGGTCGCGCTGGCTGGCCACACCCATGGGGGGCAGGTGCGACTTCCCTACTTTGGGACGACGCTATCCTCGACGACGATGGGTGCGGGGTTTGCCTACGGATCGAGCAGACTCGGGCGGATGCTCTGCATCACCTCAGCGGGTGTTGGCAGCTTCGTCCCGCTTCGCTTCCTCTGTCCGCCGGAGATGATCCTTCTCGAGCTTGCGCGTTGAATCGACTTTGCGGATCGTCTTACCCCAGAACCAAACGCCCCAGCCAGCCACCGCGCCGAACACCAATGCGGGAGAGGTGGATACGAACACGCGCAGCCCCATCAACGTCACGAACGTGATGAGTCCCAAGACCATCATCGCAATCGCGATGCGGTCGCGCGTCGTCATCGGTTCGGAGTTGGGAGCGGCAGGCGTCGTGGTCATCGGTGTTTACTCGAGGAAAAGAGGGTTGTTCTGAATCAGGGTTTCATGATGGCGAAAGTCGCGCCTGATCCCCAATGAGGGTCGCACCGCACGCGCTGATGGCTCAAGGGGTGTGTCGCCGCATGGATCATCTCTTCATCGGCGAATAGAAATCCGCGGCGCCCGGTTTTTCGACGGATCCGAGAAACTGGAACACGGCGCCGCGTCCAACCTCCTTGTCCAGTTTGCGGAATGCAGCGCGCGCGTTGAGGGAAGCGATGTCAGGGAGTTCACCTCCCGAATCGTTGCCAAGCGCGTGCTCGAAGAAGATGTTCTCCACGCGCGCGAGCGACAGGTTGTCGTGGATGATGACGAGCCCGCTTGCGACGTCGTTCCAGTGCGATTCGTTCGGAGAATGGATGCGGCGGAACTCGTCGATCAGGCGCTCCTCGAATTGACGCAGGGCCGGGCCTTCCATGATTTCCTTCGTCGCCTGAATCATCTCGGGAGACGCGGGCTGACCCATCGCCTCGGCGACGCGGCCAATCTCCTCCGCCGTCGGCCCGCCGCGTGAATTGCGCCAATCCATCTCCTGCGCGTAGGCCTCCTCGAAAACTTGCTGAAAGTCTTCGACGTTCACGCGCTTTGCCGGTCCCTCGTTGGGACGATCGGCGTCAAAACGGCGGATGATCTCCTCCGGCGATGCACCCTTGAGGTACACCTTCTTCTGCCCCGGCATGTGATCGAGCTCATCCCCCTGCGGCGCGCTCGAAACGGTGAAGCCGGTCTTGTCCTCGCGCACGAGAACGAGATCGAGCCACGGCGCGGGGAGTTGGGCGTGCTCGTAAATCACGGCGACTGACTGATCCTTGGTGCGCACGAAACCCATCAGCAGAATGTCAGGCAACTCCGGTACGGTGAAACTCCCTGCGTCGCTGTATCCGTTCGCGCGGAGAATCGTCTCGATGTGCTGAACCTCGCGCCGGTGGTTCCACTGGTTCGCCGCGACGCCCTTGAGATGGATGCGATCTGGAGTCTCCGCGGCGCCGATTCCGGACAGACCCGCGAGGAACTTGCGCAGCTTCCAGCGAATCAGCGTGAAAGCCCCCACCACAATCACCACAAGGGCGAGGACGAGTGCGCCAAAGATGGCAAGGATCTCTGTCATGGCTTCAGTTTTTGGGAGCATGCCCTCAAGAGTTCGTCAGAAACGGCCGGACCACAGCGAGTCCGACTAATGACCCTCATTCCGAGGGGGAGAGAAAAGGGCAAAGATGCAGCGTCCGCGCCGATACATGGCTGAGACGCGCCCCACCCGGGGAGTGCGAGCCTCCGCACTCCCCGCTCCACCCCGCCCCTGCCGAGCGACATCGCTCAAGAATCCCACCTGCCTTCGGTTGCGATGGACATGGCGGCACTGATCCGTTACGACTGCCGCCGCTCGATGGGTCTGGGGGTCGCTGGCAGAGGCAGCAGCAGGAGCTGAGCGGACTGTGGCAGGCGAGGCATGCCCCCATTTCGCCCCCAACTACTGGCGTCCGATCAAGGTAGTGCCGGTTCCCGTACCCGGTATCCTCCGATCTACTCCGTTAGGATTCAGACGATGAAGAAGCTTCTCGTTCTGGCGTTCCTGTCACTGATGCTCCATGGGTGTGCGGCGACGCAGGATGTCAATCGAGTGGACCACTTGCTGACATGGATGGAAGGGGACTTCACCAACGAGCAGGCGCTCGCCGACAAAGAACGCGCGGCAGTTGAAGAGCATCTTCCGATCGAAGTGCACATGCGGCGGCTTCCCCAGTTCCACGCGGGCCTCTATGTCGAGCAAGCCGCAATGTCCGCTCCCGATCGCCCATACCGCCAGCGCGTCTACTTGGCTAAGGAGATCGGGAATTCGATCGTTATGGAAGTGTTCACGCTCGCAGACCCGGCAAGATTCCGCAACGCCCACAAGGATCCGGAACTGCTCGCGACGATACGTCTCGAAGATTTGACGCACCGAGGTGGTTGCGACGTCATTCTTCGCTACGACGGCGTGAAGTACGTGGGGGGAACGGAAGGCACGGGGTGCGCCAGCGAACTTGGAGATGCGAAGTACGCGACATCGAAGGTCGAAGTGAGCGCGCTGGAATTCAGCAGTCTCGACCAAGGTTGGATCGCGCATGGCCAACAGGCATGGGGGGCGGAGAAACTGCCTTATCTCTTCGCAAAGACCGGCCGATAGGCCAACGGAGGCCGCCAGACCGCCTTGATCCAGCCACCACGACTCTCGCACGCACCATGGCGATCCTGATCCCCTGCCAAGACCGGCATCGCCGATTCCCACGGTGCGTGACGTGATTAGGCAACTCCGGATGGACTTCCTCTGGGTGACGAGCAATGCCTGCTGAAGCCACCCACCCACCTCCGAACAGGTGAAGCCGGTTCCTCTCCCCGGTTTCCCGGGACCTACTCGGTGGGGCTTGGCAGCGTGGGGTAGCGGCTGGGAACCGGGGACAGGATCCGCCTAAATCGCACTCAGCCCTGTCCAAGCCAACATCCCTCTCGCGCGGCAGGCGCATCCCCTCCTCCCGCCGCGCGATTGGTGGTCCTGCGGGGACCTTATCCCATGCCCTTCGTCGCGGCGTCGGCTTTGCGCCAGCCGTCTGGTGCGGGAGCGTAGTTGCTCAGGACCTCCAGCGCGGCGCCGACGCCGGTGCCGAGGGTAAACTTCCAGCCGCAAGCGCGCAGGGCGAGCTCGACCGCGGTGACGATCGTGACCGCGTCGAACGTGTCGTGGTTGCCGAGGGTCGAAATGCGGAAAATCTTCCCCTTTAGGTGATCCTGGCCCCCGGCGATGGTGATGCCGTTCGCCTTGAGCGAGCCGTTGAAGTCCTTGAAGGCGACTCCGGCCGGGAGGTTCACCGCCGTCAGCACGCTGCTGGGGCTCTTGCTGAACATCGTGAGCCCGAGCGCCGTCATTGCGCGGCGCTGAGCGCGGGCGAGCACCTGATGGCGCGCCCAGATTTCCTCGACGCCTTCCTCGAGCGCCATCTTGAGCGCTTCCTGTAGCGAGAAGAACAGGTTCACCGCCGGGGTGAACGGCGTGCCCTCGTCCGAGAACGCCTTTAGGTACGCGCGCAGATCAAGATAAAACGCGGGGCACTTGGCGCTGGCCATTGCGGCTTCGGCACGTTTTGAAACCGAGGCGAACCCCAGCCCGGGGGGGAGCATCATCGCCTTCTGCGAGGAGGTGCAGACGATGTCCACGCCCCATTCGTCCGTGCGCATTTCCTCGGCGAGGAAAGCCGAGACGGCATCGACGATCAGCAGTGTCGGCGTGTTGCGCGTGACGGCGGCGATTCCCTTGATATCGGAGACGGTGCCCGTGCTGGTTTCCGTCTGCGGCACGACGACGAAGCGCGCCTCGGGGTGCGCCCTGAGCGCCTCCGCGATGCGCTCGGGCGTGGTCGGGTTGCCCCAGTCGTCCTTCAGCTCGATCACGTTCAGGCCATAAACCTTGCCGACCTTGACCCAGCGCTCGCCGAACTTGCCGGCATTCGGGACGATGATCGTGTCGCCGGGGGATGCCGTCGAAATCATGGCGGCCTCGACGGCGCCGGTGCCGCTCGTGGCGAGCACGGCCACGGGTGATTCCGTGAGGAAGACTTTCTTCAGTCCTGCCTGACACTCGTCAAGCACGGGTGGGAAATCGGCGCTGCGGTGGTGGACCGTGGGGCGCGCACCTGCGAGCAGGACTTCCGCCGGGACCTGAACCGGTCCCGGGGTGAACATGTAGGCCTTCTTCATGCCTTTGGGTATCCTTGATGGTCATGGGGGCGATCGGCGCCCCGAGTTACTCCGGGCGCCAAGGTCCGCTCCGCCACCGGACGCCCTCAATAGGAAGAGAGATGGAAGCGGTTGATTGAGGACATAATGACAATTTCAAAATTGGAAAGGACCAATGACCGACCCGAGGGCGGGCGTGACAATGCTGAAGCGGTCAGGACGGGAGGCGTTGTCCGTCAGGCGAGGCGCGCGAGGGAGGCGTGGCAGCGCCACGGTGACCGAGTCGAGTTCCGATGCGCAACGAAGCATGGCGGGCAACGGAACCGTCCTGAAGAGATTGAGCCTTGCCTTACTTTGGGCCCCCGTCCCAAAATCATCCTTTCCAGTCTCGTGAAAGGCCTGTGACCTTGGCGACCCCCGGTAGGCTTGGCGACTACAACGTCCAACGAGACCCTCGTGGATTCCGAATCTCGCGTCCGCCGGCGCAGGGGCTCCCGCCGGTCAGTCCCGTCTTGTCGATTTCGGTGACCGAGCCGGATTCGACGCCGATGAATTTCCACATCGAGCGCCTCGGCCCAGCCCCGGAGGGTGGGCTCGACTTCCACGGTTACTTTACGGACAAGATCGCGCTCGACGGGAACATCGTCTATCGCCCCGACCTCGATGGCCTCGAGGTCACCATGCAGATTCTCAACGTCTCCGAGGATATGAACGTTCGCTTCGGAACGACGCTGGAACTCTCCGGCGAGGCTGAGCCGCGCTGGATGATCCCCGGGCTCTTCTACGGCGACAACAAGCCGGAGGGGTGCTCGCGCATGTACCCCACGTTCCACGAATTCACACGCGATCCGAAGCAGTTCATTTCGAGCCACTGGTCGTTCCGTGCAGACCGCGCGGCGACGCCGGTTGTGTTCGCCTGGACGTATGGATGTTTTGCGTTCTTTTCGACCGCGGAATCGTTCGGCGTGACCCCGGACCATCCGGAGGGCGCAGGCATGGCGTCGCTCCTTCTCTCGCAGGAGGACGGCAGCCCGCGTCTCGGTGCGGAGTATCCCTATCGCGAAGCGCCGGTGAAGTATTCCTTCTGCCACGAGGATCGCACGGATGCAGAGGAGACGTTCCTCCACCTGCCGAAGCGCGTTCCGCTGCTCGTGAATTTCGTGTGCGGGTTTAGCGTTCCCGACCTGCATGCGTACGACAAGATTATCCGCGCACTCTATCAGAAGGCCGGGCGTTTCCATCAGGTTCGCGGGCGCACCTCGAACGAGGAGGCCGAGCGCAACGCGCACATGGGGCTTCTGCGCTGGCACTATGACCAGCGCAACTCCGCCGTGTACGAAACAGCGGCGTACGACAAGCAGTTTGGCAAGCGCGGCACGCACTTTGACCGCACGCACATGCACGTCGGTGGGCAGTCGGGCGCGCTACCCGCGTATGTTCTGCTGTGGGGTGGTCGCGAAGCGGAACACGACGTTTCCATCGAGGCTGGCGTCTCGGTGATGAACAAGATCACGAGCGCTCTCTCCCCCGCCGGGACACTCTTCCCGGTGTGGACAGAGGAGTTCGGTTGGTCGTGCAGCTTCGGTCCTGAGGAAGGCACCGCGCATTCGCGCACCTTGGCGGAGGCTGTTCTGTTCATCATCCGTGCGACGCGTCTTGAGATGAAGTACAATCAGGCACGCGGAAACTGGCTTGATGCTGCGGCATCGACCCTGAACTATGCGATGGCGGCACAACGTCCAGACGGCGCATTCCCATCGTACTTTGACCTGACGACGGGGCGCCCGACGAGCTTTGACGGCTTCGCCGGGGCAGCATGGATGGCCGCGTTGGTCGCGGGGAGTACGCTGCTCTACCAGCCGCATTTCCGCGAGTCGGCAAACTCCGCCGCCAAGTACTACATGAACATGCTTCAGGAGGAGACTCTCTTCGGCAGCAACGAAGAGGAGCCGCTCGTGCCGTGCGCGGACGACGCGCATTGGGCCTTGATCGCCTTCCTGATGCTCTACGAGTTTGATCGCGATGCGCGCTGGCTTGCGATGGCCAAGAAGGCCGCCGACCTCGCGCTGACGTGGCGCTTCTCGTACAACGTCACGTTCTCCCGGAACACGATGGCAGGCTTGATGGGCCTCAAGACACGCGGCGGCGACGTCCAATCGGTCGCCTCGCCCGTGCTCGCACCGAGCGGACTTATCTGCTATGGTGAGATGCTCAAGCTCGCGGCGCTGACCGGCGACAAGTACTACAAGGATCGCGCGGACGATGCGCGGCTCTTCGCGACGCAGATCATCTCGCGAGAAGACGCCGACCTGAACGGACGCATCGGCATGACGGCGACGCACGTTTGCCACACGGATTGGGCACAGCCAAAGGGAAAGATTTCCTCGCTGAGTTCCGCGTACAACTGCGCGCTCGTGCGATACTCGGAATTGGTGCGACGCAGCCTCGACATCCCGCTTTCGGTCTTCGCGGGCCAGGAGGAAAGCGAGCTCGCGATCGAGTTCGGCTCCGCGCCGGTGCTCTACAGCGAGGTCACCCTGACGACGGAACGTCCCGTCATCGAGGGCCCGAAGCTGCCACAGTTTGCGGCGTTCTCGCGTTTCGAGGGACTCGCGGGCCCGATGAGCGCACAGCAAAGCCAGCCGACCCCGCTGCCGATTCCTGCGATGGGCGTCCCGTCCAGCGACAGGATCCCGCAGACGGGATTTGGTGCTCCCTCCGACGGAGGAGGCTCAGGATTCGGCGAAGCGGACGGACCACCCGCCAAGGACCCGAACGACCCCGAAATCAAGTACAAGATTTTCTGATGAAGTCCTGACGGACGGCGCCCCACGCTTCAGTTCGCGTGGGGCGATTACCACAGAATCGACGCAGGACGCGGCGAACAAGATGGCCGCGCATTCAACCCATCTCCAACGAAAGTCACGCCGCCATGGCACGCACCATCCTAGACAACAAGACCGTCCTCGTGGCGGGAGCCGATACTCCTGTGGGGCGCGCGGCGTCTCTGCAGTTTGCACGCGCGGGAATGCGCGTTCTGCTCGCAGGTGATGACGCGGGGATCCTGAAAGAGACGAGCGAACTGATCGCCCGCAAGAAGGGTGATGCGTACGTTGTCATGATGCCTGAAACTGTGGCCGAGTTGGCCGCCCTGCTGCGCCAGGAACGTGATCGCGCCGGGCACATCCACATCGTCGCGAACACCTGCGCCCTCGTGGGCGAAGAGGGCGAGGCGACCGCGCTCGAAGTGCATCGTGTCACGACGGACCTCGCGAAGGAACGAGGGTTCTGCCGGTTTCTGATGCTGTGGCCGGAGTCACGTCCGCTGAGCGTCATCCCCGCGCCGGAGCAATGGCGCTCGATCGTTCGCGTCGGGCCGCTCGCCACACCGGGGAGTGAAGACTCCGCCGGCCTGCGCCCGGCCGCTGTTGCGGACGCGCTCGTGTGTCTCTCACAGTGTCCTCCGTCTGCGTGTCCGAACGAGGTCGCGCTCAGGTACTGCGCGGCTCAGGTGGAGAAGAAGTAACGCCCGAGCTCAATGTCGGGCGGAGTCGTCGCCTGGCCGCGATTCCGAGATGTCACCGGAAGTGCCGGGGACTTTGGACCCGAGAGTCAGAATCATCTGCATCCGACCGAGCGCGCTGAACATCTGAAAGGCGGCCTCGTCCGATTGCAGGATCACGCGCGAGCGCTGGACGCTGAGGCGCGAGTGAAACGGGCGGCTGAACCACGAGTTGCGAAGGTCCGACCCTTCCTCGATCAACTTGTCCTGGACACCCAGGAGTCCGCGCACGGAATCGAACTCATCCCACATCGGCGCGCCAGGCGCCGCGTCGCGAACCCACTGGATCAACTTCTGCATCATCGGCCCGATCGTCGTCGCACGACCGGGATAGAGGCGCGCGAAGTCAAACGTGTCATCGGAGAATCGGTAGAACCCGTTCTCGCTTGGTGCGTGCAGGTCGAGGACATTGATGTTCTTGCGCGATTCCGTTTCGCGCAGGCTCGCCACATTCCCGAGGATCGGGTCACCCTGTTCTGTCTCGCGCACGACCCGGGTTTCCAACGTGCCGCGGCAAATCAGGATGATCGACTTCGCGCGGAGAAACTCCTTCGTGCCGTCGGCGAGTTCGACATCGAATCCCTTGCTAGCCTTGGACAGGAAGCGCGCGGGACGGGGTGTGATCGCCGCGAGCACCTTTTCTGTAACGGCGAAACTCGCGATCCCCAGTTTCGTGAATTTCACGACTTCGCGGAGGGCGCGGTCGTAGCTCACCTCGCGCCGGATGATCGTGGGGGATGGCACGAGCAACCGCTGACGCGCGCTGTACGGATCGATGTCGAGCTCCGCGGCCAGCGCCTCGACTTGCGCGGGCTGCGGGGGATTCGGCTGACGAGAGAGGACGACGTACGCCGTCTCATTTCCATTCACTGCTGCCATGCGTGCACTCCCGCCTCGATGTCGAGACCTGTCGTTGCGTTGATCCGAATGCCACACGCGTGGCCTGCCGCATGCGCGGCACCGCCGATGCCTGCGATCATCGCAGCGTTGTCGGTACAGTACTCGGGCAAGGGAAGCGCGATCTGGACATCGCGAAATTTCCCCTCCAGAGCGCGCCGCAGCCCCTTGTTGCAGGCAACCCCGCCGGTGATGGCCAGACGCGAGAGCCGGTGCTTCTTGATCGCTCGTTTCGCGCGTTCGAGGAGCACATCAATCGCTGCGGACTGGAACGATGCACAGACGTCGGCGAGCACCTTCGGGTCTGCGGCCACGGCCTCGGCTCCGCCGAGTTTCTCCACCGTGCGCGCGACCGAGGTCTTGAGTCCGGAGAACGAGAAATCATAGCCGGGACGATCATGAAGCGGACGCGGGAAATCGAACGCGTCCGGGTTGCCCTCTGCGGCGATGCGATCGAGCAGCGGCCCGCCAGGATAGCCCAACCCCAAGTGCTTGGCCACCTTGTCGTACGCTTCCCCCACGGCATCATCGAGGGTCTCGCCAAGGATCGTGAACTCGAGGGGGGACTTCACGAGGGCGACGCTGCTGTGGCCTCCGCTGATGGCGAGGCCGATGTAGGGCGCAGAGTTCGCGGGTTCGCCCACGGAATCCCCCCACGCGTCCACCTCGCGCCCGATGAACGGGCTGTAAAGGTGCCCGGCGATGTGCTGGATCGCGACGAGTGGCTTCCCCTGCGAGACCGCGAGGGACTTGGCCGCTTCCATGCCGACCAGCAGGCACCCGATGAGCCCCGGGCCGCGCGTGACAGCGAAAGCGTCGATCTCGGCGAGTGAGACTCCCGCCTCGGAGAGGGCCGACGAAATCATCGGGATGATCGCTTCGACGTGCGCGCGGCTTGCCACCTCGGGCACCACCCCCCCATAACGCTGGTGCAACGCCACCTGCGAGGCGATGCAGTTCGACAATACTCGTCGTCCATCTGCGACCACGGCCGCTGCAGTTTCATCGCAGGAAGATTCGATTCCAAGGACCAGCATTGAGTTCGTCCAGTTCTCCGTCGTCCCGTTCGCCGCTGCTCGTCGGCGCCCTGTGGCTCTTTCTTTCGATTCTGGCTGCGACCGCGCTGATCTACCACCCAGCGCGCGGGTGGAATGCGAACACGAGATTGAATCTCGTCATGGCGGTCGTGTACGGCAAGACTTTCGCCATCGACTCGTGGCACGATGTCCCGCCGCATGAGACGATGGACAAGGCGTACTTCGAGGGTCACTACTATAGCGACAAGACCTTCGGCGTTTCCTTGCTCGCAGTCCCCGTCCTCTATGTGATGGACGCGATGGGAGGGACTCCACCCTTCACGGTGGTGGATTACATCCTCAGGATGTTTGCGGTCTCCCTGCCTGCCGCGATCTCGGTCGTGCTGCTCTATCTGCATATTGGGCGACTCGGTGTCCCGCCGCGAAGGGCGATCCTGCTCGCGGCTGGGGCCTTCTTCGGGACGATGTGGTTCGGTTACTCGACGGTTTTCTTCCCGTACGCGCCGGGAATTGCGTGTGTGCTCGGCGCTCTCTACCTGACGCTCTATCCTTTGCGAGGCCGTCTCGAACAGCGTGAATGCGCCGCGATTGGTTTCCTGCTCGGCTACGCGTTGCTGTGCGATTTGATCTTCAACATCGCGGTGTTCGGCGTCGGAGTTGTGTGGCTTTGCCGGATGCTCGATCAGGGGGGCATCGTCGGCATGAGGTCGTTCGCGGAAATGCGCGGCGAGACGACCTCGCCAAGGCGCCTCCTTCGGCTCGCCCTCGTGTTTACGATCTTTGCCATCATCCCGATGAGCTTGTTCGCGGCATATTGTTACTCGATCTTCGGGACGTTCTCTCTCCCCTACCAGTTCGAAGTGAACGATGAGTTTCGCGAAGGCATGGCGCGGGGAATCATGGGCGTGACCCTGCCCAAGCCCGACGTGATGTTCTATCTTACGCTGCATCCGTATCGCGGCATCTTCATCTGGTCTCCGATCGTGGCGCTCGCGCTGGCCGGTTGCGGGATCGGGACGCGCCAGTTTGGCCGCCGCAGGATGCTCGGGTGGCTCGGAATTGGAATGTTCGTAGGGTATCTGCTCTTCAATGCGGGCTATTACATGTGGTGGGGAGGCTGGGGCATGGGGCCGCGATTCCTCCTGCCGATGTTGCCTCTGACGCTCATCGGACTTTCCGAGTTCGCGTTCAACCCCTCGGAGCGCAAGGGCGCCATTTCGACGTGGCCCGAGCGCCATGGGGTTAAGGCCGCCCTCGCCTTCATCCTCCTGAGTGTGATCGCAAACGTGCCGCTTTCGCTCTCCGATCCGCAGCCGCCGACGCCCCGTCCGGACCCGGTGCCGACAGGGGTGGCGACCGCCCCTTACTACAAGCGGTTCTACACTGCGCAGACGACGCTGTGGCTTGGCGACCGAATGATGGGACGTGTCTTCACGAGTGACCGCGGGAGCGCTGCGCTGTCGGTGCTGGTCGTGATGGGTATTCCGATCGGGCTCCTTGGGCTCGCTTGGCGATTCACACCGGAGAAGACGCTCTATCCGAGGATTGGCTATCCTCTCAAGACCGTGGACGGATCGATCCGGCCGCAGGCTTCGTAGAACTGCGCGGCATCCCCTCAAACGAAACGCGACTGGGAGTTATTCGTCTCCCAGTCGCGTTCATTTTCATCAGCCAACTTCTGGTCGCGTCAGCGAATCTGAATCGACCAGGGCATCACCATCAGCGATGTCGAGGTGTCCGACTTCATCGTGTGCATGAAGAACCGGATCATCGTCATGTGATCCTCCGGGAGCACGGCCGACAACTGCGTGAGCATGTCCGCTTGCGGGAGGAAATGCGAGGCGATCTTCGACTGGGTTGATGTGCTCGTGCTGGTTCCGCTGAGGATTTCCTCGAAGAGTTCCATGATCGTCTTTTCCTTGGGGAAGGAAACGACCTTTGCGTCCGGCACATTCGCGATCTCGCGCGCGGAGCGAATCGCCGCCTCCACACCGCCGAGTTCGTCGATCAGGCCATTGTCGAGTGCGGCCGTGCCTGACCAGACGCGCCCGCCGCCGAGTTCCCTGATGCGGGACTGCTTCATTCCACGCCCATCCGCAGCCTTGCTGGTGAACGTCTCGTACACGTCATCGAGGGAGCGAACGAGGATCTTGGTCTCGCGCTGCGTCCAGGGGCGCGATTCATCCATCAGGCCCGTGTTCTCGCCGATGGCGATGTGTTCTTTCTTGAGACCCATCTTGTTGTACGCATCGCCAAGGATGAAGCGTCCGCCGATGACACCGATGCTGCCGGTGATCGTGGTCGGCTCAGCAAAGACGCGGTCCGCGCCCATCGAGATGTAGTAACCACCGCTCGCCGCGACGCTCCCCATGCTGACGACGTAAGGAATGCCTTGCTCGTTGAAAGTCTCGAGACGACGCCAAATCAAGTCGCTCGCGATGGCGCTCCCACCGGGGCTGTCCACGCGAAGCACAATCGCCTTTAGGCCCGGCTCCTTAGCGACATCGTTCAAGACATCGATGAAGTCTTCGGAGGCGATGGTGGCGCTGCCACCAAACGGCGACTTCTCGACACGGCCGTCAATGATCGGGCCAAGGGCGTGGACGAGTGCAATCTTGTCGCTCTTGTCGGAGCTCGTCGAAGCCTTCTTCGCCGTGCCCATGAAGAGCGCAAAGAAATTCGGTGGCTCGACCTTCTTCTTCTCAACGCCGGTGTATTCGCTGTCGAACGTCAGCTTGTTCTCTGCCTTCGCCTGCAACTCTGCCTTGAAGTCATCGAAGTAAACTATGCGGTCGACGAGCCCCTCGGAGAGCGCTTCCTTTGCCGTGTACGGCCCATCCATGAGCCAGCGACGCGCCTTGTTGTCCTTCACGTCACGCCCCGCAGCGACGCGTTCCACGAGTGTTCCGTAGATGTCGTCGAGCAACTGGGTCGTCTGAATGCGAGTTCCTTCGCTCATCGAGTTGTGCGTGAATGGTTCGAAGGCCGTCTTGAACTTGCCAGTGTTGATGGCCTGCGCCTGAACGCCGAGCTTTTCGAGCGTGTCCTTGTAGAAGAATATGTCGGCGCGCATGCCGATGAGGGCGAGGCTGCTGACGGGCGGGATCAGGATCTCGCTGGCGGCGCTGGCCAGCACGTATCCACCGACGCCCGTTGCCTCAAAGGTCGCGTAGAGCGGCTTGCCCGAGGAGCGGAAGTCCATCAGCGCCCCGTGCAGTTCCATGAGCTGGGCCGAGTTGATCGCCGGGTTGCCGATGCGAACAATCATCGCGGTGACTTTGGGATCTGATTTCGCTTTGGTGATGGTGCCGAGCAATTCGCGGAAGGTCATCCCCGGTTCCTGACCGAAGAGGGAGAACGGATTCGCCACCTCGGGGTAGGCGCCATTCAGATGCAGCACGGGGACCAGAGTCGCGGCGGCAGGGGTGGTCGCGGCGGCGTCCGTTTCGGAAAGCGCGACAACAGGTGTGCCGAGGCCAATCCCTGCGGCGAGCAGGACAGTCATCAGTCGGAATTTCGTTTTCATCGGAGGCCTTTCATGGAAGACGCATCGTGTGCCACGTGCGCGTGAAGATATAGTGTCTTTACCGGGGTGTTTCGTTGGAATTCAATTCGGGGTAAATCTCAGTTCGGCAAACCTCGCGAATGCCCGGCGGGGCACCGCCACCTCTTCATGCATCAGCATGCTCAGCTTACTCTTGCAAGGATCGCGCCCTCAGACTCTCCGGAATGCCGTCCTTCGCGAGGCGCACATTGTTGAACACGGGGTCCCCTGTAACCTCAAGAACCCGAAACCCTTCGGGTATGGGGGGCATCGCTTCGATGTCGTGCGATTCGTATTCGAGAAGCTCCAGCCCCGCGAGCTGCTCCTCGAAGATATCCAGTTCGAATCCCCCCGGCAGGTAGTATCGCGTCTTGCTGACGCGTACCTCGCAGAGCTGGAAGAGCTCCTCAGCATCGCGCTTTGGAATCTCGTACTCGTACTCGGCGCGGGCAATCGTTGCTGCGACGCCCTGGACTGCCGTCCCCGCGGGCAGCTTCGGGCTCTTGATCCCGATGAATCCCCGCTCCCCCATGATGCGAACGCGGACGGCCGTTCCCGACGTGGCAAGGTACCCTTGGTTGATGTGATCGTTGTTGGACGGAAGAGTTGCCTCTCGCGAGAGGACCAGAAACTTGCGCTCAATCTCGATGGGCATGTGATCCTGTCCGTGAGCGCCGTGCGAACGCGCTGGAGGTGGGCGATTCCTCCGGGGGTGTCACCCCCCGGAGGTTTTCCGCCGTGCGCGCATCTTAATCGATCGCAGGTTGCGCGCAACCCAACGCTCGGGTGGGCCCACGCATTTTGCCATGCGGGTTATTCTTCCTCGAGGGGAACGTTCCAATAGGCCACGTCGACGAACTTCTGCCAGACGGGGCGTTCCGTGTTCCGCAGCGATGTGCGCAGCGTGGAGAACCAATGCGGACGCTTCGGCGGCCGCGTCAGCTTCATCGTCAGCTCGGTCAGCAGGCGATTCCCCTTCTTTGCGTTACAGCGCTGGCAGGCCAGAGCCACGTTCTCCCACGTGGAGCGCCCACCACGGCTGCGCGGAATCACGTGGTCGATCGTCAACTCCTCGCGGGGAGGAGTCGCGCCGCAGTACTGGCAGGTGTAGCCGTCGCGGATGTAGATGTTCTTGCGGTTGAACTTCACCGTGCGCGGGGGCATGCGATGGTAACCGACCAGGAGGATAACCTCCGGAACGAGAACCTGAAGTCGCGGCGTATGGATGAACTCATTGCCGTTCTCTTCGATGTGGGCGCTCAGCTCCGCCCAGCTATTGAAGTCAAAGGTCTGGTAATCCGCGTTTACGACACGCGCGAGATCCTCGACCACAAGGCCGAGAGCACGGCGCACCGAGCAAACGTGGATGGCTGTCCAGTGCTTGTTGAGTACCAACACACCCTGGTTGAGCATGATCCTCAGTCTTCCTGCATGCGTACGACGGATTGGAATACAATGCGGCCGGGGTATTAGCCCCACGGAGGCCGATCATTGACCCAACACTCAAGGGGTCATGGTTCCACGCTGTCGAGTGAAAAGCAGAGAAAAGCTGAACGAAATCAAACGCCCGGGAGATCGGGGGATGCCCCTCGATGCCCCCCCATGTAGTCAGGACGCGTGGGTTTGTGAATTTTGGCGCAAGGGCAGCAGTGCCCCTATCGCGTCCTACAATGCGAGTTCGAATGAGTCGCCGCGCGCCGGAATGTGGACTTCCAGCTTCATCGTGTCGCGAATACGCTCGGCGAGCGCCTCCTGGCCGGGCTTCTCGCCGTGCACCAGGAAGACGCGCCGCAGTTCGCCGCCGCTGCGCTCGCGGACGTGGAAGATGTAATCAAGCAGTTCCTCAGAATCGGCGTGCGCCGAGAACCCGTTCATCACGACGACCTCGGCGCGGAGCGCGTGTTCCTCGCCGAAGATGCGAACCTTGGGGTGCTTCTCCACGATACGGCGGCCAAGGGTGTTCTCTGCCTGGAAGCCGACGATCAGGATCGTGTTCTTCGAATTGCTGATCGAATTCCGCAGGTGGTGGAGGATGCGTCCAGCTTCGCACATGCCGCTCGCCGAGATGATCACGACGGGGTGATCAATGTCGTTGAGTGCCTTACTCTCGTCGACGCTCTCCGTGTAACGCAATGTCTCGAACCCGAAGATATCCGGATCGGTCGCGAGCGCAGCGGCGGCCTCGCGGTTGTAGTACTCTGGATAGCGGCGGAAGATGTCCGTCACGCGTACGGAAAGTGGGGAATCGACAAAGATGGGAATGCGCGGCAGCAGTCCCTCGGTGAAGAGCTCATTCAGGCGGAAGACGATTTCCTGCGTTCTGCCGACGGAGAAGGCGGGGATGATGATCTTCCCGCCGCGTTCCGCAGTTCGTTTCACCACGGCGAGGAGGTTCGCCTTCAGGTTCTCCTCCGGCTCATGCACGCGGTTGCCATAGGTGGATTCGCAGATCAGCGTGTGCGCGTGATCGGGGGCAGCCACGGCAGGGAGGATCGCCATCTTCTTGCGGCCGATGTCCCCGGAGAACACGAGGCGATGCTTGTTCCCCTTCTCTTCTAGATCGAGGACCGTTACCGCGCTGCCGAGGATGTGCCCCGCGTTGAGGAACATCCCGCAGACGCGCGGCGCGAAACACAAATCGCGGTGCATGCCGAGGGCACTTAACTGCGGGAACGTCGCCTGAGCCTGCTCGATCGTGTAGAGCGGCTGGACCAGAGGCTCGCCCTTCTTGGCGAGTCTCTTGTTCATGAACTGCGCGTCCTTCATCTGGATGTGTGCTGAATCTTCCAGAAGGGCGCGCGAAATCTCGAGCGTGGGATGGGTGCAATGGATGTCGCCGCGAAAACCCTGCGAGGCGAACGTCGGGAGATTGCCGCAATGGTCCACGTGCGCGTGGGAGAGAATGACCGCCTTGACGTCGGCAGGGTCCCAGGGGAATTCGCGATTCCGCTCGTTGGCTTCGGCCCGCTTTCCTTGGAACATTCCACAATCGAGGGCGACCTTGACATCGCCAACCTCGATGAGGTGATGCGAGCCGGTGGTCGTCTGGGCAGCTCCCCAGAAGTGGACTTTCATTGCGTGTCACATACCTTCGTTATTCCCCGGCGCCGTCGCGTGCCTGCATCGCCGCGATCATCTTCGGGGTGAGTTGGTTCGAAAGTTTGCCGAGCGCCTTGTTCATCGAGATGAACAGTTCGTGCCATTCCAACTGAAGCTTGTTCAGGTGGGCTTCCTGCATTGTCTTGATCGTTGCGAGGGAGACGGCATCGGTGAGGACGTTGACGATCTTGCGCGCGTCGGGCATGTGCTCACCGACGAGTTCCTCAAACTTGTATTGGTTGATGGCGAGCACACCGAGCACCTGCTCGAACTCGCTCTCCATCTGCTGCGTGATCTGTTTGTCGGCGAGGCTTTCCGAGAAGTATCTGAAGAAACGCTGCCACAGGGCAGCGTACTCCTTGCAGATCATGATTCGCGATTCGAGGCTGTCGAACTGCTGCTTCTTCATGGGACGCCCAGATTAGGGGGAATGGGGGAGGTACTTCGGCGCGGGCATCACTAGGTCGCCCCGCAAACGACCGGAGGCGCAGCAGGGAGCGGGCTCAGTCCTTCTTCTTGATCAGGCCGAGCGAATAGAAAATGTATGCCGTCAGGATGATCACGGCAAGGATGACGAGGATTTCGATCCAGTAGACGTAGTTGATCCGGCTGAGGAAACCCATGATGAACCGTGCCTGTCAGAATGATTGCCGGGGTGGCGAGCACCCCGGCAATTCCATGCGTTGAGTGATCAGCGACCAGAGACCATGCCGACCGTCTGGGTCGTGTCACGGAAGGTGCGTGCATCCGAGTGGAGGCGCGCCTGAACCTCGGCCATGAGGTCGGTCGAACGATTGATCTGGCGATAGGCCTCGTCCACAGAGGACTCGACCTCGGCCGGAGAGGCCACGTCGTATGCAGCCATCTTCTGGAAGTTGACCGCGGCGATACGAGCAGCGCTGAAGCCATCGATCAGCACGACGTGCAGATCCTCGTAACCCTTTGGCGGGGTCATCGAGAGAGCCTCGGAGTACACGCGGTCGATTTCCTCGCGGAACTCAGATGCGGTGATGCGCGTCGAGATCGAGACAGCCTTGGTGGATCCGTTGCGGACAGCGATGTCCTTCAGCGTGCGTGAACCAAGGTTGAGCACCTTGCTGAAGCCGGAGCGGGCCTCGCCGTAGCGAGCCATCAGTTCCGTCGCGCGCTCGCTGTACAGTTCCTTGTCACGGCGATTCGCGATTTCGTCGATGCTGCCGATCGCGCGCTGCAGGGAGCTGTGCGCCGACTTGTAAAGCCCGCGGCGGTAGTCCATGCGTGCGTAATCTAGATTCCGTTTCGCCTCTTCAACTTCGCCCTGCGCGAAACCGCGGGCGCCGTTTTCGATGAGTTGATTCAGGCGGGTCTCCTGCTGATCGGCGACGACGTGGACTGTTTCCGAGGTCGTGTCGAGCGTGCCGCGGAGACGCCCCTCGAGCTTGGCGAGTTCTGCCATCACGAGGTCGTACTTCTCGGTCGTGTACATGTTCTCAAGCTGGAAGAGGCGCGTGCGGATCGCCGCCGACTCTTCCGGCTGGAAGAAGTTGATCCCCTGAGTCGTGCCAGTGGAGAGGTTCTTGTTCAGACGCTTGACGGCGTCGTGGAAGTTCTTGTCCTTGGCGTCGTCGGAGAGTGACTCGGCGCTGGAACGAGCCGACACGGCGAGTTTGCCACCGGCCTGATAGTTGGCGGAGTCGATTTCCTGACGTGCCTGACGGATCTTGGCGCCTGCTTCGCCGAGCGAAGCGGCGTCGTATTCCCAGCCGCCCACTGCGCGAGCGCTGGCGACGGCGGATTCGGCGTCGATGACCTTCTTGTAGAGCGCCGACTCGGCGCGCTCTGCGGCGGTCTGGCTGACGGAGCTGGCCTTCTCGTAGTCCTGACCAAGGAAGAGAGTCTGGGCTGAGGAGAGCAGGTTGCGTGCGTCGGAGAGCTCGCGGCCGGCGTACAACTCCGCGCCTGCGTCCGAAGCCTTCGCGACGGTTGCCTTGGTGCGGTCGATGTTTTCCTGCGCGAGGGTCATATAGGATTCGGTCTGGGCGCGGTGCGCGAGGACGGTGGCCTCACGCGCCTTCTCGACGGCGCTCTTCAGGCGCTCCTGCGCGAGATCGTTCTCGGCGGATGTGATGAGCGAGTTTACCTGATCGAGCATGCCGCCGCGATACTTGCGGGTGAGTTCCGACTGAGCGTCGCGGAGTGCCTTGCGCGCGTCGCGGATGTCCACCGTGGCGCGGCCAGCGATGCCCTGAGCCATCAGTTCGACGTTCGCGCGCGCTTCGGCGGCGATGCCGACCGACTCGCGATAACGTCCTTCGTTGATCGCGGTCTTGACCGACTCGAGTTCCCCCTGACTGCGCGTCAGGTCGTCCGTCGCGTACTCGCGCGCGCCGTCACGCTCGTAACGCGTGATCAGGTTGGCGAGTTCAATCGCGGCGTTGTGCCCGACGACGTGATAGACTTCGTTGAGGACCCCCTCGGAGCGCTCCTTCACGTCCTGTGCGAGCAGGATCGCGTCGCGATAGCGGCCGTCCTTCTGGTTGAGGAAGGCGTCCTGGAGGTTCTTACGAGCGTTCTGAAGTTCCTGACCCAACTCGGCGGAGCGAGCGGTCTTCTGTGCTTCGAACGCGCGCTGCTCTGCCGACATCTCGCCGGTGATGGGATCAAAAATGTCGCCCATCTGGCCAAAGACGACCGTGGTCGTCTCCAGTGCGTTGCTGCCGATGCGGATGTTCTCGAGCGCGATGGTGTCAAAGGCGCGCTCGATCGATTCGAATGTCTCGATCGCGCGGAGGCTGAGTGCCTTGATTTGGTCGAAGGCGTCGAGTGTCTCGGCAGCGCGGATGGCCTTTGCTTCGGCCGCGATGGCTTCGAGTTCCTCGGTGCGCCCCGGGAGATACTGACGCGCGCCACCCTCGGACAGTTCGCGAATGTTCGCGTCCATCGTGGCGATGCGGGCGTCTGCAGCGGCCTTCTTGGTGGCGAAGACGAGCTCTTCAACCTTGGGCTTCACTTCGGATGCGCCGAGCAAAACGCGGCCGTACTTGTTCGCGTTGAAGTCGGCGATGAGCGTGTCGATGAGGCGTTCGACGCTCGCCCACTGCTCGGGCACATACACCTTCGCGCCTTCGAGGAGTGCGGTTGCGAGCAGCGAGTTGATCTCCGTCATCTGCTCGTCGCAGCGAGCGCGCTTGACCTGTTCGATGCCGGCTTCCGCCATGCGGGTTGCGTCTTCGAACTGGATCGTTGCGAGACCATAGTCGCGGTCGAGCGATGCAATCTTGTTTGCGCCGGCAATGGTGTCCTGCACGGCGATGACGACTTCGGGGGCGTATGTCTGGCCGCCTTCACCCTTGAGGTCCTGCAGCTTGGTTTCCGCAGTGCTCTGGGCGCGTTTCGTCTTGGTGTCGAGCGGGTTGAGAAGCGTCTTCATCTCGGTGATGATCTGACGCGAGGTGTTGATCACGGCCTCGTTGTCGTTCTTGTTGCGCTGTTCGTCCATGCGCGTCTTGAGGTCGCTGATGGTCTGATAGCGCTGAGGCTCGATGCGGGAGGCGTTGTTGATGTCGCCGACCCGGATTTCCTCAATCGCGTCGTTGAAGCTCTTGTTCGCCTCGGCGCTGAGGACAGCGATGAGGGTCTGCTCGGCTTCGGTGAGCGCGGTGCTGGCGGTGACCTTGGCGATGCTGGCCTGACCGCTGGTCAGTTCCTGGTTCGCCTTGTTGATGTTATTGCGGATGTTGTCGATGGATGCCTTGGCGTGCAATTCGCCGTTCAGTTCGTTCGTCATCCGGTTGAGGATGGTCGTCGATTTTTGAAGGCGATTCTTGGCCATCATGTCAGAGCATGAGGTCATCGACAGGGTCGCCGTGGCGAGGAGTGCGAGAGCGACCGTGTTGCGGAGCTTGGAGCGCATACGTTTTAGACCTCCGCTCGAGGGACGTTTGAGGTCGCTCGCGCAGGCAGGGGCTGGGTTCTCCGACGATTCAGACTAACGAGTCACCACAGCGCAAAACGCTGAGGCAACGACAAATGCACCCGGGGCAGCGGAGGGAGATCCCCGCCATCGCGGGCTTACTTCTTCTTTGCACCCGCCGCTTTGATGCCCGCGATACTTGTACCGGCGGTTGCCGACACTTTCTTTGGGCGCGGAACGTACCCCTCGGCGAGGAACTTGAAGCCGCCAACGGTCCTGATCAAGTGAACACGCACCGTATGCCATTCCTTCTGCATCGCACGCCGGTCCGGCATGGGAAGCGAGCGAAGGTGGCTTACAGAGACGCAGGAGCGGAGCAGGGCCTGGGCCTTGTCCCCCCCGAAGTAGTATTCTTTCTCGTCCACCTTGTCCCCGAGCGACCGGAGGCTACGGGCGATCTGCGCTTTCACTTCGAGGAACGATGCCTCGTCGTCGGGGGCGAGTTCATCCGTGGTGAAGGCCTTCTCAAAGAAGCGACGGAAACCTACCCACTGCTCCAGTGCGCTTTGCACAAGTGCAGCGATTTCGGCGATCTGCGCCGGCTTCATCGAGAAGTATTTCAGGTCTTTGCGCTTCTTGAAAGGGCCGAACATTGGGCCTTCCCATCAAAGGATCGTGGAGTCGTTCAGGAAAAGGGGGACAAACTCGGCCGGGTGGAAGACCACCCGGCCAGAGACGGAATCAGAAGTAACGGCTGCTCGCGCCGCCGATCGGCTCGCCGGTGACGGGTTTGTCCAGATCCACCCCACCACCACCGTCGCGATCACCCCCGCGACCGCTGCCGCCCGCGCCAGCCTGCTCGCTATTGGGGCGGGCACGCGGCGAGAATTCCACCGGTAGGGGGAAATTCGGTGCCTTGGGGGGGAAGGGGATGAAAACGGGAATCAGCTCACTCGCCGGGTCGTCCGGGTTGACACGGAAATCGCGGAGGAAGCGGTCGGCGAACTGCTCCAGCTTATCATCACGCTCTGCCTCGAGGTTCGTCAGCTTCGGCAGGGACGAGACGGGCTCGGTCGTCGCCACGCGCACGTTCAGGAACTCCTGGGGCGTGAAGTCTTCGAGCACACTCAGACCCTTGATGGAGCGGGTCTTGATAAGGAATTCGCCGGCACTGATGTAGTTATCATCGGTGATGATGGCCGAGAACACACCGTCGCCAGCCACCGCGTCGCCACCATTCTGGCCGTCGTCAAAGTATCCATCCGTGGAGATGACTTTGGCGGAACGGGCGTCGCTCAGGACGTCGCCCGAAATCGCTGAAATGATCCGGAAACCACCAATCGCCGTTGTGGTCCGGGGGAGGCCAGCCGCACCCGGGGCGCCGGGGGCTCCGGGGGAGAATCCAGACGGGGGACCTGAAAAGCCGGAGGGCGGCGGAGTGAAGCCGGGGGAAGGAGGGCTAAAACCTGTCGGCGGAGGGGTAAATCCCGGGGTCGCGCCATCATTGCCGGGGGGCGAGAACGGGTCGCGGGGGGTGCCACCGGGGGCGGAGGAGTTAAATGCGGCGTCGCGAGCGCTTCCCAGGAGGCGATTCGGATCCAGTCCACCGGAGGTCGATCCGCCGCTCAGGGTGTCCAGCGCGTCAGGAGGTGCCAAAAAGCCCCCTCCCTGCGCAAAGGCGAACCCGCCCATAGCGCAGAGTGCCGCAGTCAACGTGAGGGAAAGAATTCTGCTCTGCTTCATGAGGCCACCTCGACTCCAAAGTCGAATACCAGTCTTCCCCGGAAGGGAAACTCCAGCCGGGGACATGTCAACGCCAACATGCTAACGGAAGGTCCCGTTCCGCGTAAAGTCATGTTCCGCTTTCCCTCGCCTCGGATTGCTTCTTCGCCTCGGCTGCCTGTCTTTCCTCTTCATCCATGCGGTCCATAAACTCCTTAAAGGACGCATCGCGGCGGAATCCGGCAGGGGGGCCAGCGAGTGCAGGGGCCAGAGGAGCGATCTTGATCGCAGGGGTTCGGCGAGTCTTGAGGTGGGCGCCGACCTCCTCGCGGGCGAGAAATCTCATGTGCCGAACGAGGCGGTCAAAAATCCGCAAATATTCAAGATAGTGCAGGCCGGCGAGTGGATTGTGCGCCTCCGCCAGCCGCCCGGATTCGAACTCCCCGCGCAGGTGGTCCACCTCATCCTTGTAGATACGCCGGATGCGCAGGGCCTCCTTGGCGTTCTCTGTCGATTGAGGCGAGCCCGGCTCGAGGGAAGCCACGGTCATCCTCAACATTTCCAGCACGCGCCGCCCGAGGCGCAGGAGGGCGATCATGGACGTATCACTGAACCAGATTTGGCGGCGGACTTTGTCGCTGGTCAGGTACGAGATGCCCTTGATGTGATCGCCGATGCGTTCGATTTCGTCGGCAGAGGTGCGCAATTGCTGGAGGAAAATCGCCTCCCGCAGGGGCATCTGCCGCTCGGCCACCTTGTGCAAGTACGACTTCAGTTGTTCGGCGATCGTATCCACGACGTCTTCGTCGCGCATGACGACTCGGATCTGGTCTTCCTTGAGGGTGACCAATGCATCGAGAGAGTTCTCCAGCATTCGCTTGGTGACGTCCCCTTCGCGCTTCAGTTCCCGGGCGGCCGCGACAATCGCCCGCTCCGGCGAGCGCAGGTACGCGTATTCGAGGTAGCTCTTCGTGATTTGAACATCCGGCTGGGGGAGCTTCCTCTCAACCCAGCGACAGAGCGCGCTGCTGAATGGCAGAAGCGAGAGGGTACCAGCGAGATGGACCATCGTGTTGAGGTTCGCGACCTGACGCAGGAGGACGTCCGAAGACATGCGCGCGAGTTCGAAGTACGCGGGGCTGAGCGCAAGGGCCAGCACGCTGCTGAACAGGTTGTAGGCGAGGTGGATTCGCGCGGCGCGGCGGCCCTCGACCGAGGCCCCGACTGAGGCCCAGAAAGAGATCATCGCTCCGCCCATGTGCGCGCCGAGAAGAACCGGGAGGACCTGATCCAACCGCGTGAAACCACCGTCGCCGACGAGCGAGAACACGAGCGCAATGACGGCGCCGCTGCTCTGGAACAACGCGGCGAGACTGAAACCAGCGAGGGTCTTGAGAGCAAACCCGACTCCGGTCTGAGTATTGACCGAGGTCAGCAGATCGGAGGCCATGCCGCTCTCGAGGAACGGGGCGAATGAGAGCTTCATCAATCGCAGCCCCAGGAACAGCATCCCGAGTCCGAGGAACGAGGTCCCAAGCGCCCGCCAGCCCTTCGGCTTCGTAAACGTACGCAGGACAAATCCCACGAGGAGCGAGATCCACATGAGGTAGCTGATGTCCAAGGCAACGAGCTGCATGGACAGCGTCGTGCCAAGGTTCGCGCCCAGAATCACGCTCGCGGATTGAGGGAAAGTGATGATGCCGGCGTTGGTAAACGCGACGGCGGTTACCACGACAGGGCCACTGTGGATCAGCGTGGCCGCTGTCGTTCCCTCCAGAAATCCAAGGATGGGGTGTCGGGTTAACTTGCGGAGGCCGACGCGTGCGGTGGGCTGCGCGATGGCCTGAACACCTTCCGTCAGGAGTTGCATCCCGAGGAGGAAGATGGCGAGGCCGCCAAGGGCCCCTAGAATCGCAAGAGTGATTTCGCTGCCGCTTAAGTGAGGGTCCAATTCAGTTCCGCAATGCTCAAATTCCGGTGGATCAACACGCTAGCATACACCCAAAGCCCGAAATCTCAAGGGTTTTAGCAGGGATTTTATGAGCGAATCGGGCAACTTGGCCGTGAGGTGAAGTAATGCATGGCCCAATTCGTACGATCCATCATCCCAGATCGAGTTCCCCCATCGAGGTTTCCATGTCCATCGACCGCCGTTCCTTCATCGTTACCGCATCCGCCGGACTAGGTGTTCTCGCAGCGATGGGAGTCATCACACCTCAAGCCGCAGCGGAAGGGGCGGGATCAGGCGTCGTGCGAATCACGCCGACATCCCCGATGTTTCCGAAACAGGACCCGGCGCTCGTTGCCGACTTCGTGGGTTCGGCCCACCGGAACTTCGACCGAGTGAAAGAACTGACCGTTGCGAATCCAGAACTGGTCGTCGCATCCTGGGAATGGGGCTTCGGGGATTGGGAGACGGCGCTCGGCGCGGCCTCGCACATGGGCCGTCCCGATATCGGGCAGTACCTACTCGATCACGGTGCGCGGGCGGACATTTTCTCGATGGTTCTGCTCGGAAAGCTGGATGCGGTGCGGGCCATGATCACGGCAGACACGTCTCTCGCAACGACACCCGGACCGCATGGGATCTCACTCTTGAAACATGCCAGCTCGGCGCTAGGGTATCCAGATGCCTCGCCTGAACAGAAGGCGCGCGCGCAGCAGATGTACGACTTCCTCAAGACAGTCGAAGGCGCGGGCGGCCCCGCGGAGGTATATGCACTGGACGAGAATGCGCGCGAGGAGTACGTCGGCCGCTACCTGTATGGCGACGGCCCCGACGATGCGATTGTGGTTTCGGTCAACATGCAGGGGACTCTGTCCCTCAAGCCCGGCAAGGGCGGGGCGCAGCCGATGGTCGCGCTTGGTCCCGACCTGTTCGCATTTGCCGCGGCGCGGACCGTGCGTGTGCAGTTCGAACGAACGGACGCGAAACCGACCGGCGTCTCGGTGCTGGCGCACAGCGAAACGGTGCGCGCGACGCGCGAGTAACCCGCCGCACCACCCACCCCCTTCAAACCAAGCAGTTGATTCGCGAGGAGAGCCTGTGCGAACATTCTGACTTGTCCCCCAACCGCGATTGCCCTCTATCGCAAGCCGACTTTCGCGGAGTGCGGACGTCCTCCATGTTCCAGCGTCGCTCGCTGGCCAACCTATTCATCAAGGAATCTCCATGAATCCGCGCCAAGACTATACGACGATCGCCAAGTTCATTGAGCATCACTATCGGCACTTCAACTCGGCGACGCTCGTCGATGCAGCGAAGGCATATCGCCACCACCTCGACGCGGGCGGTACGATGTTCGTCACTCTCGCGGGGGCGATGAGTTCGGCCGAACTGGGCATCTCGCTCGCCGAGATGATCCGCCGTGGCAAGGTCCACGCGATCACCTGCACGGGTGCGAACCTCGAGGAAGATCTCTACAACCTCGTCGCGCATGATCACTATGAGCGCATCCCGAACTATCGCTATCTGACCGCTGCGGACGAGCAGGCCTTGCACGACCGTCACCTGAATCGCGTGACTGACACCTGCATCCCCGAAATGGAAGCCATCCGCCGCATCGAGGACGCTATTCTCTCCCAGTGGACGCGCGCCGATCAGGCAGGCAAACGCTATTTCCCGCACGAGTTCCTCTATCGCATCATCCGCAGCGGCGTGTTGAAGAAGTTCTACCAGATTGATCCGAAGAACTCGTGGCTCGTAGCCGCATGCGAGAAGAACATCCCGATCTTCGTTCCGGGTTGGGAGGATTCGACGACGGGCAACATCTTCGCCGGGCATGTGATGAAGAAGAACATCAAGAATGTCCACACAGTGCGCACCGGCATCGAGTACATGATGGAGCTCGCGCGCTGGTATCGCGCCGAATCCAAGAAGGCTCCGATCGGGTTCTTTCAGATCGGCGGCGGGATCGCGGGGGACTTCCCGATTTGCGTGGTGCCGATGCTCCAACAGGACATGGAAATCGACACGCCGCTCTGGGCATACTTCTGCCAGATCAGCGACTCGACGACGAGCTATGGCTCCTACTCAGGCGCGGTGCCGAACGAGAAGATTACGTGGGGCAAGCTCTCCGCGACGACCCCGAGCTTCGTCATCGAATCGGACGCGACGATTTGCGCGCCGCTAATCTTTGCGTACGTCATGGCGGACTTGGGTTCCGGGAAGAAGAAACGCGGGACGGCAAAGAAGCCCGCCCGCAAGGTGGCGGCGGCCAGGCCGGTTGCGCGCAAGACAGTCGCGAAGAAAGTAGCAAAGCCCGCTGCCAAGCGCACAGCGAGCCGCGCCGCAACGAAGCGAGTCGCGAAGAAGAGGGCCTGAGCCGCCCCACCTCGTGGTTTCAACGAGTGATAAAAAAAAGAGAGAGCTGGAGAGGTCGTAGGCCCTTCCAGCTCTTTGATTTTCGGAGACGATCCTTCGAGGTCAGTAGAACCCTTGGTTCGGGTCCTTGGGCTTGTCGCGGCATTCGTCGCAGACACCGTCTGGCAAGGGTAGCATGAAGACGCCGTGGCATTCCTTGCAGATGGTTCGCTTGTCGTAGGTCTTGGCCTTCTTGCCGTGGCGCATGTTGGTGAACTCGCGGAGCATCATGGTCGATGTCTCCTTCAGGTTATCCTCCCACATGCGGTAAATGTTCGGCGCGATGAGAGCAGGATGGTCCGCCGCGAACTTGTTCACTCCATTGAGCGCCGCATTCACGTTGCTAAGAATGTTTGAGAGCTCGGTCATTACCTGCATGGCGTCGTCCTCGACAGTCATCGAGGGACGGTTCATGAGTTCCTGTAGTTTGCTCTGCTTGCGTGGAGCCGCGGCATCGTCGGGCGCGGGCTTGCCTGTGGCCGCCTCCGCGGGTTTCTGTGCGGCGGGTGCGGGCGCCGGGGGCGAGGGATTAGCCGGTGGCGCGGGTGATGCGGCCTTGGCGACGGGTGGAGGAGGCGGCGCGGGCACTGTGGCGGGCTTCTTCTTGGGGGTGATCGGCGCGGCGTCCCCCTCAAGTTCCGCGAGCGCTGCCGCCCAGTTCACCGGACCCCCCTTGAGTTCAGACGAAAGATCGAGCTCCACGATCGGTGGATTCGGGTTCTCGTCGTTCGGTTTCTTCTGTTCCGGATTCGGGGGAGTCATGTGGGGAAAGTCCTGCCAAGATTTGCAATTCGTATGGCACGCCCTGCCAAACAACTAGGTATAGGCCCAGGCGTGCCCACGAATCCACCGGTAAATTGACCAGCCGCAATTCTCGACAGAGTTTGGAACTACTCGTACAGGTCGAACACGTTACCCACGGCCGAAGCCTGATTCTGCAACTCGAAGGCCCCGATATCGGGGGCTAGGATCCGGAGTGGATTGCGGTCAACTGTTGCGATCCGGGGGAATCCCCTCTGGTCCGAGGAAGTGTAAGTGCCATCGACGAAGGAATCCGTACCGCCGTTGAAGGCCAGACTGCTTTGCATGATCGCGTGGGTCAGTGTCGGGCCTCCGAAGTCACCCAGCGCCAGAAGGCTAGGCTGCACGCCTGTGTGATTCCCCTCAGCGATGGACTCGGGGCCAACCTCGTCAAAGTCGCCGACGGTGATGGAGATCTGGCCGACGAGATTGAACCCTTTGGAGGTAAGCCGCCCCGTGAGATCGTTGAACGAAGCGCCATCTGTATTCCCGGAAAGAATGCTGTTCCGCATGTAGGGCCCGGTCGCAGGCGCAGTGGGAAGGACGTACAAACCACCTCCACCTAGGACCTCTGCCGCCTGATTATCGGTGATGGTGCATGAATCGATGGTTAGGCCGGCTCCCGACATGATGCCGCCGCCCTGTCCCTCGAGTGGCCCGGCGTAGTTGCCGCTGATAGTGCAAAGGCGCATGCGGATCTTGTTGATCTCATCGTCGATTGCGGCCAGGCCCCCTCCCATCCCGGGGGCAGGGAACCCGATCGTAGGAACCCCGCCAAACGCGGTGTTTCCGGAGATCGTCGAACGGGTGATCAGGGTACTGACGCCCGTCTCCAAGAAGATACCGCCGCCTTGGGCTTCGCCCCCGGCCCCGCCTCCTACCCCGCCGTCCGCTTGGTTGCCGCTGATCGTCGAGTTCATGATGGTGATGGTGGTCCCCGGCTCGCAGTTGATCCCGCCACCCTTTGCCTGTCCGCCTTGGCTGCTACCGGCACCGCCTGTGACGACGTTGCCGCTGACAACCGAGTTGAGCAGGTTCAGCGTGCCGTTGTTCGATATCCCGCCCCCCCGCGATTCGTTGCCGTTTACTGCGAGTCCGGTAATGCGGACATTGTTGTCGGCGATCACGCAGTTATCGAGCGTTAGAGTGCCTGCGTTGCGGATGCCCCCACCGAACCCATCGAAACCCGAGGGCACTTCGCAGACACCGTGGCGGATGGTCGCACCCTCGATCGAAACGGTAGCGCCAGGCGGGACCCCGAAGATGCGCCAGTTGATCAGTGGGTCGTTTTGGGTTGGGGAGCCCTGGATGATGGTCTTGTCCGGCCCTGCGCCGTGGATGTGGAGGTCATCACCCAGCGCGGGAAGTCCTGAGTTCAACGTGATCACGCCCTCCAGAACGAACACATCCCCGCGGGTCGTGCCCAAATTCGCCTGCTCGATCGCCGCCCGTAGCGTACCCGGCGATCCATCGTCGGCCGTGGAAGTGACAAAGAAGTCTTCCGCACGGACATCGGAGGAGAGGCAGATCGTGGCAAGGGCGACGAGCACAATGGTGCGTCGCCCCATGGAAATAATGTTCATTGGAACAATCCTCGTGGGGTGGGGTCGTGTATGAATTTTGAATTTAACCTATCTCCGAGTTTTTTGGCTCCGTCAACCCATTGATGCAAGTTTCGACCCCCTAGCGGAGGGGGATCTGGTCGAGCCATTGGGGGCCCTTGGGGGCGCAGAACGTCGGACTCCGAAAAGGGGAAGCCAATTGACACCCCGCACTCCCCGCCGGAACCCTACTCGACGGTCTTGTGAAAAGTTTCGCAAACACGTGGCGGTAACGCCACACGCACCCCCTTGACGACTCGGTGATGCAGCCACTTCTCGACGCCCTCGGACAACTTGTAGGTGGACCCGGCAATGCCCTGATCCTCCTGCTCGCCCTCCTCAAAATCGTAGTCCTTCTCGCCAGCATTCTAGGCGTGTTGCCGTTCATCATCCTCTACGAGCGCAAACTCATCTCGTGGACACAGGATCGACCCGGCCCAAATCGTTCTGGCCCGTGGGGTCTTTTCCACGGACTTGTGGACGGCATTAAGCTCTTCTTCAAGGAAGAGATTATCCCGACCGGTGCGGATCGCTTTCTCTATCTGATCGCGCCCACGCTTGTCACCGCGCCCGCGTTCCTTGCCCTCTGCATAGTACCGATTGGACCGATCATCGATGGGCCTGCACTGACTGCTGTGGGCAGCTTTCTCGGCATCGCGCCGGAAACACTCGGCCCGTCCGGTTCGGTCTCTCAGATCGCGATCGCGGTCACGAATCCGAACGTCGGCATTCTCTACGTTCTCGCAATCACCTCGATCGGCGTGTACGGCATGACGCTGGCCGGCTGGGCCTCGAACAGCAAGTGGTCGCTGCTCGGCGGCATTCGCGCTTCGGCTCAGATGATCAGCTACGAAATCTCGATGTCGCTTTCGGTCATCGGCGTGCTGCTACTGACGGGCTCGCTGAATCTGTACGACATCATCGAAGGCCAGAAAGGCGGCGTCCACCACTGGAACATCTGGGCACAGCCGCTCGCGTTTGTGCTCTTCGTGATCGCGATGTTTGCCGAAACGAATCGTCTTCCGTTCGACCTCGCAGAAGGTGAATCGGAACTCACTGGCGGCTTCCACACGGAATACTCCTCGATGAAGTTCGCGCTCTTCTTCCTCGGCGAGTACGTCAACATGATCACCGTCAGCGCGATTTGCTCGACGTTGTTCCTTGGTGGGTACATGGGCCTCCTGCCGCTCTTCCCCGAGGACTCGCCGCTGTACTATCTCGCTGGGCCGCTTCTTCTTCCGGCCAAGATTTTCTTCTTCCTGACGCTCTTCATTCTGGCCCGTGCAACGATGCCCCGCATGCGTTACGACCAGCTCATGAATCTGGGTTGGAAGGTGATGCTCCCGCTCGGCCTGATGAACCTCGTGATCACGGCGGTTGGCGTCGGGCTTGGTGCGGATCCAGATACGGGCAAGGTCACGCTGCCGGCGAAGTTCGCCATCGGTGCCGTGACGCTCGCTCTTCTTTTCGCCGCTGATGCGTTCTTCACGTCAAAGAGCAAAGGCAGAATGCTTCGGGATTATCAGAACGTCCGTCCGGAGGCTGCCTGAACTGCTGCGCCGCGATGAAGGCTTCGCGCGCGGAAAGGCCTGACACCCTATGATCATTGATATCCTCAAAGGCTTCGCTGCCACCACGACGCACGCTGCGAAGTTCCTCTTCGCCGGGGGGAGTCTGACGCTCGAATACCCCGAAGTGAAGCGCGAGCAGCCCCCGTTCTTTCGCGGGCGCCACCGCCTGCAACGTTACCAGGATGGTCTCGAGCGCTGCGTCGGCTGCGCGCTCTGCGCCGCCGTTTGCCCCTCCGAGGCGATCTACCTCGAGGCGGCAGAGAACACCGAGAACAACCAGGTCTCGGCTGGCGAGCGCTACGCAGAGATTTACCAGATCCACCTGCTGCGTTGCATCTTCTGCGGCTTCTGCGAGGAAGCCTGCCCCGAGAATGCGATCATCCTCGGGCCGACGTATGAGCTCGCGATGGAAAAGCGCACGGACTTTATCGCGCACAAGGAAGACATGCTCGACGGCCCCGAAAAGGGCTTCGGCGACTACCACGAGTATGACCCCTATGTTTCGCACGTGACCGAGGAATCGGACGCCGAGGCGAAGGGGGATCCGTGGGCAAAGGCGAACCATTGACGATGACATCCGCGATTCAATCCGAGGCGGATGCCCGGTAAACAAAATGATCCTCTACTCAACCCTCTTCCTCATCACGGTGCTCGGCGCGGCCATGGTCCTTTTCAACAAGGACACGGTCAAAGCGGCGATGTCCCTGATTCTGGTCATGGTGTCCCTCGCGGTGAACTTCCTGCTGATGAATCAGGAATTCGTCGCGTTCATCCAGATCATCATCTACGCGGGCGCGATCATGGTCGTGTTCCTGTTCGTGGTCATGCTTCTCAACCTGCGCGAGCGCGAACAGGCCCCGTGGTACTTGCGCAGTACCCGCCTCTGGGGAGGGGCGATGGCGATCGCCTTCTTCCTCCTGATTTCGGCGGGCGCGTTTCAGTTCTTCACTGTCTCCGGTGTGACGCCGACGGGGACCTTGGCAGAACCGATCGACATCATCTCGCTTTCCACGGCGCTCATCACCAAGTGGGTCCTGCCATTTGTGCTGACCTCGGTGATCCTGCTTGTCGCCGTCATCGGTGCCGTCGTCATGGCGCGCAAACAAGATGAAGACGGCAACGAGATCATGGTGGAGGCAGACTGATCCCCATGACCGAAATGAATGTACTCTACTTCGAAGGCAACATCATCCTGAGTGTGCTCCTCTTTACGATGGGCATCCTGGGCTTGGTTTGGAAGCGCAACGCAATCGCCGTGTTCCTGAGCGTCGAACTCATGCTCAACGCCGCGAACCTGCTGATCGTGACGTTTGCGTACCGCTACGGCCTGATGGCCGGCCCCCTGCTTGCACTTTTCATCATGACTGTCGCTGCTGCTGAGGCGGGCGTCGGTCTTGCCATCTTCATCGCCCTCTATCGCGCGAAGCGGAACATCCGCGTCGATGAGGCGGATGTGCTCCGAGGATGATCGAACTCCTAGCCATGACCCAAAGTTTTCAGGCGTATGTTCCCTCACTGAACCTGTATCAGGTCGCCCCTTTCGGGCTGCTTCTGATCGGGGCACTCGGTTGTCTTGTCGCTGATGCGATTTCAAACAAGGAAGGAAGTCGCCGCGTCCTGCCGGTGATTTCGTTCGCGGCCCTCATCTCGGCCTTCGCGTGCTTCCTTCTGCCACTCTGGCCACACAACGTCACATTTTTCGAGGGCTTCCTCCTCGCAGACAAATTCGGCGTTCTTGGCTCGATGACGATCATTCTGGCGATGCTCGTCATGGTCGTGCTCGGTCCGGAGACGGTGCGCCGCCGCAACCTGCCCTCGGGCGAGTACTACGCGTTGCTCCTCTTCGCTGCATTTGGCATGACGATGCTGACGATGGCGAACGAGTTGATCACGGCGTTCATCTGCATCGAGATCCTCTCCCTCTCGCTCTACGTGCTGACGGGCATTGATCGCCGCAGCGCCCGTTCGACCGAAGCCGCATTCAAGTACCTCATCCTCGGCGCGTTCGCTTCGGCGTTCTACGTCATGGGTGCAGGGTTCCTCTTCGGAGCGACCGGCACGACGCATCTGGATGTCATGACCAAGGTGTTCCTCGCGGGCAGCCGGACCTTCCCCGGTGGCGTCGTCGAATCGCTTAACGCGATCTACATCTATGTCGGCTTCGCGCTCATCTTCGTGGGGCTCTGCTTCAAGCTATCGCTCGCACCGTTCCACATGTGGGCGCCGGACGTTTACGAAGGCGCGCCCATCAGCACCTCGATGGTCATCGCCACCTCGTCGAAGGTCGGCGCCTTCGCGCTCCTCTACCACGTCCTTCTCTCGCTTGGTTTCTGGGATCCGTTCTACGAATCCTCGGGCTTCATCCTCTCGTTCGTCGCTGCAGCATCGATGCTGTGGGGGAACTTGGCCGCGCTCGTCCAGAACAACGTGAAGCGCATGCTCGCGTTCTCCTCGGTCGCGCACGGTGGCTACCTGATGGTCGGGTTCGCCGCGCTGATGAGCCTCACGAACTCTGCGCCGGGCGTTGCCCTCGAAGACCTGCAGAATGAGATCTGCGACAGCATCATGCTCTACCTCTTCGGCTACACGGTTCTGAACGTGCTCGCGTTCGGTATCGCCCACTATCTGGGCAAGGGTGGCGAGGGTGACATGAAGGGCTATCGCGGGCTCTGGCGCCGCAGCCCTGTCGCCGCCACCGGGATGGCGCTTGCGATGCTTGGTCTCACAGGCATCCCGCCGACGGTTGGCTTCATCGGCAAGTTCTACATCTTCCGCCACGCGGTCGAGCAGGACCTTCTCGGTCTCGCCGTCATCGGCGTGCTCGCATCGGTGGTCTCAGCATTCTACTACCTGCGCCTAATCCTGACGATGTTCATGATGGACGAGGAGCAGGGGGCCACTGGCCTCGCAACAACGGAGGGGCAGGTCCTTCCCTTCGGACGCACGTTGGTGCTCGGCATCGCGTCGGGCATGGTTTTCCTGTTCGGTGTTTACCCGATGATCTTCCTCGCCATGAGCCGTTTCTGACATGATCCAATACGTCTGGGCCATACCGGCCGTGATGCTGCTTGCCGCGCTGATCAACGGCCTCGGCGTCCGCAAACTAGGCAGGACAGCAGGTTACATCTCCGTCGGCGCGATGGCGCTGACGTTCCTGATGTCGTGCGCCATCTTCCTCGAGACAAAGCACATCCTGCATGAGGCCGAGGCGGAAGCCGCTGCCATCACGCCGGTCGATGTGCGCCTCGCCAAGATCAACGAAATCCTCCACGAGAAGGGCTCCGTCAAGCTCTGGACGTGGCTCGATATCCCGGCAGCGGACAGCCTGCTCGGTCGCGACCTGAAGGTGGATCTCGCGTTCTACGTCGATCCGCTCTCGGCCACGTTCCTCATGTTCATCAGCTTCATCGGCACGCTCGTCTTCCTGTACGCCGTTGGCTACATGAAGGAGAAGCACACGTCGCATGCCCATGGTCACGACGACCACCATGATACGCACGCACATGAAGCGGGCCACGACGTGGACGACGAGATTGACACCGTCAACGAAGCCGAAGCGGACACCGTCACCGAAGCTGACCACCACATCGAAGCCCCTGTCGCCGCCGCAAAGGTCGCAGAGGTACACGACGATCACCACCACGATGAACCGCACGGCACGCCCGACGCGGACGGCTGGGTGCTCGATCCGGGGTATGCTCGATTCTTTGCGTATGTCGCGCTCTTCGCCGCGATGATGTACACGCTGGTTCTCGGCGACAACCTGCTGGTCATGTTCATCGGTTGGGAGGGTGTCGGGCTCTGCTCCTACCTCCTGATCGGCTACTTCTTCGACAAGCCCTTCTCGGATACGCTCTCGTGTGCAGACGCCGGTCGTAAGGCGTTCGTCATGAACCGCATCGGCGACTTTGGCCTGATGCTCGGCATGTTCCTGTTCTTCTGGGGACTGGGCACGATCAACATCCAGGAAATCATTTCAATCCTTTCCTCGCGCACTCTCGCAGACGGCAGCGCCGTTCCCGCCATGTTCCAGTACGGCGGCGCGGCGATCACGGCGGCGGCACTGCTGCTCTTCCTAGGTGCCACGGGCAAGAGCGCGCAGATTCCCCTCTTCACCTGGCTCCCGGACGCCATGGCAGGCCCGACGCCGGTCTCCGCGCTGATCCACGCCGCGACGATGGTGACCGCGGGCGTTTACATGGTTGCTCGCCTGAACGTCGTTTACATGCTCGCACCGACCGCGATGGCCACGGTCGCGATCATCGGTGCACTGACGGCTTTCGTCGCCGCCTTCGCCGGCCTCACCCAGCGCGGGATCAAGAAGGCCCTCGCTTACTCGACGGTTTCGCAGCTCGGCTACATGTTTCTCGCGATGGGCGTCGGCGCCTTCGCGGGAGGCATCTTCCACGTCTTCACCCACGCGTTCTTCAAGGCCTGCCTCTTCCTCGGGGCTGGTTCCGTGATTCATGCCCTCCATCATGAGGAGGACATGTACAAGATGGGCGGCCTTCGCAAGAAGATGCCGATCACCGCTTGGACCTACCTCATCGCGACATTCTGCATCGCAGGCATTCCGTTCACTTCGGGCTTCTTCTCGAAGGACGAGATTCTCTACATGTCCTTCCTGTCCGCAGACGGCGAGTTCCCGTATCTCTTCGCCATCGGCATGATCACCGCCGCGATGACCGCGCTGTACATGGGTCGCACGTACTTCCTCACCTTCGAAGGCGAATCGCGTGTCGATCCGCACGTCGAATCGCATGTGCATGAATCGCCGAAGACAATGACAACAGCGCTCGTGGCATTGGCCGCGCTCGCGCTCGTGGTTGGGTTCCTGAACGTGCCGAAGGGCCTTATCCCGATGGGTGGCGCGAACGCGATGTTCCACCACTTCCTCGAACCGGTGACGGATCGCGGCGCGGCGGTGGTTGCTTCGCAGATGCTCCGTTACTCCGGCGAAGGAATCCCCTACGGCCCGCAGGTCATCACGGGCAATCTTGGCGAAGTCTCGCACTCCCTCGAACTGATCCTCGCGGCTGTCTCGGGCGTGATGGCGATCATCATCCTGCTCATCGCCAAGTCGCTCTACACGAACGGCGTTGAGAAAGAGAAGTCGATGGCTCGCAGCTTGGGTCCGGTCTATGCGGTCTCGGAGGCGCGTTGGTGGTGGGATGACTTCTACAATGCGCTCTTCAAGGACGGCACGGCGATCTTTGCGAAGGGTGTCTGGAAGTTCGACCTCGGCATCATCGACGGAATTGTAAATGGCATTGGCCGGACTGCCCGCGGATTCGGCATGGAGCTACGCCGACTTCAGAACGGCCAGGTTCAAGTGTATGGCCTCATCATGGTCGTCGGAGTCGTCTCATTCCTCGTGTACTTTGCGCTCGGATTGATGCACGTCATCAACTGATCGTCGATCATCAGCCAGGAAGGGAAAGAGGCGCCGCGAGTGATTGCGGCGCCTCTTTCGTTGAATGACGTGTGGTCGCAAGCGCCGAGGGCGCGTCCTATACCAGCCTTGGGCAACGCCCAAGGACGACAACCAGAGAGATCAGGAAGGGCCAACGCCCCGTCCTATGGACTCCTTCAGGGCTATAGATCGGGCCGTTGGCGATTGCTCGAGCGACGTCGAAGAGAGGAGCGATTGGTGCTCGACTCGACGTCGCCACAGCGGGTCAGGGCGTTTAGCTTGTTCGCGAGGTGAGGCGCGGCGTCCGCAGCGCAACGAAGCATAGCGGACCATCGGATCGCATTCACCCTGCCTCGCTCGTTGACCACGCCTCCCCCCCGCCACCAGACTCGCCGACTCAATTCCTGACGGAGTTCGTCCCGCATGAGTACATGGGAAACAGTAATCGGATTTGAAGTGCACACCGAGCTCAAGACCCGCTCGAAGAACTTCTGTGGTTGCCCGACCGACTTCGGAGGCGCGCCGAACACGCAGGTGTGCCCGATCTGCCTCGGCATGCCCGGCACGCTCCCCGTACTCAACAAGCGCTCGTTCGAACTCGCGCTCAAGACCGCCCTCGCACTGAAATGCAACGTGCCGGAGCGTTGCGATTTTGACCGCAAGAACTACTACTACCCGGACCTTCCGAAGAATTACCAGATCAGCCAGCACCATCGCCACCTCGGCCGCGACGGCACCATGGACGTCGATATGGGAGAGGCAGGCATCAAGACGATCAACATCCTCGACATCCATCTCGAGGAAGACGCCGGCAAGAACATCCACCCGGAGGATCGCGATGACGACTTTACGCTCGTGGACCTCAATCGCGCCGGGACGCCGCTGCTGGAGATCGTGACCGCCCCCGACTTGCGCTCGCGCGAGGAAGCATTCGCCTTCATGCAGGGGATGCGGACGTTCCTCGAGTACCTCGACGTGTCCGAATGCAAGATGCAGGAAGGACGCCTGCGCTTCGAGTTGAACATCTCAGTGCGCCGACCGGGTGACACCGAGCTCGGCACCAAAGTCGAAATCAAGAACGTGAACTCGGTCAGCGCCGTCATGAAGGCGATCGATCACGAGTTCGAACGCCAGACGACGACTCTCGAATCAGGTGGAACGCTGCGTCAGGAGACTCGCCTTTGGGATGATACCGAGGGCGTGACTCGCACGATGCGCAGCAAGGAAAAGGCGAACGACTATCGCTACTTTCCGGAGCCGGACTTGGTTGAACTCCACATTGACGAGGCCACCAAGCGCGACATCGCCGCAACGATCCCGGAACTCCCCGTCGTGCGTCGCCAACGGTTCGTCGCGGACTTTGGACTGAGCGCGTACGATGCCTCGACGCTGACTGCGCAGCGCGAAACCGCCGACCTCTTTGAGGCCGCCGTCAAGGTGCATGACAACCCCAAGGCCATCGCCAATTGGATTCAAGGGGACGTGCTTCGTGCGCTCAAGGAACACCCCGCAGGCGAAGACGCCACGGTGCGTGACCTCAACGTCACCGCCCAGGGGATCGGCGAATTGGTCGCCCTGATCGATAAGGAAACCATCACCGGCAAGATCGCAAAACAGGTGATCAAGGCGATGCTCGAGAGCGGTAAGGCTCCGTTGCAGATCGTCGAAGAACAGGGCCTCAAGCCCATCGACGAAAGCGCCATCGGCCCAATCCTTGACGAAATCATCGCCGCGAACCCCGGCCCTGTCGCCGACGTTCAGGCAGGCAAGATGAAGGCGATGGGATTCCTGATGGGCGAAGTCATGAAGCGCACCAAAGGCAAAGCCAACCCCGCGTCCGTCACCCCGCTACTCAAACAAAAACTCGGAATCGAATAAGGACCCCTCCGCGATGAAAGCCGAAACCCTGCTCGCCCAATTACACGACATGCGCAAAGAGTTCTCCGACGACAAGGAGAGCATCGAATACCTCACCCTGCACCACGCCTTCTGCTTCATCTCCTACAAGATGGGCGACTGGTCCAAGTATGTGCGCGAGGCAACCGAGCGGGGGGAGCTGCCGGAGGAGTAATGGAGAGCCAGACCGGAAGGTATTGCAGGGTGGCGCGCACGCGAGAACGGGGCGGTGGCAAGGGCCGAGAAAGCTATCCGTTCAAATCGGACTCCCCGGCACCCCGGCCGGACGCCCTCGCGACGAGCGGCCCCCTCACCACCTCCGTTCACCGCCTCGCTGCCTCCTTGAGGCTTGACTCCTGACCGCGTAGCCTCATGCTCCCCTCTCCTTTCGTGCGGAGAGATGGCCGAGTGGCTGAAGGCGCACGCTTGGAAAGCGTGTATAGGGTAACACCTATCGAGGGTTCGAATCCCTCTCTCTCCGCCAGCTCCTTTCAAGGCTCCCGAATCATGGCAGTAAGACAAGATCTGTACGAGCGCGAAGTGGCGCGCTTTCGCGAAGACATCAAGAAGGACGCCGCCGCCGCCGTTCGGCACTATGGCATCTCGCTCCTTCATTCCCTCTCCCCGGACGAACGCGCCTCGGCGCTTCGTTCCCTTGGTGCCGAGCTCGTGCTCGCCGAAGACTTCTGCAACCTCGGTATCGCTGCGGCCAAAGACGGTAACTATGCCGATGCCGCCAACCTCTTCAAGTCAGCAGTCGAGAAGAACAGCTCGATGACGGACGCCATCTACAACATGGCGTTCTGCTACGAGAAGGCGGGCATGGTTTCCCAGGCAACAGCCGCGTGGAACGCTTATGCCGAGACCCTGACGACCGGGCCGGAAAAGGCCGAGGTCAAGAAGCACGCGCAGGAAGTCGGCAAGTAACCAACCAACACCAGTAGCGCACCGCGCACTACCACCGAAATCAAAATCCCCCGCTTCGGTCTGATCCGAAGCGGGGGATTCACATATCTGGCATGAGGCTTGAGCTCTGCGCCCACGGAGTCAGGGCGTTTCGTCTATCCTTGTGAGGCGTACTTCGTCCACGAAGAGGCGCCACCCGAATGGCGCGCCAGAGCTAAACTTCCCAAAACTCTGCCGGCTCTTGTTACTTTTGATACGCCTCGATGAAGCGCATCATCTTGCCGCCGGGGTTCGCGTCGCCCGGGTTAGACCCACCGACACGATAGATCGAGCCATTAGAAACCGTGCCGTTCGTCGGATCGTACATCCAGGCGAGGATCGCGACATCTTCCGGAATCGGCATGGTGCTGAAGAGGCCCGTGCCAGCGAGCTGCGGCTTGATGCCACCCGGACCTGCGGTCCAAATGTACCAGCCGGTCTTGGCGCTGGTGGCAGGATTGGAGGTAAGTGCGAGAACGGCTGTCCCCGGAGGCGAGGCGAGGGCAGCGTACTTGTACGTCCCTTCCTGCGCGAGTTCGGCGGGGGTCAGGTCAGTGACCGTCGAGGCACCCGTCGTCGGGTTGATCGTTCCCGAACGCTTGCGGGCCTTGAACGGATCGGGAATGCTCACCGAGGTGATGTAGGAAATCGGCGTGGTCAGGCGTTCGCCAACCAGATACTGATCCGTGGCCGGATCGCTGACGAGACGCGTGATGACGTTGTTCTGGTTTCCCTTGGGATACGCATTGTTGTCGATGCGATAGGACTCCATCGCGGTCGCAAGAGAGCGGATGTCGGCTTTCGCGCGAGAAACCTTCGCACGGGTCTGCGCCTCCAAGAAGTTCGGGACGGCGATTGCAGCGAGAATCGCGATAATCGCGACGACGATGAGCAGCTCGATAAGCGTGAACGCCTTCGAACCGCGAGCAAACGAGATTTCGCTCATGGGCACTACCTCTATCTAAGATGAATTCTCGCCGGGAGACGAGTGAAGCTACACTGATGCTTCTGAAGATTCCGTCCGATTTCCCCTCAGCGCAAGCTGAAATCCCCGACTTGTAAGCATTTTATTGCCCAGTCGGGCAATTCTACGCTTGAATCCCGAAGGCACTCGTTCGCATTGTCCTTGTTCGCTTGGAGATGCCTCCAATTTTGCACCCCCCAGACGTCCCTTCCCTCTACGATCGTGTGTTTGAAGGCGATCAGGATGGCGAAGGCGCGCTATACGCCGCCGCGCTCGAGGGGTTCGCGCGAAGCGCCCGCGTGCTCGACTTGGGCTGCGGGACGGGGCGGCTCGGCCTAATCCTCAGAGATGTGATCCCCCACGCCCGCGTAACCTCGTGTGACCTGCAATCGGCGTGGCTCTCTCGTGCCGGAGCACGAGGGTTGCGCGATCTGGTTTGCGCAAACGCCATCAATCTGCCATTTGCGGACGCGGTCTTTGCGGGGTGCACAAGTGGCTTGCTTGTGCTGAACTACATGGGGAGTGCGGACGCGTTCACTGCCGGAATGTGCGAAGCGGCGCGGGTCATGTCGCCCAGTGGGATCTTGATCGCGGACATTCTCTGCGCGCATCAACCGAAGCGGCTTCAGGGCATGCGCGAATCGTTCGCGACGGACGACTCGTCTGGGGCTGGGTTCGCATTCGAGTTTTACGATGTCCTGGGCGATGAGGCACGCGGCGCGACGCTCGCCAGCGCGATGATCCTCGGTGCAGACGGCGAACTCGCGATTGAACGCGCAAACGTGTTCGTACCCGCACTGGGTGCGCTTGAAGCGATGCTGGGGACGGCCGGTCTGAAAATCGAATGGCTCGCGCCGCCGTACGATTTCGAGGAACGCACGTTGCAGCCGCCGGAGGATTGCCTGCGCGCCGTGGTTTGCGCGCGCCGCGACCTGGAATCGCGAAGCTCCGTACTCGCTGGTTGAGCCCTCCGAATGCCAAACTGGTGCGCGCAACGAAGCTAACGCCCAAGGGAGCATCGGTGTGTGTCGGGACTGGAGGCGTCATGGAGAAAGCCGTGGTTCCGCCAGGCGAGTATGGAGCCTCGCGGTCCCGGGAGGACGGTCTTGGATTACCGCCGCGTGGTCCTGGCCACGAAGTCGCGAAGGATGTTCCGCGAAACCTTGAGGCGGTACTCGGCCGTCGAGCGGATGTCGTCGATCGGGGCAATCTCGGCGCGGAGCATGTCCCAAGCATCGTCGGCGGACACGGTGGCGAGCGCGCCTTCTGTCTTCACGGATCGCAACGTCACAGGAGCAACCGAGCCCCATGCCATGCGGATCGTCTTGCCGTCAGCGCTGCGTGCACCCGCGAAGACGACCTTGCTGATCGCCTGTGCCTCGCGCGTTCCGACCTTGCGATAGTAGAGGTCTTCCTTGCGAAAGCTTGTGGGCGGCAGGTGGATCTCAGCGATGAGCTCGCCGGGCTTCATCGCATTCTTCTTGTAGCCCTTGTAGAACTCGGAAAGAGCGATCCATCGCTCCCCCGCCGTCGAGACGAGTTTGAGCTTCGCATCATAGACGAGTAACACTGGAACCGTGTCAGCCGCGGGAGACGCGTTCGCAACGTTCCCGACGAGGGTGCCTCGATTTTGAATCTGGAGCGCTCCGGTCACACGCGCGGATTCGACGAGCAGTGGATAGTGCGCCATCACGTGCGCGTTGAACCTCACGTCTGAATACGTCGCGAGGGCGCCAATGCGCAGCCCTCCATCATTGTCGGCGCGCACGTAGCGCCAGTCCTTGGAGAGGCGGTGCAGGCTTTGATACAGATGCCCGGGCATCTTTCCCGCGTTCATCCACACGAGCACATCCGTGCCCCCCGCGATCGGGAAGAGGGGATGCTTCTCCGCCTGCAAGTGCAACGCCTCCTCCACCGAGTCGGGCTGAAAGACTTGGATGTCGGCCAGATGCGTGCGCATGTCGTCGTGAACTCGCGTTTGTTGGGCTGAATCAATTCCTGATCGCACCGGCACCGCGCCGTAGGAAGCAAGTCAAGAAACGGTGGAGTGTGTTTGAAGCCGAGCCAGCAAGGTCACAGTGTCATCGTTCCTTCGCTCAGAATCTCAAGATAGCGGCGGTACGCGAAGAGGCGTCCTCTGGCGCGGCCGGTCATCTCCTCGACAATGCCGGCAGCAATCCATTTCTGCAGGTACTTGTCGACGGTGGGGATGCTGAGCTGCGTCTCGCGGGCGAGAGATTGCACGGTCGCGATCGGTTGGCGTTGGAGCGCGCGATGGACCAGCAGCGCGGGCGCATTGCCACGCCCCCACTCTCGAGCGTGCCCCCGCGTCTGCCTTGAACAAGTCGCTCAGTCTACGCGCCGTCTGTACGGCTGATTCCGCTGTCTCAGCGACACCCTCGAGGAAGAAATCAATCCAAGCCTCCCAATCTCCTTCGAGGCGAACCTGATCCAGCAATTCGTAGTACCGCGACCTGTTCTTCTTCAGACAGAGGCTGATGTAGAGAAGCGGCTCCTGCAACACCCCTTCGTTGTGAAGCATCAGAGCGATCAGCAGTCGCCCAACTCGGCCGTTTCCATCCAGAAATGGATGCATGGTCTCGAACTGAACGTGTGGCATCGCAGCGCGGAGAAAAGTTGGCATCGTTCGAGGATGCTCTTGGATGAACGACTCGAGTTTGCCGAGCGCATCTTGGAGCTCTGTCGGGGGCGGAGGGACAAACGCGGCGTCCCTAGGGCGAGTTCCTCCGATCCAGTTCTGTGTGCGGCGGGACTCACCAGGTGATTTCTCGCCCCCCCGGCTTCCTGACAAGAGTTCGCCATGGACTTCGCGCAGCAACTGATTCGAGAGAGGGAATCCCTCTTTGATTCGCCGCATCCCATGCTCCAGTGCGCGGACGTAGTTCGAGACCTCTCGCACGTCGTCGATCGGCGTGCCGGGAGTTTCGTCGAGCTCGTGGAGCAGCAGGTCTGAGAGCGAGGACTGTGTCCCTTCGATTTGAGAAGAGAGCACGGGCTCTCGTCGGATGTAGGAGTGCAAGAACATCCCCGGATCACCCGGATGGGTCGTCATCCCGTCGAGGCGAGTGCACGCAGAGGTGGCTCGCTCCAGGAGCACGAGGCGAGCGTCGTCGATGTTGAGCGGCGGGTCAGGGGGCAGTGGCCTCAGCACGAACGCGCCCACGTGCTCGCCTGCGGTGGTTGTTGTCCTGAAGTCGCCAGTCCTACCCCGATTCAACCGACCATCCTTGCGAAGCATCTTCTAACAGGAAAGCGCGCTATTAAAAATACGGGCTGTTCTTTTAATAGCGCGCAGGCGATCTGGGTGTAACGGCTGGTTTGGAGGGAGGGACGGCTTACTTTCGGAGCAGTTTCAACTCCTCCAGAATCTCGTCCATGGACTGATAGCGTTTGTCCGCTTCCTTCTCCATGCACTTCAGCGTGATCTTCTTGAGCCCCGGGGAAACACGATCGGGGAGGGGGGGCGGTGCCGTGTGAATGTGGTGGTACTCGATGTTGCCGAGATAGAACGGCGGGTTGCCTGAAGCGAGTTCATAGAGCACGATGCCGAGCGAGTAGATGTCGCTGCGGGTATCGACTCCTGCGCCGGTGATCTGCTCAGGCGCCATGTAGAGCGGAGTTCCGATGACCGCCGTGCCGGACTTGGTCCCGTCGTCGCCCTTGAGAATCTTGGCGATTCCAAAGTCGGTGATCTTGATCGTGTTGGCCTTGGTCACCATGATGTTCGCGGGCTTGATGTCGCGGTGCACGATGCCAAGGCGATGCGCGTAGCCAATCGCGTCGCAGATCTGCAGTGCATAATAGAGGATCATGTCCTCGGTGAACGAGGTGCGTTCCGCCTGCAGGCGCTTCAAGTCCGTGCCCTCGATGTATTCCATCGAGATGAATCGCTTTGCACCCGTTTCAAACATGTCGTGGATGCGCACGATGTAGGGATGCGAGAGCTTCTTGGCCGCGCGTGCCTCACGTTTGAAGCGCTCGACCGCCATCGGGTCCTGGCAGAGGAAATCGTTCAGCACCTTGAGCGCGACGATCTCGTCGAGGATCTTGTCCTTGGCCTTGAAGATGATGCCCATCGAGCCGCGGTTGACTTCTTCGACGATCGTGAAGCGTGAGTCCTTGAGGACCTGCGAGAACTTCTGCGAGTCCTCCTCCCCCGCTTGCAGCTTCATGCGGAACTGGAGCTTCTTCAGCTTTGCCGAAACGTCGCGATAGTTGCCGTCCGCCGTGCCGAGGTGCTCGTAAACGGCGATCGCCTGCTGAAGCTGGTCCGTGCGCTCCATGTCCCCGGCGAGACGATAGAGGATGTCCTTCACCTCGTCGTTCGGCTTGAGGTGTTTGAATTTCTGCCACGCGAGGAAGTGCAGGTTCTGCTGCCAGTGGCAGAGGCCCAGAATCTTGACCGCGCGCGTCTCGTAATTCTCGTAGCGCTGCAACTCCTGCAGGATCGCGACGGCTTCGTCCATGCGGTTTGACTTCAGGAAGATCTTCACCAGCTTGAACATCGCGGCTGGATCTTCCTTCGCCGCCATGCGAGCCTTGTAGAGCCGCTCGAGAACCTCGGGATCATTGTCCGCGGGTTCCTGACGTGTCGCCTGTTCGATGTCGTCGCAGGCCCCGGCGAAGTCACCACGCGCTTCGCGATAAAGTCCGCGATCGCGACGAAGCGCTGCCGAAGTAACGAAGCGTTTCATCGCAGCTTCGAAGATTTCGCCGATCTGTTCCTTGTAGATTTCAAGGTACACTTTGACGAGTTCGCGCAGGAGGTTGCGGGCTTCCTCCAACTGGCCGAGGGCGACATGAACGCGAGCCTTCGCGCTGAGGACTTCCCACGTGTCCTCGGTCCCTTTGGGCAGTTCTTCGAGCGCCTTGAGCGCTGAGGCAAACGCACGCTGCGATGCGGCCGAATCGGGATCCTTCTCCAGCTTATCCACGCAGGTGAGATAGGCCTGGGGGAGCATGATCGCGGGCGTGGGTGTTCCGAAATCCATTGATGGACGCGGGGTTTTCTCTGACTCGAGCTGCATGTAGCGCGTCTCCTCCGCATTGACGGGGGGAGGCGGCGGCCCGGGCAGATCACGCACGGGGAGTGCCGTGGGCATGTTGCTAAAGTCGGGAACCGTATCGTTCGCTCGCGACGCGAGAGGGACTGGGGTCGCGGCCACGGGCGAGCTGGCGCGCGTCGGCACCGGCGTCACGAATCTTGGCTCGTTTCCCGTCGCAGCGGGAGGCGTGAACATCGTTGGCATCGAGCCATAGTCGACGCGATCGGGCTTCTGAGACGGAGCCGGGGTTGAGGGCGCCGTGCTCGCGGGGGGTGCGCCCGCTTCCGCCTTCGAATCACTCAAGACGGCGAATGCGGCATCTTGCTTCTGAACGGTCTGCGAGGAGTCGGCGTGCGCGGGAACGGGGGGCTTTGCCTTCTTCGGTTCCGTCGATTCCGCGTGTTCCTGTCGCGCCGGGGCGGGCGCGGAGGCAGCAGCGGCGGCCGGTGCGGCTGAGGGGAGCGATTCGCCCTCCGGTGCCTTCATGCGTGAGGCACCCGATGGGCGATCCGATTCGCCCATCTTCCCGCCTCCGGTGGACGAGAGCTTCTTGCTCAGCGCGCCGCGACGCGTCCCCGAGTTGACGTTTCTCGAGCGCTTGCGTTTGCGGCTCGAACGCTCCTCCTCGTTCAGCGTCGAATGAAGCACGGTGAGAGACTTCTCCACGCCCGAACCCAGATCGGCCGCGCTGATTTCCATCACGCCGTCCGCGTTGATATAGAACGTCACGCGAATGCGGGGGACGCCCTGACTTGCGGGGGGGATTCCCGAGAGGATGAACTTGCCGAGGCTTCGATTTTCGGACGCGGTCTCGCCCTCTCCCTGCAGGATGTGCACGTTGACGAAAGTCTGGTTCGGTTCCGTCGTCGTGAACGTCTTCGCGGCCTTGATGGGGATCGTCGAGTTCTTCTCGATGATCTTGGAATACTTGTCGTTGGCGACCTCGATGCCGAGTGAGTGCGGCGTGACGTCGAGCAGGATGACTTCCTGGATGTTGCCAGCGAAAATGCCGGCCTGTGTCGCGGCGCCGAGGGCGACGACTTCGTCCGGGTTCACGCCCTTGAACGGGCCGATGCCGAAGAAGTCCTCCACCGCGTCCTGAACGAGCGGAATGCGTGTTGATCCTCCGACCAGGACGACTTTGGAGATGTCGCGCTTGTTGAGCGCGGCGTCCTCCAGAGCGCGGCGGCAGGAGCGAATCGTGCGGTTCACGAGGGGCTCGATCATCGCCTCGAATTCCTCGCGAGACAACTGGCGCTCCAAATGGATCGGCTGGCCATCCTTCATCGCAAAAAACGGCAGGCTGATGCGCGCCACCGTGGCCGACGACAGGTCGCACTTGGCCTTCTCGCAGACCTCCTTGAGGCGGCGCAGCGTGGTCGGATCGCCGCTCAGGTCCATGCCGTGCTGCTTGTAGAACTCATCGACGATCTTGTTCACGATCAGATTGTCGATGTCATCGCCACCGAGGCGGCTGTCGCCGGTCGAGGTGAGCACTTCGAAAGTCTTCTCCTCGATCTCCAGAATCGTGATGTCGAACGTGCCACCGCCGAAGTCAAAAATCGCGATGGTTTCCTCCATGTCGGCGTTGCGCCCGAGGCCATAGGCCATCGCGGCAGCCGTCGGCTCATTAATGAGACGGAGGACCTCCAGCCCGGCCAGTTTTGCGGATTCAATGACCGAGTTGCGCTGCATGTCGTCGAAGTACGCAGGCACCGTGATCACCGCTTTGGTGACCGGCTGGCCGCAGTAATCGGCGGCGTTGTGCTTGAGCTGCTTCAGAATCAGCGCGCCGATTTGCTCGGGGCGGTAGCCCATCCCGTCGATGTCGATCAGAAGGGAATCGTCATGATTCACCATCTCGAACGGGAACACTTCCCCGGCTTCGTCGAGGTCCTCGAACGTGCGCCCAAGGAGGCGCTTCACGCTGCTGATGGTGCGGCGAGGATTCGTAACGGCCTGACGACGCGCCTTCTCGCCCACGATGACTTCGCCATTTTCCATGAAAGCAACGATGGACGGTGTCCGGTTCTCACCTTCCGCCGACGGGACGATGACGGGGTCGTCACCCTCGATGATGGACACGACCGAGTTGGTCGTGCCGAAGTCGATTCCGATGATGACGCCGTCTGTGTGCATGGCCTGGGGTCGGTCTCGTTGCCTTGGGCTGCGGGGCGTGCGCCCGCCGCCGAGGCGGATGGGTGGGATTCTTCGTGCTAAACCATGCCATTTATGGGGCGAGGGTGGGCATGCGTCAAAGGCTTAATCCGGTGGGGGGGTGATTCGGTGGAGGTGCTTGTGCGAAGGGTGAATCTCCAGACAAGGCAAAAGTTTCCAGAAGCCAGAAATGTACTTGCCCCCCCCCCATCAGATCGAAGTTCAGTCCCTGTGGCAGCACCGACTGGTTTCGAACTTACCCGGGTGGATACGATTCAAGAGAGCGTGAATGAGATGGCATTGACAAGATTCAGATCTTCCCTCCAGCGCGCTTACACTGTGGCAATTCTTGCGAGAGTGCGCGCGACAATTCGTGCCACCTATTGGCTTCAAGTTTCGCTCTGCTTGGGTATCGTCGCGCTCACGCCGATGAAGGCTTCCGCGCAGCTTGTCGTGGACCCTGAGGCGAAGGAGATACTGGCCGAGCTTGCGAATTCTGCCGCAAAGCCGAGGACATACGCTGCGAAGCTGGGTATCGAGCTTCAGGCTTCAACGCCCCAAGGACGCCAATATCTCAATCAACTGATGGACGGCGAGTTCAAGCGGAGTGGCGACAAGATTTCCGCCTTTTACAAAATCGAAAACATCGTCAACACCCCCGACTTACCCGAAGGATTGAACCCGGGCATTGGAGACAAATTGCAAACTACGCGTGCGACCACGCTTGACGGTTCCAACTATTGTTACCTTATGGAAGGGGCGAACCCTGTAGTTAAGATTCGTCTGGCGTCTGGCAAGATCGCGACAGAAGAGATCAACCGTTCTGTCGATTCAGAGTATTGGGATCCAGTAGCTCAACTCTTCGAAATCAGGACTGTACATGGCAACCAGTCACCTGAAACCTACCTAAGATCATTGATTGAACGCAGTCCGGTGAGAGCTCGCCTGTCTCTACGCACCAAGACCCAGGACTCCGCAGTACTCGAAGCAACATTGGACGGTCACGGTCAACGCGTGTTTGCCGAACTGAGTCTAGGCAAGATTTCTTCCAACAATGAATGGGCAATAAGGAGATTGCTTGTATTTGCGGAAGATAGCAAGACGATATTGGAGGAATACATGAACGAATGGAGGTCCGATTCTGCGTCCTTCCATCCACTTTCATATTCCTGTGACCGCTATTCTTTACTGAGTGCACAGAGTACATACACACTCGTGGCCTCGATTATCATACATGTCGACAGCTTCGACAGTAAGTGGATGCCATCGGACGGAGTTTTTGATTGTGACACAGCGTTTGCAGGATTCCCTAACACATACATAGACGACGTTGAGAAGCGCCCTGCCCCAAACGACTCGACTCTGGCAAAGCCTTACAAATTGCCAGCGAGCGTTGGTCGGGTTCCACTGAGCGTGGCCGTGCAGCGAGGGAGCGACTCGCTATTCTCGTACATCTCGATTCTTTGCATAACCTTAATCTTGCTTGCCGTGATCTTCAGCAGAGTACGAGGGAGCGGCAAGAAGGGGCACAGGTAGTTGCCCACAAATCTAACCCGAGGGGAGCGAATGAACAGGAAACGCAATGTAGCAATTGGAATCCTGTTGGGCTTTTTGATGACCGTAGGGGTATGGTCCGTTTCGGACGCACAAGTTGCCACATGCTTTAATGCAACACCGACAAATAGTTGCCCACCAGCATATAATAACCACTGGTGCGGGGTCCCCTCTTCCCCGATTTGTCACGGGGGCAACTGATTTTCTTGACGTTGTAAGGGTTTGAGTGCCACGAGGGCCGCCTCTCAATTCCCAGTTTCCTGGAGCAGCCCTCGT